>BNJU01002003.1_pt1 | contig 373679 bp, 473 predicted proteins | sample 8539281 | NCBI WGS metagenome assembly BNJU01 (sample SAMD00202456, study PRJDB9452) | human saliva metagenome | isolation source: human saliva | place: Japan | reverse complement strand
ACTGGTCGATTACGATCCAGTGAAGCCACAATTGAAGTTCGATCTTGCCATTTAGTAATAAATCAAGGTTTTTTTGATGCCTTGATCAATTGGTAAAATCCTTTTTAGAATTAAAACAATTTTAGCTAAAAAAATTTTTTTACTCATTTTTGAGTCAAAATATTTTTGAAAAATCGTTCGGTTTTTGTTAAAATAGATAAGGTTTGTAAAAACTAAACAATTTTAAAAAGAATGTTAATTTCTAGATAAAAAATGGAGGACCATTAGATGGGAAAAAGACTTATTTAATGATCGTATTAGCAGATTCTCAATTCGTAAACTGAATGTGGGTGTTTGCTCAGTACTATTGGGGAACACTTGTCATGGTTGGTACAGCAGCAGTGCAGCCGCAGAAGAAAAATACAGATACGACGAGTGAAAGTGTAGCAGCAGTTGCAACAGCGTCAGAAGCGCCCGCAACTTCAACAGCTACTTCAGCAGCATCAACAGCTGAAACAACTAGCACAGCTGCAACAACTTATGAAGCAGCCCCAGCTGTAACTTCAACCGCAGCTTCAACTAGCGAAGCAAGTAGCACAAGTACAGCAGCATCAGCAACATCAACTGCTGCAGCTACTTCTGAAACACCAAGCTTGGAAGCTACTACGCCAGCAATCAAGGCAGCAGAAGCAGCTACAACAACTGCAGATAAGAAGGAAGAAATTGCGGCAGGCGTGGAAGCGCCAGTGGCCACTGATACACCTTCTACAGATGAAACAAGAGGCCGTCGCCGCTCGCGTCGTGCTCTCGGTGACGCAAATGATCCAAGCTTGATTGGGGATGGCGTTGTAGACGCAACATCAACTCCAAAAGTTGAAAAACCAGGCTTTACAACAGATATTGATGCCAAATCTATGACTAGCCAGATTACTTGGTTGGACTTTGGAGATGTAGCCAACTGGACAGGAGCAAAAACAATCCAGGTCGCTAAAAATGAACTTAAACCAAATGAGTTAACAGAGAGCTTAGCACTTCAAGTTGGGGCTACCTATACCAAGGAAATCATGCCTGGCTATGTAGTCACGGTAAAAGTCAAATCCTTGAAACCTTTCCAAGCGACTGAAATCTATAAAAAACGGATGGAAGAGCAAGGGGCTACAGAAGCAGAAAAAGCAACCTATGATCCAAATGCAAAAAATGGCTATGTAAAGGGTGTTACTTCACCAATTGCTAAGCAATATTTTGCTGATGGCAAAGAAGCTGACGTTATCGCTGATGCCCAAAACAATTGGACTGAAATCAAACATGAAAATGTTGATACGAAAACCAAGAAGACGACCATGGGTTCTGCATATAATGGTGGGAATATTGGGGTTCAGTTTGAAATTTCTGCAACCTTCCGTGGAAAGAAAGTTAAGCCAGCTGTTGTTATGGCTGATGGAGAGTCTGCTAACCCTGGTGAATTTGTTATGTTCACTACTAACGGACAAGGTTGGCAGCACATTGGGGAATGGAAGAAAACTACTAGAAAAGTCAATGTACCTTATGAACCACAAGATGCTGAGAATCTTGTGGGACCTACACCTAAATATGGTGGTCATAACCTTAATCAACTTCGTAATTCTACTGAAGTTGGACCAGACAAGAAACCAGTAGCTTGGAAGTACTTTGGAAATCCTGACAAAGTGACGGGTGGTCTAGGAACTGGTGTCTTTGGACCAAACATTTCTGAAGGAAATAGAACAGTTCCACTCGTGATGACACGTGGTGCCTCTGAAGTGGGGCTTTATATCGCTTCAGGTGGTAAACAGTCTGCTATGCTAGGATTCTTCCCACTTGATGAAGGGGATGCTCCTGAGTCATATGGTAAAGCAGTCCATACCATTGCAACTGTAGATGGCGTTACTGGAGCTAAAGTAAATCAACCGTATCTTGGTAGCGTTAGCCCGGATATGGATGAAAACACTACTCAAGACTGGTTCGGTGATGATAATACAACTACGGCCGATGAAGGAATTAACCAATTGCTTCCGGATAACCTCAAAGGGACAACCAATGAGATGATTAAGATGGACCGTACACGCCCAGGGAACTACAAGATGTCAGTTCAAGCTCATACGGATGGAGCTTCAGAAGCACACATCTATGGTTGGGTAGACTTTAACCAAAATGGTAAATTCGATGAGGATGAACGCTCAAATCTCGCTACAATCACACAAGATGGCACTGTTGAGTTGACCTTTGCAAACAGCAAGACTTACATCGACCCAAGCGTTAAAGAGTTAGGTGCTCGTGTTCGTATCGCTAAGAAAGCGAACGAGATCGAAAGCCCAACTGGCATGGCCTTCTCAGGGGAAGTAGAAGACTTCAAGACTCAAATCACCCACCCACCAAAAGGGGAATTTAAGGAAACTTCTGGTCCTCAAGCTACTAAACAAACAGCAACAGTAACCTTTACAGCTCGTGGTGAACACAAGTATGAACGTGATTCTAATGCTGTTATTGATGAAACTGTAGAACCATACATCGTTGACAAAGATGGCAACCGTGCAACGCTTGATGCAGACGGTTACTACGTCGTTCAAGGACAAGGTAAGTACAAGATTACTGCTAAAGGTAAAGATGTAGACGTTGAGTTTATCCCAGAAGATAACTTCCTAGGAACTGCAGATGGTATCTCTATCCGTCGTTCAGATAACAACGGTTACGATACTGGATGGTCAACCAAATTCCCAGACCAAGAACCAAACATTAATGGTCAGTTGAATACTATGGATGGTCAATACGTTCCAACAGTCACTCCAATTGAAATTGAAGGGGTTGACAAAACTTCAACTGATGTTCAAGGGGCAACTCAAAAGAAACACCTACCTTTAATACAACTGCTACTAACTTAAATGGTGATAAGATTGCAATCACTCCAAGTGCAGAATACCCGGCTAAGTTGGTAGATCCAGCTACAGGTCGCACGATTGATGAGCCATCTGTAACAGTTGAAGGGGAAGGAACATACACGATCAATCCTTCAACAGGTGAAGTAACTTTCACTCCAGAACCAAGCTTTACTGGTACAGCCAAAGGTGTGGAAGTGACATTGTCAGCGCCAGTTGGACGTAATAAAGATGGTAAGGTTCAAGAAGAGTACGTTAAGACAGCTACAGCTAAGTACACACCAACTGTAGTAGGAGTAACACCAACCGCAACACCGGCAGAAACAAAAGATATTCAAGGTGCAACCCAAACAGGTAAGCCTGAATTCAAGGGTGGTACAGTTGAAGTTAACGGTGTTGAGAAGACTGTTCCAATCAACGAAGATGTTCCAGCAACATTTGACGATGGATCAACAACTAAAACTGTTGAAGGTGTTGGTAAATTTACAGTTGCAGCAGATGGAACAGTAACATTCGTTCCAGAACCAAACTTTGTAGGAACTGCCCCAGCAGTGACAGTTGTCCGTGAAGATAAGAACGGAACAAAAGCTTCTGCGACCTACACACCAACAGTTGTAGGAGTAACACCAACCGCAACACCAGCAGAAACAAAAGACATCCAAGGTGCAACTCAAACAGGTAAGCCTGAATTCAAGGGTGGTACAGTTGAAGTTAACGGTGTTGAGAAGACTGTTCCAATCAACGAAGATGTTCCAGCAACATTTGACGATGGTTCAACAACTAAGACAGTAGAAGGTGTTGGTAAATTTACAGTTGCAGCAGATGGAACAGTAACATTCGTTCCAGAACCAAACTTTGTAGGAACTGCCCCAGCAGTGACAGTTGTCCGTGAAGATAAGAATGGAACAAAAGCTTCTGCGACATACACACCAACAGTTGTAGGAGTAACACCAACCGCAACACCAGCAGAAACAAAAGACATCCAAGGTGCAACTCAAACAGGTAAACCTGAATTCAAGGGTGGTACAGTTGAAGTTAACGGTGTTGAAAAGACTATTCCAATCAATGAAGACGTTCCAGCAACATTTGATGATGGTTCAACAACTAAGACTGTTGAAGGCGTTGGTAAATTTACAGTTGTAGCAGATGGGACAGTAACATTCGTTCCAGAACCAAACTTTGTAGGAACTGCACCAGCAGTGACAGTTGTCCGCGAAGATAAGAACGGAACAAAAGCTTCTGCGACATACACACCAACAGTTGTAGGAGTAACACCAACTGCAACACCAGCAGAAACAACAGACATCCAAGGTGCAACACAAACAGGTAAACCTGAATTCAAGGGTGGTACAGTTGAAGTTAATGGTGTTGAAAAGACTATTCCAATCAACGAAGATGTTCCAGCAACATTTGAAGATGGTTCAACAACTAAGACAGTTGAAGGTGTTGGTACTTACACAGTAGCACCAGACGGAACTGTAACATTTGTTCCTGAAAAATCATTTGTTGGTAAAGCTCCATCAGTTACAGTTGTTCGTGAAGATAAGAACGGAACAAAAGCTTCTTCAACTTACACACCAACAGTAACACCAGTAACACCAACAGCTGAAGATGCTACTTCAACTGATAAACAAGGTCAAACACAATCAGGTAAACCAACATTCACACCAGGTAACTCAAACGTACCAATGGATGATGATGTTCCAGCAACATTCGAAGATGGTTCAACAACTAAGACTATCCCAGGTGAAGGAACATACACAGTAGCACCAGACGGAACTGTAACATTCGTACCAGAAAAATCATTCACAGGAACAGGAACAGGCGTGACTGTTAAACGTGTAGATAAGAACGGTACCCCAGTAACAGCTAAGTACACACCAACTGTTACACCAGTAACACCAACAGCAACTCCGGCTGAATCAGAAGCACCTCAAGGTGTGGTTCAAACTGGAACTGTGACCTTCACCGAAGGTGACCCAGTTGCACCAATCGACAAAGATACCATTACTCTTCTTGATGAAAATGGTCAACCAGCAGAATCTGTAGTTGCTAAATCACCAGAAGGTAAAGAAATCGGTACTTTCACAGTTGATAAAGAAACAGGTCTTGTAACCTTCACACCAACTGATAAGTCATACTCAGGTGATGTAGTTCCAGTTAAGGTACAAGCCAAGGATGCAAACGGCACTCCAGCTGAAACATCATACACACCTAAGATTACTCCTGTTGTTCCAACTGCTGAACCTGCAACATCGACAGATATCCAAGGTAAAACACAAACAGGTACACCAAACTTCACACCTGGTAACCCTGCAATCCCAATGGATGATGATGTTCCAGCAACCTTTGAAGATGGTTCAACTACGAAGACCATTCCAGGAGAAGGAACTTACACAGTTGCTCCAGACGGAACAGTAACCTTCGTACCAGAAAAATCATTCACAGGAACAGGTACAGGCGTAACAGTGAAACGTGTTGATAAGAACGGTACTCCAGTTACCGCTACTTACACACCAACTGTAACACCAGTTACCCCAACTGCTGAGCCAGCAACTTCAACTGACAAGCAAGGTCAAACCCAAACAGGTAAACCAACCTTCACAGCTGGTCATGAAAATGTTCCTTTGAACGACGAAGTTCCAGCAACCTTTGAAGATGGTTCAACTACGAAAGAAATTCTTGGTGTTGGTATCTACACAGTAGCAGCTGATGGTACTGTAACCTTCACACCAGATCCACGCTTTGTAGTGAAGCACCAGCAGTAACAGTTGTTCGTGAAGATATGAACGGAACAAAAGCTTCTGCAACTTACACACCAACTGTAACACCAATCACTCCAACAGCAGAACCAGCTACATCAGAAGCTCCTCAAGGAATTGTTCAAACAGGCAAACCAACCTTCACAGAAGGTGATCCAGTTGCCCCAATGAACCCTTCAACCTTGAAACTTTACGATGATTCTGGTAACCCAACTGATCAATTGGATGCCTTCTCACCTGCAGGAGATATCATCGGTATCTTCACAGTAGATAAAGAGAAAGGTGAAGTGATCTTCACTCCAACTAACAAGGCTTACTCAGGTAAAGTTCTTCCTGTAGGCGTTTCGATGGAAGATGCAAATGGTACCTATGCACGTACAACGTACACACCATACATCACTCCAGTAGTTCCAACAGCAGAACCAGCTACATCAACTGATATTCAAGGTGCTACTCAAACAGGCAAACCAAGCTTCACAGAAGGAAATCCTGCAGTACCAATGGACGATAATGTACCTGCAACATTCGTTGATGGCTCAACTACTAAGGTTGTTCCAGGTGAAGGTACATACACAGTTGCTCCAGACGGAACAGTAACCTTCGTACCAGAAAAATCATTTGTTGGAACCGCCGCAGGAATCGTGGTTCAACGCCAAGATAAGAATGGTACAGTTGTGAAGCTATGTACACACCAACTGTAACGCCTGTTACACCAACTGCAAGTCCAGCAGCATCTACTGACGTGCAAGGTGCAACTCAAACTGGTAAACCTGTATTTACTGAAGGTGACAGCCGTGTACCAATGAACGACGATGTTCCAGCAACATTTGACGATGGTTCAACTACGAAGACAGTTGAAGGTGTTGGTACTTATACTGTAGCCCCAGACGGAACTGTAACCTTCGTACCAGAGAAATCATTTGTTGGAACTGCACCAGCAGTGACAGTGGTTCGTGAAGATAAGAACGGAACCAAAGCTTCCGCAACTTATACACCAACAGTAACTCCTGTGACTCCAACAGCTGAGCCAGCAACATCTACAGACATCCAAGGTCAAACTCAAACCGGTAAACCAAGCTTCACGCCTGGTAACCCAAGTGTACCAATGGATGATGATGTACCAGCAACCTTTGAAGATGGTTCAACTACGAAGACAATTCCAGGTGAAGGAACTTACACAGTTGCTCCAGACGGAACTGTAACCTTCGTACCAGAGAAATCATTCACAGGAACTGGTACAGGCGTAACAGTGAAACGTGTGGATAAGAACGGTACTCCAGTTACTGCAACTTACACTCCAACCGTAACACCAGTTGCACCAACAGGAGAACCAGTGACTTCAATTGGTAAGAAGGGTGCTACTCAAACAGGTAAACCAAGCTTCACAGAAGGCGATAGCCGTGTACCAATGAATGACCAAGTTCCAGCAACATTTGAAGATGGTTCAACTACGAAGACAATTCCAGGTGTTGGTACTTACACAGTGGCAGCAGACGGAACTGTAACCTTCACTCCAGAACCTGAATTCACTGGAACTGCACCAGCTGTAACAGTGGTTCGCGAAGATGTGAACGGAACCAAAGCTTCTGCAACTTACACACCAACTGTCCTTCCAATCACTAAGTTTGTTGATAAAGAAGGTAAGGAAATCCCAGGATATCCTACAGTTGATGGAGAAGAACCAAAAGCTGAAATTCCAGGTTACCGCTTTGTGGAAACGAAGAAATTGCCTAATGGTGATACAGAACACGTCTATGAAAAAGTTACGACTTCATATGTAGACGAAAATGGGGACCCAATCCCAGGTAACCCAACAGAAGATGGGGAACAACCGAAGAAGGATATCCCAGGTTATGACTTCGTGAAGACTGTTGTAGATAAAGATGGAAACACTCAACATATCTACAAGAAGACTGTGACACCAACTCCAATGCCGGATCCAACTCCGACACCAGAGCCACAGCCACAGCCACAGCCTACTCCACAACCGCAACCAACACCAGAACCACAACCTACTCCACAACCAAAACCAGAAGAACCAACGATTCCTGTCGTTCCAGAAACGAAAGAAGTAGTGAAGTATATCGATCCACAAAATCCTACTGCACAACTTCCAAACACAGGAACAAAAAGAATCTTCTACTGCTGGTCTTGCAATCTTTAGTGCTTTAGCAGGTCTCTCATTATTCGGATTTGCAAAACGCAAAAAAGAAGACTAAGCTAACTTGTGGCTAAGAAAAACCGCGAAAATCTCGCGGTTTTTTCTGTTTGTATTTAAAAAAATATCCTCCAAACTAGATAGTTGAAATCTGTCTTTTATAAGAAAATTTGATAAAATAGAAGTATCAGTGTAAAGGATGAGAGAATGAAAAAAAGATAATTGGTATCTGGGCTCAAACTGAAAACGGCATTATTGGAAAGGACCAAGTCATGCCTTGGCATCTGCCAGCTGAGCTTCAGCATTTCAAAGAAACGACCATGGGGCAAGCGATTCTCATGGGAAGAGTGACCTTTGATGGTATGAAAAAACGGGTTCTACCAGGTCGGACCAGCATTATCTTAACGCAAGATCAAGCCTATGATCCTGAAAATGATGCTGTACTCGTCATGCACAGCAAAGAAGAAGTCTTGGACTGGTACCAGAACCAAGAGAAGAATCTTTATATTATCGGTGGCAGTCAGATTTTAAAGCTCTTTTCTGACCAGTTAGAAGAGTTGATCCAGACCATGATTCATGCGGATATTGATGGCGATACATTGGCACCGAGATTTGAAGAGAACCGCTATGAAAGAGTCCGTCAAGTCCATCATCCGAAAGATGAGAAGAACCCATATGATTTTACGGTCAACTATTATAAGAGAAAGGATTTAGACTAATGGAGCGAAGTGTCTTTGGTTTTTTTACAGCTGTCCTATGTGTCATCTGTTTGATTTGCGCCTTACAAACCTTTCGTAAAAAACGGTTTGGCCTCGCTATTTTATTCTTACTAAATGCTTTTACCAATCTTGTGAATTCTATTCACGCCTTTTACATGACCTTATTTTAAACTAAATAGAAACAGAAAATGACAGAAAGAGGAAATACATGCCAACGAATCAAAATAATGATATGATGGTTTATTGTTCATTTTGCGGAAAGAGTCAAGATGAAGTCCAAAAAATCATTGCAGGAAACAATGCGTTTATCTGTAATGAATGTGTCGAGTTAGCACAAGAAATTATCCGTGAGGAGCTAGCAGAAGAAGTTCTTGCAGACCTTAGCGAAGTTCCAAAACCAATCGAATTGCTCAATATCTTGAACCACTATGTCATCGGTCAAGATCGTGCCAAACGTGCTCTTGCTGTAGCGGTATACAACCACTACAAACGCATCAACTTCCACGATACGCGCGAAGACGAGACAGATGTTGAATTGCAAAAATCAAACATCCTCATGATTGGTCCTACTGGTTCAGGTAAGACTTTCTTGGCCCAAACCTTAGCACGTAGCTTGAATGTCCCATTTGCTATTGCAGATGCAACAGCCTTGACAGAAGCTGGTTATGTAGGGAGAAGACGTTGAAAACATTCTCTTGAAACTTCTTCAGGCGGCTGATTTCAATATTGAGCGTGCTGAACGAGGCATTATCTATGTCGATGAAATTGATAAGATCGCTAAGAAAAGTGAAAATGTCTCTATCACACGTGACGTTTCTGGTGAAGGAGTGCAACAAGCTCTCTTGAAGATCATCGAAGGAACCGTCGCTAGTGTCCCACCTCAAGGGGGACGTAAACACCCACAACAAGAGATGATCCAAGTGGATACCAAGAACATCCTCTTTCATCGTAGGGTGGGGCTTTTTGATGGGATCGAAGAAATTGTCAAAGCAACGTCTCGGTGAAAAAGTCATCGGTTTTGGTAAGAACAATAAAGCTATTGATGAATCAAGCTCTTACATGCAAGAAATCGTTGCAGAAGATATTCAAAAATTCGGGATTATCCCAGAATTGATCGGACGTCTTCCAGTCTTTGCTGCTCTTGAGCAATTGACAGTTGACGACCTTGTCCGTATTCTGAAAGAGCCACGCAATGCCTTGGTAAAACAATACCAAACCTTGCTCTCTTATGATAATGTTGAATTGGAATTCGATGATGAAGCCCTTCAAGAGATTGCCAATAAAGCTATCGAAAGAAAAACAGGAGCTCGTGGACTTCGCTCAATTATCGAAGAAACCATGATGGATGTCATGTTTGAAATTCCAAGTCAAGAAGATGTCAAACTTGTTCGAATTACAAAAGAAGCTGTAGATGGAACTGAAAAACCAATTCTCGAAACAGCCTAGAAAGATAAAATATGGAAATTAACACACATAATGCGGATATCCTCTTAAGCGCTGCAAATAAGAGTCATTATCCTCAAGATGAGATTCCAGAAGTTGCACTTGCCGGTCGATCCAATGTCGGCAAGTCTTCTTTTATTAATACTCTCTTAAATCGAAAAAATCCTGGCCAGAACATCTGGGAAACCAGGAAAAACCCAATTGCTCAATTTCTTCAATATCGATGATAAACTCCGTTTGGTAGACGTACCTGGTTATGGCTATGCACGTGTCTCTAAAAAAAGAGCGCGAGAAGTGGGGGACGGATGATTGAAGAATACCTCACTAGTCGTGAGAACTTAAAAAGCAGTCGTTAGCCTGAGTCGATTTTTCGTCATGAACCTTCAGCAGATGATGTCCAGATGTATGAGTTCTTAAAAGTATTATGAGATCCCCGTGATCTTAGTTGCTACTAAAGGCAGATAAGATTCCACGTGGAAAATGGAATAAACATGAATCGATCATCAAGAAAAAAACTAGATTTTTGATCCTGCTGACACCTTTTATCGTCTTTTTCTTCTGTAACCAGGGAAGGACTAGAGAAGTCATGGGATGCTATTTTAGAAAAATGCGTTTTACGAAATAAATTGAAATGACATGAAAAATGTCATTTTTGTTTTGGATTTATCTCGCAATTGTAATACAAGTGTAATATAAGTGCCTTTGTTTTCTTCTATTTATATGGTATAATCTCTATAAAGATAAAAGATGATAAAAAATTAATTGGAGATAAATTGTATTATGAAAAAGAAAATACGGAATAAAACGAAATTATTTGGTTTGTTCGTTTCTGTATTAGCAGCGGGGACATTTGCTGCTGCTATGAGTGAGCACGTCACATCAGTTGGTGCTAATGATGGAACTTACCAAGCTTATTCAGACCCTACTGAAGCTTTCATCTCACAAATTGGTGAGTCAGCTCGTCAGCTCGGTCAAGCGAACGACCTTTATGCTTCCGTTATGATCGCACAAGCTATCCTTGAAAGTGGATCAGGTCAGTCTGGCTTGTCTTCTTATCCGCATTACAACCTTTTCGGTATTAAAGGAAGTTATGCTGGTCAATCCGCAGTGATGCAAACTTGGGAGGATGACGGTGCTGGAAATGCCTATACGATTAATGACGCTTTTCGTTCTTACCCATCTTACTATGAATCATTGCAAGACTATGTAGCTGTTTTGAAACAAGGACATTTTGCAGGTGCATGGAAGAGCAACACCTCTAGTTACCAAGATGCAACAGCAGCTTTGACAGGTGTTTATGCGACAGACACAAGCTACTATGCAAAACTTAATAACATCATTGAAACTTATAATTTGACTCAATACGATTCACCAAATGTTCAAGGTGGTATTACAGGTTCAGTATACAATCCATATCGCCAACAGTTCACTTCACAAGAAATCTTGAATTTGGATATCGCTTGGGCGAACCGTTTAAATTATTAAAACTAAAGCAGGCAGATGCCTGTTTTTTTGTTGTTTTTTAGCAAATTATGATATTCGATATAAAACGTATATGCTGAAAATTTAAGAATTTTTCCTGAAAACCTTTTCAAACTTTTCTCTCTATGATATAATGATTTTATTCACAAACATTATATAAGGAGAATAGTATGTCTGAATCTAATTTTATTCAAAAAGTTGGAGCGGCGTGTAATAAGAAGGAAGATCTCTATCAGAAATCTAAAACTCGCTATGCTGTACGTTCTATTTTTGCTGGAGGATTTCTTACTTTAAGTACGGCGGTCGGAGCAGTTGCCGCAGACTTATTAAATACCTTTGTACCTGGATCTGGTCGTTTTCTATTTCCATTCATCTTTGCCTGGGGCTTGGTTTACCTCTTATTCTTAAATGCGGAATTAACCACCTCAAATATGATGTATTTGACGGCGGGGACCTATCTAAAGAAAATTCATTGGAAGAAAGCGCTGGAAATTCTTCTTTATTGTACCTTCTTTAATTTAATTGGTGCTTTAATCGTGGCTTTTCTTTTCAATCAGACAACAGCCTTTGCTCATGTCGATCCAAAAGGATTCCTAGCTACTGTGGCAGAAAATAAACTCCAACGCAGCAATCAAGTGGTTTTCTTTGAAGGAATTATTGCCAATATCTTCGTCAATATTGCTATTCTTTCTTATCTATATTTCAAAGATGAAACAGCAAAGGTGCTCTTAGCACTCTCTGCTATTTATATGTTTGTCTTTATGACCAATGAACACTTGGCTGCAAACTTTGCTTCTTTCTCATTATTGAGCTTTAATTCAGTTTCTAGCCAATTGCCACATTTTGAGTTTTTAAATATTTTACGTCACTATGGTGTCACCTTCTTTGCCAACTGGGTAGGAGGAGGAGTCCTAATGGGACTGGCCTATGCTTGGTTAAATAATATCAAGAGTCTCTACAACGATTAAAAAATATAAAAAAAGTTTGCAAAAGTACTTGCATTCTTTTTTTATATGTGATAAACTAATCTACGGTTTGAAAAAACTGCCTAAGACAGTAGGGGAGCTCGACTCATAAAGATCCTACCGAGGACAAAACGTATCAATTAAAAGAAGCGTATTGTACTTTCGTGTCTAGGTTTGGGCGCGTTTTTCTTTTGGAAAAATTCCCCAAGCAAAATAATTACGGAGGTGAACACACTAATGAGTGAAGCAATTATTGCTAAAAAAGCGGAACTTGTTGACGTGGTAGCTGAAAAATGAAAGCTGCTGCATCAATCGTCGTTGTAGATTCTCGCGGTTTGACAGTTGAGCAAGATACAGTTCTCCGTCGCAACCTTCGCGGAAGCGAAGTTGAGTTTAAAGTTATCAAAAACTCAATCTTGCGTCGTGCAGCTGAAAAAGCTGGTCTTGAAGATCTTGCATCTGTATTCGTTGGACCTTCTGCAGTAGCATTTTCTAACGAAGATGTTATCGCACCTGCGAAAATCTTGAACGATTTTGCAAAAGACGCTGAAGCACTTGAAATCAAAGGTGGTGCAATCGAAGGCGCTGTCGCATCTAAAGAAGAGATTCTTGCACTTGCAACTCTTCCAAACCGCGAAGGACTTCTTTCTATGCTCCTTTCTGTACTTCAAGCGCCAGTGCGCAACGTTGCTCTTGCAGTCAAAGCGGTTGCAGACAACAAAGAAGACGCAGCTTAATCTTAAGCTACGCAGCGTAGCCTAGCTACAAAAAAATAAAAAAATATAAAATTAAAACTTATTTGGAGGAAATAACAATGGCATTGAACATTGAAAACATTATTGCTGAAATTAAAGAAGCTTCAATCCTTGAATTGAACGACCTTGTAAAAGCTATCGAAGAAGAATTTGGTGTAACTGCAGCTGCTCCTGTAGCTGTTGCTGCAGCTGGTGCTGCTGACGCAGGTGCTGCTAAAGATTCATTCGATATCGAATTGACATCTGCAGGCGACAAGAAAGTCGGCGTTATCAAAGTTGTACGTGAAATCACTGGTCTTGGTCTTAAAGAAGCTAAAGAACTTGTTGATGGTGCACCTGGTGTCATCAAAGAAGGTGTTGCTGCAGCTGAAGCTGAAGAAATCAAAGGTAAATTGGAAGAAGCTGGAGCTTCAGTTACTCTTAAATAATCGAGTTTCCAATCAAAATGAAAACCGAGGTTTAGGCCTCGGTTTTTTTGTGCATTCTTTCTTTTCGACTTTTTACAAGCCCTGTATCATCAAATATTTCATTGAGATACGACAAGATTGTTGCTATAATAGGGATATTCTATGAAATAAGGAGAAGGTATGAAAAAAATTTTAAACAGATTCTTTTTAGCTTTTAGTTGCTGTTTTTGCAGCAGTCCTCTTTGGTAGCCTGTGGTCCAAAAAGTGATAATGGGACTTATGTATTCGAACCCACAACAGATGAAGTGAGGGAGATGCTACCAAGTGAACTTGCTTATATCATTTCAGATGATTATAAATTTAAGGTTTCGATTATCATTAAGGATAAAGAAGGCCTTATGAAGGTTCAAATAAAAATCAAATGTTCAAAAATACCAATCAATCCCTATGATTTTAAGGTTGACCAAAAAAAGCTAAAACATATTATATTGAAGAAAGTGACTATAGTAAGACTAAGATGTACTTATCAAATTTCTAATGAGTACTAACCATTAAAGGATGTGAAAGAGATTCAAAGATGAGTGATTCTGACATCTTTTATAAACTATATAAAAATTTGCTAAGTTTAAAAAAAGATCAAATAAAAGAAATGGTAGGTACGGATCCTGCCCTTTTTAAATCGTTACAAATATTAGTCTGATAAAATATATTACAAGAGTATTACATTTGTAAATATTCATTGCCGTGTGTCTGAATTTGTTGTTATAATGTGGTATAATCTAATTAAAAAGGAGAAGATGATGAAAAACTTTTAAACGTATTCTTTTTGGCTGTAGTAGCTGTTTTTGCAGCAGTCCTCTTGGTGGCATGTGGTGCCAAAAAAGTGATAACGGGACTTATGTCTACAAACCAGCAAAAATCTGAAGTGAAGGAAATCCTTGAAGAACAAGGTGCTCCAAGTTCAAGTGTTGATGCATTGATTGACAATGTTAAATTGGAAGTTTCAGTGACCATTAAAGATAAAAACAGGTAGCCTTAAAATTAAAGGTGAAATGATGGGACAAAAAAACAGACCAATCATTTGATATGAAAGTTGACCAACAAAAGAAAAACTCTTCAATCTAAAAACAGGTGAAGGCGAAAAGGTTAAATACAAAGTATCTGGAGATGTGTTCACTTTTGATTTATCTGGTGAAAAAGAGTTCAGGTCATGAAGCCGCTTTGGAAATGTTCAAAAAAACGCTAAATTCAAACGTACAAAAATAATACAAGAGAAGGGCAGAGAGTATCTGCTCTTTTTCTTCTTTAAAAACATCTTGAATCGGTATTAAAATAGTGGTAAAATCTGATTATAAAAATACATTAGGAGATTGATTATGAAAAAAATATTAAACGTATTCTTTTTAGCTTTCGTTGCAGTTTTTGCAGCAGTCCTCTTGGTGGCATGTGGTGCCAAAAAGTGATAATGGGACTTATGTCTACAAACCATCAAAAACTGAACTCAAGAAAAATTCTTGAGGAGCAAGGGCTTATCAGGTAGTCAATTAGAGTCTATTGGAGACGTTATTAATTTTGAAGTTTCTATTAAGATCAAAGATTCAAAAGGAACCCTCAGCATCGCGGGTGAAGTCGCTGGTCAAAAGAATGAGCGATCTTATGATGTCAAAATCAATCAAAAAGAGAAAACAATCTCGTCAAATGATGGTAGTGGAGAAAAGATTACATACAAGGTCGATGGTGACTATTTGACATTTGATCTTTCTAAGTTAAGTAATAGCAACCAAGGGGATCTTATGATTCTTAAAAACGCTAAACTCAAACGCACGAAATAATGCAAGTGAAGAGCGGGGAAACCTGCTCTTTTGCTTTACTTTTATGACTAGTTTGGTATAATGAATGAGACTACAGATGGGACTGGGGCAGGAATGATTTTCTTTGAAAATGATTTCGTCTCGCTCCCTCTTTTCTGTGTGATCAAGGTTATTATTTATGGAAAAGGAGAATCATCTATGCTTTATATTTGGTCTTACTTGAAAAAGTATCCCAAGTGGCTAGCCCTGAATCTATTTTCAGCGGTCCTGTTTGTTATTGTCAATTTGGGCTTGCCAACGATTCTAGCTCGCATGATTGATGAAGGGATTAACCCGCGTGATGTGGATCGGCTGTATTTCTGGGGCTGGGTCATGTTTGCGATTATTTTGCTTGGGATTGTGGGGCGGATTATCTTGTCTTACGCGGTTGGTCAGCTAACGACCACCATGGTCCGCGATATGCGCAATGACCTCTATGCTAAGTTACAGGAGTACTCGCATCGCGAGTATGAGCAAATCGGGGTATCGTCATTGGTCACTCGCTTGACTTCGGATGCCTTTGTTTTGATGCAGTTTGCGGATTCTATGTTGAAGATGGGGGTCATCACACCCTTGATGATGGTTTCCAGTGTTCTCTTGATTCTGACAACCAGTCCTTCTTTAGCGTGGATTGTAGCGGTTTCTGTACCATTTCTTGCTGTCGTCGTCTGGTATGTAGCAGTTAAGACACGTCCACTTTCTGAGAAGCAACAAAAGACACTCGACCATCTCAACCAGTTTGCGCGTGAAAATTTGACAGGACTTCGTGTGATTCGTGCCTTTGCCCGTGAAGAATTCCAGGAAGAGAAATTTGCGGCTGAAAATGAAGTCTACGCAGAAAACTCGAATAAATTGTTCAAACTAACTGGTTTGACAGAACCCCTATTTGTGCAGATCATCATTGCTATGATTGTGGCGATTGTCTGGTTTGCTTTGGATCCTCTTCATGACGGTAGTTTGAAAATTGGGGATCTGGTTGCCTTTATTGAGTATAGCTTCCACGCGCTCTTATCTTTCCTCTTTTTAGCCAATCTCTTTACCATGTATCCTCGGACTGCGGTTTCTAGCCGTCGTCTCAAGGAAATCATGGACATGCCCATTTCGATTGATCCAAATGAGAATGGTGTAACAGAGACAGCATCTCGTGGCTATTTGGAATTTGACAATGTCACCTTTGCTTATCCAGGTGAGACGGAGAGTCCAGTTCTTCACAACATTTCCTTTCAGGCCAAACCTGGCGAAACAATTGCCTTTATCGGCTCGACTGGTTCTGGGAAATCTTCACTTGTGCAGTTGATTCCTCGATTCTATGATGTCACCTTTAGGAAAAATTTTGGTCGATGGTGTGGATGTCCGTGACTACAATCTGAAAGCCCTTCGCCAAAAGATTGGTTTTATTCCGCAAAAGGCCTTGCTCTTTACAGGAACCATTGCTGAAAACCTTCGTTATGGGAAAGAAGATGCCTCTGTACAAGAGCTAGAACAAGCGGCTGAAATTTCCCAAGCCAAAGAATTTATTGACAGTCGTGAGGAACGCTTTGATACGCATTTGGCAGAAGGTGGTAGCAACCTTTCAGGTGGTCAAAAAAACAACGCTTGTCCATCGCTCGTGCGGTTGTCAAAGATCCTGATATTTTTATCTTTGATGATTCCTTCTCTGCCTTAGACTACAAGACGGATGCCACTTTGCGGAAGCGTCTCAAAGAAGTCACAGGAGATGCGACCGTCTTGATCGTAGCGCAACGCGTGGGAACCATTATGGATGCGGATCAAATTATTGTCTTGGACCAAGGGGAGATCGTTGGTCGAGGAACCCACGATGAATTGATGGAAAGCAATGAGATCTATCGTGAAATTGCCAATTCGCAGCTCGATAGTCCATCATTAACAGAGGAATAGAAAGGAGAAGCAGATGAAACAAGAACAAAACAGTTTTTAGTAGACTATGGACTTACTTGAGAGCCTATCGCTTGGAAGTTTGCTTGTCCATTTTCTTAAAAATCTTCTGAGTGTCGTCATGAGTGTTGTCGAACCCTTTGTTTTGGGGCTTGCGATTACTGAGTTGACAAAAAATCTCATGGATATGGCAAAAGGCCTTGCGGGAGCTGGTCTTAATACCTCCTATATCGCGATCATTATGACGCTCTATCTATTCCGTGGGGTCCTCTATGAGTTGGGATCTTATTATTCCAACTATTTTCATGACCAATGCTGTTCAAAAAGACCGTTCAGGACATGCGAAATGATTTGTCTCATAAAAATCAATCACATTCCGGTTTCCTATTTTTGACCGGCATCAGTTCGGAGATTTGCTAGGGACGTTTTACTAGCGATGTCGAAACCGTCTCGAATGCCTTGCAACAGTCCTTCTTACAAATCGTTAATGCTATCTTTACCTTGCTCTTTGTCATCAGCATGGTCTTGTACTTAAACATCCAGCTGGGGCTAGTGGTCATCTTGTCCATTCCGATCACTTATTTCAGTGCTCGATTTATCATGAAAAAAATCTCAGCCTTACTTCAAAGAGCAGGCAGATGTTTTGGGGGCAATGAACGGCTTTGTTCAAGAAAATTTAACAGGCTTTAACGTCCTTAAGCTCTACGTTCGGGAAAAAAATCTTCCCAGGAAGAGTTTCATGATATTACCCATCACCTTCAAAAAGGTAGGGATTCAAGGCTAATTTCATTTCCGGCTTAATGATGCCGATTTTTAAATGGGATTTCAGATTTGACTTATCTCATTATCGCTTTGATGGGTGGCTTTGCAAGTGTTAGCAGGTCGTTTGACTGTGGGGAATATGCAGGCCTTCGTTCAATATGTTTGGCAGATCAACCAACCCATTCAAAACTTGACCCAATTGGCAGGTCAGCTACAAAGTGCCAAATCGTCTCTAGATCGGATTTTCCAAGTCATGGATGAACCAGATGAAGTAGCAGATGTGACAGAAACCCTCTCTGGAGATTTGACAGGGCAAGTCAGCTTTAAAAACGTGGATTTCCAATATGTAGCGGACAAACCCTTGATTCGTGATTTCAACCTAGAAGTCAAACCAGGTGAAATGGTGGCCATTGTCGGACCAACCGGAGCAGGGAAAACAACCCTGATTAATTTGCTCATGCGCTTTTACGATGTGACTGCAGGATCGATTACGGTGGATGGTCATGATATTCGTCATCTATCTCGCCAAGATTACCGTAAACAATTCGGAATGGTGCTTCAGGATGCTTGGTTATATGAAGGAACCATCAAAGAAAACCTTCGCTTTGGTAATCTCGAGGCAACGGATGAAGAAATTGTTGAAGCCGCAAAGGCAGCCAATGTCGATCACTTTATCCGGACGCTTCCCTGGTGGTTACAATATGGAAATGAACCAGGAGTCTAGCAATATTTCTCTAGGGCAAAAAGCAACTCCTAACCATTGCGCGTGCGCTCTAGCGGATCCTAAAATCTTGATTTTTGGATGAAGCGACGTCTTCTGTCGATACGCGTTTAGAACTCTTGATTCAAAAAAAGCGATGAAGAATTTGATGAAAAGGGCGGACTAGCTTTGTCATTGCTCACCGCTTGTCTACCATTCAAGAAGCAGATAAAATCCTTGTCCTCAAAGATGGCCAAATCATCGAGCAAGGAAATCACCAATCCTTGTTAGCAGATAAAGGATTCTACTATGAGCTCTACAATAGCCAATTTTCAAATAAAAAAGCGGAATAAGCTAAATAGGTTGAGATAGATTTCTCAACCTATTTTCTATAAGTCCTTTTGCAAAAAATGAAACTATTAGATCATTGCCTCTCTTCATTGACAGTGAGAAGGCATATCGGTATACTAGGTATAATCTAATTAGGAGGCCATCATGATGATTCGACCCGTTCAGCTCAGCGATGCAGCAGCTATCCGAGCGATTTACCAACCTTATGTGACAGAGACAGCCATTACCTTTGAGGTTGATGTGCCGACTGTCCAGGAATTTGAAAGCCGCATCACAAAAACGCTGCCCCAATTTCCTTATTTGGTAGCAGAAGTGGATGGGAAAGTTGTGGGGTATGCCTATGCCTCCACCTATTATGCACGCGCTGCCTATGATTGGACCACTGAATTGTCTATTTATGTATCAAAAGAAGCGCGTGGACAAGGGGTTGGATCGGACCTTTATACTGCCTTAGAAGAGGAGTTGCAAGCACGAGGCTACTTACGCTTTCTGGCCTGTATCGCAGTCCCGAACGAAGCGAGCATTTCCATGCATGAAAAGCGAGGCTATGTCCAAGTGGCTCATTTCCCAAAGATTGGCTATAAGTTTAACAAATGGCATGATATCGTCTGGATGCAAAAGACGATCGAAGGGTCCTGGTAACACTCTTGAAAGAGCAATGAGATGTTTTTGTTTGTCTTGAAAGAAAAACAAGCTCTCGTTTCTTGACAGATGAAGAACTCCATGATAAACTAGTTTCATGCGATGAGTCGATTGGCTCCTTGGAGCCTTTTGCGCTGAGGAGGTCTACATTCAATTGTAACGCAGGAGCGGACCTTGAACAGTTGTGTGAACCGGCTGTTCTCACCGAAAGGTGCCTCGAATCCTGATCTTCGGATCAGGATTTTTTAATACCTTGAAAGATACTAAATTATTTTTAAAACTATTATAATACAGTTGCTATGTAAAAATATTGGTGTTATAATATAGTAAAGTTTATTGCGTCTGAAAGGAGTGGAGGATTTTGGGAGATATCTATCATTCTAATGGTCCTGTATCTACAGACCATTCGCATAAAATTGAGGAGCTAGAAAACTCCAAACAATTTCAGGATGCAATCGGATTAATCCGAGAACAGATGAAGAACAATCTACAATGGAATGTTTTCCGATCTTTTGGTATTATTTGTGCCATATTGTCTCTCGTTTTATTGCGTTTTGCAGCTATTCCTTTGATCCTTTTAGTTGTTGGTTTGTATTATTGGCCACAATATAAAAAACGAAAAGCCTTGTTTGGGGATCGAATTCGATCGAACGATGAGATCTATCTAGATGATATCCTGTCGCCTGTATTAAAGGAAGTTTTTCCTCAGGCTTCGATAAAAGAGGATGGTTCCATCCCCTCTGAAGCTCTCACGCATTTATGTCCTCGGTCGACTGATTTTCTATGTTTCAAACAGCTATCATTTCATGATGACAAAGAGCTGACAGTGTCAAATCTCTATGCTCATCATACTGAGACTCGTCAACGGACATCCAATGGACATACGAGAACGGAACATGTGGAAGTCACAGATTTCTGCGGACAAGTATTCTTTTTAAACCTACCAATTCATTTCTCAGGTCATCTTCGTGTCGTTCCGACGAAGAAATCATTCCTTTTTAATAGAGAGATAAATGGGGATTATCCAGGAGCCAGAGGAAATGAGGTGCAGATTGAAACAGAGGATATTCGCAATAACGAAAATTACAATATTTACTGCACGGATGAACTGTCTGCCCGAAAATTTCTCACCCCTAAGATGTTAGAATGGTTTGATCGACAAATTTCTCAAAATGCCATGTGTGTATTTTTGAAAGACAAGAAACTTTTTATTTCTTTGTATACCGATCGCTATATCTTTCCGACTCCTCAAAACCGGAAGATATTGATCAACTATCTTTGGTGACTGAATATCATAAATTATGCAGAGAACTGGCTTTAATTAAAGAAATAACAGCAATTTTTGAAGGAGAAGCATCATGAATCTCATTATCGGCTTAATCATATTTGTTGCCCTATTGGCTATTTGGTTTATTAGTGTAGGAAATCGTCTCAATCGCTATCTAGTGACCATTGAAGAATCAAAGAGAACCGTTGATATCGTTCTCGTAAAACGCTATGATACCATTTCGGAAATGCTAAAAGTAGCGAAAGCTTATGCCAAACATGAACAACAGCTTTTTACCGATTTAGTTGCTTTACGCCAAGGAGCGACTATTCAAGAATCCAACCAAGTTATTACCAATCAAAATGATGTCTTGGCACAAATTCGTGCAGTCGGTGAAAACTATCCAGAGCTCTTGTCTTCTAACCAATTCTTGGCCTTGCAAAAGGAAATTGCTGACGAAAATGAAGATCTTGCTGCAGCGAAGCGAATTGTTAACAGTAATGTCAGCCACATCAATCAAGAAATTGTTTCATTTCCGGCGTCTATCGTAGCAGGTGTAAAGGGGATCCATCAAGTTCCATTTCTTGCTGAAGAAACACAAGGTAAGAAAGATTTAAGTGACTTGAACTATGACCTTAACTAAAAAGCTATTTATTATAAATAACCATTAAAAATCCTGGTCTTAGAATCAGGATTTTTTCCTACTGTTGGTACTTTTCATTTATGCCAAAAAATTGTATAATAGTACAAATACTCAATTTTTTTAGAAAAATTTTTGAAAGAGGATTTACTATGGGATACACAGTTGCTGTTGTCGGTGCTACAGGTGCCGTTGGTGCTCAAATGATCAAAAATGTTGGAAGAATCTACTCTTCCAATCGATAAAGATTCGCTACCTTGCGTCTGCACGTTCTGCAGGAAAAGTTTTGCAATTTAAAGGGCAAGACGTGACCATCGAAGAAACGACTGAAGATGCTTTTGAAGGGGTTGATATTGCTCTGTTCTCAGCTGGTGGTTCAACATCTGCCAAATATGCACCTTATGCGGTGAAAGCAGGCGCAGTAGTGGTTGATAACACTTCTTATTTCCGTCAAAATCCGGATGTCCCATTGGTTGTTCCTGAAGTGAATGCACATGCGCTTGATGCTCATAACGGAATTATCTCTTGTCCAAACTGTTCAACCATTCAAATGATGGTAGCTCTTGAGCCAGTTCGTCAAAAATGGGGCTTGGACCGTATCATCGTGTCAACTTACCAAGCTGTTTCAGGTGCCGGTATGGGAGCTATTCTTGAAACCCAACGTGAGTTGAAGGAAGTCTTGAACGACGGGGTCAACCCACGCGATGTCAAAGCAGAAATCTTGCCATGTGGTGGTGATAAAAAACACTACCCAATTGCTTTCAACGCTCTTCCACAAATCGACGTCTTCACAGAAAATGACTATACTTACGAAGAAATGAAGATGACAAACGAAACTAAGAAAATCATGGAAGACGATAGCATTGCCGTATCAGCAACTAGTGTGCGGATTCCAGTCTTGTCAGCTCACTCAGAGTCAGTCTACATTGAAACAAAAGAAGTGGCACCAATTGACGAAGTGAAAGCTGCTATTGCAGGATTCCCAGGTGCAGTCCTTGAAGATGATGTTGCTCACCAAATTTACCCACAAGCGGTTAATGCGGTCGGTTCACGTGATACTTTCGTTGGACGGATTCGTAAAGACTTGGATGCTGAAAAAGGGATCCACATGTGGGTTGTTTCAGATAACCTTCTTAAAGGAGCTGCTTGGAACTCAGTCCAAATCGCAGAAACCCTTCATGAACGTGGACTCGTACGTCCAACAGCTGAATTGAAGTTTGAATTGAAATAGGGAGAAAAACAGAAATCAGTAACTCGAAGAGTTTGATTTCTTCATCAGCTAACTAGCGAATCAACTTGTTTTATGAACAGATCATGAGGCAAAGGCAAGCAAGCCCCAGCCTCTTTCTTATATAGAGAAAGGTTTTTCTATGTCTTATAATGATTTAAAAGATTGTAAAATCATCACTGCATTTATCACCCCCTTCCATGAAGATGGGAGCATTAATTTTGACGCTCTTCCTGACTTGATCGAGCACCTCTTGGCTCATCATACAGATGGGATTCTCTTAGCTGGAACGACTGCAGAAAGTCCAACTCTGACCCACGATGAGGAATTGCAACTCTTTGCGGCCGTTCAAAAGATTGTCAATGGTCGAGTTCCTTTGATCGCTGGTGTCGGAACCAATGAAACCCGCGACTCGATTGAGTTCGTGAAAGAAGTAGATGCTTTTGGTGGCTTTGCAGCAGGATTGGCTATCGTTCCTTACTACAACAAACCATCCCAAGAAGGAATGTATCAACACTTTAAAGCGATTGCGGATGCATCTAATCTTCCGATTATTATCTACAATATTCCTGGACGCGTGGTTGTGGAAATGACGCCTGAAACCATGCTTCGTTTGGCAGAACACCCAAATATCATTGGGGTCAAAAGAGTGTACAACCCTTGCTAATATGGCCTACTTGATTGAACACAAGCCAGAAGAATTTCTCGTCTATACAGGGGAAGATGGAGATGCTTTCCACGCTATGAACCTTGGTGCAGATGGAGTGATCTCAGTGGCATCTCATACAAATGGAGATGAGATGCATGAGATGTTCCAAGCCATTGAACACAACGATATTAAAAAGGCTGCGGCCATCCAACGTCAATTTATCCCTAAAGTCAATGCTCTCTTTTCTTATCCGAGTCCAGCTCCTGTCAAAGCTGTCTTAAACTATATGGGCTTTGAAGCGGGGCCAACTCGTTTGCCATTGGTGCCAGCACCGGCAGAAGATGCGAAACGCATCATCAAGGTTGTAGTAGATGGGGATTACCATGCGACCAAAGAGATCATTACGGGAGTTTTAAGACCAGATTACTAATATTTTATTGTAGAAATTGTGTTTGAATAAAAAAATAACTTAACTTCCCAATGAATGAATCTATTTTTTTGAAAAGACCTTTGATTCTTTGTAAAAAAATTATATAATAAAGTAGTAGGTCTTCATTTCTTTATAAAGGAAATGGAGTATTCATGAAAAATTTAAAAATAAAGGAGACTCCGATGGAAGTCATTAAACGTAGTGGAGAAGTGGTTGAATTCAACCCAGATAAAATTTACCAAGCTATTTTGAAAGCTGCGCAAGTTGTCTATGTTTTGACAGATGATTTGCGACAAAACCTAGCTCAAGTGACCAAGAAAGTTGCCATGGATTTGGATGAAGCCCAAGTAGAACGTGCAACCATCAGTATGATCCAATCAATGGTTGAGCACCGTTTGCTGGTGCAGGTTATATTACCATTGCAGAACACTACATTTCTTATCGCTTGCAACGTGATTTGGAGCGTAGTGGCTACGGAGACCACATCGCCGTCCATTTGCATTTTGAACAAATTCGCTAGAATATAAAATAGAAGTTACTTCGGTAGCTTCTTTTTAGTATTTTTATTAATCACTGAGAATTCTAGAAAACATGGTATAATAGAAGAGATTGAACTGGAAAGGAATGGAGAACATGGCAACTATACAATGGTTTCCTGGACACATGTCCAAAGCTAGAAGACAAGTACAAGAAAATTTAAAATTTGTGGATTTTGTGACGGTTCTGGTAGATGCTCGTTTGCCACTATCAAGCCAAAATCCTATGTTAACAAAAATTGTTGGTGATAAGCCCAAATTAATGATTTTAAACAAGGTAGACCTGGCAGATCCTGTGGCGACAAAAGAATGGCAGGACTATTTTGAATCTCAAGGGATCAAAACCCTAGCTATTAACTCCAAAGAGCAATCTACGGTTAAGAAGGTCACAGATGCTGCTAAGAGTTTGATGGCCGATAAAATTGCCCGTCAAAAGGAACGAGGGATTCAGATTGAAACCCTTCGGACCATGATCATCGGGATTCCTAATGCTGGGAAATCAACTCTGATGAACCGCTTAGCGGGGAAAAAGATTGCTGTTGTTGGGAATAAACCAGGGGTGACTAAGGGGCAACAATGGTTGAAAACGAATAAGGACCTTGAAATCTTGGATACTCCAGGGATTCTCTGGCCCAAGTTTGAAGATGAAGAAGTGGCCTTAAAGCTTGCTTTAACAGGAGCCATCAAGGATCAGTTGCTTCCAATGGATGAAGTGACCATCTTTGGCCTTAACTATTTTAAAGATCACTACCCAACTGTTTTGCAGGAACGTTTTAAACAAATGGATCTGGAACAAGAAGCTCCTGAAATCATTATGGAAATGACCCAGAAATTAGGATTTCGTGAAGATTACGACCGTTTTTACCAACTCTTTGTCAAAGATGTTCGCGATGGGAAATTGGGACGGTATACGCTGGATCGCGTAGGGGAAATTGATGGCAACCATTAAGGAAATTAAAGAGCAATTAGCAAACATTCAGCGGTTAGACGATCCTTTATTGACTGAATTGGAACAGGATGGCCGATCTGGTGTGATCCAAGCGATCGCAAAGCGAAAAAAAGAAATCCAAAAACGTTTAGATGAAGATGAACGTTTGGAAGGAATGCTGGCCTATGAAAAAGAATGTTATGCGCGTGGGATGGAGCTCATTGCAGGAGTGGATGAAGTGGGACGTGGCCCATTAGCGGGTCCAGTTGTTGCTGCTGCCGTGATCTTGCCGAAAGCTTGTAAAATTCCGGGACTCAACGATAGTAAAAAGATTCCAAAATCCAAACACAAGGAAATCTATGAGGCTGTGCTCCAAAACGCCATTGCGATCGGAATCGGCGTCAAGGACAATCACGTGATTGACCAGGTTAATATCTATGAAGCTACGAAGCTAGCCATGATGGAGGCCATTGGTCAGTTAGAGCCTCAACCCCAGCATCTTTTGATTGATGCCATGAAGTTGGATCTTCCTATTCCCCAAACTAGTATCATCAAAGGGGATGCTAACTCCTTATCCATTGCTGCAGCATCCATCGTAGCCAAGGTGACTCGGGATCAGATGATGGAAGAGTTTGATCGAGAATATCCGGGTTATGATTTTGCTCAGAACGCTGGCTATGGGACGGCTACTCACCTGGCTGGCCTCCACAAGCTGGGAGTGACCCCTATCCATCGGCGTTCATTTGAACCCGTCAAATCAATGTGTGAGGATTAGGTTATGCTATTCACTATCGATATCGGAGGGACCTTTATAAAGTACGGTCTGATGGACGCGGACTATCAATTGATCCATACAGACAAGATCCCAACACCACCTACGATTGAGGAGTTTTGGCAAGGATTAGAAGAAATCGTTGCTCCTGTACGGGAAGAAATCGAGGGGATCGCCATTTCATGCCCTGGTGAGATCCAAAAGAGCCTTGGCTTTGTCTTTCGAGGTGGTCTCATTCCATATTTGCGCGGCATTCCTCTAGCAAGTAGACTAGAACAAACATTTCAAGTACCTGTCACTGTTCTCAATGATGGAGAAGCTGCTGGTCTAGCGGAAGCAAGGCTTGGTAATCTAAAAAGATTGTCCTTGCGGTGCGACCTTGGTCCTAGGGACAGGAGTTGGCCTTGCTCTTCTTTCTAATGGTGACCTATTGAGAGGATGGCAACTGACAGAATACATTCGGTCTATTGATAAGGCAGAAAGAACACCAGAAAATCGCCGCTTTCATCGCGAACTCTTTTTGCAAGGCATTTCCAATCTTTTGGAAAACACCGGTTCTGCTGTTCAATTTGTTGAGAAAGCTCGTCACATCTTAAACCTAGAAAAGGCAGATGGTATAGCTGTTTTCAAAGCTCTTGATCAAGGGGGCCATGAGGAGCTGACATCCTTGTTTCAGGAGTATTGTCATGATATTGCTATTCTGATTTTTAATCTTCAATCTTTGCTCCTGATTGAGAAAGTGACGATTGGAGGGGGCATTAGTAGTCAACCACTACTGATCGATGAGATCAGTCGACAATACCATGAGCTGCTCTCTCAAAAAGGGCATAAACAATTTGAGGCCTTGCCCGATCCAAGCGGCTCGCTTCCATAATGAAAGCAACTTGATTGGTGCCGCATCTTACTTTTATTCTTCGACATATCAAAAAAAGTTCTAGAAATAGAGCTTTTTTCTTTTCTTTTTCGAATAAATAAGTGAGAGGAAGTAGAAGGTGACCATGGAGAAATTTGAAATCTTTAAATTAAAAGAAGCCGGTTTATCAAATGAGCAAGTCTTGAGAGTCTTGGACTACTGTAGGAAAGAGCAAGTCTTACCAAGCTTAGAAGAGATAGCGAGGATCGCTCGCTGTCGCAGTATCCTTCATTTTGTAGACAAATACCGGCAACTAGATGAAGACCATTTACACAAGGAGTTTGAACGGTTCCCATCTCTATCCATTTTTGATCCTGAATACCCTGAGGAATTGCTACAGATCTACAATCCTCCTGTACTCCTTTTTTACCAAGGGAATTTGCAACTGTTAACCAGACCGAAGATTGCAGTTGTTGGAGCTCGAGAGACCACGCGAGAAGGGGTTCGTTCTGTAGAGAAGATTATTAAAGAACTTGGGAATGAATTGGTCATTGTTAGTGGACTTGCTAAGGGAATTGATGCGACAGCTCATTATGCCAGTATACGAAATGGTGGCAAAGACCATCGGAGTGATTGGAACGGGACTGGATGTCTTTTATCCTAAGAGCAATCAAAGACTGCAGGCACATATGGGGGAACACCATCTGATCTTGAGCGAGTATGGTCCAGGGCAGGCACCACTTAAGTTTCATTTTCCTGAGAGAAATCGCATCATTGCAGGTCTCTGTCAGGCAGTGATTGTGGCAGAGGCGCGACTCCGTTCAGGCAGTTTGATTACTTGTGAGCGTGCTATGGAAGAAGGCCGAGACGTTTTTGCTATTCCAGGAAATATTTTAGATGGAAAATCTGCAGGCTGCCATCACCTGATTCAAGAAGGCGCAAAGCTTGTCACATCAGGCCAGGACATTCTTGATGAATTGAAATACGAATTGTGATTTTCCTATAGGAGAAGTTCCTAGTTGACATCTTTCTTAAAATGTATTAAACTCAATGAGATTTATACAATACAGAGGGATAAAACGTGGTAACAAAAAAAGAAAAAGCAGTACAACCAAGAAAAATTTGGTGATTGTGGAGTCTCCTGCTAAGGCCAAAACAATCGAGAAAATACCTTGGTCGTAACTACAAAGTCATGGCCAGTGTTGGCCATATTCGGGACCTGAAAAAATCAACCATGTCGATCGACTTTCGACAATAACTATGAACCGGAGTATATCAATATTCGCGGAAAAGGTCCCTTGATCAATGATTTGAAAAAAGAAGCTAAAAAAGCCAAACAAGTCTTTCTCGCAAGTGACCCGGACCGAGAAGGAGAAGCTATTTCTTGGCATTTAGCGCATATTTTGAACTTGGATGCCAAAGAAAAAAACCGTGTGGTCTTTAACGAAATCACCAAGGATGCAGTTAAAAATGCCTTTAAAGAACCGCGCCAAATCGATATGGACTTGGTCGATGCCCAACAAGCACGTCGGGTCTTGGACCGGATTGTAGGGTATTCAATTTCGCCTATTCTTTGGAAAAAGGTTAAAAAAGGACTTTCTGCAGGGCGCGTGCAATCAGTTGCCCTCAAATTAATCATTGATCGTGAAAATGAAATTAATGATTTTAAGCCGGAAGAATACTGGACCATTGATGGCGTCTTTAAAAAAGGGACCAAGCAATTCCAAGCCAGCTTCTATGGGATTGATGGCAAGAAGATGAAGCTCAACACCAATGAAGAGGTGAAAGCTGTTCTTGAACGCTTAGATGGCAAAGATTTTACCGTTGAAAAGGTGGAAAAGAAAGAACGTCGTCGGAATGCGCCACTTCCATACACCACCTCTTCCATGCAGATGGATGCTGCCAATAAGATCAACTTCCGTACACGTAAGACCATGATGGTCGCCCAGCAGTTGTATGAAGGAATCAATATTGGCTCTGGTGTTCAAGGTTTGATTACCTATATGCGTACCGATTCTACACGGATCAGTCCAGTTGCGCAAAATGAGGCAGCTAACTTTATCGTGGATCGCTTTGGTGAGAAATATTCCAAGCATGGAAGCCGTGTGAAGAATGCTTCTGGTGCCCAAGATGCCCACGAAGCGATTCGTCCATCCAGCGTCTTCAATACACCTGAAAGCATTGCTAAATACTTGGACAAAGACCAATTAAAAGCTCTACACCTTGATTTGGAACCGCTTTGTAGCTAGTCAAATGACTGCAGCTGTCTTTGATACCATGAATGTCCGTTTAGGTCAAAATGGGGTTCAGTATACGGCAAACGGAAGCCAGGTGAAGTTTGATGGTTATTTGGCGATTTATAACGACTCAGATAAGAACAAGATGTTGCCGGATATGGTAGAAGGCGATATCGTTAAGCAAGTCAATAGCAAGCCTGAGCAACACTTTACCCAACCACCTGCTCGATATTCTGAAGCGACCTTGATTAAGACCTTAGAAGAAAATGGGGTTGGTCGTCCTTCAACCTATGCTCCGACGATTGAGACCATTCAAAAACGCTATTATGTGAAGCTGGTAGCCAAACGCTTTGAACCAACAGAGTTAGGGGAAATCGTTAATAAACTGATCGTTGAATTCTTCCCAGATATTGTCAATGTAACCTTCACAGCAGAGATGGAAGGGAAACTCGATGATGTCGAACTTGGAAAAGGAAGAGTGGCAAAAAGTCATCGATGCCTTCTACAAACCATTCTCTAAAGAAGTCGCAAAGGCTGAAGAAGAGATGGAAAAAATCCAAATCAAAGACGAACCAGCTGGTTTTGATTGTGAAGTCTGTGGTAGCCCGATGGTGATTAAATTAGGACGTTTTGGTAAGTTCTATGCTTGTAGTAATTTCCCAGATTGTCGTCATACCCAGGCCATTGTCAAAGAAATCGGCGTGGAGTGTCCTGACTGTCATCAGGGACAAATCATCGAACGGAAAACCAAGCGCAACCGTATCTTCTATGGATGCAATCGCTATCCAGAGTGTGAATTTACCTCTTGGGATAAGCCGATCGGTCGGGATTGTCCAAAATGTGGCCACTACTTAGTTGAGAAAAAAGTTCGTGGTGGCGGCAAACAAGTCGTATGTAGCAATGGCGACTACGAAGAAGAAAAAGTGAAATAAGCTTTCAAATAATTCAATGTCTATTATAACGGCAATTTTTATAAATGTCTGTTACAATAGACATTTTGTGTTTTTTTCGTTATAATAGACATAAGGAGGTGGGCTTATGTATCTTGCCTTGATTGCAGATGTGATTGATTCCAAAATCGTACAAGAACGTTTTGACCTGCAAAAACAGTTAGAAAAAACGCTTCAAAAGATCAATGAGCTTTTTTTAAAGACTGCCTAGCATCGGCTTTTACCTTAACTTTGGGCGATGAGTTTCAGGCGCTTTTGAAAGTAGAGGCTCCCGTTTTTCAAATTATCGATACCTTGCGTTCAGAACTAAAACCGACTCAACTTCGTTTCGGCATTGGCCTCGGGGAGATTGTAACGGATATTGATCCTCTGCAAAGTATCGGTGCAGATGGACCAGCCTATTGGAATGCTCGTGCAGCTATTAATCTGGTCCATCAGAAAAATGATTATGGCAACACCCAGATCTATTTTTTGAGCGGTAATGACAGCCAGGACTTAGTGGTGAATGCGCTCATCGCTTCTGGAGAGGCCATACGTTCGGGCTGGAGAGAGAGTCAGGAAGAGATCCTGCTCAATCTGCTAAAGAGATCTGTCTATAGTGAAAACTTTAGTCAGCAAGATTTGGCCCAATCGCTAGGGCTTAACCCAAGTGCCCTGTCCAAGCGCTTAAAGAGTAGCAGTATTCGTGTTTATTTACGGGGACGAGCAGCAACACTAGCTTGTATTCATAGCTTAGAGAAAGGAGAGGCCCATGAGCGGATTGTCTAGTATCGTAACGAATCCATACTTGATCCTCTTGTTGATTTGTCATTTGTTATCGGATTATTATTTTCAAAGTCAGAAGATGGCGGATCGCAAGGATCAGGATAAGAAGGTGCTCGGGCTTCACATTCTGTATGTAGCTCTGCCTCTGATCATTGTTTCTCTCTGTCATCTAGACTTTGTGGTGGATTTGCTTGGTCATTTTTACTGACTCATGCTGGAATAGATTTCTTAAAAACCGATCGTGCAGAAGCAATTGAAATTACCAACCGCATGGACCTTTTGCCTTGGATCAAAGTCTTGCATATCAGCATCATTTGAGCTGTCTAGTCCTTTTTAGGGAGCGAAGAATGGTTCGACCTATCTGCCTCTGGACACTTTTAAATCTAATCTTTTATGTCCTCCTAGTTGGGAAACCAAGCAATATTGCCTTTAAAATTCTGTTTGCCAAGTATCAACCCACCAGCAAGAAGAAAATGGATACGATCACTGGGGCTGGTTCCATGATTGGCTTTTTAGAGCGTTTGGTGATTGGTGCCTGTCTCGTCTATGGGCAATTTGCTTCGATCGGCCTAGTATTTACAGCCAAATCCATCGCCCGCTATAATAAAATTTCGGAGAATCCAGCCTTTGCGGAGTATTACTTGATCGGGTCCTTGTTCAGTATCCTATCTGCCCTCTTAGCAGCTTGGTTGTGTCTATAAGAAAATAAATAGTAAAGTCTAAGACAGGAAGGAAAAGCCTCCCTGTCTTTTTACTTGGCTTTTTGGTATAATGGACCAAGTAGAAAATTAGAAAGATTTGTGGGTGTCAAACAGTCCAGTAGGGTGTTTTGATACCCAAAGAGGTATTAGTGTCATGTCTCAATCTTATATCAATGTGATCGGTGCGGGCCTTGCTGGCTCTGAAGCAGCTTACCAGATTGCCCAACAGGGAATTCCGGTCAAGCTTTATGAAATGCGTGAGTCAAATCCACTCCGCAACATAAAACAGACAACTTTGCTGAGCTAGTTTGTTCCAACTCTCTTCGTGGGGATTCTCTCACCAATGCTGTCGGGCTCCTCAAAGAAGAAATGCGCCGTCTGGGTTCTGTCATCCTTGAAGCAGCGGAAGCGACTCGTGTACCGGCCGGTGGAGCACTGGCAGTGGACCGAGAAGGTTTTGCTAGTCGGGTGACGGAGAAGGTGTCCCAACACCCTCTCATTGAAGTCATTCGCGATGAAATTACGGAATTGCCGACAGATGCCATCACAGTGGTCGCAACAGGGGCCCTCTAACCAGTGATGCCTTGGCAGAAAAGATCCATGCCCTCAATGGTGGCGACGGTTTCTATTTCTATGATGCAGCAGCTCCAATCATCGATGTCAATACCGTCGATATGAACAAGGTCTATCTCAAGTCACGCTATGACAAGGGAGAAGCAGCCTATCTCAACTGCCCCAATGACCAAACAAGAATTTATGGATTTCACGAGGCCTTGGTCAATGCAGAAGAAGCCCCGCTCAACTCTTTTTGAAAAAGAAAAAGTATTTTTGAAGGTTGTATGCCCATTGAAAGTCATGGCCAAACGAGGCATCAAAACCATGCTCTATGGCCCTATGAAGCCAGTTGGGACTCGAGTATCCAGATGATTACAAAGGGCCACGTGATGGGGAGTTTAAGACACCCTTATGCAGTAGTTCAGTTGCGTCAAGACAATGCGGCTGCCAGCCTCTACAATATCGTTGGCTTTCCAAACTCACCTTAAATGGGGCGAACAAAAACGGGTCTTCCAAATGATTCCCAGGTTTGGAAACATGCGGAGTTTGTGAGATACGGCGTCATGCACCGCAATTCCTACATGGATTCTCCAAATCTGCTTGAACAAACCTACCGTTCGAAGAAACAAGCTAAACCTCTTCTTTGCAGGGTCAAATGACAGGGGTAGAAGGCTATGTTGAGTCAGCTGCCTCAGGTTTGGTAGCTGGAATCAATGCAGCTCGCCTTTTTCAAAGGAGAAGAAGCAGCGATTTTCCCTGAAACGACAGCTATCGGAAGCCTGGCTCACTATATCACCCATGCTGACAGCAAGCATTTTCCAACCCATGAATGTCAACTTCGGGATTATCAAAGAGCTAGAAGGCCCACGTATTCGGGATAAAAAGGAACGTTATGAGAAAAATTGCCGAACGTTCTTTACAAGATTTGGCTCAGTTTATGGAAAAAAATAACTCAAGAAAGGAAAAAAGTTTGGAGAAAAATCCAGACTTTTTCTTCTAAAAAATGGTATAATGAATAAAAATTTAGAATATAGAGAGTTTTTCTGACAATGAACAAATCCTATTTTTATTTAGATATGAAGACACACGAGTTGAAAGTGCCTTATACCGGAAAACTCCGTCGTGTGCGAGTCTTATTACCTAAGAATTATGAAACGGATACAGATAGACGTTACCCTGTGGTTTATTTCCACGATGGGCAAAAACGTTTTTGTACAGCAAGGAAGCTTATGCGGGTCATTCCTGGAAAGGTGATTCCAGCCATTAAGCGGAATCCAGATATTAGTCGCATGATTGTCGTTGCGATCGATAATGATGGTTTCCAACGCATGAATGAATACTCTGCCTGGAAGTACAAGGAATCCAATATTCCTGGCATGCAATTTGGTGGCAAGGGAGTTGAGTACGGCGAATTTGTCATGGAGGTGGTGAAACCTTTTATCGACCAAGAATACCGGACTCTTGCTGATCGAGAACATACGGCCATGATTGGATCTTCCTTGGGTGGGAATATTACCCAATTCTTGGGCTTAGAGTACCAAGATCAAATTGGTTGTTTAGGTGTCTTTTCATCTGCTAACTGGCTACACCAAGATGCCTTCAATCATTATATCGAACGCAAAAAATTATATGCAGATCAACGGATCTACATCTATGTAGGTACTGAAGAGGCGGATGATACAGATAAAACGCTGATGGCGGGAAATATCAAGCAAGCCTATATTGATTCATCCCTTCGTTATTATCACGACGTCATTCAACAAGGGGTGGCTTTAGAAAATATTGCCATTCGGATTCAATCCGGTGCGATTCACCACGAAGAAGCATGGGCCGAACATTTACCAGAATGCCTTCGCTTTTTTTGGCAGAAAAATTGGGATTAATGGACTGTAAAACAAATCAATAGAGAAAGAGGAAACTTATGAATATTGAACATTTAAGCCACTGGAGTGGCCAACTCAACCGTGAAATGTATTTGAACCGCTATGGACACGCAGGTATTCCTGTTGTTGTCTTTGCTTCATCAGGTGGAAGCCATAACGAGTACTATGACTTTGGTATGATTGATGCTTGTGCTCAGTTTATCGAAGAGGGACGAGTTCAATTTTTCACCCTTTCTAGTGTGGATAGTGATAGCTGGCTTTGTGATTGGAAGAATCCTCATGATCGAGCTGAGATGCACCGTGCATACGAACGCTATGTGATTGAAGAAGCCATTCCTTTTATCAAACACAAAACAGGCTGGTTTGATCCGATGATGACAACTGGTTGCTCTATGGGGGCCTACCACGCGCTCAATTTCTTCTTGCAACATCCAGATGTCTTTAACAAAGTGATTGCTTTGAGTGGTGTCTATGACGCTCGTTTCTTTGTTGGTGACTTTGGAGGCGATGAAGCCATTTACCAAAACTCTCCATCTGATTATATTTGGAACCAAAATGATGGCTGGTTTATCGATCGTTATCGTCAGGCGGAAATCGTTGTTTGTACTGGTTTAGGAGCTTGGGAACAAGATGGACTTCCATCTTTCTACAAACTGAAAGAAGCCTTTGATCACAAAAATATTCCTGCATGGTTCGCTGAATGGGGACATGATGTCGCCCACGATTGGGAATGGTGGCGCAAACAAATGCCATATTTCCTAGGCCAAATGTATCTATAAGTAAAAAGGGAGGAGACCTCAATGAATTATATCGTTATTTCACCATATTACCCACAAAACTTCCAACAATTTACCATCGAACTAGCTAATAAAGGGATCACTGTCTTGGGAATTGGTCAAGAGCCATATGAACAGTTAGATGAGCCTTTGCGCAACAGTTTAACAGAATATTTCCGTGTTGAAAATTTGGAAAATCTGGATGAAGTGAAGCGTGCGGTTGCCTTTCTCTTTTACAAGCATGGCCCAATCGATCGCATTGAATCTCATAATGAGTACTGGTTGGAATTGGATGCGGCGCTTCGGGAGCAATTCAATGTCTTCGGGGCTAAGCCAAAAGATTTGAAGAAAACCAAGTTCAAATCCGAAATGAAGAAACTCTTCAAGAAGGCAGGAGTCCCAGTCGTTCCTGGTGCTGTAGTTAAAACAGAAAAAGACATTGATAAGGCCGTGAAGAAGATTGGGTTGCCATTGATTGCTAAGCCTGACAATGGGGTAGGAGCAGCAGCGACTTTCAAGATCGAAACGCCAGAAGATGTGGACCATTTCAAGGCTGAGTGGGATGGCCATACAGAGTACTTCTTTGAGAAATTTGTCACTTCTAGCGAGATTTGTACCTTTGATGGTCTAGTGGATCGTGACGGCAACATTGTCTTTCTCAACTACCTTTGACTATGCATATACGCCACTCGATTTGATGCTCTACAAGATGGACAACTCTTATTATGTCCTCAAAGAGATGGATCCAAAATTGCGTCAATACGGGGAAGCGATTGTCAAAGCCTTTGGCATGAAGGAACGTTTCTTCCACATTGAGTTCTTCCGCGATGGGGATGACTATATTGCGATCGAGTACAATAATCGTCCCTGCAGGTGGCTTTTACCATCGATGTCTACAACTATGCTCACTCGATTGATTTGTACCGTGGTTATGCTGCCATCGTAGCAGGAGAACCTTCCCAGCTTCTGAGTTTGAGCCCCTTTATTGCTTGGCAACTCTCGTCGTGCCAATGCAGCTTATGCTCTTTCAGAGGAAGAAGTTCTGGCCAAATACCGTGATCAATTCCGTGTGAAGAAAGACATGCCAGCGGCCTTTGCGGAACTTCAGGGAGATTACCTCTATATGCTTACAACACCTAGTCGTGAAGAATTGGAACAAATGATTCATGACTTTGGCCAACGCCAATCATAAGATGACGACCGGTAGGATAGGATCCTATCGGTTTTTTATGTGACTATTGAATGAGATGGAAAAATCTAGAAGTTTGTGAAAAACTAAATATTTCCTTTTGAAAGCTTATAGTTTCCATAATTATAGTGTTTAGGATTGTGAATTTTTCTGAGCATTATTTTTGACTGAGCTTTCATTTTTGGCTAGAATGAAAGTGAATGAATAAATGCTAAGAAAGGCGAAATGATGGCAACATTAGACAAAAGTCTCTTATTGGAAATGTTCCGTAAAATGGAAGAAATCCGTCGCATGGACTTAAAAATTGCACAGTTAGTAAAAAAAGGGAAAGTGCCAGGAATGACGCACTTTTCTGTTGGGGAAGAAGCGGCTAACGTCGGAGCGATGTTGGCTTTAAACGATGATGATTTGCTGACATCAAACCACCGTGGACACGGACAAGCCATTGCTAAAGGAATCGATTTGAATGGCATGATGGCAGAAATCCTAGGGAAATATACTGGTACTTGTAAAGGGAAAGGTGGTTCCATGCATATCGCTGACTTGGATGCCGGAAACCTTGGCGCGAACGGGATCGTTGGTGGTGGTATGGGAATTGCAGTAGGTGCTGCCCTTACTCAACAAATGAAAAAGACTGGTAAGATTGTCGTCTGCTTCTTTGGCGATGGTGCAACCAATGAAGGTGTCTTCCACGAAGCGGTCAATATGGCTTCCATCTGGAATCTGCCAGTAATTTTCTACTGTATCAATAACGGTTACGGAATCTCTGCTGATATCAAGAAAATGACCAATATTCAGCACATTCATGAGCGTAGTGCTGCATACGGCATTCCTGGAATGTTTATTCCTGACGGGAACAACGTTATTGATGTCTATGAAGGCTTCCAAAAAGCTGTTGAACACGTCCGCTCTGGAAAAGGACCTGTCTTGATTGAAAGTGTCACTTATCGTTGGCTTGGTCACTCTTCATCTGACCCTGGTAAATACCGGACCCGTGAAGAAGTCGAAGAGTGGAAGAAGAAAGATCCTATCGAAAACCTTCGCAAGTATCTCCTTGAAAATGAGATTGCAAGTGCAGAAGAATTGGATCGGATCCAAGAAGAAGTAAAAGAAGCAGTGGAAGCTTCAGTGAAATTTGCGGAAGAAAGCCCATTCCCTCCACTCGAATCAGCTTTCGAAGATATTTACGCAGACTAAGGGGGAGTAGAGAATTATGGAAACTAAATTAATGTCTTTCCGCGATACCATTATCCTTGCTATGTCTGAGGAAATGCGTCGCGACGAAAATGTATTGTTGATGGGGGAAGATGTCGGAGTTTTCGGTGGAGACTTCGGAACTTCAGTAGGAATGCTTGAGGAATTCGGTCCAGAACGTGTCCGTGACTGTCCGATTTCTGAGGCTGCGATTTCAGGTGCAGCAGCAGGTGCAGCCATGACTGGACTTCGCCCAATCGTTGATATGACCTTCATGGATTTCTCAGTGATTGCCATGGATGCTATTGTCAACCAAGCTGCTAAGACTCGCTACATGTTTGGTGGTAAAGGGGTCAAGTGCCGATGACCATTCGCTGTGCTGCTGGTAATGGAGTTGGATCTGCAGCTCAACACTCCCAATCTTTGGAATCATGGTTTACTCATATTCCTGGTTTGAAAGTTGTTGCTCCTGGAACTCCAGCGGATATGAAGGGACTTCTCAAGTCATCTATCCGTGATAACAACCCCGTTATCATTCTTGAGTACAAATCAGAATTCAACCAAAAAGGGGAAGTGCCAGTTGATCCAGACTACACGATTCCACTTGGTGTCGGAGAAATCAAACGCGAAGGTACTGATGTCACTGTCGTAACCTACGGGAAAATGCTTCGTCGCGTTATGCAAGCTGCTGAAGAATTAGCAGAAGAAGGCATCTCAGTAGAAGTAGTAGACCCACGGACCTTGGTTCCACTTGATAAAGAGATCATCATTAACTCTGTCAAGAAAACAGGAAAAGTAGTCCTTGTCAATGATGCCCACAAAACAAGTGGCTATATCGGTGAAATTTCAGCTATTATTTCTGAATCAGAAGCATTTGATTACTTGGATGCACCGATCCGCCGTTGTGCGGGGGAAGATGTGCCAATGCCTTACGCACAAAAACCTTGAGAAATGCAATGATTCCAACAGTTGAAAGCATCAAAGATGCCATTCGTAAAACATATAACAAAGAATAATACATAACATAAATTATGTAATATCATTTGAATTAGACGAGGAAACTTTGTATCTTTTTAGGTACAAAGTTCTCTGCGTCCTTAATATCTTAGATTAGAGCACGGGCTAAAAGCTCGGAAAAAAGATAAATCTCCTTGACTTCATCGAAGTCTGCGTTGATTTCCTATTTTTCGGTCGCTTTTAAACGCCCTTTGCATCATAAATAGAATAGGAGAGGTCATGGCTGATGATAAGCTAAGAGCGACTCCTGCGGCTAGAAAATTAGCGGATGATCTTGGGATCAACCTCTATGATGTTTCTGGTTCAGGCGCAAACGGTCGTGTCCACAAAGAAGACGTGGAAACCTATAAAGACACAAATGTGGTTCGCATTTCACCACTTGCAAAACGAATTGCTTTAGAACACAATATTGCTTGGCAAGAGATTCAAGGAACTGGTCATCGTGGTAAGATCATGAAGAAGGATGTCCTTGCTTTTCCTTCCTGAAAATATTGAGAATGAGACCATTAAAGTCACCGGCTCAAATTGAGAAGGTGGAAGAAGCTCCAGATAATGTGACACCTTATGGTGAGATCGAGCGGATTCCGATGACACCAATGCGTAAGGTGATCGCTCAACGGATGGTGGAATCTTACTTTGACAGCACCAACCTTTACTTTGAACTATGACGTTGATATGTCTCAAATGTTGGCCCTTCGTAAGAAAGTATTGGATCCAATCATGGAAGCAACTGGCAAGAAAAGTCACTGTAACAGATTTGCTTTCTCTGCAGTTGTTAAGACCTTGATGAAACATCCATACATCAATGCGTCATTGACAGAAGATGGCAAAACCATCATCACTCATAACTATGTCAACTTAGCGATGGCGGTTGGGATGGACAATGGACTGATGACACCAGTTGTCTATAACGCTGAAAAAGATGACTTTGTCAGAGTTGGTCGTAGCCTTCAAGGACGTTATCGGACGTACCTTGGATGGTAAAGCTTGCTCCAAGTGAATTGCAAAACTCAACCTTTACCATCAGTAACTTAGGGAATGTTTGGCGTTCAATCATTTGGACCGATTATCAACCAACCAAACTCTGCCATTCTTGGAGTTAGCGCAACGGTTGAAAAAAACCAGTTGTTGTGAATGGTGAAATTGTCATTCGTCCAATCATGAGCTTGGGCTTGACCATTGACCACCGAGTTGTCGATGGGATGGCTGGTGCCAAATTCATGAAAGACTTGAAAAGCCTTGATTGAAGACCCGATTTCAATGTTGGTCTAATCAACGAGAGAGCATAGAAACAAGAAAAAGAGGGAAATAAAATGGCCTTAGAAGTAATTATGCCAAAAGCCGGCGTAGATATGACCGAAGGACAAATCGTTCAGTGGAATAAAAAAGTCGGCGAATTTGTAAAAGAAGGAGAAGTTCTCCTTGAAATCATGACAGACAAAGTCAGCATGGAATTGGAAGCAGAAGAAGATGGGTTACTTGATCGCTATCCTGAAAGGGAGACGGCGAAACTGTTCCTGTAACAGAAGTGATCGGTTACCTTGGTGAAGAAGGGGAAAACATCCCAACAGCTGGAGCAGCAGCACCAGAAGCGAGTCCAGCACCAGCTGCAGCAAGTGCTTCAAACGATGACAATAAGAGCGATGATGCTTATGATATCGTAGTGATCGGTGGGGGTCCTGCTGGTTACGTATCTGCTATTAAGGCAGCTCAATTAGGGTGGTAAGGTTGCTCTTGTTGAGAAATCTGAACTTGGTGGAACATGCTTTGAACCGCGGATGTATCCCAACTAAGACTTACCTCCACAATGCTGAAATTATTGAAAATATTGGTCATGCAGCAAACCGTGGTATTATCATTGAAAATCCAAGTTTCTCAGTAGATATGGATAAGGTTCTTGAAACCAAGAACAAGGTCGTAAATACCCTGGTTGGTGGGGTTGCAGGACTTCTTCGTAGCTACGGAGTGGATGTTCACAAGGGTATCGGTACCATTACGAAAGATAAGAATGTCTTGGTCAATGGTTCTGAATTGCTTGAAACGAAGAAAATCATCCTTGCTGGTGGTTCAAAAAGTCAGCAAGATTAACGTTCCTGGTATGGAATCATCCCTTGTCATGACCAGTGACGATATTCTTGAAATGAATGAAGTCCCAGAAAGCCTCGTGATCATCGGTGGTGGGGTTGTTGGTATCGAACTTGGTCAAGCCTTCATGACCTTTGGTTCAAAAGTTACTGTTATCGAAATGATGGACCGCATCGTTCCAGCTATGGATGCGGAAGTATCTAAGAACCTTCGTTTGATCCTTGAACGTAAAGGGTATGACAATCTTGACGGATACTAAATTGCAAGAAATCATTGAGGAAGATGGAAAACTCCGTATCAAGGTTGAAGGTAAAGATGATATCATCGCCAACAAAGCCCTTCTTTCAATCGGTCGTGTTCCAGACCTTGAAGGTATCGGAGATGTTGAATTTGAATTGGATCGTGGACGGATCAAGGTCAATGAATACATGGAAACATCTGTTCCAGGTATCTATGCACCAGGTGACATCAACGGTACTAAGATGTTGGCTCACGCTGCCTTCCGTATGGGTGAAGTAGCGGCTGAAAATGCCCTTAAGGGAAATCATGCTGTTGCCAAATTGAACTTGACTCCTGCAGCCATCTACACCCTTCCAGAAGTTGCGGCTGTTGGTTTGACAGAAGAACAAGCTCGTGAGAAAATATGATGTTCAAATCGGTAAATTTAACTTTGCAGCGAACGGACGTGCCATTGCATCAGATGCAGCTCAAGGCTTTTGTTAAAGTCATTGCAGACAAGAAATACGGTGAAGTTCTTGGGGTTCACATCATTGGTCCAGCAGCAGCTGAATTGATCAACGAAGCTTCAACCATCATTGAGATGGAAATCACTGTAGAAGAAATGCTCAAGACCATTCATGGGTCACCCAACCTTCTCAGAAGTGATGTACGAAGCCTTTGCGGATGTACTTGGCTTGGCAGTTCACTCACCTAAGAAGAAATAATATTCTTTCAACTAAATTTTCTAGTAGTACGGACGGCAGCGACCTCTTAGAGTTCCATGCCCTAAAAAAATTGAGCCACTTGTCTCAATTTTTTTTCCGAGAAATGCTAAGGATAACTCGTTAGATTTCTTTTTACTACTCAGAAAAAAAATTAAGTGAAATTTAACTATTTTTGTCTAATGCTCATTCTGCTATGAGTAGGATTTATAAAACGAATTTTTTTGGAATTACTATGAAATACATTATTAATTATTCAAATGATACTGCTTTTTAATATTGCTTTGGAAGAATATGCTTTTCAAACACCTTTTTAGATGAGGATCAAATCTTCCTTCTTTGGATTAACAAACCATCGATTATCGTTGGTCGTCACCAAAATACCATCGAAGAAATCAACCGTGACTATGTTCGGGAGCATGGGATTGAAGTGGTTCGCCGGATCAGTGGTGGTGGGGCTGTTTATCACGATTTGAACAACCTCAACTACACCATCATTTCAAAAAGAAGATGAAAACAAGGCCTTTGACTTCAAGAGCTTCTCAACTCCCTGTGATCAACACCTTGGCTCAACTTGGAGTGAAGGCTGAATTCACAGGGTCGTAACGACTTAGAAATTGATGGTAAGAAATTCTGTGGAAATGCCCAAGCTTATATCAATGGTCGGATCATGCACCATGGTTGTCTTCTCTTTGACGTGGATTTGTCAGTCCTTGCTAATGCTCTCAAGGTGTCTAAAGACAAGTTTGAATCAAAAGGGGTTAAAATCAGTCCGTGCTCGTGTGACCAATATCATCGATGAGTTGCCAGAAAAAATCACGGTGGAAGAGTTCCGTGACTTGCTTTTGGACTACATGAAGAAAGAATACCCTGAGATGACAGAATATGTCTTCTCGGATGAAGAATTGGCTGAAATCAATCGTATCAAGGAAACCAAGTTCGGTACCTGGGATTGGAACTATGGAAAGTCTCCTGAATACAATGTCCGTCGTGGCACAAAATTCCCTAGCGGTAAGGTGGAAATCTTCGCTAATGTCATTGAATCAAAAATTCAAGATATCAAGATTTACGGTGACTTCTTTGGTATCGAAGACGTTGCAGCAGTAGAAGATGTCCTTCGTGGTGTCAAAATACGAACGCGAAGACGTTCTTAAAGCCCTACAAACCATTAACCTAGGGTCGTTACTTTGCAGGAATCACTGCAGAAGAAATTGCTGAAGCAGTGGTGGAATAAAGTCATAAGAGAGTGGGACAGAAATCGGAAATTCGTTAGAATTCGATTTCGTCGTCCCACTCCGCACTGAGTTGAGTAGGGGCTGTAAAAGCTGACGAAATCAGCGTAGTAGAGCCCAGTCAACCACTGCGTCTTGCTCGACAATCCAAAAGACAATTGAGAGGCTAGGGACTTTTGTCCCAGCCTCTTTTTTGAAAACTAGTTTCACATAAAAATTATTGTTTTACTAAGGATTTTGTAGTATAGTAAAGGTGGAAAAAGTGTATTCGCTTACAAAGAATGTAACTGTAATTTGTAAAACTCAGTAATTATTAAACAACGAAATTAATTGACTAGCTAGGTATTACTTTCCTTTTCTGCTTTAGAAAGTGTGATGATATGAAACGTGTCTTTATTATTTTATCAAACCTTTTCATCTCTAGCTTTTTGATTTGGATTGCCTTTATTTCTCCAAATACGGTTATCCACCGCAGTCTTCCGGTAGTAGGTGTGGTGAGACAAGAAAAGAGCGTCACATATGAAGAGTTATCTTCCAGTTTAGACCGCTTGGCAAGGGAAAATCATAGTATAATTGCCCGTCAGATACAAAGAACAGACTCTAAGGGGCAGGTTGTTTTCACCTATGAAATCTACGGAGAGGGAAAACTTCCTCTTGGGATTAAAAGAGAGAAGAAAGAACTGGCTGCCAAAGAAAGCCTGCTAAAGAATTATTATATATTAACAGGTGATTTGGAAACTGAAAAGCTGGATCAAACTCTTCATACTCTTGGTTTCTCACAAACTTTTATTGAGAAACCGAATCCTCTGCAGACCCTTATTGCCTTTTTTGGCTCAGGTTCACAATCACTTGCCTTGGTTATTTTTATCATTAGTTTTAGCTCTTTGACGATTATACAAAAAACACTTGAAATGAGAAGTGCTGGGATTCGATATATTTCAGGAATGAGACGCTTGCAAGTTTTCGGACATTCTCTAAAAGATGATAGTATAGAGTTGCTTTTGGGATGTATTGGCGCAAGTATAATGGGTGCTGTTCTGATTTATTGTTTTCAATTGACACCTTTTTCCTATTCCATCGTCATTTTCAGTAGTATTATTTACAATGGGATTTTACTAATTTTGTCTGTTTTCTTATCTTTCCTCTTTGCATATAGTATTCAAACGATTCATTTAGTCCCCCTTTTAAAAGGGAAGGTTCCATTGAAGCGCATATTGGTTTTCCTCTTTATTTGTCAATTTCTCGCTGTGGCATTAATTGGCCTTGCGATTCATCGAATCAGTATTTTTGGATCAGTCTGGCAAACTCACCAAGAGGGAAGTGAGGCTTGGTTAAAACAGTCGAATTGGGTCCAAATTAGTACAAGTCGGGAGGATTTTTCACAGAAAACAAACAAAGAGACGCAAATTGAGGACAGAGCAAAATGGTCTAAGCTCATCGAGTCTGGTATTGAAAATGGTGGTCTTTTAGCTTATCATAATCTCGTATCTTTTAGTTCAAAAGGAGTTATGACGGATCCCAATACAGGTAAAGAATTTTCAATCACAGATTACGATCCTCTTGCACGAACTCTCTATGTAACTCCAAATTATCTTGATATTCAGAATGTTCCAGTTTCTCCTGAAGAAAAAGATCACTTAAATCACTTACAAGCAGGAGAATTTGGTCTCTTACTTCCGGAAAAATTAAAAGGTCGAGAAGAGGAGATGATCAAACGATATGAAGATTATCTATCTCCTCGAGATGATCAAGGAAATATCACCTTATCAATGAAGGCGCAGGTAACGTATATTCCGAATCATCAAAAACGCTTTATCTACAACAACACACCAATTAGCTATAAGCAATTCTTTACCGATCCGGTTTTAGTGGTTATTCAACCTGAAAGTTTTGGAGGCTATGTGAATCCATATTTCACCGTTCTAAATCCCTACCTTTTTTTTAATGGGCTTCAAAATAGTAAAAAGCTAGTCGCTGAGTATAATCTTGAAAAAAGTGTTAGTCAGTACGATTATGCAGTGGACGTTTACCAGCAAATGGCCCAATCCATACAAATAGAAAATCTCATGGCGATTGCAGGAGGAGTCTTTGGTATAGCAACCTCTGTTCTTCTTTTTAACACTATGAATTTCCTATATTTTGAAGAGTTTAGAAAACAAATCTTCTTGAAGAAGATTGCAGGTCTGGGATTTGTAAACATTCACCAAATGATTTTGCTCTCAGAAAGTAGCCTCTTACTATTAGGAAGCCTCCTGGTATTGATTCTCACTTCGGAATGGTGGATTGCTCTTGTCACTCTCTGCTATTTATTACTAATGCTTGGTTCATTCTCCTGTATCGGTCTCATAAAGAAGATCACTTGTTAGCCACTGTATTGAAAGGAGCCTAATATGATTAGCATAGAACATTTAACCAAATCATTTGGCCAACGAACGGTCTTTCAAGATTTGAGCTTGCAGTTTACAGAAGGTAAGGTCTATGCTCTGATCGGAAATAGTGGGTGTGGTAAAACAACCTTGCTCAATATCTTGGCGAAGATAGAGCCTTATGAAAAAGGGAGTATAAGCTATCAAGGGCAAGAACTGAAACAGATCAAACAGCATCACTTTTTTAAGCATGAATTAGGCTATCTCTTTCAAAACTTTGGCCTACTTGAAAACGAGACTATCGCTAAAAATTTAGATTTGGGATTAATTGGGCAAAAATTAACTAAAAAAGAGAAGAAGCAGCAAGAGGAAGAAGTGCTCAAAAAAGTAGGATTGGCTTACCTTGCTCTGGATCAAAAGATTTATGAATTATCTGGGGGAGAGGCGCAACGTGTAGCATTAGCTAAAGTTATTTTAAAAGATCCACCTTTAATTTTGGCAGATGAACTAACTGCAGCACTGGATCCAGAAACCTCACAAGAGGTGATGGACTTGCTCTTAATGTTAAAGAATCAAGAGCGTATAATCATTATCGCAACCCATAATCCAGTAATTTGGGAAAAAGCTGACGAAGTGATAAAACTCAACTAGTCCATGAATGAAGAATGGTTTGATTTTCTACATTATCTTTTATAGCTAGCTATTCAGGAGGTATAGGCTGATGAAGAAAAAAGATCATGTCAAACAAAAATTTTTAGGTTTTATCATCGTTGCTATTATCATTCTATTATCAGCCTGCAGTCTTGTAGGACCACAAAAAAAATCTCCTTCCGGTAGTACCAATGTGTCTAGGAAAATAGGTTTCGAGGAAAGAAAGGCAGAAGATTTATTAAAAAATTCTATTTCTATCCCTTATCCAGATGGAAAAATCTTTACACCTACCGCGCTGTCAAATGATGGGATTGCTTATGGCGAGGCTGTTGACCAAGGACACGAAGGTCAGAATTATCTTGCCAGTATGAATTTACATACCAAGGAGTTTCAAAAGATAAAAGATGTTGAAAAGACATCTAATCTGACTCATGTAGCTGTTAGCTATGTAGATCATGATATTGTTGTTTTTGAAGAGTATGATCAACTCAATCAGACAGGGATTTACTATCTTTGGAAGATAAAAGACAAATCTTTAACGACACTGATTGATAGGAGACCTATCGGAACGGTTCCAGTTACTCAAGTAGCTCGATCCAACCAGAAACTCTTTATAAATTATGAAGTAGGCGATAGCCTATATCAAATTGAAGAATTTGACCTTGAAACAGGGTCTCATCAGACGATTGAATCAGAAAATAGCGGTTTTCCGAATGTCTTTAAAGATTACTTGTATTATGTACAAATTGATAACACAGCTTTAACCACAAAAATTGTAGCCTACTCCTTAAGTGATGGGCAGAAAAAGGTTATAGATCAAACAAAGAATGATCAACGCTATTATGTCGATTTATTGACGAATGGGCACAATCTCCTTTACTTGGTTGCAAATAATAAAGATGCTTCATTTACCTTTGAAAATAAAAACCATAAGAAGATATTTTCTACTTCGCAGGCAGAAACCTCCATATATCGCAATATTTATCTCACCTATATGGGAGAAAGAAGAAGTGAGGAGCGAGTTAAATCACAGTATTATTTGTGGGATTTAAAGCATCAGATTCATTATTTATATGATCATGGACCAATTTTTGCTATCAGATAAAGGAATTTTTATGGATTCAATTCAAAAAGAAGGATAGTGAGATTCCAAAAGGTGAAATCTATCGAAATGAAAAACTCTGTAATGCGCTATCAAGAATGGTAGAAAGGAGAAAAAAACTTGAATAAGTTTATCTATTCATTGTATTTCTGACTTTTCTTTGTTTATCTGGCTATACAGAGACACAAATAGAAAGCCAAATAATTTCTTCCATCTCTCGTAAAGTAACTTCCTATTCATCAACAACAGTCATTGTAAAAACAAAGGATTGTAAGGAATACCGTACCAATGACAGCAGGAGTGATGAGTGATTAAAAATAAAGAAGGGAAGACGAAATGGCACTATTACAAATTATTGGTCTAAATAAATCGTATAACAAAAAGAAAGTCATTGAAGATTTGTCATTTGAGTTGCAGAGTGGCGAAATAATGGGACTCATTGGACAAAATGGTTCTGGGAAAACTACAATATTCAAGACGATTTTAGGTTTAGTAAAAAAAGAATCTGGTGAAATTAAAATCAATGGGAAACTAATTGAAGGGAAATCAAAGGACTATTTGAATACTATTGGTACGATTATTGAATATCCTACATTTTATGAATCTTTAACAGCTAGGCAGAATTTAATGCTTATTTCGAGTCTTTATGATGAAGTAAACTTATCAAAAGAAGATTTTTTAAACTATCTGCATTTAGTAGGTTTAGGCAATAGTGTGGATTGTAAAGTATCTAGTTTTTCATTAGGTATGAAACAACGTTTGGGACTTGCTCAAGCCTTTAATTCATCAGCCAACTATCTTATTATTAGATGAACCATTGAATGGACTAGATCCCATAGGAATGAAAGAATTTAGAGACTTGCTCATTGAATTGTCTCAAAAAGGTGTTGGGATTGTAATTTCGAGTCATTCATTGGAAGAATTGAGTAAGTTAGTGGATACAGTTACAATTATCAATCAAGGGAAAGTAATTTTTCCAAGGGAAAAAGACAGAATTTTTATCACTTGGATCTATAAAGAACGTTTGGTTGTTGAAAAACTGATAACTTAGAACTTACTAAGTCTATCTTAAATAACTTAAACATTGTTTTTACTGAGAGAATAGAGCAACTTGAGTTATCTTTTAGATATAGAATCAATGAAAGAGGTAAAGGAGAAACTACTCACAGAGTTATTACTTCAGGATATCTCCATCATAAATTTTTTTCTGAGAAACAAAAATAATTTTGAGGATATTTTTATCAAAAATGCAGAAAGATATGGAGGTTTGATATGCTTAAATTAATAAAGATTGAGTTGTTCAAATTATTTGCTGGGAAAAAGATTTTCTATGTTTTTGGAGGGTTTGTTTGTGTCATTTCTCTATTGATACTGTATCTAAGAATGGTTGCACCAGAATCTTCATTTGGAAATGTTTTTAAAACCTCTAGCGATACATTTTCGATATTTGCTTTGATAGTAGGAGTTATAGTAGCATTAGTACCGTTTTATCAAGAAATTCAGCAAAAAACAATTAAATCATTGTTAGTCACACCGGTTAAACGAGTAGAAATTTTGTTTTCAAAATTGTTAGCATCTATTTTTACCTCATTCTTAATTTTAGTTGTTTTAAGTTTAACATCTTTTATAGCGACAACATTACTATTTGGATTTTTTTAAAGTTGAGCTTACTCTTCATCTGCAGATAATATGCTTACTTTTACGGCTGGATTCATCCAAATTATTACAACGTTTTTTTACAACTATTTTTTTATAGTACTACAATTATTTGTTTATTTTTGATAACAAATTCTTTATCGAGTACCCTAGTTGGAGTTGTTTTTGTTAAGAGGTTTAGGAGAACTGATTTCAAGAAGTTTATTAGACAAAAATAACTTATTATTATCTTTTAGCCCATTAGGAATATTGAATATTTTAAACCCTGTTTCGAGGAATATTTCGATAATTAGCTACACCATTCAACTACTTTTTAACTGTTATTTATTCAATTGTAATTTTTTTACATTGCTATTAAACTGTTTGAAAACAAAGAATTCTAAAGATTGCTTCAAAATTAAATTCATGAATCGGAAGAATGGTTTTCCAATTGGAGTAAGAAATCATACAAATTAATGAAGTTAAAGAAAATAAAGAATAAAAAGAGCGTAAGATTCCATAAAAAAATCCTACGCTCTTTTTTTAATACTAAAACATTACATAATTTATATTATGTATCTCACAAACTATCCAAGGCATTTTTCTGTTCGTCATTAACGATATGCGTATACAAGTCCGTTACCTGTGTGCTCGCATGTCCCAGCTGGTGGCTAACCAAAACTTGGGATTTGGTAGCATCATAGAGACGAGTTGCTAATGTATGGCGCAGTTTGTGGGGAGTTACGCGGACTTTGAAGTCTTCTGAATACTTGGCCACCATCTTTTCAACACTAGAAGCATCAATCCGGTTCGGAACACCTCGATACAAGGTTAAGAAGAGGGCTGTATCGGTCTTCTCTGTCTTATAACGTTTGTCTCGAATAGCGAGATATTGTTCTAAATAAGGCTTAGCAAAGGCAGCAACATTGACTGAGTCTCGTTTTCCACCTTTTCGAGTGACGTCAATCACCATCATCTTAAGATTGAGATCTCGAAGATCCAGGTTAACTGCCTCAGAGAGACGGACACCAGAGGCAAGAAGGAGTGCGATAATGGCTAAATCACGCTCTTTATTCTTATTAAAGGAAGATAAGGCACGATTTGAGAGTGTTTGAGGGTATTCCTGATCGATATAGTTGAGGAAACCTTCTGTCTCATCCCCTAAAAAAAGCTTTTGCTTGATATTTTCAGCCCGAGCAGCCAAGGTTTCTTTCTTTTTCTTGGTCGCAACCTTCTTCATGACATTGCGGTAGAAATAAGGTTCCCCTTGCTCGTTTTCAACTTCCTCAGTCAAATACTTATAAAGGCTAGAAAGTGCCGAAAGGGTACGGTTAATGGTTGTTTGAGAAACCCCGTTCTTCGTCGTATTGGCATTGAGCAGAGGACGTTCACGTAAGTAAAGGATAAAGGATTCCATGTCTTTCTTGGTCATGTGCTCCAGAACCTCTAAAGGGATATTAGCCATGATGTCAGCATCTGATATACCAGATTCCAAGACCCAGGTGAAAAATCGATCGTATTCCTTTAAGTATTCGTATAAGGTCGTAAAACTATATGGAACGGCCAGTTTTGATTGATAGTATTCTAGAACATACCAAGGCATGACTTGTTTGAGTTTATCGATACGTTCTAATAAGATCTCGCGTTTCATGTTTTTTCTCCAAATCTTTCTATACTAGTAGTATAGCATAGCTAGATATATTTTTCAAGAAAATTATAGTTTTTCGGAAAGATGTTATAGGGGATCTATAGGACTGTTTTTAGTTTTTACTGTATACCTTTTTTAACAAAAAAAAATCAGCAAATCTCACGGATCTACTGATTGTTTTTCTTCTGTATCTTATTTTTCTACATATCGAAAGGAAATCTTGCTACCACAGAGCCAATTGTATACACGATCATTGACTTGGACATTCATAGCTTCATGGGCATATTCTGGCATGATTAAATGCTCTTTTGGACCTTCTAATCGATTATAAATGGCAAACTGTGTCACAGGATAACAGACATCATCATCTAATCCTGTAATCATGTGAACCTGTCCTTTAATGCGATGGGCAAAATTTTTCACATCAATATAGGCTAAGGTCTCCATGATTTGGTCTTCCGTTTCATGGAACGGATCATGGAATTTGAAATAACGGAAAAGCTCGTCATAGGCTTCACTGGTGTTTACAATCTCTAATACACGTCTGAAATCCGATAAGAATGGATAAATGGCTACTATTTGTTGGATTCGGGGATTCAATCCGGCAGCTACCAGGGCCAGGGCACCACCTTGAGAGGCTCCATAGCTGGCTAGTTTGCTGTCGTCAACTTGAGGAAAGCTAGCTACAATTTCAATTAACTGGTAAAGATCTAAGTAGACATCCTTATAAAATAGCTCATCTGGACCTTCCACAGCTCCGCGGATAATCTGTCCTTTTACAGTATTTCCAAGTGGTGATCGATCTCCGTCAGTTGAATAACCTGATTGACCTCTTACGTCCATAGACACAACTCCATAGCCAGCTACTGTATAAGCCAGCATGTCTGTCCAATCCCAACAACGGCCCATATAACCATGAAAATGGAAAATAACTGGAATCTTTTGATCTGTTTTTGGGAAAACAACCCGTGCATAAACAAGACCATCTCGTGTTCCTTTAAAGCTTAATTCATAACAAACAACATTTGGAATGCTGAAATTTTGTTCTTCAAGCTTGTATTCAGGAAGTTCAGCAATGTTTGCTAAGGCTTGATTCCAAAAGATATCAAAGTCTGCGGGCACTTCATCACGCCCCCTGTAATCCTTCATTAATTCTAGTAATTTAGGATCTTTCATAAAATCCTCCTTAGTTTTATGTAATCGCTACCAAGAATGTACCATATTTACTTAAGGATTGCAAGAGACAAACAAAAATTACATAACCTAAATTATGTAATTTAATTATAGATTCAAAAATAGACTTAATTGTTTCACTAGATCTGGATTAGTGGGTAAAGCTGAATGATGGGCCTTGCGTCCTTTTAAATTCACTTCTGTATAGGCTTGTTTCTCAAAAATAGATTTTGCTGCTTGAGCACTAGAGAGGGGAACGATACCATCTGATGTTCCAGAAAAGCTACCGACAAAATTAAGGACCTCTACTTCTTTTTCTAAGCGATGCTTCCGTGTCTGAAAATCGTCATACATTTCTTGATTGAATTGGTATGGACTACCAATAATAGCGAGCTTCCTTACGGTCAGCTTTTTCTTTTCTAAAAAGCCACTTTCCAATAAACCAGTCAAAACTAGACCACCATTGGAGTGCCCGACTGCCTTGAACTCTGTAAAATAATAGTGATCAAGAAGATAGGTAAGAGCGATCTTAAGGGATTCGATTTGCTGCTTGATATTGCTGTAACCATCTCGATTATTCTCAAAGCCTATCACAATCATCGGATTCGGCTCTTTCGTATTCAGTCTTCCTTCCATCTCTATAGAATCATCTTTGTTGACTTTTATTTTTAAAAGACTCTGTTTTTTTCTAGAAAAGCGATGGAGCATGCGGATGGTTCCATTGAAACGCTGAATACTAGCTGAACTACCAGGTACAAAGATGATCGGTCTGATCGGTGGTTTCTTCGACCCTTTAGGAAATTCAAAGGGCTTACTGTGGGAAGAAAAGAGTCTTATAAAGAAACGAATGACTTGTTGAAATAGTTTTTTTAACATGTTTCCTCTAGTAGTAGTTTCTAAAAGAACCCAGAACAGTGTGTTCCAGGCCCTTATTAGAAACGATTATTTCCGTTTTTTCTTATTCTTGCGCATTTGTTTGGCCATCTTGTTCATCGCCCGTTTCATCATGAATTCGCCGGCTTTTCCTTTGAGACCACCACCGAACATTTGGCTCATGTCAGGCATCCCAGCGCCTCCACCAAGAGCTGACAAGTCAGGCATCCCGCCTTGTCCCATCATGCCTTCGAGAGCAGACATATCAGGCATGCCACCAGGCATATTCTTCGGCATATTATTTGGATTAAGCCCCATTTGTTTCATCATCTTGTTCATATCGCCAGAGAGGACACCTTGCATCATCTGTTTGGCTTGGTTAAAGTCTTTGATGAATTTGTTGACTTCGACAAAGCTGTTCCCTGAACCAGCAGCAATCCGACGACGACGGCTAGGGTTCAACAAATCTGGATTTCGCGTTCAGCTGGGGTCATAGAAGATACAATGGCGCGTTTCCGAGCAATTTCTCTTTCATCGACCTTAAGGTTCTTCATGGCTGGATTGTTGGCCATACCTGGAAGCATCTTGAGTAGATCTTCCATTGGTCCCATGTTTTGAACTTGGTCTAACTGGTCGATAAAGTCGTTGAAATCAAAGGTATTTTCCCGCATCTTCTCAGCGAGTTCAATGGAGCGTTTCTCATCGTATTCTTGAGAAGCCTTCTCGATCAGCGTCAGCATATCCCCCATACCGAGGATCCGGCCAGACATGCGGTCTGGGTGGAAGGTTTCGATATCAGTGATTTTTTCACCAGTACCAGTGAATTTGATTGGCTTCCCAGTAATCTGACGGACAGAAAGGGCTGCACCACCACGGGTATCCCCATCAATCTTGGTCAAGATCACCCCGGTCACTTCGAGTTGTTCGTTAAACTCACGCGCCACATTGGCCGCTTCTTGACCGATCATAGCATCGACGACCAAGAGGATTTCATTTGGCTCAGCAAGAGCTTTGACATCGCGCAACTCGCCCATGAGTTTTTCATCGATTTGCAGACGACCAGCCGTATCGATCAAGACATAGTCATTGTGGTTGGCTCTTGCTTGCTCCAAACCTTGACGAACGATCTCAACTGCAGGGACTTCTGTACCGAGTGAGAAGACAGGGACATTGATCTGTTGACCAAGAGTCTTCAACTGATCAATGGCAGCTGGACGATAGATATCGGCCGCAATCATCAAAGGACGTGCATTTTCTTCTTTGACTAATTTGTTAGCCAATTTCCCAGCAAAGGTTGTTTTACCAGCCCCCTGAAGACCGACCATCATGATAATAGTTGGAATCTTAGGCGACTTGATAATGTCTGCTGTCTCAGAACCCAAAATGGCTGTCAATTCTTCATCGACAATCTTCACGATTTGTTGGGCAGGGTTGAGGGTTTCAATGACCTCATGCCCTACGGCCCGCTCGCGGACGCGTTTGATAAAGTCTTTTACAACAGGAAGGGCAACGTCGGCCTCTAAGAGGGCTAGACGAATTTCTTTGGTTGCTTCTTGGACATCCGCTTCAGAGATTTTTCCTTTCTTACGAAGATTTTTAAAGACGTTCTGTAAACGTTCGGTTAAACTTTCAAATGCCATATTTTTCTCCTATTTATTCAATTCAGTGGAAATCGTCCGAAATGTTGCAAACACTCTAGTTCTTCGGGTGTGACTTCTTTCATGATTTCATTTGGATATCCCCAACAGCTAAAACCTATTTGCATAGCTTTAGAGATATCATTGGGCGAGATAATCTGTAGTCTAGTAGGAAATGGTTCCTCTGCGGCTAATAGTTTGCAAGGTATTCCTTGATAAATAACGAGACTGCCCATGATTACTCCCGATTGTCAATACTTGTTAAAATCTCAACTTGCTTTTGTAGAAAAGTATCCTCTGGATAACGCTCCAAAATCTGATCAAAAATCTGACTGCGAACAATGTAGTCAGAATACATATGAAGCTTCATTTCATAATCTTCCAGTATCTTTTCTGTACGTTTGATATTATCATAAACAGCTTGGCGACTAACACCGAACTCTTCCGCAATCTCAGCCAAGCTGTAGTCATCTGCATAATAGAGCTCGATATAGTTCATCTGCTTGTCTGTCAAAAGGGCTGCATAAAACTCAAAGAGCGCATTCATTCGGTTGGTTTTCTCAATTTCCATACCTTTCATTATATCAAAAAAGCCCACTAAAGACTAGCGGGACTTGATGCTTTTTGAGTTGAAATAAGAGGATCTATCATTAGAGTTTTAGTGCCAGCATATTGACTGTCATACCTGCGGCAGTTCCCATTAAGAAGATGGTATCTCCTTCTTTGACAAAGCCATGATCCAGGGCGTAAGCTAGGCCAAAAGGCACCGCAACAGAAACCATGTTTCCGTAATCGCTAACGATGTTAAGATATTTATGGTCTGGTACTCCTAATTTCTCCATGACCAAAGGAAGAGCACGGCTGGCTTGGTGAGGAATGATATAGTCTACATCGGCAAGCGATAGGCCGACTTTATCTTGGAATTCTTGGAACATTTCTGGAATAACACGCGCAGAAAGTAAGAGAATTTTCTTCCCTTTCATGTCAAACATAAAATCGGTTTTGGTCGCTTCGCTATAATGTTTGGATGGTAGGCTGTTAAACCGCCGCGAATCTCTGTATCATGGGCCCCCTTAGACCAGGTCCGTTGAAGGCTTGCAATCACTCCTAAATCTTCCGTCGTGCTTTCAAAGATAAAAGCAGCTGCCCCATCACTAAACAATTCATAGCTTTCTTTCTGCTTTGGATTAAGACCTAGGCTTCCCACCTCACTTGAAACAATGAGGACACGCTTGTACTCGCCACCTTCGATCAGATAAGAAATGGTACTGAGGGCTGAAATAAAGCTGGTACAAGTGGTATTGATATCCATAGCGGGAATGGTCAAGTCTTTGGCCACTCGTTCATGGATTAGAGCTGCCGTACATGGAATCGGCTGAACCCCTACGGCGCTCGCTGAAACTAGGCAGTCAATATCTGCCATGGTCAATTCTGCCTGCTTTAGAGCCTGTTCAATAGCACGAGCGGCTAGGTCGATCTGAGATTCTTCATCTTCTTTTACTCGGTAACGTGTCTGGTCCTTAAAGGTGACTTGATGCTTGGGTAAGGATGTTCCATAGCCTTTAATACGAACGTGTCTTTGTACACTTGTCATAATGCTTCCTCCTATTTTTGAAGACGTTGTACGCGCTTGAGTTTGCGACTTGTGTCCCATTGGTAGTCAATAAAGGTAAGAGTGGGCATGATAAAGCCCTTTTGATCTGCTAAGACTTGAAATTGGTTGAGGACAGCCTCTTCTATCTCAGATGAACGTTTGCTGAGAGCAACCTGGACTTGTCCATCTTCTGTTTGAGTCACTTGATAGTCTTGAATCCCTTCTACAAAGAGGATACAACGCCGAATGAAGTCTGGATAAACCATCTGTAGCTCGCCATCTGCTTTTTTGAAATAAAAGATGTCGTCCGAGCGGCCCTCTATTTTAGCAATCCGTGTAAAGACAGAACCACAACTGCAGAGCTCAGGATCCTCTACCAGAATATCATTGAGCCGGTAGCGGAAAATAGGTTGGCTACTACGTTTAAAATCTGTAATGATAGGATAAAAACGGTGGTCATCCAAATAGTCTTTTTCCACTGATAAAATGTCCTCGTTGAGGTGCAAGTTCCCCTCAGAACAGGTACAGGCTAAAAAACCTTCTGTCGCTTGGTAGACCTGATCGACCTTAGACAGATGAAATGCCTGACGGATAAGGTCCCGGTCTCGATCCTCTAAGATTTCAGCGACGGAAACGACCTTTTGGGGTTGAATCTGTAGGGCCTGACTTTCTAAATATTTGGTTAAATCCAATAAGGTAGAGGCTGGAGCCACAAGGATAGTCGGCTGGTAGTCATTCAAACGCCCGATATGCTCTTGGCTATCTTTGAAAATATCAAAATATTCTAAGCGAATCAAGGGAGAATTGATGGTTTGATAGAGCTCGTTATCAGCACGGAGGAAAAAGGCAATGCGGTGCCCAAAGAGCTTCCCTTTGGGGAGCATTTTAGCGAGAATAGCGGCTGCCCACATACTACGTTCTGTTTCTGTGGTGATAAAAATGCCTCGGTGGCCGGAGGTACCAGAGGAGAGACCAACTGCTACTTCTCCTTGCATCTCTGTAAAATCACGAGACTGCTCTCCGCGAATGGCCATTTCAAGAGCCTGGTCCCGGTCGATTCCTTGGGTGTTTAACTCATTGAAATGATCCATCATAAAGGTCTTGTCCATATAGCGGAAGTCCTTTGGAAAGCCTTGAGCGAAATAGGGAGAATATTGGAGTAAGAAGTTCTGGTATTTTTGCAGCTCTTTCTCTTGGTAGCGCTCGAGTTCCTCTCGGTTCTTAAAGCGGTGCCCCCAGCGTGTCTGGCAAAAGGTTTTAAGAAAGGTCCATTTTTTCATCTAGTATCCTTTCTACCCGATCCATTGGATCATGACTGACAAGAACAGCGATCCCTTGATGTAGCAAGGACCGCAAGAAATTGACGTTTTCTAAATAGGCCTCAACATTATCCTGAACTTGACTAGGAATCCAGCGCATCTGCTCTGTCAAGGGAAGAAGGTCAATTCCCCAACAGAGATCAGCCCCGATAAACAATTGGTACTCTGGAAGGAATAGGCAACCCTGTCCCTTAGTGTGCCCATCATGAGAACTAAGGAGAATACTGCCGTCTCCAAAGATATCCTCTGTTGTCGTATAAGGAAAAAGAGGATTGGTTTCTTGAGGTTGCATGATTTGGACGGATTCTTCAAAATGATCCGGCAAAAACTCTTTAAAAATTAAATCCTTAAAGCTGGGCTTCTGGTAGACCTGATAAGCTTTCTCGGTGACCAAGAAGCGCGCCTGTTTGAAACAACCCGCTCCTCCTAAATGATCTGGATGAAAATGCGAGAGGATGACATAAGAAATGTCATCTGGTGAAATCCCAGTCGCTTGAAGCAAGCAATCAATCTGGTCTTCCTTTTTCATCTGCATAGGAGTTCCAAGACGGTAATAAAGATAACGGAGTTTACTTTTGATCTCATAATGATAGCCAGTATCGTAGAGAATATAACCATGTTCTCGGTGTTTGAGGAGATAGACGCCGGCTGGAAAAACCATCTTCTTTCTTTTCTGCCCCTTAAAGAGCAAGGCAAGATTGCTGGTACAATAGCCAGCAGGGAAGTACTTAATGCTTTCGATAATCTTGGACATACTGGGCAATTCCCTCCTTGATACTGATGCGTGGCTCATAGCCCAACTCTTGTCTTGCTTTTGAAATATCAAGAGTCTGGCTATAACGCAATAGGTAGTAGGTATAGCGAGTTAATGGTGGCTCTCCTTTTAGAGGTAAGACCCGATAAAGAACCTCTAAGCTAGAAGCTAAGCCACCTAAAAGAAAGGCAGGTAGCTTTTTATAACGAATAGGAAGTCCTAAGCCCTGCAAGGCTTCTTCGATTAGTTCTTTAAAAGGAGTCGGCTCGCCGTTGGTAATGTTATAGACTTGACCTTCTGCCCGATCAGCTTTCAGAGCCAAAGCGATGGCTAAGGCAACATTCTCGACACAGGTCATGTCCATCAATTGTTTACCCTCTTTGATTAAGGGGATTCCAATTTTCTGGCTTAGTTTGAGAACTCGCGGAAGGATGCTTGTATCCCCAATGCCAAGAGCCCACGTGGACGAAGGATGATACTTGGAACATCAGGGTAAGCAGGAAAGAGCTTCTCTGATAGCAGCTTACTTTTGATGTAGTTATTTAAATGATTTTCAGCTGGAGCATCTTCTTCTTTGATGTCGATTTGGTCTTTTGGTGCAGCGTAAATACTTGGTGAAGAAACATAGACCAAGCGATGTATTTTATTAGTACGACAAGCTTCTAAAACATGCTGGGTACCAAGGACGTTAGCTTGGTAAAATTTTTCCCAAGGCCCCCAAACCGTTGATAAAGCTCCAGCATGGACGACCATTTCAACGCCCTTGCATGCCTCTTCTACTGCTTGCTTGGAACTCAGATCTCCTTTGAAGAATTCCACCTGGTCTGAAACCAAGCTTTGCCCTACTGCCTCATTCCGACCAAAGGCGCGAACAAAGTAGCCTTCTGCTACTAACTCTTTTACCACATATTTTCCGAGAAAACCTGTTGCTCCTGTTACGAGTACTTTCATGGCGCCTCCTTTTTAATTAAGCGATGAATTTCTTTCTTTAAAATGCTGGTGGGATCATAGGCTAGAGCTCTCTTTTGGAGCTCTTTGAGTTGGGCCCAGTCTTTTCTTGCAAGTAATTGCTTAAAGGCTTGGGCAATCTTTTGACTCTTGTCCTTGGGAGCTTGCAAGGCTACTCCTGCTTCTACTCCACGAATAGCATAATCATATTGGTCATAGTCATGCGGAAGGATTAAAGCTGGAATCCCATTTTTGATGCATTGAAAGAAAATCCCTGCTCCACCATGGTGGATAACATAATCCATTTGTGGGATATAACTTTCATAAGGGAGATAGGTAAGAATGGATACATTGTCTAAGAGCTTCTTTGTTTGGAAAGATTCAGCTCCTTTGCCTAAGGTGACGAAGAACTGGCATTCTGGATGTTGCTGAGCCAAGATTAGGGTTTGCTGAACGATGTTATTCTGCGCCCAGGCCAGTTGAGTCCCTAAGGAAACTAGAACCTTTGTTTTATCCGAAAAAGGTGTGAGATCAAAGTTATAATTGGATGCTTCTTCAACAGAAGAGCCAACTGGCCCCACCCAATGATAGTGGGGAGGGAAGCCTTTTTTTAATTCTACTTCTTCCATCCCGATGCCAAGGATGGAGTAGGGAGAATAGATGGTTTCCCATCCATCCTTATTGTAGAGACGGAAATGATATTGTTTTAAACGACTTCTCAAAGAGAAAGTCGCTAGACGCTTGATAAGTCTGGTCAATTTTCTAGCTAAGCTATGCTTCAGTTGATCAAACCTAGTTTTCTCACTTCCCATCCCTGCAAAAAGCAAGGTGGGCCAAGAGGTGTTTCCATTGCAAACTGGGTCGCCATGCTAGTCATCCAAGGGATTTCCAATTCCTCTGCAATCAAACCACCTGATACTGTCACATAGTCCGCAATGACTAGATATGGACGATGAACTATCCATTCTTCTCGTAACTGGTCAGAAACGATATTCATTAAATCTAATCCATTAGAAAGCTGCTTATAGGCAGTCAGCAAATTTAATTGACGATGGTTAGTAGATATTTTATCGAAAAAATCCACCTGGTCTTTCATAATTGGGACAACAGTAAAGCCCATATCTTCAGCTACTTTTTGCTTTTGTGGTCCTGTAAAAATTCGAATCTCATAGTTAGGATCATGCAATAATGGGACTAAAAGTAAAAGAACAGGATAAAGATGGCCACTGAGAGGCACCACAACAGCATCGATTTTAATTCGAGACATAAAACCTCCGTGTGTTGAATTGACATGATAGGGATTGTGTCATCTAATTATTTTCTAAGTAAAATTCAAACCGCTCTCCAACATACTGACTCTTTACATATTCAAAGGCTGTGCCATTATCTAAGTAAGAAACTTGCGTCAGGCCAAGGATGGCCTGTCCTTTAGGGATTTCTAGATATTCAGCAATCTTTTCTTTGGCCAAGCGAGCGTAAATAGTTTGTTGAGATTTACCAATGCGATAGCCGTGCTCTTCCATGGTTTGGAAGAAGTGGCTGGTTACTTCTTCTTTTTTGAAGTTTTTTATAAATTTTTCTGGAATCGAGGCAACTTCATAAACAACAGGGACCCCATCCGCATAACGAACCCGTTCCATACGTACGATAGTGTCGGTTTTATCTATCCCAAGCTTGTCCACTTCTTGAAGACTAGGGATGGTGCGTTTGTAGGAAATTACCTGTGTCGAAGGAATCTTTCCTTGCGCTTTTATGATTTCAGTAAAACTGGTCGTCCCCCGCATTTTTTCCTGGACGCGCGTGCTAGCGACAAAGGTCCCACTACCTACACGACGCTCCAGTACTCCTTCTTCTACCAAGAGAGTGATGGCTTGACGGAGGGTCATCCGACTCACCTGGAACTTTTCTGCCAGGTCCCGTTCGCTTGGTAGGCGTTGTCCAATTTTCCAGATTTTCTGGTCAATCTCTGCCTTAATTTGGTCGTGAATTTGAATGTATGCTGGGATCATATTGCTACTCTTTCTATCTGTTACAACCTATTGTAGCGCAAATTTATCAAATCTTCAATCGTAGTCAGTCTTGATTGGTAATGAATGGCCTTTTGTGTTAGAATAGAGGAAAAGAATTTTCTAGAAGAAGGGGAAAAGATGACAAACCTATCAACTGATTTGCATGATGTTGAAAAAATTATCGTGCTTGACTACGGTAGCCAGTACAATCAGCTTATTTCACGTCGTATTCGTGAGATTGGTGTCTTTTCAGAATTGAAGAGCCACAAAATTACTGCAGCTGAAGTTCGTGAAATCAATCCAGTTGGGATCGTTCTTTCAGGCGGACCAAACTCAGTGTATGAAGAAGGGTCTTTCGATATTGATCCTGAAATTTTTGAACTTGGCATTCCAATTCTTGGGATCTGTTATGGAATGCAGCTATTAACTCACAAGCTTGGAGGAAAGGTTGTACCCGCAGGGGACGCTGGTAACCGTGAGTATGGTCAATCTGAGCTAAACTTAGCTGAATCTTCTGCCCTCTTTGAGGGAACACCTGATAAACAGTTGGTCTTGATGAGCCACGGTGATGCTGTAACAGAAATCCCTGCTGACTTTGTCCGTACAGGTACTTCTGCTGACTGTCCTTATGCATCGATTGAAAACCCAGACAAGAAATTTACGGTATCCAATTCCACCCTGAAGTTCGGCACTCAGTTCACGGCTATGATATCCTTCGTAACTTTGCCTTGAATATCTGTGGTGCCAAAGGTGACTGGACAATGGATAACTTTATCGAGATGCAAATCAAACAAATCCGTGAGAAAGTTGGAGACAAACGTGTCCTCCTTGGTCTCTCTGGTGGTGTTGACTCTTCTGTCGTTGGAGTTCTTCTCCAAAAAGCGATCGGGGATCAATTGATCTGTATCTTTGTAGACCACGGTCTTCTTCGTAAAGGAGAAGCTGACCAAGTCATGGATATGCTTGGTGGTAAGTTTGGTTTGAACATTGTCAAAGCAGACGCTGCCAAACGTTTCCTGGATAAATTGGCAGGTGTATCTGACCCTGAACAAAAACGGAAGATTATCGGTAACGAGTTTGTCTATGTCTTTGACGACGAAGCAAGCAAACTAACAGACGTGAAATTCCTTGCTCAAGGAACACTCTATACAGACGTCATCGAGTCAGGTACGGATACTGCTCAAACTATCAAGTCTCACCACAACGTGGGTGGTCTTCCAGAAGATATGCAGTTTGAACTGATCGAGCCGCTCAACACTCTTTACAAGGATGAAGTTCGTGCTCTTGGAACTGAACTTGGTATGCCAGACCACATCGTATGGCGCCAACCATTCCCAGGCCCAGGACTTGCGATCCGTGTCATGGGTGAAATTACTGAAGAAAAACTCGAAACAGTCCGTGAATCAGACGCTATCCTTCGTGAAGAAATTGCTAAAGCTGGTCTTGACCGCGATATCTGGCAATACTTCACTGTTAACACTGGCGTTCGTTCCGTAGGTGTTATGGGCGATGGTCGTACTTACGACTATACCATTGCCATCCGTGCTATCACTTCTATCGATGGAATGACAGCTGACTTCGCTAAGATTCCTTGGGAAGTTCTCCAAAAAATCTCCGTTCGTATCGTAAACGAAGTTGACCATGTTAACCGTATCGTCTACGATATCACAAGTAAACCACCTGCAACCGTTGAGTGGGAATGATTTATAAACATGATTTGAAGTGAAATGGTTGATTTAACAGCATTTTCAGTTATTATAAAAGGTTAAAAATAAATCAAAGTTGATTGGTTTCTCATCAAAAAAATCCCACCAGAAATATTCTGATGGGATTTTTTTATATTAAATTTTATTCTTCTATTATTTGATGCTTTTACGAGCCTTTTTTTCAAACCTGGTTGGAAACATTTTTTTATTTGAATAAGTTTCAATATCCGCTTAAAATCAATGTTTTCCCACATCTACAGAAAACAGAATTTCATCTAATTTGAATCAATTTCAGTTGAATGGTGTGAATTTTACCCTAAAAAAATACACAATTTGAGCTAGATTTTACCAAAAAGTTCACACCATTGGTTCAATTATTTTTTTGTTACGTACGTTTTTCTTAGATGATAGACTTCCTAATGTATTTCTTATAGCATTTGAGCAAACCTCCGTTAAAGGTTCTCCTATTGCCTCCTTGTAATTAAATCCTAATAGTTGCATAGTCTTTTAAAGTATCCTTATTAAGTAGAGCAACCAATTGTTTCATTGAATCTTCTTTTCCCATCTTCAACATTAGTAAATGAAGATAAAAGAGAAATAACCCGTTCTAAAGTGTTATACAAATACTCAATATCTTTATCATCAATATGTACTTTTTCATATTCTTCTTTATATGCCTGAGCAATTCTGATTGCCTGTTCTCGTTCCGAAAGTAACTCATTTACAATTTTATCATAAGTATTTCGTAATTTATCGGCGTTACGTTCTTCCTTTAATGATTGAATTTTACTATTCACTAGTGTTGTTGTTCCCTTAAATGTTAGAGTTCCCAATTCAATCCCTGCTTTTACTAAAGCTAAAGATGAAATCATTAAACATTTAGCAAAAAAATTCTTGATAATCTTAATTATTTCCATCCCTTTCGAGAAGGAAATGGACGAACTCAACGAGAAGTTATTCGTTCCTTAACACTATTAAAAGGGTATTCTGCACAAATACGAGTGGAACAAGATGATGAAGTTTACAACCTTTATATGGACGGAACTGTCTATGGAGACTTAGGGAAGTTAGAAGAATTATTTGGTAAAATATTAAAAAGAAATATAGGTTGTAATACTTGATAATTACAGAAGTTAAGTAAGCATTCAATATGAATCAATACAGAAGAAAAACGCTGATTTCATGAGTTTTTTTTCTTTTGTTTAATTCAGTACATCTCAATATATATCATTCAAATCACTACCTTTTTATGAAATAAGAAACTGATTCGTTTTTTTAACAAAGAAGTGGAATTTCAATATTAATTCCTTTTTTTAATTTCTAAAACGATAAAAACATTCTTAATACTAACTGTCTTACACTTGTAACATTACTTTGGTATAATAGAAATGGAGGTAAGCAAATGAAAAGATTTATCACATTACTTTTAGTGTCTCTATCTGCCGTTTTATTAATTGCCTGTTCTAACCAATCAAGTAATTCTTTAGATGGCGAATACTACTGGATAAACGAGAGCCGAAATGAAATTGCGTTTACGATTTCAGGAAATAAGGGGACTATCAATAAGGGAGAGGCCGATGCCTTTACAATTGATAAAGATAATTCAACCATCGAACTGACTGGTTCTAATATCATTAGCCGAAAAGAGAGTTACACCTTTAAGGACGGTGTGTTCACTGTAGATATTTCAGGAACAAAGCAAGACTATTACAAAAAGGACAGTGAAGCATATAAAGAAGCCTGAAGAAATATGGTGATAAGTAAAACTCCCAAACTATTCGTTATTCTTTATATAATAAAAAAACGCTTTGATTGAAGCGTTTTTGTTCCTCTAAGGGATAATTTATTTTTTTAGTGCTTTTTCAGGCTATATTTTTGATCATTTGAGGAAATCAACATTGTTTTTGAATAGTCATCTGATAAGATAGGAGTATGAAAAACTTAAAAGAAGATAACATTCAAAAAAAGCCTTATGGCACATCAAACGACATTGCGAGAATATAGAGAAAAAAATACTGATGGTCTTAAAAGAAAAAAATCGAACTCCTCCATCTGAAGGAAAGTGTCGAGATACTAAAGAGAGTTTTTAATGAAAAAACCCTGTTACTATGAAATTAAGTTCAGATTCCACTATTTATAAAAAAACTAGCTTGGTATGATTGGATTTCATGTTTTTTTATACCAATCTTCAGAATACTTGTACTGGGCGTTTATTTTAAAAAATATTGAATAACGGAAATACAATGATAAAGATTATTTTTGATTATTTTAGAGAATCAACTAAGTCAATTGAAAAAAATTAAACTAGGAAATTTTAATTCCAATTATAAATTAGATAATCTCCCCGCCACCCCAGTCAATATCGGAAGAAATACCTACAGAATCTCCTTTACAAACACTTTTCCATCCTCTTGTCAGCATATCTAAAAAGTATTTTCATCTATTTCAATTCCTATGTAGTTACGCCCTAATTTATGAGCAACTGCAGAGCTTGTCCCTGAACCAAGAAAACAATCTAGCACTAAATCATTTTCATTGGTGGCAATTTTCAAAATATTTGAAATCAGTTTTTCTGGTTTCGGAGTATCAAAAACATGTTCATCATAGATATCTAAATTGAGAAGCTCTTGTTTACCATCCTTTGTTGAACCTGCAAATTCTACATTCCATAAAGTTTCAGGTACAATACCAACTTTCGATTCAAATAGAAATTTCTTCTTCCTTGGTACACTATCACCATTCACACCAAACCATATATTATTTTTTTTAATTTCATCCATCATCCTATCCTCATTATAGATCCAACACCTACCTTGAGGTGGATGGTGAACTTTTCCTGATGGAGAAATTATTGGATAGAATTGTGAGTCCACAGCATGTCCAGCCTGAACTGACAAAGTTATGGATTGCCAATCCCCTCTTGGGTCATTATCAGGATTTTTATATCTTTTTAGTAACTCCTTGGTAGGAGGAAGTAGATTCCTTTTTCTTAAACAATTTATCATTTTTTTGAATACACTAAAATATACTCATGATTATTCGAAAATGTATTCCTATTTTCTCTTGTATTTCTCTTTTGCCAAACTATCGTAGAGACAAAGTTTTTTTCTCCCAAAGACTTTTATCACAACTACACCTTTAAGTAGGCCATTTCTGAATCATCAATAGAAATCCAAATACTCCCATTATCTTTCAGGAAATCTTTTAAGAGTAATATTGTGCTCTCTATTTCAATCAACCATACATCATGATTCTTAGTATCTTGGTAAAATTTAAAATCGTCTCCCCTATTATAAGGCGGGTCAATATAAATTAGGTCAACTTTATTTTTATATTCTGCCACTAAATCTGCAAGAACTATTTTATTGTCTCCTAAAATTAACGACCTGGGATATAATGAGCCTGTCTTTTTTAAAAATCATTTTTTTGTTTTTTTGTGACAATGACACTTATATTTTACTCCTTACAAACTATTAATTTTTTTCTGCTTCATAATTAATCTCATAATTATTTTCTTGTTTTATTGAATCTACTATGAATAAACTGACCAGGAGATACAACTTTTACACAAGTGAAATATTTCTCAGCAAGACTAACTAAATCTTCAATAGTCAATAATCTAGGTGTTGCACCACTATGCTCTTCAAAAAGGTGAGTAAGATAAAACTAGAGATGCTTTTGCATCTTTAACAAGTCGAAATAGCGTATCAAATCTTTTGCAGGCGCCTTACTTTTTATCGAGAACGGAGATTGATGTCTATCTGATCGATAAATCGCTCTACTAACTCCGCCTTTACCATTTGGAAAAGTTGTTGAAATGTCTGGATTATCATGTAAACAGATAGTTTCCAAAATATGATAGTAACGACTATAATGATATCTTGTATATGGAGGATCCGCATATACGACCTCCACCTCTCCTGGTTTTAATTTTTTTAGTACATTTTCATAATCATCACATATTACTTCAAAAGTGTTCTTACTTTTCGGTGTATCTTGATAGTATTCCATCCAATCATTAAATTTATCGAATACATCAATCCCCCTATCTGAAATTATTTTTCTTCACTAGATTCTTTTTCAAACTTCCGTTTTTATTAGTAACTTTCAAAGGTTGAGCAAATTGCTTTCCAACTGTATTTACCACATCCGTTGTTGCCCCCATTAATGAAGCTAGAATTTTACTTCTTAACGGTTCTTGTTGACTAAAAGCATATGAAGCGATTGAATCAATATCAATTGCCTGTTTATAAGAAAAATATAGTCCACCATATAATCGTGAAATCGCAGATTCTCTAAAACATTCACTTTCAATATATTTTAGCTTCACCGACTCAAATATCCTTTCCAATGCGGGGGATAAGGGTTCTTTACTATAATCAAGGTTTTCTATATATGCATAAAACGACCCCTTCTCAATAATTTCATACAAGGCTTCTAAACAACCTTTTTTTAAATTATCCATTGCTTTTTCTTCATACTCCAGAAGAGGAGAAAAAACTTTCAATAAGGACTGGCGAACCACTGATTGCTGTATTTCGTTTTTAATTTTCAAAACATTGATATTAGGAATGCTATCACTTAAGCGTGCGTCACAATATACTTTTGAATAATTTTGGATATCTACTGAAAGAAGATCATAGTATTTGTGCAAATACTCAGACACCACACCGGATCCACAAAATAAATCACACACTTTCCCTTTATTCGGATTAAGAATATCAACTTGCTCCTTAATTTGTCTTAACATCCGCTTCTTACTACCTAAATAATGAACTGTTTTGACACTTTTACTCATTTTTTACTACACTTTCCAAAGTCCCAAGTTTGGGGTATAAGGTTTTAGATCTTTAACATCAGTTATTATTCTGGTAACTGCTTTATTCTGGTTATTTGTTTTTTTCCAATTTGAGACAAATTTGGCTACTTCTGTGTATCTACTATCTCCCGGCATAATCAATTCGTAAAGAAATGAACGTGTTGAAACCTCGGTGAATATAAGTAATGGTCTTTTATCGCCATTCGGGTAAGGAAGTCCAGTAGCTGCATTAACTTCAAATCGAAAATTATGACTAGCTACAGATACACTTGGTCTCGATTCAGTACTAGCTAGATTGCCCTGATTATCAACTTCTTTCAACAAAATAAGGTATGTACCTGCCATTCCATTAGGTACAGCTCCAAAAAAATTTGGAAAGAATCTTTATCAAAATTCACTTGTTTCCACCTTGTCCCAGATTTAGGGACTTCTGCCACTAATATTCTATCATAATCGTTTATTTGCCAAACAGGATTTTTGAATTTGGTTTATCTTGACTGGCAAGGCATGAGGCACTTGCTGTGATATTATTTTTAGATGATTTCTTAGGTACTTGTGATGACTTATTTGCAGAAACTTTTTTTAGATTTTCTTATTGACGTTATTTTAGGTTGATGACTATATAGGTCAGTTAAAACTTTAGGTAGCTGAGTCGAATTATTAGTTCTTGTTACCAGAGCTTTTTCCCCCTCTGGTAGCACTCAAGTTAACAGCATGATCAACAATAGGATCATCTATATCAAAAAGATAATTACTTGAAATAGACTCATCTATCCAATCATTCCATCTACTCTCAACATCCAATAATTCTTGATTTGTTAATTCGTTAACTGAGTACATTTCTATATTATGAAATAAACCTCTTTCAGTTAAATTTCCAGAACCAATTATTGATATACCGCCGTTTTTTTGTCTTGAACCAACATATTTTAGGGTGGAATAAATATTTTCTTGAATCATGAATATAGGCGTATACATTTAAATTTTTTTATGTTTTTTTGACAATAATCTCTCAATTTTTTTACAGCCTTAGGATCCGTAATTGAATCAGTACCTATAATTAACTGAAATTTATACTTAGAGATGTAAGCGATAAATGCAGGATCTTCAAGAAATAAATTTATGCCATTCTCCTCTACAAAAAGCAAATGCACCCGCACCTTCTATTCCTATTTTACTCGCATCAATTAATGCTTCACCCAGTTTCATACTATTTGAAAAAAAGCAGGATCTTGAATCATCAAAAGTCATTCCATATCTCCAATCATATCATATTTTTGTTACTTTTTAGTCAACAATTTGTTCCTTTGAAAAAAATCTTCAAAGGTAATCCCTAGTGCATCCAAAAATCTTTTTAGAGTTTTCACAGAAACATTCCTTTTTCCACTCTCTACACCAGCAATATAAGTTCTATCTAAATCGGCTTTAAAAAGCCAACTTTTCTTGACTGATACCCTCTTTTTTTTCTAAGTTCCCTTATACGATTTCCTATTTTAGAAGTTATCATATTTCTACCTCCGTAAATTTATTTTTCTCATCTTGTTACTTATAAGTCTACGGATTATGAGTAACAGTTCTTTATCAAACAAAAAAATAGCTTTAGCACAGCTAAAAGCTATTTAGTATGATTTCTCATTAAGAAGAGTAATGAAATCTATACTTTCTAATAGCAAGTTTCCTTTCGTTTACTATTTTTAAAGTAAAAAAATAATGGTCCCTTCCATCTTTTGCATTCTCTTTGTTTAGTTTGAAGTAGTTCTTTTGATTCATTGCCATAGTTCTGAGAATATCATCAACTAGAAAAGTAAGTGGTATGTCCATTGCTGAGTATTTTTGGAAATCTTCTTCGAATCGGATATAGTCTTCTGAGAAATAATCCATCTGCAATTTATTTTCATAGAGTTCTTTTCTACTCATAGGTAACCTCGTCTAATAACTGTATGCTCAAGAAGTCTTCCAGTTGAATCAATCGATATCCTTCATAAGTCTTGAGGGATACTTCTTTTGCTGAAATTTCTCTAACTTCGCCAATCAGAGTTACTTTTTGAGTTTTTTGTTTGACTATAAAGCGCCCCTTTAAATTCCCAACATAAAGCTGAGAAAGTAACAATAATTTTTCTGTTCTGTTCAAGTCACCGGTTAGATCGACACGATATTTTTCTTCTCTTAGTGATGTGGTGTGTTCAGATAAAAAGAAACCCATCCACTTTTGCATACCTGAGTCTTGATATTCTAGGGCAGACTGATAGGGCAAATAGGGCTGTACCCTTCAATGGAATGATGTTGACTTTGATAAGCAACGCCTTCGAGTTCATCATATGCTTATTGTTAAAAACAAAAAAGAATGGACTCGAAACTCCTACACAAAAACCAATGATGGGAAAAAGGATGATTAGTTTAGATAAAGATACAATTTATGTGTTAAAAAAATTGGAGTGAAGCTCAAAAAAAGATTGGACTAGGACACGAGAACGATTTTATCTTTTCATACGATGGCTTACCTATGCTAAAATCTACAATCTCAAGGATTATTAAAAGGTACGCCAAGATTGCTCACGTAAAACCTATCCAAGCGAAGGGGCTCCGACATAGCCATGCATCACTGTTAATTAATGAATTAAATGTTTCTGTACTTATTCTATCAAAACGTTTAGGACACTCTTCTCCTGAAATCACCTTGAAACACTACTCACATCTATGGGATGGCGCTGATGAAGTTATCACTAATGAAATGGTAGGAATTATTAATGTTTCTTTTCCATCTTCTAGCTTAGTACATTTCAACGGGAACCAATCAATTTCAAAATAACATTCCCACCAAAAACCCCACCAAAGAATTACTAACTCCTCAAAAAAACCTATTATAAAAGCTATTCCAAAGGAGTCTGCAACCGTTGAGTGGGAATAGAATAACTATTAGAAAAAAATGAAATACCCTGTTAGAAATTAATTTTTCTAATTCCAAGAATCGATTTGAAACGAAAAAGAATGCTGATAAATCAACATTCTTTTTAAGTATTATTTGCAAAAAAACAAGATATTTTTGTCTGTTTAGCTACCAAAAAGATACTATATTCATTCATTCTTTTGTTTCTTTAACTTCTACTTCTTCAAATCTATGGTTTATCTGATAGCATTTACTTCTTGAGTCACAATAAATACAACCATGTGTACAGCCTCTGAATAAATTCATTCCATTTTTTTGAAGATAATATTCCTTTTACCTTCGTAAAATGCATTCTATCATTCCATATCTGCTTATTTTTTTCTTACAATTTTTTTGATGTGCTTTTAATTTCTTCATCGCCCAATCATAATGACTTGAAGTAGTGCTTACAAAAATACGAACCAAGTGCACTTCCTCCTACCCACTTATAGACATCTTTTGAAAACAATTCTTCGTTTGTAAATCTCTCAGCTAATTCTAAAAATATCTTTATGGGATTTATGAAACATTTCTATTGCATCTTCAAGAGAAGTATTTTTGATGTTTTTTTCCAAAAACTCGACATTCATATCTCCATAAGTTTTCCAATTATATGGAGCTGGAATAAAAGGTTTTGCCACTCCCTTTAAATTTGTATCTACCCAATTCAAAAAGAAGTTGGTGCCATTCATATAAATGAATCAAAAATATCTCTTAAATTTTTGTCTCTTTTTCCAATGAGCCTCTTTCTTTTTTTATCACTTGAAAAAGTCAAGAGGTGTGTTTAATTCTTCGTCAGATAGCTTAGCAATTAATACGTTCAAATTATCATAGTTTTCTTTCATCGCAATCATTAAATCTTCTTTTTGTTCTTGGTCTTGGCATAATATTTCCTCCTACTTTACGCTATATCTCAATATGGTTTTTAAGTTTTCTTCTGCTCTCTTACGTTAATCAACTTTAGTTCCTCGCACTATATTAATCTTTCTTGTTAGCAAGAAAATTTTTCTAAAAAAAGTAATAATTTCTTTTTTTGTCTTCTTCGGTTAGTTCAAACTTTTTCAATAAACTAACAATCTCTTCTAGACCATCGTCACGTCCTTTTTAAAATTTCAGCTAGTTTTTCTACTGTTTCTAATAGGGTATTTTTTTGAATCACAATCTAAAGGTGTTTTATTCTACTTAGACTACTTAATACGTTTAAATAATTGGTACTCTTTCTTGCTGTTATCTTTTTACTCAACGTCTTTCTCAGACACAATCTTTGGGTATTCTCGAACTTCTGATGGATCATGGTGGGGGCTCCAAACTTGGGCTAGGAAGGGTTCACGTTTGGCTCTTTCTCCATAGTTCCAAGAGCTGCTTTCACATACTGGGCAAAAATGGCCAGCTTCTAGTACCAACTTTGGACTGGCGGTAAATTCGTGGCCAAAGGCACAGCGAAAATGCAACTTCTCAGACCAGTTCCCTTTTTCCATCTGTGAAGAGAGGCACTCTCCTCCACGAAAGACTGCTGCTCCTCTCAGATCTTCTATGTCCAATTGTTCTGGAGATTTACTTTCATCATAACCATGGTCTACGATTTGCTGAGTAGACCATGCTGTAAAATGCTCCATGTCACTCAATTTATTTGGCAAAGACTTCCATTTGTCTCGGTTTCCCCAGTAGGCTTCAATTTGTGGTTCTAGGTTATCTTCGATAAAACGGAGGGTTCCAAAGCGCGTGCGGGCGATCTTCTTGAATTGATACTGAATAATCTTCCCTAAGAGCTTCTGGCCTCCTGGCAACTTGTTTATCAGACGAATAGCATGGATTCCCCAACCTACATTTTTTTCTAAAGAGCTATAAAAGTAGTCAATGGAATCGCTCTGGAAATGTAAAAAATTTTCTAAGATGTCAGAATCCAAATAGTAATGGCCATGAAAATTTTGGGTTGCATAGAGCTTAGGATTAATGACATTATCTAAGTTGCTAAAAGCCCAGCTTACCACCGTAAAAGGCCTGAAAGAGCTCATAGGTACTGACGCGACAACTTTCACCACCTCCAATGTTGTAGACATGATTCCAAAAATCCTCTGCTAGGCTTCCTGCTGCCTCATACTGGCAGAGATGGGCAATCATTCGACCTGAATCACGATCCGAAACATACTCTAGGACATTATCTAGACAATTGTGAAAGATAATCGCATCTCGAATACTAGCCATAGCTGGGCCCATCATTCCTGTCTGTCGTAGGCTCACCCAATAAGACAAACCAGATTCAATTAGATAGCGTTCGGCTGCCACCTTTGAAACAGCGTAGTAATCGAAGATAGAAGGCTTGATGGGATCCCCGACTCGCCCCCAATGAAGCCCTGGCATACGATCTCCAGTTTGTGCGACTGTGCCAATGCTAACAAGTTTGGTTGCTGTCTCCTGTCCCCAATGGTAGATGGCGGAGACAAGATTTTTCATGGACCCAAAATTAACCTGCATGGCTTTCATGGGATCATAATCTGCAGCTGGTGAGACAAAGGCAGCAATGTGAATGACCAGATCTATTCCTTTCATCAACTCAGTAACGAAGGCTGGATCAGTCAAATTTCCATAAACAATCTGAATCTTAGGAATTGAGACATAAGGACGCATGATGGTTCGATCTTTATCCGTATCCATTACAGGTAAGAGCAAGTCAAAATTTCTCTCTCCTGCTAGAATTGCTTTCAAACTTTCTTGGCCCATTGCACCAGAGGCACCTGTAAGTAAGATTTTCATGGTTTATCCTTCTTCTATCATCCCTTCGTATTGAAATGAGGCACTATCCTATTATAGTCGTATTATACTCCTCTAAGGTCTGTATTTCAAATTGAAATCAAGAAGTTCGATTGGCTTTATAGAATTTTGAGACAAGAAATAATGACGTTAGCTATCAGCTTGTTTCTGTGTTATAATATTGATGAGGAAACATATAATATTTTTGGCTTCGTTCAAAGAAAGCGAGGTGATGAAGGATGCGTAAAATCTTGCACACTCTTCCTTACTATTTGGTTCTTCTCTTCTTTTATTGGCCCTTCTATGAGTTGATTTCTTCTAATCACAGATCCACTCGTCCAGAAGGGAGTCCTTATCAATAATCTTTTCTTTTATTCTCCTCTAGCGACCTTCTTGGTCTCCTTCCTATATTGTTATCGCCATCATTTTACGATGTGGTGGTTGCTTGGAGTTGCTCTCATCTTTTGTTTTACCATCCTCTCTCTAAATGACTTCATCCTCTTGTATTTACTAGCCTATGAAGTATGCGCATTAATAGGCCTGGCTTGTGGGGCAGGTCTCAGGTATGTTTTTATGAAAAAGAAAGTATAAATTGCAAAACACCTCTCAGTAGTCTGGGAGGTGTTTTCATCTATGGACAAGTTCGAAAATGATCCATTAGTGCGCTATATGAATAGACTGCTAGTTAGCCACCAATAAAGCCTTTAAAGAAGTCAATAACGGCTTGAATGAGGCTTAAAATGAAATCAATAATCGTATGGAAGAGATTGGTAAAGAAGTCAGAGAATGGGGTCCAAAGGTTCCTAAAGAAGCTTACAATCCCATCCCAAAGATTCGTGAAAAAGTTCCCACTATCTTTTAATAAGCCATTCGCATCAAAATTTAGGTTGATATTGTCAAAGGTATCCCCAGCTTTTTCAATAATATTGTCCTTCAAGTCAGTTAGAGTTTTGGTAAAATTCTTACTGTTAATGACCTTGCTCTTGGAAAGTTTAACACCAAAGTTGACAATAAGTGTGATCTGATTGTTAGTCATAGCCCCGTCTAGCTGATAGTTTTTTAGGGTTTCTTCAACGATTTTTTGAACATCTTCCTTTGTTAAATCTTGATTCTTATTCTTAGCATTTGCTATAGCTGCTTTAATATCCGTTAAGGCAACGTTTAACTTGTCTGCATGGTAATTGTCTTTACCAGCATTTTCTTCGTTAATCTTCGCAAGGGTCGTTAATTCTTCTTGGGCCAACTCTTTGTTTTCTTGAGGAACTTTAGCACCGCTCTTTTCTAGTGAATAATAGATTCCTGCAAGAGCACTCTCTCCAGTGACTTGAACAGGGGAAGCCACTGTGATCTTGGCATGCTCTACTCCAAGTGTGATGGCGGCATTGCGGTACATATCAGCCGATACCTTGGTGATGTTTTGCGGGGTCACAATATTGACTTCAAGGGTTTCCTTATTGCCAAGTTTTTGAATCTTGACAGATGAGTATAGTTCTAGATTATCATCGTTGGCTACATTCATAATTGATGAGTAGACAGAAGGAGTCATGGTTTTCCACTCCTTCTTATCTTTCTCACTGTCATAATTCAAAAGACCAAGAGTTTGTTCAACTTGGAGAGCATCTAGTGAATAGCCAAGGACGTAATCCGGCTGGACATAGCTTTCATCGATGACCTTTTGAACGTTAGTATCAGCTGAAACACTTGGCAATCCAGAGACCAAGGTAAGTAGACTAGCCAATGCGATGGTTATTTTTTTCAGTTTAGTTTTCATATTCTATTCCCCATATTTTCTCTTCTATGAATTGGATAACAGATTAGTTCTTCTCTTTTTAGCAATGAAAAAGGAAACAAACACCCGTTGTTTACCTGTTGTCTATTTTACTCCATCAATCTTAATTATTTCTTACAACTATTTTTAAAAAGATATGACATATTATTTTGTGTATCAAAGTAATAAAAAAGGGGACCTTAATCCCCTTCAGCTATCTATAAGTTAATGATCAAAACCAAGAAAAGAGTTTCATGATCAATTGATTGACCTCAACGAGACGCGAATAATAATAATTTCCACCATTTACGTAAAGCTCTGATCCATGTAGGATAGAGATGGGGTGAAGGTAGAGATAGGTTTTCCCTGTTACATTACCAAGGCTCGGCGCGACCACCTTTTTTGAGTATTGGCGGGCCAAGTCTAGACTGTTCTTTCCACCATTTTTAGCCACGTAATCAATATAATCCTGGCCAAAGTTATAGGCTTGAACAGCGGTCCAAGAATCTACTTTCTTGTCTTTGGCCTTACGCAGGTTATCAGACAAGGTTAAAATACCTTGACGAATACTTTCTTTGTTATCGGTGATCGAATTGGTCTGCCCGGTTGCACTTTCACTAGCTTGCATGACATCATCTTCTTTACCCTTGGTCTCAGTATAAATCATGGCAAGGATGAGATCCTCGTTAGCGCTAGTATCCTCTTCTGCTAAGACTTCGCGCACCAAGTCCCGATAGGTCATGACTTGTTTGACATCACGATGGATTTGATAGCCTTTGTATATGCCGAAAACGAGCAAGAGACAAAAGAAAATTTTAATTATTCGTTTGATCATTATTTACTCTGAATATCCTCTATATTCTTAATCAAAATCGAGTAGGTTCCATTATCGTTCTGGATAAATTCTACCGATTCTGCATCTTCGTAGACATGATTGGGAACTAGGAGTTCAATCCCATTGGAGAGAGATAGTTTCTGGTTCTCAAATTTCTTTAATTGGCGGCTGGCATCAATTTCATCAAAACGGACAGGCTCAGGAATATCTTCTTTAACTTGGTCGACAAAGCTGAGACGAGCTGTAAGATTGGAATCAAATAGGTCATTAGCAAGTTCTTCGGGTGAGAGCTCATTCTTCTCTTCCAATTGATTGAAAATAGCAGACTTGACCTTGGATTGGAATTGGAAATCATCCTGATTAAAACTCTCAGCAATACGGTTAGCTGTCTTCTCAATTTCCTTGATGGATTTCTTAGGGGAAATTTTTGGAGCTACTTGGAGTAAGGCATCCGAAAAATAATTAAGAAAGGTTCCATTGTACTTGATTCGTTTTTCAATCAAATAGTATTTTCGACTTTGTAAGTTGATTACCAAAGCCTCGTCAGCACCTGTTCCGAAACCAGGTAAGTTATTCTGAGTTAGCTTGATTGGGTTATCCACTTCACCACCTAGATGGATCAAAGTTTCTCGTAAAGCAATACGAAGAAAGGCAAAGTGGTCGACTCCTTCTTTTGAAAACTCGATGAAAATGAGGTCATTGGTTTTTTGGTTTTCAGAAATGACAAATTCTTCCTTCCAACGATTAGCGATGGCAGCAGAGCTTTCTAATAAATCATCTGTCAGCAGATCAAGGAAAGGGCTGTCCTCTTCAAACATACCTGTCTTAGCCTCATCTGAATAGACACGTTCGATCTTTTTACGCAGATACTCCTCAATTTTGGGTGTAATATTGAGGAATTTATCTGCTAAATAGAGTTCTGTATCATCTGGACTAAATTGATGAATGATTGCCTTCTTAATGTAAATATCCATAAGTCTACTTAGTCCTCATAGAGTGGGAAGGCATCTGTCAAGGTTTTGACTTGGTCCCGTACTTCTTCTAAAACAGCAGGTTGATCCGCATTCTTCAATGCTTTGATGATCAATTCAGCAACTGTACGGCTTTCTTTTTCACCAAAGCCACGCGCTGTAATGGCTGCTGTCCCAATCCGAATCCCACTAGTCTTAAATGGAGATAGGGTTTCATAAGGAATAGAGTTTTTGTTAAGGGTGATGTTGACTTCATCCAGCAAGTTTTGAGCTACCTTGCCATTTTCGACAACTTTGGTGACATCAACAAGGAAAAGATGGTTTTCGGTTCCACCAGAAATGACACGGAAATCTGAATCTTGCAAGAAGACATCTACCATGGCTTTACTGTTTTTAATCACATTAGTTGCATACTCTTTAAAGGCAGGATCAAGTGCTTCCTTGAAGGCTACTGCTTTGGCTGCGATGACATGCTCCAAAGGTCCGCCTTGGATACCAGGGAAGATGGCAGAATTGATCTTCTTCGCCAAGTCTTCATCATTTGTCAAGATCAGGCCTCCACGAGGGCCACGAAGGGTTTTGTGAGTGGTCGTTGTCGTGATATGAGCATATGGAACTGGACTTGGATGAAGACCTGCCACTACCAAGCCAGCAATATGGGCCATGTCAACCATAAGCTTGGCCCCTACTGCATCTGCAATCTCACGGAATTTTGAGAAATCAATGATCTGAGAGTAGGCTGAAGCACCAGCAACGATGAGTTTTGGCTTGACTTCTTGGGCTTGTTTTAAGATAGCGTCAAAATCCAAGAGTTCTGTTTCAGGATCCACGCTGTAGGATACAAAGTTGTAGGTTTGACCTGAGAAGCTCACAGAAGCACCGTGAGTCAAATGGCCACCAGCAGCCAGATCCATTCCCATAACAGTGTCTCCAGGCTCAATCAAGGCCATATAGGCAGCACAGTTGGCCTGACTACCTGAGTGGGGTTGAACATTGGCAAACTTAGCACCAAAAATTTCCTTTGCTCGTTCAATCGCCAAGCTTTCAACGACGTCTACAACATCTGTCCCACCGTAGTAACGACGACCCGGATAGCCTTCGGCATATTTATTGGTCAGGATAGACCCTTGTGCAGCCATAACTGCCTTTGAAACGACATTCTCAGAAGCAATCAACTCGATATTGTTTTGCTGGCGCTCCTCCTCTTTCGCGATGGCATTCCATAGGTCCGCATCGTAAGCTTTGTAATCTTCTTTATCAAAAATCATAGATCTACTCCTTAAATAAATTTTATAAAACGTTTTTGTAGCTTATCGCAGCTATAACCGACATGTTCGTAGAAGGCATGAGCCTCAATGCGGTAATCAGCTGAGTTTAAGCGAATAAAAGCGTACCCTCTTTGTTTGGCTTCTTGTTCTAATCCTTGAAGCAAAGTTTTCCCGATGCCTTTTCCTTGCTGATCTGGTAAAACCGCAAGAGCCAGAACATTAAAACCTGGATCCGAGTAAAGAGATTGGTAAACTTCTGCATGAACATAACCAAGTAGTTGATGCGACTTAACATCTTCAAACCCGATGAAAAAATGGTGGGAATCTTGGATTAATTTAGCTAGTTGCTGGGCTGTTTTCTCAGTAGAAAAAGAGTAGCCTAATGCTTGCTCGTTAATCTGACTTAAAGCCTCCACATCTGTTAATAAAAGGTTACGTAACATCTTCTTCCTCCCAGAAAGGAATCTCTGGTACACGCTCAAGGATCTCCGAACGTGTAATGGCACCCTGACGCAAGATTCGGGCTTTAGGACCCGAAAGGTCTAGAATAGTTGAATCTTGGCCAGTTAGAAAGCTATCGTCTTCAAGTCCTAAAACTCCATGCCCAAGTTCCTTAAGAATTTGCTGGCACTGGGTTCCACTAGCTTTCCCTGAGAGATTGGCAGAAGGTCCAATCAAGGGACCTGTTTTACGAATTAATTCCAATGTTTTTGGATGGGCTGGCATCCGAAAGCCAACCGTAGCCATCCCAGAATTGATCCAAGCTGGAACCATTTCATTAGCCTCAAGGATGATGGTTAAAGGGCCTGGTAAAAAACTTGCAACCAATTTGGATAGGTAGCGTGGTTGGTTCTTCGAATAAAATCGAATTTCTGCTTCGCTGGAAATATTGAGGTTCATTGCCTTCTCACGAGGGCGTTGCTTTAGAGTATATACCTGATCAACCGCTGTTTCATCCAGAGCTTTGGCAAAGAGGCCATAGACGGTTTCTGTCGGTAAGACAACTGCGTGGCCAGCTTCTATTTCTTTCTCAAATGGATCCATTGTCTACTACTACCATTCTATCTTGTCCAAATTGGTCTTTTAGAACGCGAACTTGTTTGTCAGGAAATACCTCTTGAAAGAGCTCTTTGACTTTGGCTCCTTGCTTATAACCAATTTCTAAATAAATCTTTCCGTCTGGTGATAAAACACTTGGTGCTTGCTGGGCAATCTTTTCGTAGATAGCATAGCCGTCTCTATCCGCAAAGAGGGCTAAGTGGGGCTCAGAGGCTAAAACGTTCTCTCCAACTTCATCTACATCATCCCGAGAGATATAGGGAGGATTAGATACAATCAGGTCATAAGTACCTTCTATCTGGTCCAGAACATCTGAAGTTTTGAAATCAACTACTGCTTCTAGCTGGTTAGCATTTTCTTGAGCAAGCTCCAAAGCATTTTCTGACACATCACTAGCTTGAATCTTCCAGGAAGGTCTAGCAAGGGCTAAGCTAATGGCAATGGCGCCACTACCTGTTCCGATATCCAGAACTTGTAAGGTATCCCCATCATTTTCTTCCAGAATGAGAGCGACCAATTCTTCCGTTTCAGGTCGTGGAATCAGCACGCGCTTATCAACCGTAAAAACATGGCCACAAAATTCGGCGCTCCCAATAATATACTGGGCAGGGACGTGATGTTTCAACTGCTCAAAGATGGAATCAAGCAAGGCCTGATCCTCTACTTCCACTTCTTTTTGCAAGGCAAGGACAAAGTCTGTAAAGGTCCAGTTTTTTAAAGCACGATATGCGAAGGAGAGGCTTTCTGCTTCCTCTCCAACGGCTATTAATGCTTCTTCATACTGGGATAATAATGGTCCCAACAACATTATTTGTTCAACTCTTCTAGTTTTTGAGTTTGATCATATAAGACCAAAGCATCGACCACTTCATCTAATTTACCAGATAAGATAGTATCCAGTTTGAAGGGTCAAGCCAATCCGGTGATCGGTCACACGGTTTTGAGGGAAGTTGTAAGTCCGGATCCGCTCTGAACGGTCACCAGTACCGATAGTAGACTTCCGCTCAGCGTCCTGCTCGTCTTGGGCAATCTGAGCGAAGTGGTCAGCCACACGCGCACGGATGATCTTCATGGCTTTTTCACGGTTCTTCTGTTGGGTCCGTTCTTCCTGCATCTCTACCTTGATATTGGTTGGCAAGTGGACGATACGAACGGCTGTTGCAACCTTGTTGACGTTTCTGTCCACCCGCACCAGATGCGTGGTAGATGTCAATCCGAAGATCTTTTGGATCAATGTCGTACTCAACTTCTTCGATTTCTGGCATGACCAGAACTGTGGCAGTCGATGTATGGACACGACCTTGGCTTTCAGTCACAGGAACGCGTTGTACCCGGTGGGCACCAGATTCATACTTGAGTTTCGAGTAGACCGATTGACCAGAAACCATGGCCACTACTTCTTTGATCCCGCCAACGCCATTGTAGGAAGCTTCCATGACTTCAAAGCGCCAGCCTTGGCTTTCCGCATATTTTTGGTACATCTGCAAGAGGTCGCCAGCAAACAACTGAGCTTCGTCTCCTCCTGCTGCTCCACGGATTTCCAAGATAATGTTCTTGTCATCGTTTGGATCTTTTGGAAGAAGTAAAGATCTTCAGTTTTTCTTCGTACTCTTCTTTTTCAGCCTTGGCATCTTTCAGCTCTTGCTTGGCCATTTCTTCCAAATCCGCATCTCCGCCTGCTTCCTTGATCATTTCTTCAGCATCGACGATATTTTGAAGCACTTGCTTGTACTCTCGGTAGGCTGTCACCGTGTCGCGAGTGGAAGCCTCTTCTTTTGAAAGCTCCATAAAGCGTTTGGTATCAGAGACTACATCAGGGTCACTCAGTAATTCTCCTAACTCTTCATAACGGTCTTCTACAGCTTGTAGTTGATCATAGATATTCATGTTTGCTCCTTAATTCTAGGTTGTTAGATCATAGATTGCTACAATTTCGTCTTCTATGACTTGGCCAGTTTCTTTAAATCCATAATGGAGATAGCAAGATCTCGCTTGATTATTTTCCGGTTCATAAGATAACCAAAGACTTGTAGCTTTTCCAGCTGGCTCTGTTCGAACAAAGTCAATAACTGCATCCATAGTCGGTTTAAAATAGCCTAAACCTTGAAATCGTTTATCTATCATAAAACGAAATAACAAGTAGTTCCCCTTACTGATCCCAATTTTCCGGTCATAGGCAATCATAACAAAACCAATTAATACTTCCTTATCATAAACTGCTAAGGGAGCTATAAAATCACCATTTTTATCATATACATAGGCTTCAGCTAAACTAATGGAATTGGATGCAATAAAATTCCTTTGGTTTGGATGAACTTCTAGATTTAAAACGTCAAAATAATTCTCTATTGTAATATATTTTTAAACAAATAGACATTTTTATCCTCTCTAAAACGTTCTAGACGCTTTCAGTTGGGATGTCTGGATTAAAATAATGCTTGCGGCAAACCGAGATATAGGTCTCATGCCCACCAATCTGGATTTGTTCTCCATCGTAGACGGGTTTGCCCGCTTGAGTGCGCAAGACCATGGTCGCTTTACGAGAACAGTATTGGCAGATGGTCTTGATCTCCTCGATCTTGTCCGCTAGCAACAGCAAATGTTCAGAACCCTCAAAGAGTTCGTTTCGGAAATCATTTTTGAGGCCAAAAGCCATGACGGGCACATCTAGTTCATCAACGACCCTTGCCAAGTCATAAACGTGATGGCGTTTGAGAAACTGAGCTTCATCGACCAAGACGCAGTAGGGTTTTTCTTCTAGCCCTTGGATATAACCGAAGATATCTGTATCGTCTTCAATTGCGATGGCTTCCCGTTTCATACCAATCCGGCTAGAGACTACTCCAAACCATCACGTGTATCGATGGCAGAAGTCATGATGACCACGCCTTTGCCTTGTTCTTCATAATTATGGGCTACCTTCAAAATTTCGATGGTTTTACCTGAGTTCATCGTCCCATATTTATAATATAATTGTGCCATTTTCCTTCTGTTCTCTCTAAAAGTGTTTCATTATATTTTACCATATTTTTGCCCAGCTTTGTATCCCAAAATGTGATAAAATAGACTTAAGATTTATAGAGGAGGTGGCGCAATGCCATTTGTACGTATTGATTTATTCGAAGGGCGCACCTTGGAACAAAAGAAAGCTTTGGCCAAGGAAGTAACCGAGGCTGTCGTTCGGAATACAGGTGCTCCCCAATCTGCTGTCCATGTCATTATCAATGATATGCCTGAAGGAACCTACTTCCCTCAAGGTGAGATGCGCACTAAATAAGAGAGTGGGACAGAAATCGATAATTCGTTAGAATTCGATTTCGTCGTCCTACCTCCGCACAGTTGAGTAGGGCTGTAAAAGCTGATGAAATCAGCGTAGTAGAGCCCACTCAACCACTGCGTTTTGCTCGATAATCCAAAGACAATTGAGAGGCTAGGACTTTTGTCCCAGCCTCTTTTAAGAAATTTGGTATTTCTTTTGAATCTGCCATAGTCGCATCTGGTAACAAATACCACTAACGACAATGCTAGAAATTAAGCCAATCCAGTAGGCATACGGACCTAGGTTGGTGACATGGTCTAAAAAGATCCCCAATGGAATAGAGACACACCAGTAACTAAAGATACCAAGTAAGAAGGGAACGGTAGTATCCTTGTAACCCCGAAGAATCCCTTGAATCGGTGCTGCGACTGTATCTGCTATTTGGAACAGCAGGCTATAGGTCATGAAAATTGCTGTCTGATGAATAAATTCTGAGTCACTTCCATAGAGACCCGCCACTTGATAGCGATACAGATAGAGGAAAGTAAGGGTAAAGAAGGCAAATCCAAAGGCTGTCCAGCGTCCGATCCGACAATATTGACGAACGACATCGGGACGACCAGCCCCAATCTCGTAGGAAACGATAATGGCCATGGTGTTGGAGATGCTAGCTGGGAAAGCGTACATAAGGGTTGAGAAGTTCATGGCCGACTGGTGACTGGCAATAGTCATAGATGGGAATTTAGCCATGAGCAAGCCGACTACAGAGAAGATAATCACTTCAGCAAATACAATTCACCAATCGGTAAGCCCAGGCGAATCGTCTCTTTCATCTCTTTGAGGTTGAGAGGTTGAATCTTCCATAGTTGGTAGATAGCTACTTTAGGGTGCTTAAAGAGGATCAAAAAAGCAATGATGAGGAGGACCCAGTAGGCCAAGGATGTCCCTAGTCCCGCTCCTGCTCCTCCTAGCTCAGGTAGACCAAAAGCTCCATAGATCAACATGTAGTTAAAACTAGCGTTTAAAGGCAATAAGAGGAGCATGAGGTACATGGACAAGCGAGTGAGCCCCAAGGTATCCAGCAAGGAACGGACCACACTAAAGAGTAAAAGAGGCAAAATTCCTAGAGAGAGAAAGGCTAAATAATGGGTCGCAATCCCAGCTACGACACTTTCTAAACCGATTTTTCTTAAGACAATCGGTGCAATCAGCAAGACAAAAGCGATCAAGAGGACAGCCATCATGAAAGAGAGATAAATGAATTGATAAAAATCAGAAGCAATTCTTTTTTTATTCCCCTGCCCTAAATGATGACCGATAATTGGTGTTAAAGCTGATACAATCCCCGTTAAAAAGGTAAAAAAGGGATTCCAAAGACTAGTGGCAGTCGAAACTCCAGCTAAGTCCAAGGTATTGTATTGTCCTGTCATGGCTGTATCAACAAAACTAGCAGAGTAGTTAGCAAGTTGATAGACCAGGAGAGGGATAAATAGACTGACAAACAAGCGCAAGCGCTCTTTAAAATGATGGGTTAAATACATGGTAGGACTCTCTTCTTATCAAGTTAAAATTTTCTCTTACCACTCTACTATATGTCTCCTTAAATGTCAAAAAAATTAAAAAACTGAAGATCTAACGGATCCTCAGTTTTATTAGATTATTTTTTGTTGCGGTTCAAGATGGCGTTGAGAATAATTGCCAAGACGCTGGCAACAACAATTCCGTTTGCAAAGAACATTTTAAAGGCGCTTGGTAGGCCATTAAAGAGGGTGCTGTTGTTTAACCCTACCCCTGCTGCGATTGATACAGCCGCGATGAGGAAATTGTGCTCATTGTGTTCAAAATCAACACGCGCAAGGATCTGCATCCCTTGAATAGACACAAAACCAAACATGACTAACATAGCTCCACCAAGTACTGGACTTGGGATGATTTGCGCCAAAGCTCCAAACTTAGGAAGGAGACCAAGAAGAACGAGGAAACCAGCCGCGTAGTAGATTGGAAGACGGGTCTTGATACCAGATAATTTCACCAAGCCGACGTTTTGTGAGAACCCTGTGTATGGGAAGGTATTGAAGATACCGCCGAGAAGGACGGCCAATCCTTCGGCACGGTAGCCATTGCGAAGGCGCGTGCTATCAATTGGATCTTTTGTAATATCTGAAAGAGCAAGATAGACACCAGTCGATTCGACCATGGAAACAGTTGCGATGATACACATCATGACGATTGAAGTGATTTCAAACTTAGGGGCTCCAAAGAAGAATGGTGTGGGAACGTGAACGACTGGAGCTTGTGCTACGGGTGCGAAGTCCACCAAGCCCATAGAAGCTGCGATAGCTGTTCCTACAATCAACCCAATCAAAATAGAGATGGATTTGATAAAGCCTGTTGTATAGATGTTGACCACAAGAATGATGAGAATGGTAATCACGGCCAAGATCAAACTTTGAACCGTTGGTTCTTCAGCATTGTTTCCCATATTTCCCAATCGCTACTGGAATCAAGGTCAAACCAATGGTCGTAATGACAGATCCTGTCACAATGGATGGAAAGAGGTTGGCGATTTTCGAGAAGAAACCTGAGACCAGAACCACGTAAATCCCTGAAACAATCAAGGCACCAAACATGGCCCCACTACCATGGCTAGCCCCAATCATGCTAAGAGGTGCTACAGACTGGAAGGCCACCCCAAGGACGACCGGAAGACCAATCCCGAAATGTTTGTTTAACTGCAATTGCAGGAAGGTGGCTACCCCACACATAAAGATATCTGTAGAGATGAGATAGGTTAGTTGCTGGGCATTATATCCCAAAGCGCCCGCAATCATAATCGGTACTAGAATAGAGCCCGAATACATGGCTAATAGGTGCTGCAAGCCTAGAATGGCTGCCTGTGAATGGTTTTTCTTGTTTTTGCATTAGATGTCTGCCTCCTTAAATACAACCTGACCATTTTCAAAACGGTCCAAACGAGCAAGTGAAACAACTGGGTAGCCGAGTTCTTCTAGCAGTCCACGGCCATCTTGGAAGGATTTCTCAATGACGATACCGACTGCTTCTACACTCGCACCAGCTTGTTCGATGATCTGGATCAAGCCCTTAGCTGCTTGGCCATTTGCCAGAAAGTCATCAACGATTAAGACGCGATCATCTGGTGTTAAAAACTTGCTAGCAATGGAAACCGTACTGGTCACTTGCTTGGTAAAGGAATAGACTTCTGCTGTCAAAATCCCTTCATTCATGGTAATATTCTTGGCTTTTTTAGCAAAGATCATGGGAAGTTCCAAAGCTTCTGCCACATAGAGGGCAGGAGCGATTCCGGAAGCTTCAATGGTCACAACCTTGGTCAGACCAGCATCTTTAAAGCGTTCCGCAAAAGCCTTCCCAATTTCTTTCATCAACTGGTAATCCACTTGGTGGGTCAAGAAGGAATCGACCTTGAGGATATTCTCTCCCAGGACATTTCCGTCTTTCAATATGCGTTCTTCTAATAATTTCATGTTTTCTCCTAAACAGTTTGGAACAAAAAATAGAGACTTACCAAGTAAGCCTCTACAGAATCCAAGTATCCCTGGATCAATCTAAGACTTACTTATTGTTAGGTGTTCCGGCACCTTGTAGAGACCTTGCGCCAATCCGCAAGATAAATAAGTAATTGTAGTTTTAATGAGAGTCACCATTCCAGATAGAATTCTTTACGATGACATAATCGACATGCTTGAGATCAGCAACCTTGCGACCTCCAGCATAGGAAATAGAACTTTGCAAGTCTTGCTCCATCTCTGTCAAGGTATCTTGCAGATGACCTTTGGCTGGTAGAAGGATTTTCTTACCTTCAACATTTTTATAGGCCCCTTTTTGGTACTCTGAAGCAGATCCATAATACTCTTTAAAGGCTTCCCCGTCGACTTCAACAGTCTTCCCTGGACTTTCAATATGACCTGCAAAGAGAGAACCGATCATGACCATGCTAGCACCAAAACGAATGGATTTCGCAATATCTCCATGGGTCCGAATTCCACCATCTGCAATAATCGGCTTGCGAGCTGCTTTTGAACACCAACGAAGGGCAGCTAACTGCCAACCGCCAGTACCAAAGCCAGTCTTCACTTTGGTAATGCAGACCTTACCAGGTCCGATCCCGACCTTGGTAGCATCTGCTCCAGCGTTTTCCAACTCACGAACAGCTTCTGGAGTTCCGACATTTCCTGCTATGACAAAGGTATCTGGTAATTCCTTCTTGATATGCTGGATCATTTGGATGACACTATCTGAGTGTCCGTGAGCGATATCGATGGTGATGTATTCTGGTGCGTCGTCCTTGAGTTGAGTCACAAAGTCGTACTCATAGTCTTTTACTCCAACTGAAATGGAAGCAATTAGGCCCTGATCGTGCATACGTTTGATAAAGGGAATGCGACCAGCTTCGTCAAAGCGGTGCATAATGTAAAAATATCCCCCTTTAGCCAGTTGCTCGGCCACATCTTCATCCAGGATAGTCTGCATGTTGGCAGGTACCACTGGTAGCTTGAAGGTGTGCTTACCAAACTGAACTGTCGTGTCAGCTTCTGCACGACTTTTGATAATACACTTGTTAGGGATTAATTGAATATCTTCGTAATCAAAGATAGGAAATTCGTTTAACATACGGATTGGAATCTCGTTTCTAAATTTTAAATCGTGATGCGTCATCACTACGCCTTCCGACGTTTCCATTCAAGATTATAGCAAAGATACGGAGTCGATTCAAATTAGAATGCTGATTATTGAATTAATGTTCGGAAATTACTAGACGATTAGTTAGAGCAACTTCTATATTTGAGTTATTTATGAACAAATCTGAAGCCAATTGATGATTTCTTTGCTGACAAGATTAGGAACTGCTGTATAAAAATCGTGACTGAGATCCTTTAAGAGTACCTTCTTGATAGAAGGATCTAAATTTTCAAGTGCTCTAGTTCTCCAATCGGGCTCATCTTCGTATTTAGGTCCGATGAATAAGGCCTTGGTATCCGTTAGTGGAGCTTGAAAAGATCGAAGCTCTCGTCTGAGTCTCAGCAGGGAAAGAACAGCTTGTGGATCCAAATCCAGTTCATAATGATGGAGATCAGGATTCCAACGATAACTGGATTGGATGGCCTTTATAGTCGTCGGCGAAGGATTGTCAGTATCTCCAAGTTCACTTGCAACAGCTTCCTCTAGAGATGGAAAATACCTGTTGCTTCAGATAGGCGAGTGTCTCTTCGATTTCCTGCTCTAGTGGTAAGATCTGGTCCATGTCAAGATAGCCACCATCTAGCAGAACCAGGTGGGTAATTTGAGGCATATTGGATGCTAGGTATCGCGCCAAATCTCCACCCAGTGAATGGGCAATGATACAAGTATTTTCATTAGAATCCGCATGGGCTTCAAACCAATCTACTAAATCTTTTGGAAGATTCCAGTTTTACCTTATAGGGATCTAGATAGGTGATGGGGTATGGAAAGCAGTGAGCAAATTCGCTCATATGATTTTCGTTACTTCCGAGACCTCCGATAAAGTAAAACTTCATTCTTTCACCTCTATTTCCTTAATGATTCTGGCTGGATTACCAGCTAGGACTACATTATCCCCGAAGGATTTGGTCACCACTGCTCCTGCTCCAACGACGACATTATCGCCTAAGGTCACGCCTGGAAGGATGATAGCTCCACCACCCGCCCAGAAGTTATCTCCAATCGTTATCGGAGCTCCATATTCTTTTCCTGCATTCCGCTCATGCTGGATCTAGCGGATGGAGAGGGGTGAGAAATTGGCAATTGGGGCCAATCATGGCGTTCTTTCCAATCCTGATCGGGCAGACATCCAGCATGGTTAGGTTCCAGTTGGCATAAAAATTCTCTCCCAAGTGGATATTGACCCCATAGTCACAAGCCAAAAAAAGGGATGCAAGGATAGATTTTTCCCAGTGGATCCGAACCAACTTTTTATCAGTTGACTCCGCTTTCTCCCCATCTGCTTCTTGGTTAAAGGCAAATTGCTTGGTCCGAGCTTCTTGTGCCAACTTCCTCAATTCTGGATCCATGGGACTGTAGAACTCGCCAGCAATCATCTTTTCATATTCCGTTTTCATAATTATCTCCCGTCTGATAGTAAAAAACCACTCATAGTGAGTGGGCTTGTTTATCTCTTAATGGTACATCAGGTAGCCATCGAAGAGCTCAAATATTTTTCCTATCGCTCGGAAAACAAGAGCCGCAACAAGGGCAACCAGCAAGAAGTAAGCTACAGCAAAAATCACACTAATGATCATCATGACACACTCCTTTTTAATGTACTTTTTCCACCCTCTATTATACTCCTGGCCTAATTTAGATTCAAGGAAAACGCTATCAAATTTTGATTTGTTTTCAATTTGTAATTTACAAAAATTTTCAGACGGTTCAATAATAACAAAAAGCAGGATTCTTACTCAGATATCGTTTTAACGATCTACTCCTGCTTTTGCTATTATTGAAAATGAAAGAACAAAAGATAGTTTTGTCAGAAAATATCATGAAAGGTAAGCTATTATTCTTCGAGCTTACCAGTCTTTTCTTTGTCCTCTTCTTTTTCAGTAGCACCATTGTTGACGGCTGACTTGAATTCAGAGAAACATTTTTCCAAGCGAGTGTCCTAACTCAGGCAAACGCTTTGGTCCAAAGATTAAGAGGGCTCCCAGGATGATAATAATCAGTCCTGGTGCACCGATATCACGTAAAATTCCCATATTTATCTCCTTTTTTGTATACGGTTAAAGATGATGCGACTGATGCCCAGACTCACTTCGTAAAGCAAGATCAGAGGCACGGTCATTGCTAAATCACTGATAAAATCAGCAGGGGTCAGGATGACTGCTAGTACCAGCAATAGAAAGTAGGCTATTCGGCGATAGCGCCTTAACCAGTCTGGCGTTAAGATATGAATCGAGGTCAAAAAGGCTACAAGGACCGGCAATTCAAACAAGACACCCAAAGGAACGGTCGTATGAAAGATGAAGGCCAAGTAGTTCTGTGCCGTTAACTGGATGGTAAACTGGCCTTGTCCTAACGTTAAGAGCACCTCTAGGATAGCTGGACTAACCAGATAATAGCCGAAGAGTAAGCCTAGCAAGAAACAAATCAAACTGGCCGGCACATAGAGCAGAATAGCTCCTGCTTCTCCTTTTCTCAAAGCTGGCTTTACAAATTGCCAGACTTGAAAGAGGGTGAAGGGCAGGGTGATGGTAAAAGCCATTAAAGCTGCCAATTGCAGGTAGATGCTTAAAATGTCATTAGGGCCAAGAACCAAGAGTTTTTCTCGAAAACCAGCCGTCAAATAGGCATAAAGCTGATCAGAAAACAAGAGGGCTCCACAAAAGACAAGGAAAAAACAAAGGATACAAGCGATGAAGCGTCGTCTAAACTCGCTTAAATGCTCTACAATAGTGAGCCTTCTATCTTCATTTTTCATGCTGCTTCACCGTTACAATCACGACAATAAGAACGAATAGAACTTGGCAAGCAAGAACTTCCCAGCTCGGATAGATCCCCGCCCAATCGATGGTCGGGAAATTACTCAAGATATGATTGGGAAGCATATTGGTTAATTGGAGCGCGTGCAGGCTCACCCCTAGCATCTTAAAGGCCAGGGCATAGATCATCCAAGTCAAGATGAAGAAAATCTTATGTGGCTTGACCAGATGACTTGCCTTGGTCATGAGAATGGCAAGAATGGCTAAAACTGCAAGTGCCAAGCCGATCCCTAGGAAGAAATCAAAGGAGCGAATACGAGGGAGGATCCCCACATAGAAAAGGATGGTCTCAGCTCCCTCACGGAAGACAGCTAAGAAACTGAGGGCAAACATAGAAATGAAACTTCCAGTTGCTGTCACAGCCTTCATCTGACTTTCCATGAATTGGTTCCATTTTTGAACAGAGGACTTGCGATGCAGCCAAATCCCAATGACAATCATCATCCCTACTGCGATGATCCCTACTGCTCCTTCGATCACCTCACGGTTGGAAGCTGAGGTCACAGCTGGGAATAAGAATTGAAGAGCGACTGCAATGGCTGCACTGGCCAGGATACCTAGAAGAGCACCCTGCATAGACCCATTTCAAGCCTTTGATCAATTTAGCTGACTTGAGAACTGTCACCAAAGCCATGACAATCAAATAGCGCTTCGACTCCCTCACGTAAGAGGATCAACATAGCGTCAACCGCCGAATAGGAGGCGGTGGTATCAATAGCAGACAGATCACTAATCAGGGCTTCCAGTTGCTTTTGATACTTGCTTTCATTCCCCTTGACCATAATGACTGGACTTTGGCTTTCCACTCGGGTATAGAGGGCTGGATTGGTCGTGCTGACATCCCCTTCGATCGTTGGCCAAATGGTAATGAACTCCTTCATGACTTGACTAGCTTGGCTAGTGTCATTGGCTTGGAAGAGACTCAGAGCTTTCTTGAGGAGCTTAATCCCGTCTGAAAGGGTCAGATTGGAGCTTGTTTCCTCAATCTTTTCCCCACTGATAAATTGATCCAGTACATTCTTTAGGTCATTGTATGAAGATTGGATGGAGTCAAAGTTTGTAGGCTCTGTTTCGATCGCACTTCTCAAGAAGGAGATAGCTGTTTCTACCTTTTCCATAGTAAGCGGTACTATGATCTCTGACAACCGCTTCATTCCGGGTCCAGGTGTTGTTTAAATCGGCATAAGCCTTTCGTGTCGCTTGGAGATCCTTTGCTGTGATCGCCTCTTGAAGCTTCTCAAAGTAAGGTTGCAAGCGAGTTTCTAGCTTCTCCTTTTCAGCATCCAGATCGACTGGATTTTGCTCTTTTTCAAAGGCTAGCAAGGAAGTGGAGACAGTCACCAATTGCTTTTCTGTGATCTCGCCTTCCAAGTCCAGACTCTTCTGGACTTCTTTTCCTGCCTTGGAATCATGATTGGCTTTCTTAAGAAATTCTTCTTTTATCTCTGCGACAAGAGTGTGAGCCTTTTTCTTGATCCTTATCCCGAACTGCTGTCGTTGCATCTGTGATTTTGATAAAGAGATCACTATAAGACTCAGCTTGGACAGGGGTGACGATGAAAAAGAGACAGGCTACTAGGACGACTAACAATTTATTCAAATAAGTCTTGACCAATGTACCCTCCTTCCTTCACACCTCCGAAGCAGGCAAAGAGGCCACTGCCAATATGGGTCACATATTCATTCATCTTATCGTCTGCCCCAAGATTGGTTTGGATTTTCACAAAGCGGTCTGGATCCTTTTGAAAGGCAATAAAAAGCAATCCTGCATCAAACTGCCCCGTTTTCGGATCAATCCCATCAGAGTAAGAATAAGAGCGTCGCAAAATTGGCAGATCCACTTCTTTAGCCAAACGGACATGTGAGTCAACTGGTAAGAGGGAGAGGTCCACTTCGTCAAACTCGTTTTTCTTTCCAAATGGTGCGCCACTTTCTTTATAGCGTCCAAAGGTATTTTCTTGCTCCTGCAGGTTGGTCCGGTCCCAGGTCTCTAGGTGCATGATAATCCGGCGGACAGCCATATAAGAGCCGTTTTTCATCCAGTCTTGACTATCAGCCCAGACGACCTTATCAAAATCTTTCTCTGTCGTGACATTGGCAGTCCCATCCTTAAAGCCAAAAAGGTTCCGGGGCGTTTCCATGCGATCCCCAATAGCAGCAAATCCTGATTGGCTCCACTTCATGGTCACCTTATTGCGTCCTTTACGGATCAGATTGCGGACAGCATGAAAGGCCACCTGCTCATCATCTGCACATGCTTGGATAACGATATCACCACCCGTATACTGCTCTCTCAACTGTTCCTTAGGAAAAGCTGGCAGATCCCGGAAGAGTTTGGGACGTTTCTTTTCAAGGCCTAGTTTGGTCAAAAAGCTAGCCGAAACACCAAAGGTTAGGGTGAGGCGGTAAGGATTTAGTCCGACTGTTTCCCCAGTATCACTTGGAGGCAAGAGAGCGTTGGATCCATCTTTTTTGACCAGTTCTCCATTGACTAATTTCTGGCTATAATCTGTCCAGTCTTTAAACAACTGAATCAATTCGTTTTTATCTGTCGTCCGGAGATCGAGCACCACAAAATAGATATTCTTCTGCATGGGGGTGGTAATTCCAGCCTGATGCTTGCCGTAAAAGCTAATTTCTTCTTGACCGTCTGCGATATTTTTGGAGCCTTGCTCCTTATTAGCGAAAAAAGCAGAAGCACCGGATAGACCAAGTGCTAAGCCTGCTCCCCCAATACCTGCTTTTTTCAGAAATTCGCGACGATCCATCTTCTTTTCAAAAAATTTTTCGTCTTTTGTCATTGTTATTTACCGTTTAAAATGATTCCCATTTGAGAGAGTGGTTCTCCCAATTTTGTAACTGCTTCTGCTAGTTCTTTGGTATCTTCTTCTGTTAGATCTGTATATGATTTATAGTTGGAATCATCCGTCATATGTTTGTCTAACAAGTCATTCACCGCCTTGAATTCTGTTTCAAGGGTTTTCACTAGCTTAGGCATCCTTTTTCTCAATGAGAGGTTTGAAGAGAGCAAAAGATCTTCTCAGCCCCTTCGATATTGGCACGGAAGTCATAGAGATCTGTATGAGAGAAGATTTCTTCTTCCCCAGTGATCTTTTGTGTCGCCACTTCATTCAAGAGGTCAACCGCACCTGTCAACATCAAATCTGGTGTCACTTCTACTGTCGCAATCTTAGCTTTCAACTCTTTGATATCATTTACCAATTGCTCTGCATATTTTTTTCAGTGCCTTCGGTTGTATTTTTGTTCCCAGAGGATGCGTTCGATACGGTGGAAAGCCTGACCATCCTTCTTCTGATTTGTTTTCATCGACATAGTCAACCAAACGGAAGTCAATCTTGACATCAGACTCCCCAAAGCTTTCAGCGATTGGTTCAGAGCGTTCATAAGACATCCGAATCAAAGGATAGACCTTCTTAGCTTCTTCTAAATCACCACTTTTGAGGACTCTTTGAAATTCCTCTGTATCTTTTTAACAACTGATCGATTTGTCCTTGCACAAACTCCTTGTATTCACTTGTCGCCTGGTCCAAGGCTTTTTGGTCCTCTTTTAGACAATTTCACTGTCGAAGAGGAACTATTTGTAGTTGTGTTTTTTGAAGATGTATTGGCACAGCCCGCTAATAAAGCGACTGATAAGAGTGTTACTGCAAGTTTTTTCATGAGAATTTCTCCTGGATTCGTTTTTTTACGTGGTCTATTATAGCAAAGATTTTCTCATTTTTCAACAATTGTCAGAAAACTTTAATAAAATGAATTAAAGGAGTAATTCTTTCACGCGACCGATATCTGTCTCTTTTACTACGAGGTAGATGCTATCTCCTAGATAGAGGCGGGTACTACCATGCACTGTACTGTTTTTTCCATTATGCTGATGAGTTGTGATCAGGAGGTCTCTCGGTAGGTCTAAATCTCGAACCTGACGGCCTGCTATTTTCTCTGATACTGGAATTTCGATCAGGGTTAAGACATCTGAACCGCTGGTCACCTCAGGCATCAATTGCTCCAGCATAGCCTCGTAGACAGGGGCCCCTTTTAGCAGATCCATGGTAATGTAAGCTGTCAAAGTCACCAAGCCAATCGGCATCAAGGTTCGTATATCTCCTACCATTTCAGTCACTAGAATCATGGCTGTCAAGGGCGCTTTTGAAATGGCACTGAAATAACCACTCATTCCTAAAATAACAAACAAGGGAAGTTGATTAGAATGTATGAGACCAAACTTCAATAACACTGCAGCAACCAAGGCTCCTAAGACAGAGCCAAGAGCTAGAATCGGAAGAAAGATGCCACCAGGAAGGCCACTACCGTAACTGATCATACTCCAGATAAAACCGTATCGCAAAAATAGAAAGACTCAGCGTCTGGATACTAAGAGGGACATGCGCTAAGTTCAAAAACCAACTGGTTACCACCCGCCCAATAAGTGAGGGAAATAATAACCGATCGGTAGGATCAAAAGAAAGGCAAAGAGTGGATAATAGGGAGCAGTCACCTTGAAACAGCTACCAAGCTTTTTGATAGACACGACCAATATTTAAAACAGCTACTTTCATAGAAATAACCAGTTAGGCCCAGAAAAAAATTCCCATGACTAAGAAAAATCCAATAGCTGGATAAATCGATATGGGGGATGTGATCTGGGCATGTTTAAAACAGGTGTTTGACCGAAAATATTGAGAGAGACAAAGTTTGCGACCAAACTAGCAGCCAAGGTCGATACCCAGAAGACTCGAGAAAAATGATGGTAGACTTCTTCTACTACAAAGAGTAGACCAGCAATCGGAGCGTTAAAGGCTGCTGCCAAACCTGCTGCAGCACCCACTTGCAATCAAGGCCCTTTCTTCTACTGGACTAAGAGCAAGTTTCTTAGCCAGCCCTTTCCTCCCATGGCACCAAGTTGGATACTGGGGTCCTTCACGACCCCTAACATCAAGACCACTTGCAATTGCTAAAGATCCTAAAATGTACTTTCTGCCAAAGCGTAGTCCCACCAGTCTATCTGAAGCAGTCCTTTTAATTCTGCTTCTACTTGAGGAATACCAGATCCTTTTAACGTTTTTGGTTCTTTTTTTGATGAGCTGGCTAGCTAGCAGAAATAATAAAAAGATACATCGAAAGGATAATGACCCAATTGATCGGACTTCTTCCTAGATCCTTATACAATCCCTGCACAACATGAAAGAGATGCTCAATAAAAAATCGAAAACTCGAGACAATCGCGCCGACTACGAGCCCTACTAAAACACCTCTGCTAACCTGAGATAAAATAGATCTTGAGGTCGATTGAAATTCTCTTTGGATTTGCTGACTTTGTTTCATAAATTCTCTTAAACTCCCAAGATTGATTGCTTTTTATTATACTATTTTTTTCACAGCTCTTGAGTATGAGACAACAGCAAAAAAACGCTCTAAATGAGCGTTTTTTGGATTACATTATTTAGCAGTAAGTGCTGCCATAGTAATGTAGTTGTATGGTTTGTTGAAGTGTGGCAAGAAGAATAGGTCTGTCAATGCCAATTTTTCAATTGTAACGTGCTCTTGGATTGCCAATGAGAACATGTGGATACCCATTGAGATTGCAGCATCACGTGATACCATTTGAGCACCAAGGATTTCACGGCTATCTTGATCATAAACGATCTTGATGGCAACTTCATGGTTGTCATGTTTGATAAATTCTGGTTTTTGAAGGTCGTTGAAGCCAGTTTCAACAGCGTTGTAGCCTGCTGCTTTTGCTTTTTCAAGAGTCAAACCAGTTGAAACCATGTGAAGACCATAGATAGAGATACCGTTTGATCCTTGCACACCGATTCCTTCAAGCTCATGTCCACAAGCGTTGTAAGCACCTACGATACCAGTACGTACAGCATTTGATGCAAGAGCGATGTAGCTAGTGTCTTTACGAGCGTTGTCATATACAGTCGCACAGTCACCAACAGCGTATACACCTGGGATTGATGTTTCTTGTTTCTTGTCTACAAGGAAGGCACCGTTGCGGAAGAGTTCAATCTTACCATCAGCAAGCGCTGTGTTTGGACGGAAACCAACTGCAAGGACAACCATATCCACATCAAATGTTTCTTTTGTCAGTTATCAAGCGTTCAACTTTACCGTCACCTTGGATAGCTTTAACAGTTTGACCAAGTGCCAAACGGATGTTGTGGTCTTCCAAGTTTTTAGCCATCATTTGTGTGAAGTCTTTGTCATAGTATCCGTTCAATACAGTGTCAACGATATCAACAAGTACAACTTCTTTTCCAAGACGTTCGAAAGCTTCAGCAAGCTCAACACCGATGTAACCACCACCGACAACAGCGATACGCTCAAGGTGTTTGCTCTTGTCTTCAAGTTTCTTAATAACTTCTTCAGCATTTTGGTACAATTTAACGAATTGTACATTTTCAAGAGTCGCTTTGAATTCACGGTTACCTTTAACAATTTCAACACCTTCGATTGGTGGCAAGATTGGAGTTGAACCAGTTGCGAAGATCAATTTTTCATACGATTCTTTGTGCTCTTTTCCGTCAACTTCTGCAGTTACAACTTTGTTGTCGTAGTCGATCGAAAGAACTGGTGAGTTCATGTAAACTTTAGCGCCTTTAGCTTCTAATTTTTCTTTATCAGAATAGAACAAGCCTTCAGGTCCGTCAATTTGTTCACCAATCCAAAGAGCCATTCCGCATCCAAGGAATGAGATATTTGAGTTTTGGTCAAAAGACAACGATTTCATTTTTCGTTTCCAAAATTATCCAACATTGTGTTGATACATGCAGTTCCAGCGTGGTTAGCACCCACAACTACGATTTTACTCATAGAAAAAAATCCTACCTTTAATTTTATTTACCTATACAATTATAACATGAAAATGATATCGTTTCCAAATTTTTTGCTTACAATTTGTGATATTTATTTTCAAATCAATTTGCATAAGTCCTGAAAAATGTCAATAAATTTGCTTGGAGGGATTGTGAAATGGCTTTCTTTTTGTTAAACTTAAAGTAGGTGAATATTGGAAAGGTGGTTTATTATTTGTGGAACTAACTAGTCGATCCGAACGCCTAATGGGCTCCACCATAACCGTTTCGATTTCTCATCAACAAGCAGACCAAATACTGGCTAATTGTTTTGCCCTCCTTCGAACTTATGAGCACCGCTTTAGTGCCAATGACCCTTCTTCTGAATTGATGGAGGTCAATCAAAAGGCTGGCATTGAACCCGTAAAGGTTCACCCGGATCTTTTTTCACTGATTGCTCTAGGAACCAGACACAGTCAGGCCAAAGGAAGCCATTTAAATATCGCAATTGGTGCACTTGTCCAAACTTGGAGAATTGGTTTTTCTGATGCAAGGAAGCCTGACAAAAAGGAAATTGAACAAACCTTGAAAATCATAGATCCTCATCAGATTTGCTTAGATCTAGATCATCAAACTGTTTTTCTCAAAAGAAAAGGGATGAAAATTGATCTAGGAGCTTTAGCTAAGGGATTTAGTGCTGATTTACTAGCTAGTTACCTCAGGAGTCAGGGGATTGAGCAGGCTTTAATTGATTTGGGCGGAAATATTCTTACCCTTGGGTTAAACCCTGTCAGTCATCGCCCTTGGCGAATTGGGATTCAAAATCCTCAGCTACCAAGAGGGGAACATTTACTAGTTCTATCTGTAACAGGTAAGTCCGTCGTGACGTCAGGGACATATGTTCGTCACCTCGATGTAGACGGCCAGTCCTTCCATCATATTTTTGATCCTCAAACCGGCTATCCTGTTGAAACGGAACTGGCAAGTCTCACGATTATTTCTGATCGATCAGTTGACGGAGAGATTTGGACAACGCGCTTGTTCGGTGAAGAACCGACCGACATTTTAAAGATTGTTGAAACCTTACCTGGCATCGATGCTATTTTAGTTTATCAGTCAGGTCGCCTCGCCTATACTAGTGGGCTTCATGATTATTTGTAATTTTATTTTCAGAAAGGAATTTCCATGACAAAACTTATTGCGATCGTTGGAACAAACTCCAAACGTTCAACAAACCGCCAATTACTTCAATACATGCAAAAGCATTTTGCTGACAAGGCAGATATTGAGTTAGTTGAGATTAAAGATATCCCTGTCTTCAACAAGCCAGCCAACAAACAAGTCCCTGAGACTATTTTAGAGATTGCTGCGAAAATTCGAGGAAGCTGATGGTGTCATCATTGGCACACCAGAATACGATCATTCCATCCCAGCTGTCTTGATGAGCGCCCTTGCTTGGCTATCTTATGGGATTTACCCACTCTTAAGCAAACCAGTGATGATTACAGGTGCTTCTTATGGTACACTTGGTTCATCTCGTGCTCAATTGCAACTTCGTCAAATCTTGAACTCACCAGAAATCAAAGCAACTGTCCTTCCAGACGAATTCTTGCTTTCTCACTCTCTTCAAGCATTTGATCAAAATGGTGACTTAGTAGATCTTGACGTCATCAAGAAATTGGATGCCATCTTTGATGACTTCCGTATCTTTGTTAAAGTTACTGAAAAATTGCGCAACGCTCAAGAATTGCTTCGCAAAGATGCCGAAGACTTCGACTGGGAAAACTTGTAAGATAGGAGACATACTAGCATGAAATTTGTAGGACTTGTAGGATCAAACTACGACCAATCATATAACCGCAAACTTTTTGGAATTCATCCGTCGTCATTTTAAGATCAAATTTGAATTAGAAGTTCTTGAAATCGATGAAGTTCCAATGTTTCAACCAAGATGAAAAATGGGACGAAAGCTTCCAATTGCGTCTCCTTAACAATAAAATTACCCGTGCTGATGGTGTGATTATCGCAACACCTGAACACAACCACACCATTTCAGCAGGATTAAAATCTGTTTTAGAATGGCTTTCCTATGAAGTGCATCCTTTTGAAAGCAAACCTGTCATGATCGTGGGTGCTTCTTACTATGACCAAGGGACTTCTCGTGCCCAAGTTCACCTTCGTAAGATTCTGGATGCTCCAGGTGTCAATGCCTATACCCTTCCAGGGAATGAATTCCTTCTCGGAAAAGCGAAAGAAGCTTTTGACGCAGATGGCAACATCATCGAACGAAGGAACTGTAAAATTCCTTGAAACTTGTTTAGATAACTTTGTGAAATACGTAGGAGTCGTTTCTAAATTGAAAAAACCAAAACCAATTGAACCAGAAGATTTGGATTGCGGAAAACCAATCGCTACTACTATCACTGAGGTTGATCCGGATGATCCAGATTGGGTAGAAAAAGTTGCAGAAATTACAGGGGCTGTATCTGGTGATACTTATGTCAAATTGGACCACGGTATCCTGACTGTTAATCAAATCGATATGTTCTTGAAAGCTATGCCTTTCGAATTGACATACGCTGATGATAACAACCAGTTCCTCTACTACAACAATGCCCACCAAGATCCAGATACCATGTTTGCGAAAACGCGTGCCACCTCAATCAGGTAGCCGGATGTCAACCGTTCACGGTTCTCTTCCACCAGCACGTATGAAAAACGTTGAATGGGTCATCGGTACTCTTCGCAACGGAAACCAGGAATATGTTCGTACCATTGTTCCAGGATCTCCTGAAGGCGTGATCAATACTCACAACTATCAAGCTATGTACTATCCAGATGGTTCATATGCTGGTATCAACGAAATTGTCTTTAACTTCCAGCCATGGTTGGACTGGTACCTTCAAACAACTGGTCAACGCTTAGTAGGCGGTAGCGGACCATTCGCTCCTGCTGGCGGCCATGGGGATGCAGACGCAACTTCAGGTGCTTCAGATGCTGGAGGACACGGTGACGGAGCTGCTGATGCTACATCTGGTGCAAGCAACTAATAAAAAGAGAGTGGGACAGAAATCGGTAATTCATTAGAATTCGATTTCGTCGTCCCACCTCCGCACAGTTGAGTAGGGCTGTAAAAGCTGATGAAATCAGCGTAGTAGAAACCCACTCAACCACTGCGTCTTGCTCGACAATCCAAAAGACAATTGAGAGGCTAGGACTTTTGTCCCAGCCTCTTTTATTTCAACTCTTTGATAATCTTCTTGGCATCTTCATTTGAAATCGCCCCTAATTGAACATGTCCAATTTTTCCTTGGCTATCGATAAAGACTTCCGTAGGGATTGAACGGACTTGGTAATTCATAAAGGCAGATCCGTCCGGATTGTACAAAACAGGAACTGATTGATAGTCTTGTTGGGCAAACCATTTGACGAAACTCTTCTTCTGTTTTTTTCCCCTTGCATCCCCAGTGCCATAACGGTGAGAATCTCAAAGTCCCGGTCCTTTTTCTTCGACCAGTTTATTCAGTTCAGGCATACTTTGTCGGCAAGGACCACACCAAGTCGCCCAGAATTTCAAGTAAACCTTTTTGCCTCTATAGTCTGAAAGTTTGACCGTATTCCCTTCATATCCTTTTAGCTCGAAGTCACTAGCTTCTTTTTCCTACTAAAGGATGTTTACTAGTAGCTAGTATTGGTCATTGATTGATTATCCATGGATTGATTGTTCATGCCACTTTCGGACTGATTCATAGAGCAAGCAGTCAGGATGGATAGAGAAAGAAGCGAAAAAAACAGGCGTATTTAATAACTTTCATAATGAGTAAACCTCCATTTGATTTATGAAAAAGATAGCAGACAAAGCTATTCAATTGTCCCAAGAGTAACAAAATCCCCATAATGATGATGATCAAGCCACCAATCTTTCTTTCAGTAACAAGAGATGGGGTTTTTAGACGATTAAAGTATGGGAGAACAATCCCAGACGCTAAGGCCAAAAAGTAAAAACGGAATAGCCATCCCTAATGTATAGATAAAGAGATAGAGAGCACCCATGAGGGCATCTTGACCATTGGATGCTGCTAAAGGCAAGTACAGAGCCTAGAACCGGACCGATACATGGCGTCCAGCCAAAAGCTAAAAACCAAGTCCCAAGCAGAAAAAGCTGAAAAGTAATTCATTCTTGTGCTTGTTTCGCCCCGAAAATCCATTGTCTTTTGCTTTTCTAAGAAATTAAAAGTGAAAGACTTCCATCTGATGAAGACCAAGGATAATGATCAACGCTCCCATCAGGTATCGGAACCAGTTGGTGTACATGATTTGACCAAGCAGACCTGCCCCCGAAAACCAATAATGAGGAAAAATAACAGAAATCCCTGCGATAAAACACAAGGTCTTTACAAGACCATGCCAGCGAATCTTCTTCCCAAAAAAATCTGAATGGATTTTTTTCCTGATCACTTCCTAGCAAGACCCCGATGTATACCGGAAGCAAAGGGAAAGACACAGGGAGAGAAAAAGAGAGAATCCCTGCCAGAAAGACAGTGAAGGAGAAAAACGATTTGATTCATAAAACACTCCGTATATTGATATGCTACAACTAGTATAACATTCCAACTCCTAAATTAAAAAATTTCTGCTACGCTTTGATTTCTAAACAATCATTTAGAAACTAGTTTCAAAAGTCAAACAAAAAAACTCCAAAAGCATATCACTTTGGAGTTCAATTGACGACTTATTCTTCTTCTGCACTTTGTTTATTTGGCAAGAAAAAGAGAGGACAATACCAACTACTGCTGGGAGTAACCATGGGAAGGGATTGGGCAGCAAATGGTAAAGTTTTAATGATGTTTGCCAGACCTGTAAGTTTGAAAGGTGCTTGCAAGAACATCTGCAATCGCCACCAAGCTAACTAGGAAAATAGTAAGTTGCATTCCTGGTTTTGATAGTTGAGTAAATTTATTTACAATCACAATCAACACAATAGTAATGGTGATTGGATAGAGGATCATCAAAGACAGGCAATGAATAGGCAATAATGGCGCTCAAAGCCAAGATTGGCAATCGAAAAACCAATCAAGGTAAAGAGAGTCGCATAGACCTTGTAAGAAATTTTAGGGAAGGTGTTATGGAAGAATTCCCCTGTCGATACGATCAAACCTGCTGTTGTTGTGAAACAAGTCACCGTCACCATACCTGCAAGGAAGATTTGAGCAACTGGGCCAAAGATAGCCTTGGTTGCTTCTGAAAGGACATAGACCCCTTTATTGGCATCAGATGCCATCACTTTTGCTGGAATTGGGAAATGATTTCCAAGGTAACCCAATCCAATGTATAAAATACTAAAGCCAATGGCTACAACAATCCCAACGATCCAGATGGTTTTAATGTATTCTTTCTTGCTGGTGAAACCAAGTTGATTGAGGGTAGTTACTGCAATCACACTAAAGGCTACTGAAGCAAGGGCATCCAAGGTGTTATACCCTTCAAGGAAACCTTGACCAAAGGCAGATGCTTGGTAGGCTTCTGTTGCCACTTGAGGCGCGTGTCCGCTGTACTTGAGAGCACCTAGGACAACCAGTACAACGATCAAGATAGCAAAGACAGGTGTTAAAATCCGACCAATACTATCTAGGATTTTAGAAGGATAAAGGGCAATCAAATAGGCTAAACAAAAATAAACTAAGGTAAAGATAAAGAGACTCAGTCTACCACTTGATTGTCCTAACAATGGAGCGATCCCAACCTCGTAGGAAACAGTAGCTGTTCTTGGAATAGCAAAGAAGGGACCAATAGACAGATACAAGGCTACCAGATAAACGATGGCAAACCAAGGAGCAATCTTTCGTGAAATCTCATGGATATACCCTTTAGGATTGAGTGTCCCAATAATCAAGGTGATAATCGCAATCCCTACTCCTGATAAGACAAATCCAGCAATAGCTGGCCAAAAATGGCTACCCGACTGGGCACCTAGCGCAGGTGGAAAAATCAAATTCCCTGCACCGAAGAAAATACCAAATAACAGCAAACCTGTTAAGGAACCTTTTCGTAACATGTGTTCTCCTTTTTATGTTGAATCTTTTCTAGTATAACAGCTTTCATCCTCCGTAGCAATAATTTTTACTGAATTTATGTCATTTAACATAAAGCTATTGGAAGACCCATCTAGCATTTCTGCTTTTCTTAATCTTTCCTAGGTTACTTAATGAGATTAGTCATCTACTGAATTTCCTATTCCAATAATGACTCGCTTCCTCTTCCTTGCCCCTCATAGCTTTAAATTGATTTGAACCTTGTGACTTTTAAAAATAACAGAAAGATATCTAGGAGGGATTGCTTTTAAAAACCTTCTATATTAAAATGGTATTAAACTAAAGAAATGTGCCAAAAATGAATGGCATTAAAATTAGAAAGAAGGACCTCTCATGAAGAAACTAATCACCCTTGCCCTTGTGAGTTTGTCTACAATTTCCCTGACTGCTTGTGTTATCAAACCTGTTAGCAAGAATGATTCGTCATCATCAGAAGCAAAAATGGAACAAAAAACATCAGCTTCAAGTAAAGAAAGCTTATCAACTGGCTATAAAAATGCCCTTGAACAAGCGAAGTATTATCTAGAGATATTCCCATCCTCCAAAGAAGGACTCAAAAAAAAATTGATTGAATCTGAGGAATTTTCAAAAGATGAAGTACAAGCTGCGATAGATGAAATTGCTGATGAGGTTGATTGGAAGGCTAACGCCGTTAAAAAGGCAGAAACGTATCTAAAGACTGTCCATTTTTCTAAATATAAACTCCTGAGTCATCTTAGTGGCTATGAAAAATTCACCCAAGAAGAAGCAGCCTACGCAGTAGAACATGTTAAAGCTGATTGGAACTTGCAAGCCTTAGAGAAAGCGAGGGACTTTCGAAAATATGGGAATCGTTCTCCAGAAGAAATAAAGAAAAGATTAGTAGAATTTGAATATTTCACAGAACAGGAAGCTAACTATGCTATAGAGCATCTAGATCAATAAAAAAAGCAGAGAGAAATCTCTGTTTTTTTCTGGATTATTTATGCTTTCTAGATGAGTAAATAAATAGCCAAAGGTCTATGGTGCGACCTTTGGTTGCTTTCTGATGTTTGTATATAAAGGGGTTATTTCTAATGATCGCTAAAGCGTCTGTATTCAATATGAAAATCAAAGTAATTTTCTGCTTGCAGTTTACGGAAGATATCCCGATAAGCCTCTTCATCAAATTGATCGCCTCTATAAAGAATCTCAAAGCTCAGGTCATCGTATTCTAAAAAGGCATTAGCCGTTTTAAATCCATTTCGTTTATAGAAATCCATTCGAGCCTGGCGTTGCTCTAAGTTATCACACTCTTCATCCAGTCTTTCAACCTCTAAAAGCATGGTACGTTGATAAAAATCGACTAATTTTTCAATAATCTCTTTTCCATAACCGTGGCTTCGTAAGTGTGGCATGATGGCAAAAAAACTAACGTAGAAAGCTTTCTGATTATAGATAGAGAATGCAAAGCCAACGAATTCTTCCTCGTTATAAAAGGCAAAAAAATTGGCATCATCATTGTCCGTATATCGTAAATATTCAGATAAAGTAACCCGTTCTTCTTCGGGAAAAGCTTCAATGTTTAGCCTTTCGACCTTATCTAAATCTGGGAAAGTTTCAGTGATTAATTGACTGGTTAAGCTCATAAAGCCTCCTTTTCTTGTTCGATTATAGCAGAAATTCAAAGCGCTTTCAAGAGAGAGTACTTGCTACGCTCCTTCCCCCCCCTTGTTAGCTGTTTTTAAACTTGTTATAATGGCTGTATGAAAAAGAAAGCCACAGTGGACCTAGTTCACAGTCCAATCCTCCCTGCTCTTTTGAGCTTTGCCTTTCCTATTTTATTGTCTAACCTCTTTCAGCAATTGTACAATACTGCGGACATTCTCATTGTTGGTCGCTTTTTAGGGGGACCTGCTCTTGCGGCTGTTGGGGCTACCACTGCAATTTTTGATCTGATTATAGGATTTACCCTAGGTGTTGGTAATGGCATGGGCGTTGTCATCGCTCGCTTCTATGGGGCCAGAGATTTTAAAAGAATTAAAGAAGCTGTTGCTGCCACCTGGATCTTGGGGGCTATTCTAAGTAGTCTAGTGATGCTTCTAGGTTTTTTAGGCCTGTATCCCTTACTGCAACTGTTAGGAACTCCAAAAGAAATTCTCCCACAATCCTATCAATATATTTCTATGATTGTCTCCTGTGTAGGTGTTAGCTTTGCCTACAATCTCTTTGCTGGACTACTGAGAGCTATTGGCAATAGTTTAGCAGCATTAGGTTTTCTTCTCTTTTCTGCTTTGGTTAATATTATTTTGGATCTCCTTTTTATTACTTATCTTCATATGGGGGTTCAATCTGCAGGTTAGCAACGATTCTCTCTCAAGGTCTTTCAGCCATTCTCTGCTTCTTTTATATCCGTAAGAAAGCACCTATACTCCTTCCTGAAAGGAAACATTTTAAATGGAACCAGGACCTTTATCTTGATCTACTTGGTCAAGGATTGGCCATGGGGTTGATGAATTCGATCGTTTCTATCGGCAGCGTCATTCTTCAATCTTCCGTTAATTCGCTTGGTACTATCATCATCAGTGCACAAACAGCTGCTAGACGGATCATGTCTTTTGCCCTTCTACCTCTGGCCTCCATCTCTTCCTCTATCACGACCTTTACTTCGCAAAACTACGGCGCGAAACGATCAGATCGAATTGTAAAAGGTATAAGTATCGGAAGTCGACTGGCCATCTTCTGGTCGCTTCTAGTATCCGGCCTGCTCTTCTTATTTAGTGCACGTTTTGTTTCCTTTATCGCTTCTTCTAGAGATCCTTATTTGATTCAAAATGGAAGTGCATATCTCAAGATTAGTTCGATTTTTTATCCAGTTCTTAGTTTACTTTTAATCTATCGAAATTCTCTTCAAGGACTTGGACAAAAACTTCTTCCCCTTATTTCCAGTTTTATTGAACTTTTTGGGAAGATTGCTTTTGTTATTCTTATTATCCCTCAAACGAGCTATTTAGGAATTATTCTCTGCGAGCCAATTGTATGGATTCTCATGACTCTCCAATTAATCTATTCTCTTTATAATCATCCTATCATTCAAGAAGGAAGACGTATCAAAAATTAGGATGACTTGCGCCATAGATTTGTCTTTCCTTTCAATGACGATTGCTGGTGTATAAGCTAGCCAAGCAATTTGCTAGAGCCAAAATCCTGTCATTGTGCATATAGGGATGATAGTTTTTTTGCTTGTTTGGGTAGATCTGGTTTGATCGCATATTTTTTTGTAATGTTTGAAGGCCATTCAGTAGTTTTAGACGAGCCAAAGACTTATTTATTCAGAGGACCGATTTGGCCCTCTTTTTCAGTTGGATTTCCGTTTTATCAATTATAAATACAATAAAAAGAGAGCGATGATTCTCTCTTTTTGATGTTGCTTATGATCCTACTTCTTCTTTTTTAGAAAACTGACTGGTGTATAATTCATAGTAGAAACCTTTTGAAGCTAATAGCGATTCATGGTTTCCTTGTTCAATAATTTGGCCTTCTTTGAGAACTAAGATCTTGTCTGCTTCTTGAATAGTAGACAAGCGATGGGCAATGACAAAACTTGTTCGTCCCTTCATTAAGTTCTTCATAGCCTTTTGAATCAAGAGTTCCAGACGCGTATCAACTGAAGAGGTTGCTTCATCTAAAATCAAAATTTTAGGATCAGCTAGAAGGGCACGCGCAATGGTTAACAACTGCTTCTGTCCCAAAGAGATATTACTAGACTCCTGGTTCATCTCCATATTGTAGCCCCCCGGAAGGGTCCGGATAAAGTGGTCAACATTGGCAGCCTTGGCAGCAGTGACAATTTCTTCATCTGTAGCATCTAAATTTCCAAAACGGAGGTTTTCTTTAATGGTCCCTTCGTAGAGCCAAGCATCTTGTAGAACCATCCCAAACTGCTTGCGATAGTCTTGGCGAGATAAATCACGAATGTCGTAACCATCAACCGTAATAGATCCCTTGGTCACATCGTAAAAACGCATGAGCAAGTTGATGAGGGTTGTTTTCCCTGCTCCTGTCGGACCAACAATGGCCACCATCTCCCCTGGATTGACCTCAAGGTTAAAATCACGGATCAAGGGTTTATTCTCCACATACTGGAAATCAACATGATTGAAACTAACCTGTCCGGTGAGATCCTTTTTAAGGGCTTCATTCTTACCAAGCACTTCGTCTGGCTCGTCTAAGACCTGGAAGACCCGATCGAGTGAGGACTTAGCGCTTTGCAGTGTACTGGCCAACTGACTAAGGTTTTGAATCGGTTGATTGATCTGCCAGACATACTGGACATAGGCCTGCATGTTTCCGACTGTGAGTCGTCCTGCTAGGACTTGTAGTGCCCCTACAAGAGCAACTAGAAGATAGGTAAGATCGGAAATGGCGTTTAGAACCGGCATCATGAGTCCAGAGATGAAATTCGCTTTAAATCCCACTTTCTGCAGTCGCCGAGTAATTTCGCGGAAGTCTTCCTGTGACGATTCTTCTCGCACGTAAAGTTTTAAAACGTTAAAACCACTTAAATTTTTCCTGAACAAAGCCCATTTAATGCTCCAAGCGCATCAGCTTGTTGCTTAAAGTAAGGCTGGGATTTCTTCATAATGAACTGTGCGCCAAAGAAGGTAATGGGAATAGATCCTATCACGATTAACCCAAGGGTTAAGTTGAGATAGAGGACCATAGCAATGACCAGAATAAGGGTGAAAATAGCATTCACAATCTGTAAGAAGGACTGTTGCAAGGCATTGGATACTGTCTCAACATCACTTGTAAAACGACCAAGAAGGTCTCCGAATTGGTGCTTATCAAAGTAAGAAACTGGGATGCGGTTGATTTTTTCAGATAAATCATTGCGCATATCCTCGATTGTACTTTGGACGGCATTGGTCATATAGTAATTAGAAAAATAGGATCCTAGTTCGTAGAGTACTCCACGGAAGAGATAAATAATCATGACCCAACCAACATAGCTAGCGTTGATCTGTGCCCCTGGCACTCCTTTCATCATATCTGTCAGGTTAGCAGTTAATTCCGTAATGGCGAGGCCTAGGATATATGGTTCAACTACACTCATGACTACACTCAGAATTTTAAGAAGAGTGGCGAAAATAACGGCATAGCGATAGGTTTTTAAATAGCCCCAAAGGCGTACAAAACTTGAACGTTTTTCTTTCATTTTCTCCTCCTCCTATTCTTCTGTCAGTGATTGATTGTTCAATTGAGAACGGGCAATCTCGCTGTAGATTTCATTGGATTCTAGAAGTTCTTCGTGGGTTCCACGACCGACGATTTCCCCATGATCCAAGACGATAATTTGATCCGCGTCCATAATCGTACCAACCCGTTGGGCTACGATCAAGACGGTCGCATCTCCTGTTACTTCCTTGAGACGTTTCCTAAGAGTTGCATCTGTCTTATAGTCAAGAGCCGAGAAGGAATCATCAAAGATATAGATATCTGGTTCCTTAACGACCGCACGCGCAATGGATAGACGTTGCTTCTGTCCCCCAGATAAGTTGCTTCCGCCTTCAGCAAGATGAGTCTCAAACTGTTCTTCCTTGCTCTCGATAAACTCCTTGGCTTGGGCCACATCTGCCGCTTTGTCTAGCTCTTCTATACTCGCATCTTCCTTCCCATAGCGAAGGTTTCAGCAATAGTACCTGTAAAGAGCAAGGCTTTCTGTGGAATGAAACCAATTTTATGGCGCAAGGCTTTGAGGTTAAAATCTCGCACATCCACTCCGTCGACTAGTATTTTCCCTAAGGTTACATCGTAGAAACGTGGAATGAGCTGGACGAGAGAGGACTTACCAGAACCAGTCGATCCGATAAAGGCAATGGTCTCCCCTGGCTTAGCCTTAAAGGAAATATTGTGAAGGACAGGATTCTCTGTTTCACCAGGATAGGCAAAAGTAACATTATCAAACTCCAGATAGCCCTTGGTTTCAGTCTCTGTAATCCCGTTTTCATTTGGATCAATAGAAATGGGCATGTCCATGATTTCCTTCAAACGTTGGCTTGAAACAGCTGTTCGTGGGTACATAGTGAAGAGATTGGCTAGGAATAAGAAGGATAGCAAAGCATGGAAACTGTATTCGATAAAAGCGACTAGATTCCCGATTTCTAAGCTTCCATCCCTTAGAGGATCCAAGGCAAACCACACAATGGCTACAATCATAGCGATGATGATTTGAACAAAAAGTGGCTCGGTCAAACCAGTTAATTTGAAGAGTTTATTGGAATTATCAGCGTAGACCGCATTGGCTTGGCCAAATTTGAACTCCTGGAATTCCTCACGTGCAAAAGCTCGAATAACTCGAAGTCCCGTAAGGTTTTCACGAGCATACTGATTTAGGCGATCCAGGGTTTCCTGTTGCTTCTCTGACAAAGGCTTGGTTTTTGTAGCTACATACCAGACGACCACTGCTAAGAAAGGAACTGAAACAGCGACAATCCAGGCCAAAGAAGGACTGGTCTGGAGAATCAAGAGGACACTTGAAACCATCATGATGGGAGTAATGACTCCAAGCTTTAACATCTGATCGGAAAATTGCATCAAGACAAAGGCGTCAGACGTCATCCGCGTCACTAAGGAAGAGACACCAATCTTTTCATATTCATGATGAGAATATTCCTGAAGTTTCTCATAAAGGTCATTTCGCATATCCATGACCATAGTCGTGGTAAGTTTCCCAACAGCGTAGGCTAAAACGATTCGACCTAGAATCCCGACGATGATCACTCCGAACATGACCCAGGCCCAAAAATAAACCCGGTCGATATTTCTAGGATTGATCCCTTCATCGATCATGCGAGCAAGAACTGTTGGTAAACCGAGGTTTACCACTACAAAAAAGATGGCTGCCGTCAAATTTAAGCAGAGCCACTTTGGATATTTTCTTAAATAGGACCAAATATACCCCATAACTTTCTCCTCCCTATACAATAAAAAAGCACCCTCAAGTACTTTTTAAACTATTCAAGAAAGCACGCATGCCTCCTTCTCCTTCAATTCATCCTTATTATATCAGATCCCTAGGAGGCTCGCAAGAAGTAAGTCGAGAATAAAGATATCCTCGACTTTCCTATTTACTTCGCTTAAAGTAGCGTTTTTCAGGTAGACCAGTGTACTTTGGAGGGACTCATCCGTATTCTTAGAGATATCCAAAGTCAATTCATCCCCATTTATCCTATAAGGGATTCTGCTGGAAGGGGAAGAACTTTTCAAGATTTGTTTTTCTCGATCCACCGTGAATTCATAATCCCAATGGTTTGTTTCGTCTACAACTTTCGTAGACAAAGTAAGTTTTGCATGATGATCATTGAAAGTTAGGGTAGCCTTTAGATCCATCCGATTAGCCAAAAAATCAGTCGTCTCTTGATCGGCTCCTTCCGCTTTCATCCACTTAGCCAATTCTGTTTTAGAAGGATGGTAGACATAGCTGGTGTTTTCATTAGTAGAACAAGCTCCCAAAGTAAAAACAGAAGCTATTAAAAATAAAAAGAATAAGATTCTCTTTAACATAGGACACACCTCTTTTCTAATCCTATTATAATATAGAAAGTAAAAAAATAGGTCAAATCAAAAGGCGAGGTCTGCCCCGCCCTGCTACGGTTAATTGGTTCGTTTGAATTTGACCTTTTGGGAAATTGCGACATCAGCTTGAGAGCTAGAGTCTAAATTTGAAATATCCAATGTTAAGACATCCCCGGAAATTTTATAAAGCATCTTTCCTCCTTTTCCATTTTTAGGTTGGATAGTCTTTTTCTTTTGGTCCACTTTGACATTATAGAATTGCTCGGAAATTTGTCCAAAGACCTTACTCTCTAATTTCAATTGACCTTAATCATTTGCAAGCTTAATTGAAAGCTTGAGGGAGAAGGTTTTTTCTGCTTTATCAACCCCTTCAGTATTTTTTCTTGTTCTTCAATGTTTTTTTTAATATCTTCCTTGCTTGGATCATAGACATAGGTCCCATTATCAGTTTTTGGTGAACAAGCTACTAGTACAATAGAGCCAATCACTAATAGACTTAATAGGACTATGTGTTTCAAACGTTTTATCGTTTGTCTCCTTATTTTGACATCAATACTCACTATCATAGCATGTAATTTCCATCTATACAATAGGAATTTGTTTTGTGAAAGCTAAGTCACTATTTAAGAAGAACGTTTAAAGACGATATTCTTTAAAAGGGATAGAGATGATTCATCAGATATTTTCTCTGATAAATGAGTAAAGGTTAAATGATTATTTTCTACTTGGTAGTAAAGGATGACCCCCTCGGCTGTATGCATGGTTTTTTGTTGTTGATCCACTACAATAGTCAACTGTTCATTCTTGACTTGTCCTAAGATTTCTATGCTGAATTGTACGATTCCTTGATTCCCTTTAATGGTAAGGTCGATCTTGTAATTATAGTACTCATCTAGGGATTGAAGGACCTCACTTGGTGTTCCTTGCTTCTCTAGTAGCGTTTTTAATTCTTTCTTACTGGGCTTATAGATATAAGTCCCGTTGTCTGGAAATGTTCTTTTTTCCTGATTATCCTTATTAACTGAACAAGCCATCAGACTGCTTAGACTGATGAATAGGAAGGCCATTCCTAGTATCCATTTAGATATTTTCATGTTATTACCTATCAAATTTTTAATGATTTTTATTCATGACTAAGGACATCCACTCTCTTATCGTCGATTTCAAGTTCTGAATCAATTTAGAAAAAGGCAGGATCTCCATCCCGCCTCATTTATTATTTTACTTTTTTGAACTTAGCAACCTTCATAAAATTACTGAATAAGTTACTATTATCCAATACAGAGTTCTTAACATCCTTAAATGTCAGGACATCTCCAGAGATTTCATATGTCAGCTCTGCTTTCATACCATCTTGTTCATATTCCATTTTTTTAGCTTTTTGATCTACTTTATACTCGAAGGACATGTCGTTTCTTTTACCAGCAATTTCTGTCTCAGTCTTGTAGTCTGCCTTATCATCTTTAATTGTAATCGTAAGTTTAACTTTGTAATCATCACCTACTAAAGATTGAAGTTCAGACGGCATCATTTCTTTAGCTTCTTCAGCAGTTGGTTCAAAAACATAGGTCCCGTTATCATTTTTAGATCCACAAGCTACAAGAAGGACTGCAGCAAATGCTAACATGGTTGCTAAGAAAATACGTTTAACAGATTTCATTTTGATCTCCTTTAAAAGTTTGATAAGACCATTATACCAAAAGATTGAGGTGCAAGCTATCGATAACAGAAAGTAATTGAATTGTAAAAAAAGAGAACGAATCTTTCGTCCTCTTAAGTTCTACTATCTTTTGTCGTAGCTCCTGCACAGGCTACAAGAAATATGGTACAAATTGCAAATATTGTGCCAAGTACAAGATGTTTAATGGATTTCATAATAATCTACTTTTTCATTCGTTAGTTGTATTGTAACAAAATGATTGTCCGTTTTCAAATTAATATTTAGTAAGATTGAAATGACCTCTTCTTGAAAAGGACACTCCCTTGAATAACAAAAAAACCGAGGTCTAAACCTCGGTTTTCATTTTGATTGGAAACTCGATTATTTAAGAGTAACTGAAGCTCCAGCTTCTTCCAATTTAGCTTTGATTTCTTCAGCTTCAGCTGTAGCAACACCTTCTTTAACAACTGCAGGTGCTCCATCAACAAGTTCTTTAGCTTCTTTAAGTCCAAGACCTGTGATTTCACGTACAACTTTGATAACGCCAACTTTCTTGTCGCCTGCAGATGTCAATTCAACGTCGAATGAATCTTTAGCAGCACCAGCGTCAGCGAGACCAGTCTGCAGCAACTGCTACAGGAGCGATGCAGTTACACCAAATTCTTCTTCGATAGCTTTTACAAGGTCGTTCAATTCAAGGATTGAAGCTTCTTTAATTTCAGCAATAATGTTTTCAATGTTCAATGCCATTGTTATTTCCTCCAAATAAGTTTTAAATTTTTTATTTATATTTTTTTGTAGCTAGGCTACGTCGCGTAGCTTAGGATTAAAGTCGCGTCTTCTTTGTTGTCTGCAACCGCTTTGACTGCAAGAGCAACGTTGCGCACTGGCGCTTGAAGTACAGAAAGGAGCATAGAAAGAAGTCCTTCGCGGTTTGGAAGAGTTGCAAGAGCAAGGATCTCTTCTTTTGATGCGACAGCGCTTCGATTGCACCACCCTTGATTTCAAGTGCGTCAGCAGTTTTAGAAAAAAATCGTTCAAGATTTTCGCTGGTGCAATAACATCTTCGTTAGAAAATGCTACAGCAGATGGTCCAACAAACACAGATGCAAGATCTTCAAGTCCAGCTTTTTCAGCTGCACGACGTAAGATTGAGTTTTTAATAACTTTGTACTCAACTTCGCTTCCACGAAGCTCACGACGAAGAACTGTATCTTGGTCAACTGTTAAACCACGAGCGTCAACAACGACGATAGATGCAGCAGCTTTCATTTTCTCAGCCACTACGTCAACTAGTTCTGCTTTTTTTAGCAATAATTGCTTCACTCATTAGTGTGTTCACCTCCGTAATTATTTTGCTTGGGGAATTTTTCCAAAAGAAAAACGCGCCCAAACCTAGACACGAAAGTACAATACGCTTCTTTTTACATGATACGTTTTGTCCTCGGTAGGATACTTATGAGTCTAGCTCCCCTACTGTCTTAGGCAGTTTTTTCAAACCGTTATTAAGTGTATCACATAAAAAAAAAGAATGCAAGTATTTTTGCAAACTTTTTTAAAAAATCTTAATCTTTGTAAATAGTCTTGGTACGATTGAGCCATGCATAGGCTAAGCCCATGATCACTCCTCCACCTACCCAGTTCCCTACAAAGGTGACAGCATAATGACGAAGCACATTGAAGAACTCTAAATGAGGCAAATCTTTCGAAATCGAGTTAAAAGTAGCTAATGAGAAAGAAGCAAAGTTTGCCGCGATGTGTTCATTGGTAAGAAATACAAACATATAAATAGCTGACAAAGCCATCAGAATTTTCGCTGTTTCATCTTTAAAGAAAAGGTAGGACAAGATCGCTATGTTAACAAAGATGTTAGCAATCACTCCTTCAAAGAAGACCAATTGATTGGAACGTTGGAGCTTCATCTCTACAACTGAACCAAGGAAGCCTTTTGGATTCAGATTAGCAAAAGCACTTGTCTGACTGAAGAGAAATGCGAGGAACAAAGCACCAACTAAATTAAAGAATGTACAATATAGTAGAATTTCTATAGCTTTCTTCCAATTTATCTTCTTAAGATAAACTCCAGCTGTCAGGTACATCATATTTGAAGTCGTTAGTTCACTATTTAAGAATAGTAAATAAACCAATCCCCAGGCAAAAATAAATGGGAACAAGAAACGACCGGAACCTGGCAAAAAGGTATTGAGCAAATCTGCACCCACAATCCCAACTGCTGTACTCATTGTCAAAAACGCACCCGCAAACATAGAGCGAACAGCATACCGAGCTTTAGAAGCAGTATACAGTTCTTCCTTCTTCTGACATGCTGCTTCTACCTTTAGAACAAAATTTGATTCTCCCATCTGAATCTCCTTGTATATTGAATTTGTGAACTTCTTCATTATATCATAGTTTCAACTTTCTGAAAAGGTTTTCAGAAAAATTAATAGTAAATAAAACAGGAGCATTCAACAGATAAAGGACTTTGATTTAAAACGTTAAAAGTAAAAAAGCAGGCTACTTTAGCCTGCAGTATTTCTATTTAAATCATATTTTATTGAAAACGACTTGCCCAAGCGATATCTAAATTAAGGATTTCTTGTGAAGTAAACTGTTGACGGTATGGGTTATATACAGTCCCTTCATAACCACCTTGAACACTTGGAACATCATACTGGGTTAGATTATACGTTTCTATGATGTTATTCAATTTAGCATAGTAGCTAGTATCTGTCGCATACACACCAGTCAAAGCTGCTGTGGCATCCTGATAACTAGTCGTATTACTCTTCCAGGCACCAGCAAAATGTCCTTGTTTCAATACGGCTACATAGTCTAGTAAAGACTCGTAGTAGCTTGGATAAGAACGGAAAGCATCATTAATAGTATAGGCATTCCCGTAGCCATCATCTTCCCAAGTCTGCATGTATGCAGATTGACCAGCATAACTTCCTTTAATTCCAAATAAGTTATAATGCGGATAAGAAGAAAGACCTGATTGACCTGCACCACTTTCCAAAATTGCTTGAGCAATCATAACAGATGCATATAGATCGTTTTCTTGACCGATTTGGCGAGCAGACTCACCAATTTGAGAAATAAAGGTTTCTGTTGGATCCGTATACTGGCTGTAACCTTCATCGTTTGCTCCAACCTTACCAATGTGTTCGCTCATTGCTGCAGCTACAGTTCCTACTGCTACTAGTGCTACCAATGATCCTATTAATTTCGATTTATTTAGTAACTTTTTCAATTTTGTGATCTCCTAATGTAAAATGAATATCTTATACCAAAAAAATTATAACACAGAAAGAGTATATTTTGTTGGGTATAATATTACATTTCGATTACATTATCGAGATAAATCAAACACATTTATAACAAGAATAACAATATACGATTTATTCCGTAAATATTTTTTTAAAAATTGCAGACCAAGATTCTTCAACTCCCGCCTTATTAACTGAGGAGAAGATGATAAAAGGTATCGCTTTTATCAAAGTCTAGTTTTTTTCTTGATCATCGACTCATGTTTATTCCATTTACCTCTTGGAATTTTATCGGCTTTTTGTCGCGACCAAAATAACAGGGATCTCGTAGTATTTTAAAAAAACTCATACATCTGAACATCATCAGCAGATGGCTCATGACGAAGATCAACCAAGCTAATAACTGCTTTAAGGTTTTTTCTTGTTGTGAGATACTCTTCAATCATTTTCCCCCACTTCTCCCGTTCCTTTTTTGAAACGCGAGCATATCCATATCCTGGGACATCGACAAATCGGAGTTGATCATCAATATTGAAGAAATTTAAGAGCTGTGTTTTTCCAGGTTTTCCTGAGGTACGAGCTAGGTTTTTGCGATTAAGCATGGTGTTAATAAAAGAAGACTTGCCGACATTTGAGCGACCGGCAAGTGCAACTTCTGGGATATCATCTTGAGGATAGTGACTCTTATTCGCAGCACTCAAGAGAATATCTGCATTATGGGTATTGACTTTCATATAGTTTCTTTCTAGGCAGTTTCTAAAATTGGTTTCTCTGTCCCATCAACTGCCTCTTTAGTAATTCGAACCAATTTAACATTTTCTTGACTTGGAACTTCAAACATGACATCCAACATGGTTTCCTCAATGATGGAACGAAGACCACGTGCCCCAGTTTTTCTTTCAATTGCTTTATTAGCAATTTCTTGAAGAGCTTCATCATCGAATTCTAATTCAACATTATCAAAGGATAAGAGAGCTTGATATTGCTTGACAAGGGCATTTCTAGGTTCCTTCAAAATACGGACTAAATCATCGACTGTTAACTGCTCCAAGGCCGCAAATACAGGAAGACGACCAATCAATTCAGGGATAATACCAAATTTTTGAATGTCTTCAGCGATAATTTCTTGCATGTAGGAGCTAGACTCATCAATAGCTTTGCTATTTTGACCAAATCCAATAATCTTTCTCCAAGACGTTGCTTCACAATCTCTTCAATCCCATCAAAGGCTCCTCCAACGATAAAGAGAATATTTTTGGTATCTACCTGAATCATTTCCTGTTGCGGATGTTTACGGCCACCTTGAGGAGGAACACTTGCCACAGTACCCTCGATAATCTTGAGGAGGGCTTGTTGAACTCCTTCCCCAGATACATCTCGAGTAATAGAAACGTTCTCGCTCTTCTTAGCAATCTTATCGATTTCATCTACATAAATGATCCCACGTTCAGCACGTTCAATATTAAAGTCAGCGGCTTGTAAGAGTTTGAGAAGGATGTTTTCGACATCTTCACCAACATAACCAGCTTCAGTCAAGGCAGTAGCGTCTGCAATGGCAAATGGGACATTTAAACTCTTAGCAAGTGTTTGCGCTAGGAAAGTCTTACCAGAACCAGTCGGCCCAACCATCAAAATATTTGATTTTTGAAGATCTACATCATTGTCTTCTTCGCGATTTTCATGGAAGTTAATCCGTTTGTAGTGATTATAAACAGCAACAGCCAAAGCACGTTTAGCACGATCTTGACCAATCACATAATGGTTAAGGATGTTTAGCAATTCGATTGGTTTTGGAACTTCTGAAAGATCTGAGAGAACTTCTTCTGCTAGTTCTTCACGGATAATTTCTTGTGCGAGTTCCACACATTCATTACAGATAAAGGCATTATTACCGGCGATGATTTTTCTGAACTTCGTCTTGGTTTTTACCACAGAACGAACAGTAAACCATCATCTCATTTGATTGATTAGTAGGCATTGTAATCTCCGTATTCTTAATCTTTATAAGTTATTTAAAAAGTGTCATATAAAAGGCATGGATAGAATTCACCAAGTTGGTGAAAGCATTCAATAAAAAGAGAATAGCTAATCCGAAGCGCTTCTTCCGAAAGGTTTGTGAGGCGCAGACAAGGCAAATCACACAAAGTACTGCTGTAAAAAAGCCAAAAATACTCCGTTCCATTGGTTAGCAATCCTTTCTTTCAAAGTGTTTGATGGTAAAGTCATAAGGATTCTTTTCATCACTTTTAATGGTCTTCTCTTCAAGTAGGTTGAAGGGGGTCCAATCGAAAGTCGCCGGAAAGAAAGTATCTCCTTCAAGATCCGCATCAATGACTGTTTGATATAATTCTTCCAAATAGGGCTCAAATAGTCTGATAACTTTCTCACCTCCGATGATAAAGAGAGAATTAGACTGTTGTTTGTACCAATCTAAAACCTGCTCAATAGAAGAAAACACAAGCACTTGATCATTCTCTACATTATAAAAAGGATCTCTAGAAAGGACGATATTGATACGATTTGGAAGGACACGCTTGTTTAAACCTTCGTAGGTCACTCTACCCATTAGAATGGCTTGACCCATCGTCGTTTCTTTAAAATGGCGTAATTCAGCAGGTAAATGCCAAGGCATCACTTGATCCTTTCCGATCACTCCATTCTTGGTTTGTGCCCATATTCCAATTACTTTTTTATTCATTTTCTTATCCTTTACACTGATACTACTATTCTATCAAATTTTTTACGAATTGACTGTTTCCAACTACCCTTAAAGCAAGGAAATTTTATACTACTATAATGAAAAAAAACCGCGATTTCTCGCGGTTTAATCACAGATCAAGTCGATTTCTTAATCTTCTTTCTTACGCTTAGCATATCCAAATAATGAAAGACCGGTTAGAGCAGTTAGAAGAGAAAGACCAAGAGTTGAAGTTTCTTTCGTACCAGTGTTTGGAAGTTGAGCAGTTTGATCAGATGGATCAATGAAACGAATTTCTTCCTTCACTTGTGGAACGACTGATACTTCTGATTTTGGTTGTGGATCTGGTGTTGGAACCGGATCTGGAGTAGGTACTGGATCTGGTGTTGGAACCGGATCTGGAGTAGGTACCGGATCTGGAGTAGGTACTGGATCTGGTGTTGGAACCGGATCTGGAGTAGGTACTGGATCTGGTGTTGGAACCGGATCTGGAGTAGGTACCGGATCTGGAGTAGGTACTGGATCTGGTGTTGGAACCGGATCTGGAGTGACTGTCTTCTTATAGATGTGTTGGGTGTTTCCGTTTGCATCCACAACAGTCTTCACAAATTCGTAACCTGGAATATCTTTCTTCGGTTGCTTACCATCTTCTGTTGGGTAACCTGGGATTGCTTTTCCATCTTCATCCACATGAGTCGTTACTAATTTTTTTCATAGACATGCTCTGTATCACCATTTGGTAATTTTTTCGTTTCAACAAAACGGTATCCTGGAATTTCAGCTTTCGGTTGTTCGCCATCAACTGTAGGGTATCCTGGGATTTCCTTGCCTTCCTTATCAACAAACTTAGTGATTGGAAGAACAGTTGGTGTGTAAGTTGCAGAAGCTTTTGTTCCGTTCACATCTTCACGAACTACTGTCACTGCTGGTGCAGTACCAGTGAATTCAGGTTCTGGAGTGAAGGTTACAGTTCCATCTGCCGCCACTGAGTAAGTACCTACACCTGGAATCGTCTTCGTAGTTGAACCGTCTTCGAAGGTTGCTGGAACCTCATCATTCATCGGTACACGGCTATCACCTTCTGTGAAGGTTGGTTTACCTGTTTGAGTAGCACCCTTCTTACCAATTGAAGTAACTGGTTCAGCTGTTGGTGCAACTGGAGTCACAGTTGGTGTGTACTTCGCTGTAATAGCTGTACCATTCTTATCAACACGTTTCACGGTTACGCCTGTACCTGTTCCTGTGAATGATTTTTCTGGTACGAAGGTTACAGTTCCATCTGGAGCCACTGTGTATGTTCCTTCACCTGGAATAACTTTAATTGTTGAACCACCTTCAAAGGTTGCTGGAACTTCATCATCCATTGGCACACTTGGGTTACCTGGTGTGAAGTTTGGTTTACCAGTTTGTGTTTGACCTTGGATGTCTGTAGAAGTTGCAGGTTCAGCTGTTGGAGTCACAGGAGTTACAGTTGGTGTGTAGGTCGCAGAAGCTTTTGTTCCGTTCACATCTTCACGAACCACTGTCACTGCTGGTGCAGTTCCAACAAATGATTTCTCTGGTACGAAAGTTACTGTTCCGTCTGGGGCTACAGTATAAGTACCAACGCCTTCAACTGTCTTAGTAATTGAACCATCGTCAAAGGTTGCTGGAACTTCATCGTTCATCGGCACACGGCTGTCACCTTCTGTGAAGCTTGGTTTACCTGTTTGTGTAGCACCTTGTACATCAGTAGATACTGCTGGAGTACCAGTTGGTGTTACTGGTGTTACGGTTGGTGTGTACATAGCTTTCACAACTGTACCATTCTTATCTTGGCGTTGAACCACGATTCCTGCTGCGGTTCCAACAAATGATTTTTCTGGTACGAAGGTTACTGTTCCGTCTGGAGCAACTGTGTAAGTTCCTTCACCTGGAACAACCTTAGTCGTAGAACCATCAACGAATGTTGCAGGTACATCATCGTCCATAGGTACTGCAGGATTTCCTTCTGTGAAGCTTGGTTTACCTGTTTGTGTAGCACCTTGGATATCAGTTGATGTAGCTGGTTCTGCTGTTGGAACTACTGGAGTGATGAATGGTGTGTAAGTTGTACGTGCAAAGGTACCATTTGCATCTTCCATTGAAACACCTACTGGAAGAACTTCACCTGAGTAAGCTTTGTTAGTTGGAGTGAAGATCACTTCACCTTTCTCTTTATCAACTGTGAAGATACCGATGATATCTCCTGCAGGTGAGAAGGCATCCAATTGATCAGTTGGGTTACCAGAATCATCGTAAAGTTTCAAGGTTGAAGGGTTCATTGGGGCAATTGGGTCCCCTTCTGTGAAGGTTGGTTTGCCTGTTTGAACAATTCCTTGAGGAGCTTCTGATGTAGCTGGCTCTGCTGTTGGAGTAATTGGAGTTACAATTGGTGTGTAAGTTGCAGAAGCTTTGGTTCCGTTCATATCTTCACGAACCACTGTCACTGCTGGTGCTTCACCAACAAATCGTGGGTCTGGTGTGAAGGTTACAGTTCCATCTGCTGCTACTGTATAGATACCAACAGTCGGAATTTCCTTAGTAGTTGAACCATCTTCAAAGGTTGCAGGAACTGCATCGTTCATAGGAACATTTTCATGACCTGCTGTGAAGCTTGGTTTACCTGTTTGGGTTTGACCTTGCTTATCAGTTGAAGTTGCTGGCTCAGCAGTTGGGGTTACTGATGTCACTGTTGGTGTGTAAGTTGCAGTAACTGGAGTACCGTTCTTATCAACACGTTTCACGGTTACTCCTGTACCTGTTCCTGTGAATGATTTTTCTGGTACGAAGGTTACAGTTCCATCTGGAGCAACTGTGTAAGTTCCTTCACCTGGAATGGTCTTCGTAGTTGAACCATCTTCGAAGGTTGCTGGCACATCATCATCCATTGGGATTGCAGGGTTACCAGGTGTGAAGCTTGGTGTACCTGTTTGTGTTTTACCTTGGATATCTGTAGATGTTGCAGGTTCAGCTGTTGGAACAACTGGAGTAATCTTCGGTGTGTAAGTTGTTTCAGCAACTGTTCCGTTTGTATCTTTACCTTGAACCTTAACTGGAACCACATCACCTGAGTAAGATTTATCAGTTGGTGTGAAGGTTACAAGGCCTGTTTCTTTATCAACTGTGAAAGTACCGATTTCTTTCCCTTCTGGTGATTTAGCAACTACAGATTCTGCTGGTTGACCATTTTCATCAAGAAGAGTAATGGTATCTTTGTCAATTGGTGCAACTGGATCACCTTCGGTGAAGGTTACTGTTCCGGTTTGAACCACACCTTGAGGTGCTTCAGATTCAGCAGGAGTTGCTGTTGGGGTTACTGGAGTCACAGTTGGTGTGTACTTAGCAGTAACTGGAGTACCGTTCTTATCGACACGTTTAACCGTTATGCCTGTACCTGTACCTGTGAATGATTTTTCTGGGACAAAGGTTACAGTTCCGTCTGGAGCTACTGTGTAAGTTCCTTCTCCTTCAACTGACTTAGTTGTTGAACCATCTTCAAAGGTTGCTGGTGTATCATCATCAATTGGGACATTTGGATTTCCTGGTGTGAAGGTTGGTGTACCTGTTTGCGTTTGACCTTGTTTGTTAGTAGATGTTGTATCTTCTGCAGTTGGTGTAACTGGTGTTACAGTTGGTGTATAAGTTGCAGAAGCTTTTGTTCCGTTCTTATCTTCACGAACAACGGTTACCGCTGGTGCAGTTCCTACGAATGATTTTTCTGGTACAAATGTCACTGTTCCATCTGGAGCTACTGTGTAAGTACCAACACCTTCTACTGTCTTCGTTGTTGAGCCATCGTTAAATGTTGCTGGAACATCATCGTTCATTGGCACACGGCTATCGCCTTCAGTAAATACAGGTTTACCAGTTTGAGTCGCACCTTGAATATCTGTTGTTTCAACTGGTGTAGCTGTTGGTTTAACAGGAGTTACAGTTGGTGTGTAGGTCGCAGAGGCTTTAGTTCCGTTCTTATCTTCACGGACAACGGTCACTGCTGGTGCAGTTCCGACAAATGATTTTTCTGGTACAAATGTAACAGAACCGTCTGCTGCTACTGTGTAAGTACCAACACCTTCAACGGTCTTCGTAGTTGATCCATCGTCAAATGTCGCTGGAACATTTTCGTTGATTTCAACAGTTTTCTCAACGCCATCAACCGTTACAGTTCCACCCTTGAATTCAGGCTTACCTGTTTGAGTAGCACCTTGAATATCTGTTGTTTCTGCTGGTGTTGCAGTTGGGGTTACTGGAACGATTTCAGGTGTGTAAGTTGTATCCACCTTAATACCGTTTGAGCTTTCAGCTTGCACCTTAACAGGTGTTACTTTACCTGTGTAAGACTTATCAGTTGGTGTGAAAGTTACAGTACCAGTTGCTGGGTCGATAGAGAATGTACCAATTGGTGTTGTTCCATCTTCAGCAAAGGCTGGTGTACTTGAAACTTCATTACCATCGTTATCCAAAAGTTTGTAGCTATTCTCTTTGATTGTGATCGCTTTATCTTGACCATTTACTTGAACAGTTGCACCTTCAAAGGTTGGTGTCCCTGTTTGAGTAGCACCTTGGATATCTTTAGAAGTAGCTGGTTTAGCTGTTGGAACAGCGCTACAACTGTTGGTGTGTAACTTGCATCTGAAGTGATGGTTGTTGTCTTACCATCTTCATTTGTAATCGTCGCTGTCGCTTGGACTTTCACTCCAGTTGCAGTTCCAACAAAGTCTTTTTCAGGTCTGAAAGTCACTGCTCCTGTAGTCGGATCGATTGTATAAGTTCCTTCACCTTCAACAGTTACTGTTGTTTCATCAGTAGGTTGGCCAGTTGCTGGGTCAATCAACTTCTTACTTGTAATCTGAGTAGTCTTATCATCACTCAAAGCGAATGTAGGCGTTTCTGTTTGAGGTACATTTTGAATGTCTTCAGAAACTTTATTAGTTGGAGTAAGAGTAACTGGATTTACAGTTGGTGTGTAAGTTGCTGATGCTTTGGTTCCATTCTTATCTTCACGAACAACGGTTACCGCTGGGGCAGTACCAGTAAAGTTTGGTTCTGGAACAAAAGTTACAGTTCCATCTGCTGCTACTGTGTAAGTACCAACGCCTTCCACTGTCTTCGTTGTTGATCCATCGTCAAATGTTGCTGGAACATCTTCGTTGATTTCAACAGTCTTCTCAACGCCATCGACCGTTACAGTTCCACCCTTGAATTCAGGTTTACTTGTTTGTGTTGCACCTTGGATGTCTGTTGTTTCTGCTGGTGTTGCAGTTGGGGTTACTGGCAATACTGTTGGTGTGTAAGTTGCTGATGCTTTGGTTCCATTCTTATCTTCACGAACAACGGTTACCGCTGGGGCAGTACCAGTAAAGTTTGGTTCTGGAATAAATGTAACAGTTCCATCAGCAGCAACCGTAAACTTACCAACTCCATCCACTGTCTTAGTTGTAGAACCATCGTCAAACGTTGCTGGAACAGCTTCATTAATGGCAACTGATTTCTCAACGCCATCAACCGTTACAGTTCCACCCTTGAATTCAGGTTTACCTGTTTGAGTAGCACCTTGGATGTCTTTTGTTTCAGCTGGTGTTGCTTCAGGTGTTACAGGTAATACTGTTGGTGTGTAGGTTGCAGAAGCTTTCGTTCCATTCTTATCTTCACGAACAACGGTTACTGCTGGTGCAGTTCCAACGAATGATTTTTCTGGAACAAATGTCACTGTTCCGTCTGGAGCAACTGTGTATGTACCAACTCCTTCAACTGTCTTAGTTGTTGAACCATCATCAAATGTTGCTGGAACAGCTTCATTAATGGCAACTGATTTCTCAACACCATCGATGTCAACAGTTCCACCCTTGAATTCAGGTTTACCAGTTTGAGTGGCACCTTGGATATCTGTAGTTTCAGCTGGTGTCGCGGTTGGTGTCACAGGGACAACGGTTGGTGTATACTTAGCTGTAACTACTGTACCATTCTTATCAACACGTTTAACTGTGACACCTTTAGCAGTTCCAGTAAAGGACTTCTCAGGTTTAAAGGTTACAGTTCCATCAGGCTTCACAGCGTAACTTCCTTGACCTGGAACAACACGAATGATTGAACCGTCGTCAAAGGTCGCTGGAACGTTATCATCTATTGGTACACGTGGGTCACCTTCAGTGAAGGTTGGTTTACCAGTTTGCGTAGAGCCTTGGATATCTTTTGAACTTACATCTTCAGCGGTTGGCTTAACAGGGGTAACTGTTGGTGTATAGATTGCTGAAGCTTTGGTTCCATTCTTATCTTCACGAACCACAGTTACAGCTGGCGCTGTTCCAACGTATGATTTCTCCGGAACAAAGGTAACAGTACCATCTGCTGCTACTGTGAAGGTACCAACACCTTCAACAGTCTTTTTAGTTGTTCCATCGTCAAATGTTGCTGGGACAGCATCATTGATTTCTACTGTTTTCTTAACTCCATCAATCGTAACCGTTCCGCCCTTGAATTCAGGTTTACCAGTTTGTGTTGCACCTTGAATGTCAGTTGTCTCAGCTGGTGCTGCTGTTGGTGTAACCGGTACAATCTCTGGAGTATAAGTTGTATCTACCTTGATACCGTTTGAACTTTCAGCTTGAACCTTAGCTGGAGTTACTTTACCGGTGTATGATTTATCCGTTGGTGTGAAAGTCACTTTACCAGTTGCTGGATCGATTGAAAATGTACCAATTGGAGTCGTTCCATCTTCCGCATAAGCTGGCGTGCTTGAAACTTCGTTACCATCATTATCCAAAAGTGTATAGCTATTATCTTTAATCGCAATAGCTTTATCTTGGCCATTTACTTGAACAGTAGTTCCTGCAAAGGTTGGTATTCCAACCTGAGTGGCACCTTGGATATCTTTTGAAGTTGCAGGACTTGCTGTAGGAACAGCGGCTACAACGGTTGGTGTGTAGGTTGCATCTGAAGTAATAGATGCTGTCTTACCGTTGGCATTTGTAATGGTTGCAGTAGCTTGAACGCTAACACCTTTTGCAGTTCCAACAAAGTCTTTTTCAGGAGTAAATGTTACCGCTCCTGAAGTAGGATCAATCGTGTATGTTCCTTCACCTGCGACTGTCACAGTAGATTCATCAGTAGGTTGTCCAGTCGCTGGATCTATTAATTTTTTACTTGTGATTTTCGCAGTCTTATCGTTACTCAAATCAAAGGTTGGTGTTTGTGTTTGTGGAACGTTTTGAATATCCTCAGAAACCTTGTCTGTTGGAGTGATAGCAATTGGAGTTACAGTTGGAGTGTACTTAGCCGTAGCTGTCTTAATGTACTCCTCTTGAACCTTACCATTTTTATTGCGTCCAACTGGTGCTGATAATGTAACATCCACACCTTTGGCTGTTCCAACAAAGTCTGGTTCTGGAGTGAAGGTTACTTCACCAGTTGAAGGATTAATCGTATAAGTTCCTTCCCCTTTAACTGTTACAGATGGCGCATCCGTAGTAAGACCTGTAGCTGGGTCTACCAACTTAGCAGGATATTCTGCACTTGGAGTGATCGCAATTTTATCACCATTTAAGTTAGTAGCAGTTGTATTAAAGGTAGGTGTTTCTTTTTGAGTTGCCCCTTGAACATCAGTCGATGTCTTGTCAACCCCTTCGATTTCAATCGGAGTGACTGTTGGAACGTATTGACCATCCATGGTATTCAACTGACCATTAATGTTTGCTTCTTGATCTGGGAATTTTGTTGACCAACCAGTATCATAACCGTTGTTATCTGAACGACGGATAGAAATACCATCAGCTGTTCCAAGGAAGTTATCCTCAGGGATAAACTCAACATCCACATCTTTACCGTTGGCAGTGATCTTATACTTACCTTGGCCTGGTACAACATAGTAACCGTCTGCATCAAGAGTTGCGCGGTTGCCATCTTTGTCAACGATGTATGGTTCTACAGTTTCATCAATAACAGCAGTAGAATTACGTTCATACTTGTGTTCACCACGAGCTGAAAAGGTTACTGTTGCTGTTTGTTTAGTAGCTTGAGGACCAGAAGTTTCCTTAAATTCCCCTTTTGGTGGATGGGTGATTTGAGTCTTGAAGTCTTCTACTTCCCCTGAGAAGGCCATACCAGTTGGGCTTTCGATCTCGTTCGCTTTCTTAGCGATACGAACACGAGCACCAAGCTCGTTGACGCTAGGATCAATAAAAGTTTTGCTGTTTGCAAAGGTCAACTCAACAGTGCCATCTTGTGTGATTGTAGCGAGATTTGAGCGTTCATCCTCATCGAATTTACCATTTTGGTTAAAGTCTACCCAACCATAGATATGTGCTTCTGAAGCTCCATCCAAATGGGCTTCAACTGACATCTTGTAGTTACCTGGGCGTGTACGGTCCATCTTGATCATCTCATTGGTTGTCCCTTTGAGATCGCTTGGAAGCAATTGGTTAATTCCTTCATCGGCCGTAGTAGAGTTATCATCACCGAACCAGTCGAGAGTTGTATTCTCATCCATATCTGGGCTTACGTTACCAAGATACGGTTGATTTACTTTAGCTCCAGTAACACCGTCTACAGTTGCAATGGTATGAACTGCCTTACCATATGACTCAGGAGCATCCCCTTCATCAAGTGGGAAGAATCCTAGCATTGCAGACTGTTTACCAGCTGAAGCAATATAAAGTCCCACTTCAGATGCTCCACGCGTCATTACGAGTGGAACTGTTCTATTTCCTTCAGAAATGTTTGGTCCAAAGATACCGGTTCCTAGACCACCCGTCACTTTGTCAGGATTTCCAAAGTATTTCCAAGCTACTGGTTTCTTTCTGGCCCAACTTCAGTAGATCTACGAATTTGATTAAGGTTAGTATTATTATATTTAGGTGTAGGTCCCAAAAGGTTCTCAGTATCTTGTGGTTCATAAGGAACAGAGGTGGCTGGTCTAGTAGTTTTCTTCCATTCCCCAATGTGCTGCCAACCTTCTCCGTTGGTAGTGAACATAACAAATTCACCAGGGTTAGCAGACTCACCATCAGCCATAACAATAGCTGGCTTAACTGTCTTTCCACGGAAGGTTGCAGAAATTTCAAACTGAACTCCAATATTCCCACCATTATATGCAGAACTCATGGTAGTCTTCTTGGATTTTGTATCAACGTTTTCCTGTTTAATTTCAGTCCAACGGTTTTGGGCATCAGCGATAACGTCGGCTTCTTTGCCATCAGCAAAATATTGCCTAGCAATTGGTGAAGTAACACCACTTACATAGCCATTTTTTGCATTTGGATCATAGGTCGCTTTTTCAGCTTCTGTAGCCCCTTGTTCTTCCATCCGTTTTTTATAGATTTCAGTTGCTTGGAATGGTTTCAAAGATTTGACTTTTACAGTGACTACATAACCAGGCATGATTTCCTTGGTATAGGTTGCCCCAACTTGAAGAGCTAAGGCCTCTTCTAGCTCATTTGGTTTAACTTCCTTTTTAGCGACCTGGATTGTTTTTGCTCCTGTCCAGTTAGCTACATCTCCAAAGTCCAACCAAGAGATTTGGCTAGTCATAGATTTGGCATCAAGATTTGTTGTAAAGCCAGGTTTTTCAACTTTTGGAGTTGCTGTTGCATCTTCAACATCATCCCCAATCAAGCTTTCATCATTAGGGTCCCCGATCGCTCGACGACTTCGACGACGACCACCTGTTTCAGCAGTAACTGGAGTGTTAGATACGGGTTGACCTGAAGCAAGTGTATCTACTACTTTGTTAACTGTTTCAGTCGTAGTTGTGGCGGTATTCTCTGGACGATTCACCGCTTCTACTTTTGGATTTCTGAGCTTGTTACTGCCTGTGACTCCTCAGATGCCGCAGAAGCTACCGGACTCGCTGAGGACGAAACACTGGCAGGAGTTTCCGTTACTGGTGTTACCGGTGCGTCGGCTTGGTAGATTGTCGCCGCCGTTGAAGCACTTGGATCACTTGTTGCAGAGCTTGCTGTAGCTGTTGATGTTTCTGTTGGACTTGCAACTGTAGAAACTACATCAGAAGATGCTTCTGATGCTTCTTCAGCAGCAACACCAGTTGCTGTACCAACCATCACGAGTGTTCCTAAGAGGACCGAGCAGACTCCCACATTCAATTTACGAATAGAGAACCGGCTAATGCGGTCGTTGAATAAATCCTTACTCATTTATTTCCTCCGTGTTTTCATTTTTAAAACATTTATATTAAAAATGTGTTTAGCTTTTTTTAGCTTAACCTCATTTATTCTACCAAATTTATGCGATAGTTCAAAGGGATTTGCTTAAAAATATTGTTTAATATAGATTAAATCTTTGTAACAAAAAGCTCCTAATTCCACATGAAATAAGAGCTTATGCGCTTTCATTAAATTGCCAAATCAAACTTCAATTGAGGCTTGACAGGGTCATAGTCTTCCAACTCAAAAATCTTCTGCTTTGATGTCAAAGAAATTAGTACCATCAGGTACATTTAAGTTCAATCATGACTGACAATTGGATGGCTCCCGACGAAGCAATTCCTCAGCATGTTCAAACTGATTGTCATAAATATGGAGATTGTTAATGAAATAGAAGAATTTCCCAAGCTTCCAGCCAAAAATGCTTGGCAATCATCATTTGAAGAGCTACATACTGCATAGCATTGATATGGTGAGCGACGAGCATATCGTTGGACCTCTGAGTCAGAGTTGCATCCAGATAAATATCGCCATCGACCCGACGGACATCAAACATGGTTTGAAAGGCGCAAGGTAAAAGGCCTTCTGACTCCTCAAAGGCTTCGTAGTCCCAAAGAGAAATGATGTTGCGACGATTCCACGGATTCTCTTCTAACTGTTTGAGAATCTTGTTGATGATATCATGCTTTTTGACTACAGCCCCATAGCGCTGACCAATGGTACGAGAATTCCCCACTTCCCAGTCGCTCCAGTAGTGAACTTGGTACTTCTCCTCTAAAACATCCAAGCTATTGGACTGATCCTGATAGATCCATAACATTTCCTTGATAGCTGATTTGATGGCGATAGGACGAAGGGTGGTAATCGGGAACTCACCTTTAGCTAGGTCAAATTCCATGAAGGCACCGGTAATGTACTTGGAATTAGCAGTCCTACCATCCTTATATTTTGGACGGGCCTGTTCGGACCAGACACCTTCTTCCATGATTTTACGAATATTTTCTTTAAATATAGTATCTGCCTTAGTCATAATGAATTACGGACTCTCCTTGAATACAATAATGTCTTCATTATAACACAGCTCACAAAAAAAATGAGATTCAAACCATTCGATTTGAATCTCCATATTTCAATTTTTTTATTGGAGAACGAGCGAAGCTGCTCCAATCACACCTGCATCATTTCCAAGATTGGCAAGAACCAATTGAGTGGATGTCCGTACTTGTGGGAAGGTATTTTCGTCAAAGACCTTTTGAACCCCATCCAAAAGGAATTGACCTGCAGCTGATACACCACCACCAATAACAATATTAGCTGGGTTCAAAATACTTGCAATATTGGCACATGCAATACCGAGATATTGAGAGAAATGGCGGTAGACAATCAGTGCCAACTCATCCCCTTCCTTGGCCAAATCAAAGACGGTCTTCGCTGTTACATTTTCACCATCGTCGATCAAGCGTTTCAACTCCGCATCTCCAGCATACTCATCCGCATAACGACGAGTAAGGTTGACAATGCCTGTCGCTGAGGCTACGGTTTCTAGGCAACCTTTCTTACCACAGGTACATTCGAATGGGCGATCAAAGTCTACTGTGATATGCCCTAACTCACCAGCTACACCACCTGCACCGTGCAAGAGTTTCCCTTCAGCGACAATGCCTCCTCCAACACCTGTTCCTAAAGTCATGAAGACCACATCCGGTTGGTTTTCACCAGCACCCTTCCAGCGCTCTCCAAGAGCTGCAACATTGGCATCATTATCAATAAAGAATGGAATTCCCAAAGCAGATTCGACATCTTTCTTGATTGGTTGAAGGGTCTTCCAGTTGAGATTGTAGGCACCGATAACCGTTCCTGCGAGGCGATCAACTGCTCCAGGAGAACCCATTCCAATCCCAAGGAAATCCTCAGCTGTTAAGTTTAGAAGTTCCAAACGATGCTGAATGGAGGCAATGATATCCGGAACAATATGGCTTCCTTCATCAAGTATATTTGTCTTGATAGACCATTTTTCTTGAATCTCTCCTTCTTGTGTCAAAATTGCAAATTTGACAGAAGTTCCACCTAGGTCAATACCAATAATCTTTTTCGCCATGTTCTTCTCCTTCTATATTTTCATACTGGAACTAGTATACCAAATTATGAAAAGGGTTTCAAATGTTTTTCATGATTTTTATCAATTTTGAACCAAAAAAAGAACTTGTCAGCCTAAAGGCAAACAAGTTCATCTTCTACCGATCATTTTGAAGTTTCATAAATAGTCTAAGGGATTGAATCCCGATAATCAAAAAAAGAAAAGCCCTAAAATATTTAATAAAAATAGACTAATAGACAGGGGACTAACAATCAAGAATAGACCAACGAATAATTGAATGAGACCCCAGAAGGTAAATTTCTTTGATAATTCCTCAGACCGTTTGGAAAGATAATGAGCCTTTCTTAAACTAAGAGCTGATTTGTACAAGAGCCAGATTCCCAAAGTGATAGGGAAGACAATTGGCAAGGTCTGGTAGCCATATAAGAGTAGGTAGACTGCAAAGACCAGGGAAATCACACTCTGAAGCAGAGAAGGACTATAAGCGGATCTCCTCGTTCGTTCTCTGTAATAGCGTGAAAGACGGGAGAAAGAAATCAAGAAAAAACCTAGAGAAATGAGCCAACTAAAGGTGGCTATTTTCTCAATTGGATTCACAAAAAGAACAATTCCAATCCCAATAAACAAAATAGAGGAAAAGAGGATACTTATTTTACTCAATTGAATCATACAGCCTCCTTTAGTTTTCGGCCAACTCACTCAAATACTCATAACGTTCATATTTAGCAAGTAGACGTTCGTTTTCTTCATCCATTTCCCTTTGTAGGCTAGCTAGTTTCCCAAAATCAGAGCCATTCTCATTCATCTCTGCCTCAATGGTAGCAATCTTCTCTTCGATTTCTTCAATCTCACTCTCAATAGTAGCCCACTCCTGCTTTTCTTGGTAACTCATCCGTTTCTTCTCTTCACGGACCTTAACCGTCTTTTCTTTTTCAGGCTTGGAAGTCTCCGAAGCCATTTCTATCTCGAACTTTTTCTCATCTAAATAGTCGGTATAGTTGCCAAAAAACTCACGAATGGAGCCGTTTTCGAAAGCCAGAATTTTAGAAGCAACCTTATCTAGGAAATAACGGTCGTGACTAACAGTGATGACAGGACCACCAAAACCTTGTAGGAAGTTCTCTAAGACCGTTAGGGTCGCGATATCCAAATCATTGGTCGGCTCGTCTAGGAGCAAGACGTTCGGTTTTTCAATGAGGAGTTTCAAGAGATAAAGGCGCTTCTTCTCACCTCCAGATAGTTTCTCAATCAAGGTTCCGTGAGTCGAACGTGGAAAGAGAAATTGCTCCAACAACTCAGCAATCGAGGTTGATCCCGCACTAGTCTTGACCTCTTCTGCTACCTCCTGCAGGTAATTGATCATCCGCTTACTTTCGTCCAGACCTTCAATCTGTTGCGAGAAGTAAGCGATGCGTACCGTTTCACCAATGATGACTTTCCCAGAAGTTGGTTGTAGAGATCCTGCAATCAGATTGAGCAGGGTCGACTTACCAACACCATTATCTCCTACAATCCCAATTCGATCCTTGTTCTGAACCAGTAAATTGAAGGCTTGAAGAATAGGTCCTTGATCATAAGCGAAATCAACATCCTTAAACTCAATGACTTTTTTACCGATCCGACTAGTTTCAAAGGACATTTCCAAATCTGTTTCTGTCGTCTGGTGGGATAGATCCTTCTTGAGGTCGTGGAAACGATTGATACGAGCCTGTTGCTTGGTAGCACGCGCCTGCGGTTGCCGACGCATCCAGGTCAATTCTTGCTTATAGAGTTGCTGCTTCTTGTGGAGAAGAGCTGCATCTCGCTCATCCTGCTCGGCTTTTAAACGGACATAATCCTGGTAGTTCCCTTGGTATTCAACTAGACCAGCACGATCCAGTTCAAAAATACGGGTTGAAATATTGTCCAAGAAATAACGGTCATGGGTGATGAAAAGAACGGTTTTCTTAGAGTTCTTCAAAAAATTGGTCAACCATTCAATGGTATCAATATCCAAATGGTTGGTTGGTTCATCTAACAGCAGCAAATCATGGTTACCCAAGAGAACCTGTGCTAGCTGGACACGGCGACGCAAGCCACCAGATAAACTACCAACCTTAGCAGATAGATCCTGAATACCCAGTTTGGTCAGGACTGTTTTGACCTGGCTTTCGATTTCCCATGCATTGAGAGAATCCATCTCCGCCATGACTTTTTCCAGTTTGGCTTGTTGGCTTTCATCGTACTGGCTGGTCAACAACTCATACTGACGAATCAATTGGAGTTCTTTCACATCTTCTGACAACACTGTATCGAGGACCGTCTTGCTATCATCAAATTGAGGTTCTTGGGTGAGATAACCTATCTTATAATCATTCTTCGTAGAGAAAGGAGACCGGTCTCCATCATAGCCCGAACGACCAGACAAAACATCTAGGAGAGTTGTTTTCCCTGTCCCATTGACCCCGATTAGTCCAATCCGGTCCAGCTCATGAATGATAAAAGAAATCTCTTTAAAAACCGTCTTATCCCCGACGGACTTGGTTAGTTTTTCAACGATAAAATCGCTCATGCTTCTCCCTTCATCTCTTCAAGATAGTGGCTCAAAAAATTCCCAATCGATTTTTTGTCATTCTCTAATTCTCCATCTACAATGGCCCATTCAATGGCAGATAGCACTTGTCCTAGACTTGGACCTGGTTTTAATTCGTATTCCTTCATCAGCATCCCACCATTGACTACAATTTCGTGCTTATCATGAATAGCAAGACTATCATACAATTCTTCGATAACTTGGAAATCTACGGGCAAGCCATGAGCCTGACGTAGTTCTTCCGCTGACAAGAGGAGATTACGATCGTAACGATACACATCCCGGCGATTTAAGCTGGCCTTTTCACGTAAGCGGTAGATTTCAACCAGCTGTTCTACCTTCTTAGCAAAGTCTCGTGACGTTTTCCATTTCTTGAAAAAAGCAGAGACCTTATTCTCATCTAAGGTTAAGAGTAAGGCAGCCCAAGCTTGTTCCGAACTGGTAAAGGTATAGTCCATAGACAGCTGAAAAAGTTTCTCTAGTGACAATTGGCTATTTTGTAAGAGAGGTAGATACTGATAGCTCTGGCTAGCAATCACACCCTCCAAGCCCTTGCGCCAAAAAGGAGCTAAGAGGAGCTTATCCAATTCAATAAAGATACGCTCGACAGAGATTTTCTCCAGCAAGGGGGCACAATCTGCCATGGCCTTAAAGGTCTCTTCTTCTAGATCAAACCCAAGACTGGCCTGAAAGCGAAAACCACGCATGATACGAAGGGCATCTTCGTTAAAACGTTCTGTCGCTACACCTACAGCTCGTAAAACCCGATTCTCCAAATCTTCTAGTCCATTGAAGAGATCAATGATTTCCCCTTCTTCACTCAAAGCAAAGGCATTGACAGTAAAATCACGGCGCTTGAGATCCTCTTCTAAGGAACGAACGAAAGTAACTGAACTGGGTCTTCGGAAATCGACATAGACATCCTCTGTCCGAAAGGTAGTGATTTCATATTCTCGATGATTCTCAAGGACTAAAACAGTCCCATGTTCAATCCCGACATCAATGGTCCTCTCGAAATCGCCTTGGTCTCTTCTGGATAAGAGGAGGAAGCGATATCGACATCGTGGATGGGACGACCTAAAATGGCATCTCGCACAGAGCCTCCGACGAAATAAGCTTCATATCCAGCTTTTCGAATCTTCTCTAATATTGGCAAAGCCTCCTGAAATTCAGAAGGCAGTTTTTTTAATCTCATAATAGATGTTCTAAACCATAGACAAGCTCATGACGCTTGACCACTTCTTTTACTCCTAGATTAACCCCTGTCATGAAGGACACCCGATCGTAGGAATCGTGGCGTAAGGTCAATCCTTCTCCTTGACTACCGAAAATCACTTCTTGGTGGGCTACCAGACCAGGCAAGCGAACCGAATGGATGTGCATGCCTTGGTAGTTAGCACCGCGTGCACCTGGAAGGCTTTCTTCTTCATCTGGCGCTCCCTGCTCTAGTGGTTGACGGACCTGACTAATGAGTTCAGCCGTCTTCACAGCAGTCCCACTCGGTGCATCCTTTTTCTTATCATGGTGCAATTCGATAATCTCTACATATGGGAAATACTTAGCCGCTTGGGCTGCAAATTGCATGAGCAAGACCGCCCCAATAGCAAAGTTGGGAGCAATTAAGCCACCAAGCCCCTTTTTACGAGACAATTCAACCAACTCAGTAATTTCTACAGCTGTAAATCCAGTTGTCCCAACTACAGGTGCCAGTCCATGCTCCAAAGCAAAACGGGTATGTTCATAAGCAACTTTAGGGATGGTGAAGTCAATCCACACATCCGCATCCAGAGACAAAACCCCTTCCTTGTCATGAAAGACCGGAACACCTGCCAGCTCCTTTTCAGAAGCATGGGGATCAATCAAGCCAACTAGTTCAAGCTCAGGATCTTCTAACACCATGTGATAAGCCGCTTGGCCCATTCTCCCTTTAAAACCTGCAATAACTACTTTAATTGGCATCTTTCTCCTTATACTTTCGGTACAAAGCTAATGGCAACACTATGGTTTCCTAGATGAGTCCCGATGACACTGCCAAAGGTCGCAAAAGGAATCTCACCTGCAAACCCATTATCGTATAGGAGATCACGGAGAGCTTCTGCCTTATCCAATGCATTCCCATGAATCACAATAATCTGGTAATCTCCATGAGAGGTCCCTTCTTTGACAATCTCAGCCAAGCGTTTAACAGCCTTTTTCTCTGTTCGAATCTTCTCAAAGACTTCAATAACACCCTGATCGTTAAAATACAAGATCGGTTTGATACTGAGAAGATTACCCAGAATAGCAGCCCCATTAGAGAGACGACCACCTTTTACTAAATGGTTGAGGTCATCTACCATAATGTAAGCAGCTGTTCCATTAATTTGCATCTGGATATTGGCGAGAATCTCGTCAAAGGAACGTCCTTCTCCAGCCCACTTCAAGGCTTCCTCTGCCATCCAACCTAAAGGGGCACTGGTAATCTTAGAATCTGGAAAGGCAATGGTTAAATTCGGAAATTCCTCTTTCAAATACTGGATGTTCTGGTAAAAACCTGAAATTCCAGAAGAAAGAAAAATACCTAAGACATGGGTGTAGCCTTTAGTCTCTATCTGTGGCAACAATTCTTCCAGTTCAGCAATACTTGGCTGACTGGTTTTTGGAAGCTCAGATGAAGCTTCCATCTTTTGATAAAATTCTTCAGCTGAAAGATTCTCACCTTCCACGTAAGAGACCCCATCGATGACGACAGGGATATCTAAGACAAATAAATCATCATGCCCGCGAACTTCTTCTGAAAGATAGGCCGAAGAATCTGTGATGACTGCTAATTTCATGTATTAAAACTCCAAATTAATACCTGGTAAATCAAGGGCAATTTCTGTCACTTCATAGGTCAAGCGATTGAGCATATTTAAGCAAGGACGAGCTAGTTCTTCTACTTCTTCTTTGCTAAAATCGCTTGGTTCATTGACTAAACGATTGTGGATGTGGTTGATCTGGGTGATTGTCCCACTAATGACAAATCCATCAAAACACAATCATATAAGTCAAAAATAACAATTAATGAGGTTGTATTAAATTCCGTATCACGCTGAATCAATTGAAAATTCACATCAACTTTTGTCTCAGGGGTTCCATTTTCTTTTTCCCATTCAAAGTTACGTGCATCATAATGATACTGGCTGACAAATTCTTTTTCACGTTGGATGTCCATACTAGTTCTCCTAAAAAAATAAGCGTTACGAAAATTATACCATAAACTGAAATAAGATGCTATTTTAGAACTACGTCAAATAAATTTCTTTTATGTGACAGTATCGTCTGTTTTTACACTTCTTTGACTAAATAAAAAGGTTGGAAAATTCCAACCTTTTTATTTTATATTATGTGACTTTCAGTCCGTCTCGCTCCGTTAGGTGTGAGACAAAAGAACCACCCGCTATGCGGGTGCGCATCGAAGGTTATACCAAAAAAACTCCAAACGCGATTCAATTAAGGTGTTCAAGCCAATTGTAAAGCGAAAGGAGAAAAATATGGCCCAAAAAGCACATAGTTTATCACACACAAAATGGATGTGTAAATATCATATTGTGTTCCACCCTAAGTATAGACGAAAAGTGATTTATAATCACTATCGAAGTAGTTTTGGAGAAATATTCCATCGATTATGTAGTTATAAAGGTGTTGAGACTATTGAAGGCCATTTAATGCCAGATCATGTTCATATGTTAGTGAGCATTCCACCTAGAATTAGCGTTTGCAAGTTTCATGGGATATTTAAAAGGGAAAAGAGCTCTAATGATGTTCGATAAACACGCCAATTAGGGATAGTGGTAAGTAATACTCAAGCCTCTTTAAGAGGCAAGTGACGAGTCAAGAGCAATAAGGCTTGAACAAAGTGAAAGCCAGCGTCTTTAGGCGCTGGCTGGTTATCTGGGCTTATAGCCCTGGTACAAACCACTTGTTTAACGGGTGGTCATGATTAGTTTTTAGGTTTGCGAAGCAATCCGAACAAGATACCACTTACGACTGCACCAATCAATACGAACAAGATGTAAAGAAGCGGATTTGAAGTAAGGGCAATAACGAAGATTCCTCCGTGAGGAGCCATCAGTTTCAAGCCTGCAAGACCAACAAGAGCACCTGTCAAAGCAGAACCTGCGATAAAACTTGGGATGGCACGAGCTGGGTCAGCTGCACCGAATGGAATGGCACCTTCTGTGATGAAGGAAAGACCCATGATAATGTTTGTCAAACCTGAGTTGCGCTCTTCTTCTGTAAATTTGTCTTTGAACAAGACGGATGCTACAAAGACTGCCAATGGAGGAACCATACCAGCTGCCATAACTGCCGCCATAACGGTTGAACCACCACTAGTAAGGGCTGAAGCTGTCAACGTACTTGTACCAAATACATAAGCTGCTTTGTTGACTGGTCCACCCATATCGACAGCCATCATACCACCAACAAGGAGACCAAGAAGAACTGCCGAGCTACCTGACAAGCTAGTCAAGAAGTTGTTCAAAGAGGTATTGATCGCTGACATTGGAATGTTGATAAGGAACATCAAGAATCCTGTCAAACCAACACCAAGTAATGGCAAGAGAAGGATCGAGCGGATACCTTCGAGGGAACGTGGAAGACCTGCAAGGGCTTTGCGTAGGAAGAGAACAACTCCACCCGCAAGGAAACCACCTACCAAAGCTCCAAGGAAACCAGATGATACGGCGGCTGGCAATTCGCCTTTAGCAGCACCGAAAGCGATGTTACCAAATGCTGAACCTGAGCTCGCAATAGAACCAGCAACGAAACCTGCTACAAAACCAGGTTTTTCAGCGATGGAGAATCCGATGTACCCTGCAAGTACAGGAAGCATGAAGCCAAAGGCTACACCACCGATTGTTTTAAATTGAGCTGCTAATTCATGGTATGAACCAAGTTGAGACAATTGATCTTGAGGCACCCCAAGAATTTGGTCGATCAAGAAGGCAAGGGCGATCAAGATCCCACCACCGATAACGAATGGAAGCATTTGAGAAACCCCACTCATCAAGTGTTTATAGAAGGCTCCACCTAAGCTCAATTTTTCTTGGCTAGCGCTTGCTTCTACTGCATTTTCAGCGTGGAAGACATCTGCTTTGCCATCCAAGATGGTTTGGATCAATTCTTCGGTTTGACGGATACCAGCTGCGACTGGTTTAGAGATCAATTTTTTGCCATCAAAACGGGCTGTTTCAACTGCTTTATCTGCCGCAATGATCACCCCTTCAGCTTTGGCGATTTCTTCAGCTGTCAAGCGGTTGCCGACACCTGATGCCCCATTTGTTTCAACACGAACCGTAACACCCATTTCTTCACCTTTTTTGATGAGGGCTTCTTCTGCCATGTAAGTATGAGCGATACCAGTTGTACATGCTGTAACGGCAACGATGAGAGGCTTGTCAGATGAAGCTGCTTCTTTGACTGCTTCTGCTTTTTTCGCTTCTTCTGTGGCAGCTTTTTGCTCTTCTGCATCAAAGGCTGCGATCACTTGCTCAGGTGTGCTTGCTTGGCGAAGTTTATCCGCAAATCCTGGTTTCATCAAGTACTTAGACAATTCAGCAAGAGCTGCCAAGTGAGTGTCGTTTGCACCTTCTGGAGCTGCGATCATGAAGAACAAATCAGTCGGTTGACCATCAAGTGATGCGTAATCAACACCTTTGTTTGATTTTGCAAACAAGACCGTTGCTTCTTTGACTGCTTCATTTTTGCTGTGTGGCATAGCAATTCCGTCACCCAAACCAGTTGAAGTTTGTGCTTCACGGTTCATAATCCCAGTCTTGAAGGTTTCAAAATCTGTCACCACACCATTGTCAACGAGCGATTGGACCATCTCATTGATCACGCCCTCTTTATCTGTTGCCTGAAGATTAAACAACATCACGTTTTTATTTAAAACGTCTTGAATTTTCATAGTTTTTCTACCTCTACCTTTTCATAAGTTTCTTTAATATAGTCAGCTGTCGCCAAATCATCTGAGAAGGTGGTTGCTGTGCCACAAGCCACACCCCATTTGAAGGCTTCGATGACATCTCCTGTCGTTGCAAGTTTCCCAGTGAAACCTGCCACCATGGAATCTCCTGCTCCAACTGAATTCTTCACTTGACCCTTGATTGGTTTTGCGGAAGTAAGTGCCACTTGGACTGACAAGAAGAGCACCATCACCCGCCATGGAAATAATGACGTTTTGAGCACCCTTTGCCAAGATTTCTTTGGCATAGCGCTCAATTTCTGGCAGCTCTGTCAAGGTAACACCAAAAATATCTCCCAACTCATGGTTGTTTGGTTTGACCAATTGCGGATTGAACTCCAAGGAATCGATCAAGGTTTGCCCTTCAAAGTCGCAAACGACTTGTGCACCTGTCGCACGAGTTGCTGCGATCAATTGTTTGTAAACGGCATTTCCAAGTGAAGATGGGGCAGATCCTGCAAAGACTACCACATCATCTGCTGTTAAGCTAGAAAGAATCTTGAGCAATTCTTGCAACTGAGCTTCCGTCACTTCTGGGCCATTGCCATTGATCTCCGTTTCCTCATCGGCTTTGATTTTGACGTTGATCCGGGTATCTTGGTCCACTGTCACAAAGTTGGTTGAAATGGCTTCGCTGGTCAGTACGTCTTCTATGAAGCGTCCTGTGAAACCACCGATAAATCCTGTCGCTGTGTTCTCGATATCAAGCCGTTTCAAGACACGACTGACATTGATTCCCTTACCGCCGGCGAATTTATCTTCCGAAGCCATCCGATTGACCTCCCCCTGTCTCTACATGATCGAGACGGACGATGTAATCAATCGCTGGATTTAATGTAACTGTATAAATCAAACCTCTATAACCTCCGTTTTTTCTTTTAATTTAGAAAGGATTTCCGTATCTGAAGCATTGGTAATGATGGTTGCTCGCTTTACTGGTGCCACCTTAACAAAAGAAGTCAAGCCAACCTTGGAAGAATCTAACAAGATATAAGTTTTCTTTGCATTTTCTAAGATAGCCCGTTTTACAGCCCCCTCTTCTAAATCAGGAGTACTGTAAAATTCAAAATCTACTCCATTCATTCCAAGAAAGGCCTTGTCAAAATTCAACTGACCAATTTGATTCAAAGCCATTCCACCAATACTAGCATCAGTTGATGTTTTCACCATTCCTCCGATAACCACCGTTGGAATATCCCTCTCTACCAAGCTGGCTGCATGGTGAATGGAATTAGTCACTACCGTAACAGTTGGGTTTGCTAACTCTTTGACTAGCAGTTCAGTAGTTGTCCCTGAATCAATAAAAACCACTTCAAAATCTTTAATTAATTCAGCTGCTTTTTTTGCAATAGCTGATTTAGTTTGAATGTTTTTTTGATTGCTTTATCTTTGTTGCTTTCCTCCTCTTGGAGTGAGTGCAGACTTTCGGCGCCACCGTGGACACGTCGCAATTTATTCTCCGACTCCAGCTCATCTAAATCGCGTCGAACCGTTGATTCAGATGTATTTAGCGTATGCACTAAGTCTTCTAGAGTGACAATTCTTTCCTTGATCACTTTTTCTAAAATGATTTGTTTGCGTTCAGATTTTAGCATAGAACCTCCTTCTGATATCGATTACATTCTCTATTATACGACATTAAATTCTTTTTGTCAAGCTAAAACTATCAATTTCTTTCACTATCTATCAAAAATATACAATGTTATACAAAAAAACCTGAATGATGACAATTCAGGTTTTTTCTATTCTATATTTAAGATTTTCTTTTTTTGCCCAATCCAAAGAATGATAGGATAGCAAGGAAGAATCCTGCAAGAGACCAACCATTAGACTTGGATCCTGTATTTGGAAGTTCCTTCAATTGCTCAGATGCTACTTCTTGTTTGTTTGAAGTTGGATCAGTTGCTTGTGTAGTGACTCCGACAAGAGATACTTGACCTTGATATGCAGGTTGTTCCTTTTCAACTGGTTCTGTCGCAAATCGAGAGCTTGCAAGAACTGCAGGGTCTACTCGAGATACTAGATCATCAAACTGTGCCTTCAAGCTAGTCGCTGTTTCCTGATAAGCCATAAAGGTTTCAAACTCTTTCTCTAGTTTATCCTTTTTGTCTTCGAGATTAGCCTTAGCAGTAGCCATTACTGCACGTGCTCGGATTAATAATTCTGGTGCATTTTTCAAAAGATCTAACCGCTCTTTTGCAGCAGTTAAACGATCCTTAGCCTTTTGTAATTCTGCTTGAGCCGCTTGAACCTTAGCAAAGGTTTGTTTTTCTTGGTTTTGCAATTCTAACAAATGAGCTTGAGCAGATGCTAAAGCTTGGTTAGCTTTTTCTAATGCTTCTTCCTTAGGAGTCACAGAAGACAGGATGCGAGCTCGTGAAACAGCCAAGCTTTCTTCAGCTTCTGCTACTTGTGTAGTGGCTAGTTGTCTCTTAGCAAGAGCCTCTTGAACCTTTGTCTTAGCCTGATTGATGACTTGCTCATTATTTAAAACAGAATTCTTCACATCTTGAAGACGAGCAGAGAGAATATCAATCCGAGAAGCTTGGTTGGTCCGCTCTACACGAAGCGTTGCAATCTCATTCTCCAAAGCCTTCACATCGGCTGTTGTGGTCGATGCATTCGCCCCAGATCGGAGGCGTTGGGCTAATTCGGCAGTCGAGAATAGCTGACCACTGCTATTTAAGAAGGCCGCTTCTGAAATTTGATGAGCAGGATCATAGGCGACTGAAACCGAATTAAACTGGTTCCCCATCATTTGGACATAATGCCCAATTCTAGCAAATACATCTGCTCCAACCTTCATGTAAATCTGGTTAGCATCTAACTGAGTTTCATCTGTAGGCAGACCATATTGGTCCGCCACTTGTTGATAAAGATCTTTTTCACTGTACCAGAAAGCTCCTGCTTCTTGAGGAGTGAAGCCCCAAAGCGACATTCTCATTTGCTTGGTACTTAAACATATGGGCCTCATTAGCAGCAAAATATTCTGCTTGAATCTGACTAGCAGGGAATTGATAAGGATCTACAAGTAAATCAGGTAAACCAGCTTGACGACGGTACTGGTTAATAGCATCTACAATTTCAAGCGCTCGCAAATTATTATCCAGCGTTACAGAGCTACCACCTGACAGCTGATCTTCCTCGCGACCTCGACGATAGAGAGCAAGGGCTTGGACAGCTTGAGAGTCACCGCTATTAGCCCATTCCTGAAGAAGAGACTCATAAGTGGTTTGTTGGAGATTGCCTGGACTGACAGCTGCTACCTCACGTGCAACATTCAAGGTAGCTTCTTTAGCAGCAATTTGGTTACTTAATTCAGTTACACGAGCTTGCGCATTACCCACTTCCACGTTCGCCTGGCTTAAAACCTCAGGAACTTTAGCCTGCTCAGTCTGCAAATTTGCAAGGACAGCTTGTGCATTTTCTAATTCAGCTTGAGCTTGTGCAACTACTGCACGCGCATTTGCTAAGACAGCTTCGTCATTATTGGTAGGTTGTTTAGCTTGATTCAACTCATTCTGAGCAACATCTACTAAGAGTTGCTGAGCAGCCACCTTATTTTCTTGTTCTTTAATCGCAGCTGTGAGTTGGTCTTCAGCTTCAGATGCTTGACGAACCTTGTCTTCTTCAATGGTCACCATCGCTTCTGCTACTTTGATGTCATTTTCAGCTCGAGCTATCGCATTAGGAGTTGCATCTTCAACGTTCGTCTCTGCTTCTTCCAGGCCTGTTTCAGCATTTTGAACATCCTCACGCGCTTGGTTAAACTCATCCTGCGCCTGGCTTAAGCTCTCTCTTTGTGAGTTCACTTGGCTCTCAGCCTCGACTACATGATCATTCAAATTTTCAACATCAGCAAGCGTTGGTTTGTTACCAGAAATACCAGTTGATTGATTGTCTTTATTTTCGTTTTGTACCAATTCCTCTGCGTGCGCCTTATGGCCAAGCATACCAGAAAACAGGGTCGTTGCTGCGACACCTGTTGTAAAGACAGATTTACCTAATTTTTTCCCCATTCTTATCACCCCCAAAACTTTTCCAAGTCCTTTTATCTAACCTTAAGCATATCACATTTTGAAAGCAATAACTAGTGTGATTGAAAAGAAATTTGATTACAATTTTATGACAAAAGAAAAAACAGCCGAAACTGCTACTCTTCTTGACGAATTTTCTCCAGAAGTTGCTCTTCTTCGACTGTTAATTCATAATGTTCTAATAGGTCTGGACGTCGCTCTAGTGTCTTTTTCAAACTCTGATAGAGACGCCATTGACGGATATTTTCATGGTGACCGCTCATGAGGACATCTGGAACCGTCATTCCTCTATACTCATAGGGCCGTGTGTATTGAGGATATTCTAGAAGACCAGATGAGAAACTATCATCCTGGTGGCTGGATTCTTTTCCGATCACCTCTGGAATCAAGCGAACTGTCGCATCAATCATGGTCATGGCAGCTAGCTCACCACCGGTCAAGACATAATCGCCGAGAGAAATCTCATCTGTCACCAAGGTCTTGATCCGTTCGTCGTAGCCCTCATAGTGACCGCAGATAAAGATCAATTCATCTTCTTGAGCTAATTCTTCTGCGTAACTTTGGTCAAAGGTCCGACCAGAAGGGTCCAGTAAGATTACGCGCGGATTCTTTTTTTCGATGGCATCAAAGGCATCGAAGATTGGCTGAGCTCGTAAGAGCATACCTTGCCCGCCACCATAGGGTTCATCGTCCACATGCCGCGCCTTCTCTGCATTTTCACGGAAATTATGGTAGGTAATCTCAAGGAGTCCCTTTTCACGCGCCTTTCCGACAATCGAATGCTCCAAAGGTGAAAACATCTCTGGAAAGAGAGTTAAAATATCAATCTTCATCGTCTAACCCTTCTAAGATGTCTACATCCACCCGGTTTCCTGGAATATCAATATTAAGGACCACTGGTGGGATATAAGGCAAGAGAAGGTCTCGTTTACCTTTGCGTTTGACCACCCAGACATCATTGGCACCCGGTTGAAGGATCTCCTTGATCTGACCGATGAGCTGGTCATTTTCGTAAACATCAAGGCCAATGATCTCGTGGTAATAAAACTCACCCTCGTCCAAATCTGTCAAGTCTTCTTCGGCAACCTTGAGGCTAAAGCCCTTGAATTTCAATGGCATTGATATGGTACATATCCTTAAACTTGATGATATCGAAGTTCTTGTGCTTGCGATGACTGGCAATAGTCACCGTTTGAACAAACTGATCCTTCTCATCAAAGAGAGCCAACTCTGCTCCTTTTTTAAAGCGCTCATCCGCAAAGTCCGTCACAGACAAGACCCGCATCTCTCCTTGTAAGCCTTGGGTATTGACAATTTTCCCAACGTTAAAATAATTCATTTTATTCTTTACATTCCTCTTTTAATTAATTTATCTCTACAGTTCTCTAATAAGAGCTGCAATTTTTTCCGATTCTGACCACTGTAGATAGTGGTGGTTTCCACCTAGAATGAGTTTTGTATTAGAATTCCAATATTCTGAATCTCTGTACTCTTTTTTTCTCTGTACGCCTGACAAAATACGAAAACAGGAATATTATCTGCTAAGGACAAACTATCAAAATCTTCAGCGGTAATATTTACAGATATCTGAAATCCAGGAACTTGCTTTTCCAATTCTAAGCCCTTTTCTTCCATCAATTCCCAAATCAGTCTATCAGTTTCAGGTTCAAATGTTGCTTGAGTTAGTCCCTTAAAATAATTTTCCGGACCACATTCTTCGATCATTCTCATTTGCTCTTCCATTTTTGGATAAGGATTTTTTGAAAAATCAGCAAACATTATATTTTTTTGTTGTTGGTTCAATTGCTATCAAAGCTTGACACTTAATTGGTTTACTCATTAACTTTAAAGCCAAAACACCACTTAAACTATGAACACAAAGTATATAATTGAAATTTCCAATCCTTTCAGGATTTCGTATACCGCTTCAACAAGATTATCCAAATTAATTCCTGTTTGACTATGAATCGGACTCCTACCTGTATTCGGAAAATCAATCGTAAGGTAACCTATTGAAGAAGGAAGTTTTTCAAGTATTGGTAGAAAATTTTCATAACTCGGTATCAAACCAGCACCATTTAAACAAACTAGTACTTTATTTCGCTTTTTATAAGTAACAGAGAAACAACCAATCTTTGTAGTTACTTCAAATCGGTTCATATCAAAATAGCTCTTTCTAAACAACAATTCACTTAACATTCTTAGGTTTTATTTTATCACGTTCAAGGGATTTTCACAAATTGGAGAAAAGAGCAACTATGGATGGTTTCTTGCTAAAAAGCCTTCCAAATCTTGTTCATGCTGATACTTGATGGCTGCCTTCTTGTCTTTTTCAAAAATGGTTTTCGTTAGGTCAATATGGTTGATAGCTGCAATTGCCACTGTGTAGTGAATGATATCTGCCAACTCCTTTGCCAATTCCTCGTTTGAATCTTGGACACCCTCTTTTCTACCTGAACGTCCATTTAAAACTTCAGCGACTTCTCCAACTTCTTCCACTAGTTTGATAAAAAGTCCTTCTTCTGTTCTAGATTGTTGGTAATGATCAAGTAAGTATTCCTCTAGTTGTCTAACTGTTAAATCTCTCATTCCTTCTCCTTGCAAAAAAAGCGAGACCTTGTCCCGCTTTTCTTATTTTTCGTCAATAACGATTCTTACTTTTTTATCTTCAGTTGGGACAGAGTAGACAATCGTTCTTATCGCAGAAATGGTGCGACCTTTTCGACCGATTACACGACCAACATCGCTAGGATCAAGGTCAAGGTGGTACTCCAAGAATTCAGGAGTATCTTCGATCTTGATGGTTAAGGCATCCGGTTGTGAAATCAAGGGTTTCACAATTGCAATAATGAGATTTTCAATCGTATCCATACATCAACCTACTTAAAAAATTATTTTGAGAATTTAGAATCGTGGAATTTCTTCAAGACACCTTCTTTTGAAAGGATGTTGCGAACTGTATCTGAAGGTTGAGCTCCATCAGCCAACCATGCAAGAACGCGGTCTTCTTTCAAAGTTACTTGGTTTTCTTCAACAAGTGGATTGTAAGTTCCAACTGTTTCGATAAAACGTCCATCACGTGGTGAACGTGAATCTGCTACGTTGATACGGTAGTAAGGTTTTTTTCTTAGAACCCATACAGAGTCAAAACGAATTTTAACTGCCATTTTTATAAGTCTCTTTTTCTATATTTTTAATTTTTCGGTGAAATAGACAAGCTATTTAGCACATGATCTATTATAACACATTTTATAGACCTGTCAAGAAAAAAACTTGACACTATTAAAAATTTTTTAATTGATCTCAAAGTAATAAGATCCTTCATTTTTGGAATCCGATTCAATCACATAGTTCCCAGGAGGAAGACCGGATACATCCAAGTGCTTCCCTTCAAATTCTTTAGCGAGGGAAGTCACTGTAATGGTAAAGGAAAATCCCTTAATTTGTCGGTAGGTAGCATAATCCAAGGTCAGAATCCCTCGAAGATCCGTTTCTCCTGCTTTCTCGGCAGCTTGTAAGTCTGTTGCCAATTGATTTTCGAATTCGGGATTTTGGATTGGTAACTGAAGACGAACCTCGCTTACCTCGAGGCCTTGTTGATGAAATCGCTCTTTTATCTCTTGCTTTAATTGTTGAAATCCTTGAGATTCCGTAAAGGCTCTTTCGAAGAACGGAGCTACTAACCAACTGTTGTAATGTTGAGCCAGTTCTTCAGCCGTGTCATAATTTCTCCCAATTTCTTCTTTGGATAGGAGGCTTGCATAGGGAAAGTCAAACTGAACTGTCTTTCCCTCAACTCCTTCTTGATAGCTATAAGCATATTTGGTCGACATTCCATGGAGTTCAGCTGCTTTAAAACTTAGGTCTCCTTTAAATCCCGCTTCTTGATAAAAGCTAGAAATTTGCTGTTGGATTTCTTTTTCTTCTTGATTAGTAAAATAAAAGAGAAAACAAATCAAGAGAGCGACCACTGTGAAGAATGCACAAACCAGGTAGCCGACCCATTTCTTGATGTTGAATGGTATTTGTTTAAATATATTCATTTATCCATAATAACAAAAAACTAGCCCGAGAGCTAGTTTAGAATAAATCTTTACTTAAGGATAGCCAATAGTTCTTGATAGTCAGAAACAACATAAGTTGGCACGGCTTGACTGGTATTTTCTTTGTAATCCGGATTGTACCAGACAGTATCAATCCCCAGACATTGCCTCCGGCGATATCGGCCGTCAGAGAATCCCCAATCATGAGAGCTTGCTCCTTGGTAAAACCTGGTATCAGGTTCCCGATTTTTTCGTAAAAGGTCACTTCCGGTTTTTGAGTTCCTAATTGTTCAGAAATGAAGATATTTTTGAAATAAGGGGTGATGGAAGATTGCTTCAAACGCCCTTGCTGAATAGCGGTAACGCCGTTGGTAGCACCGTAGAGCTGGTAACCTCTTTCTACCAACTTGGCCAGCAAGTCTTCCGCTCCTGGGAAAGTCTGTCCCTGTTGACTAATGTAGTCCTGGTAACGGAGAGCCATTTCTTCACCATCTACCTCTCTACCAAAATGGGCAAAGGTAATTGCAAACCGGCTGTTAATCAAGTCTTTTTTGCTAATCTTCTTTTGCTCCAAATCTTTCCAGAGTCCTTGGTTCATGGGTTTGTAGTAATCCTTAAAAGCTTGAATATCTTGAACCCCCTGATCCTGGAGAAATTGCGTCAAGGCCACTTCCTCTGCTGTGTCAAAATCTAACAAGGTGTGATCCAGGTCAAAAAGTAAAAATGTATAGGTCATTCTAAACGGTCCTTCAATTTTTTTCTACAAATAAATAAGCTGCTGGGCAAGTGAGGGTATTTTTGATGGTCAGATGGTTGATTTGGTAGATTTTCTTACGGTCTGTATGGGGAAACTCCCGACAAGCTTTCGGCCGTACATCGTAAATCGAACAGAGATTATCTCCACCAAGGAAGGGACAAGGCATGGATTTAAAAACCTTGTCTCCATCTTCATCAACTTGAAGAAATTCAGCCTCAAAAGCAGGAAGCTTCATTTTGAAATACTTAGCGATGCGCGTGATATCAGCTTCCTTAAAATCTGGCCCTAGGGTCTTACAGCAGTTGGCGCAGGCGGTACAATCAATTTCTTGAAAGACTTCATCGTGTATCTCTTGCGCTATTTTATCGAGATTTTTAGGTGGTTTCTTTTTCAGATTCGCCAATACCTTGCGATGCTCCTTTTGCTTTTGTAGGGCTAATTGATGGTATTTTTCAAGGTCAATTTCTTGGGTCATAAACTACTTTCTATTTGCTAAACAGATAAAAGCATTATACCATACTCAATCAAAAAAGAAATCTGCTAACTGTGCAGATCTCTTGAAAATATAATTAAAGAGCCGAACCTTTTTTATCTAAACTCCATGTTTCTTCGACATATGGAATAATAGTCCCCAAAGTTTCTTTGTCACCTTCAAAAGCAATCAAATAGATCTTTTCTCCACTTTGAAAGACCCAAGTGATAACATACTGTCCCTGATTTCATTATAGTGTTTAATTGGTAGGCTTCATTACCAGAAACAGTTGTTTTCGCCCCCCATAATTTTTCAACATCCTGACTGTCCTGCCAATGGGAAGCGAGTCGATTGGCAACGAGATTAGCAGTAAAGGTTTCACCAGGCCCAAGCTTTGCCTTCTCTTCCGTTAAGGCATTTAAGGTGATAATGTTGTACCCACTTCCATCCGTGTATTGGATATCATCCCCACCATTAACATCACGAAATCTAATCCAATTACTAGGAATATCAATGTAACCATAGTCAGAAGATCCTACTCGTTGGGTAGTTCCAGTCACTTTTCCCTCAGAGGAAGACTGAGATTTTTCATTAGAAGATTCCTCTTCACTAGAAGAACTGCTCAACGTTTTTTTAACCTTGTTGGAACTGGACGATGTCCCAGAAGATTGTTGAGAGTTCCTCTTACTTGGATTTATACAAGCTACAAGAGAAAAAATTGATAAGGCAGTTACCGTGCACAAAACTAATCTTTTTTTCATTCTCATCCTCCACTTCTACTGTTATCTACTACTAGTCTACCACCTTTTTTCTCAATTTAAAAGAGGCTTTTGTCAAGGCTGATACTAGTGCCAAAAAAACGCCCAACAAGGGCGTTACAGTTCACTTACTAATAAGAGTTTATGCCTATTCTTCATCCATTGATAATACAGACAAGAAGGCTTCCTGTGGAACTTCAACAGATCCAATAGCCTTCATCCGTTTCTTACCAGCTTTTTGTTTTTCAAGAAGCTTGCGTTTCCGTGAGACGTCCCCACCATAACACTTGGCCAAGACGTTCTTACGAAGGGCCTTGATATCTGTACGGGCCACAATCTTATGACCGATGGCAGCTTGGATAGGCACTTCAAACTGTTGACGAGGGATAATCTTCTTAAGTTTCTCAACGATTAATTTACCACGTTCATAAGCAAAGTCCTTGTGAACGATAAAGCTGAGAGCATCGACAGTATCCCCGTTGAGGAGAATATCCATTTTAACCAGTTTAGAAGGTCGGTATTCAGACAACTCATAGTCAAAGCTTGCATAGCCACGAGTCGAAGATTTCAATTTATCAAAGAAATCGAAGACAATTTCCGCCAGTGGGATTTGATAGATGACATTGACACGATTCTCATCGATGTAATCCATGGTCACAAAAATCCCCACGTTTGCGTTGGGCCAATTCCATGACAGCTCCGACAAACTCTTGTGGCACCATGATTTGCGCTTTGACATAAGGTTCTTCGATTGAAGCGATCTTGGTTGGATCTGGGAACTCAGAAGGGTTTGACACATCCAGTGCTTCGCCATCTGTCAAATTAACCTTGTAGATAACAGACGGTGCTGTCATGATCAAGTCAATATTGAACTCACGTTCCAGGCGCTCTTGGATAACGTCCATATGAAGAAGTCCCAAGAAACCACAACGGAAACCAAAACCAAGGGCTTGAGAAGTTTCCGGTTCAAATTGAAGACTAGCGTCATTCAATTGCAACTTCTCCAGAGCTTCCCGAAGATCGTTGTATTTGTTGGATTCGATTGGATAAAGACCTGCAAAGACCATTGGATTCATTTGTTTGTATCCATGAAGAGGCTCAGCTGCTGGATTGGTCGCTAAGGTCACAGTGTCCCCGACACGAGTATCTGCAACCGTCTTGATAGAGGCTGCAATATAACCAACGTCTCCTGTCGCCAGGAAATCACGGCCGACTGCTTTAGGAGTGAAGATCCCCACCTCTGTGACATCAAAGGTCTTACCATTACTCATCAACTGGATGGTATCGCCTGGCTTCACCATACCATTGACCACCCGAACTTGGAGAATGACTCCACGATATGGGTCGTATACCGAGTCAAAAATCAAAGCTTGCAAAGGAGCTGCAACATCCCCTGTAGGAGCAGGGACTTTCTCAACGATCTGCTCCAAAATCTCTTCAATCCCGATACCAGCCTTGGCAGAAGCTAAGACTGCCTCGCTAGCATCCAGACCAATGACATCTTCCACTTCTGTGCGCGCACACGCTCCGGATCAGCGGCTGGTAAGTCAATCTTATTAATAACTGGAAGGATCTCCAAGTCATTATCCAAAGCAAGATAGACATTTGCTAGTGTTTGCGCTTCAATCCCTTGAGCTGCATCAACTACGAGAATGGCACCCTCACAGGCAGCCAGCGAACGAGAAACCTCGTAAGTAAAGTCCACGTGTCCCGGTGTGTCAATCAAGTGGAAAATGTAGGTTTCTCCGTCTTTTGCTGTATAGTTCAACTCGATAGCATTGAGTTTGATGGTAATCCCGCGTTCCCGTTCCAGATCCATACTGTCCAAAAGCTGGGCTTGCATTTCCCGACTAGAGACCGTCTCAGTTTTTTCTAAAATCCGATCGGCCAGGGTAGATTTACCGTGGTCGATATGGGCAATAATAGAAAAGTTCCGGATCTTCTCCTGACGTTTCTTTAATTCTTCTAAATTCATTTCTTCTTCCTTATAAAACTATTCAGTATATTATAACAAAAAGCCATGAGCTTGGCTAGTTTAAAGGAATAAAATCCCTAATAATACGTTTTAATTCAAAATCAAAATTTTCTTCATTTATCACTAGTTTCTATTTACTTTTTCGATTTAATTCATTATAATAGAAGGTAACAAAAAGGAGGTGAGTCTCTTGGCAAGAGGACGAGGAAAAGCAAGCCCACAAGACAAAGAAGCCTTGCGCATTATTTCTGAAAAAATCAGAGAACTACTAAAAGTTCAAAACAAAAAACAAGTCGATTTATCTCGTACAACTGGTATTCCTGCTAGTACCTTAACTGGCTATGTGAAAGGGACTTCCCTTCCTGTTAGTGAGAACCTTGAAAAGATTGCTAGTTTCTTTGAAATTCCCTTATCAGACCTAGACCCTCGTTATGGTAAGTCGGATACCTTAGAGGATTCCAAGATAGAATTTATCTACAAACAACTAGACGAAGATTTTCAAGATACACTTTTAGAAGAAGCCAATCGCTTGTTAGTATTGCAGTCAGAGCGAAAAACGAATTGAGAAGAAATACACACCCTATACAGTCTTTGACAGTTATGCTGCTAGTCAAAGTGCTTCTAAGGGAGATTTGGTGTGGTTTGATCAAAAACTAGCCCATGATCTAGCTCTTTGGATTCATACTGACTCGTTAGAACCTAAATATCCAAAGGGTTCCGTAGCATTGATTAAGCAAACTTTCTATGATACTGCTGGTGCTATTTACGCCATTGAGTATGATGGTCAAACTCTCATTAAGCGAGTCTTTCGAGAAGCTCAAGGGATTCGTCTGGTTTCTCTTAACAAAAAGTATAGCGACAAGGTTATTCCTCTAGACGAAGAACCACGTGTCATTGGAAAGGTGATTGCATCCTTTCTACCGGCTAGAGAGGAGGATCTATGATTCAGTTAATAGCCATTGATTTGGATGGTACACTTCTTTCTCCTGATAAAACTATCAGCCCTGCTAATAAACAAGCTCTATTAGATGCAGAGGCAGCTGGCGTACACGTCGTCATTTGTACAGGACGTCCCCTATCTGGTGTTCGCCCAATCTTTGATGAGATTGGCTTTAAAAGTGACCACTCCTACTCAGTGATCAATAACGGCTGCACAACTGTAAAATCTTCAGATTGGTCCGTTATCAGTTATGATGCCTTATCTGAAGAAGATTTGGTTTATCTCGATCAACTGACGCAGGAGATTCATCCTCAATTAAGTTTATTTGATTTAAATCGCTATATTATTTTGAATCAGGAACCTTCCGAAATAGCCAAAATGGATGCCGGTATTGTTTCTACAGTACCCGTACCACTTGGCTTAGAAGAAGTCCTTGAGGCCCAACCAATTTTCCAAGGGATGTTTATTGATCAGAAAGAGCAAATTGATGCCTTCCAAGATACCTATGAAGAAGCATTAACCCAACGCTTCCATACCATTCGCTCTCAGCCTATTCTCTTTGAAATTCTTCCAAAAGATGTCAACAAAGCTACTGGTTTAAAAGCTCTTGCGGACCACCTGGGTATTCCTAGAGAGCAAGTCATGGCGATTGGTGATGAAAATAATGATATTGAAATGATTCAATACGCAGGTCTTGGAGTCGCGATGGGCAACGCAGCTAACCATATTAAAGAATTGGCAGATGTCACGACTACTACTAATGCTGAAGATGGTGTCGCTACTGCAATTAGACGCTACGTCTTGACTAATCAAAACTAGAAAAGGAAAACTAATGAAATACCCTACATTATTGGAAAGATTTTTAACCTATGTCAGAGTCAACACTCGTTCTGACGAGACTTCAACAACAACTCCTAGTACTCCATCCCAAGTCAAATTGCAAAGAATGTACTGATTCCTGAAATGGAACGAGTTGGACTGCAAAATATTTATTATCTTCCAAATGGTTTTGCTATTGGAACTTTACCAGCTAATGACCCAAGTCTCACACGAATGATTGGCTTTATCTCACATATGGATACGGCTGACTTCAATGCTGAGAATATCAGTCCTCAAGTCATTGAAAACTATGATGGTGGTACCATTGCTCTTGGTGATTCTGGTTATTCACTAGATCCTGCTGATTTTGCTAACCTCCACAACTACAAGGGACAGACCTTGATCACTACTGACGGTACGACCCTTCTTGGTGCAGATGACAAATCAGGGATTGCTGAAATTATGACAGCCATTGAATACTTGAATGCTCATCCAGAAATCAAACACTGTGAAATCCGAGTAGGTTTTGGTCCAGATGAAGAAATTGGTGTCGGAGCAGATAAGTTTGATGCAGAAGACTTCGATGTGGACTTCGCTTATACAGTGGACGGTGGTCCTCTTGGTGAATTGCAATACGAAACCTTCTCTGCTGCAGGCGCTGAAATCATCTTCAAAGGACGTAATGTTCACCCAGGAACTGCTAAGAATCAAATGGTCAATGCTCTCCAGTTAGCAATTGACTTCCACAATCAACTCCCTGAAGAAGACCGTCCTGAAAAAACGGATGGCTACCAAGGTTTCTACCACTTGATGAATGTAGATGGTACTGTTGAAGAAGCACATGCTAGCTACATCATCCGTGACTTTGAGACAGAGGATTTCGAAGCTCGTAGGCAAAGATGGAAGAGATAGCAAGTAAGATGAACCAAGAACTTGGTGCAGAACGCGTTCTCCTGACCCTTAAAGACCAGTACTACAACATGAAACAAGTCATCGAGAAAGACATGACACCAGTCAACTTGGCTAAGGAAGTTATGGAAGATCTAGGCATTACTCCTATTATTGAACCAATCCGTGGTGGGACAGATGGGTCTAAAATTTCCTTCATGGGAATTCCAACTCCAAACATCTTCGCTGGTGGCGAAAATATGCACGGTCGCTTTGAGTACGTGAGCCTTCAAACTATGGAACGTGCAGTTGATACCATCATCGGTATTGTTAGCCACGTATAAATTAACTATGTTTTATCATCACAAAATGCTTCGGTACAATTGTACTGAAGCATTTTTGTTTGTTTTATTTGATAACCTCAACTTGGGCAAACTGAGCATCGATTTGAGTTTGGTAGCTTTCATAGATAGAGATGGGGATTCGTAAGCAGGTCTTTGTCTCATGGGCAACGAAGGGACGGCTACTGATAAGAGCTACTTTTCTTCCAGATTCTTTCTCTGTTCTCAGACGTTCAATGATTTGTAGAATCCTTCTAGGTTCGTCTGGAGATCCTCGATCAACCAACAAGGTCCAGTCACTCCAGTCTGATGCCTCGTCCTCTCCACAAATAGAACTAAAGAAGGTCACTCCTTCTCCAACATGACCAAATCCAGCTGTCAAATCCAAAGGGTGAAACTTTAAAGAATGATTTATTTGGGGCTTTTCTTGTCTCTCGTACAAGTAGATATTATACAAGAACTGGAGATAGAAAGGATCCATCCGACTCAAGTCACAAACTTCCTCCATTTCAAATCCTCTATGTAGAGCTTCTAAAATAGATGAAAATCTGTAGGGCATCCGTTTAGCAATCCGTTGAATCAATTCATCGTCCGAAACATCCTTTAGAATATTCTTAGGCCATTGGTCCGAACCAAAATTTTCAACAGCTTGTTGATAGGCTTCTTCTAGACTAGTCCCAAACCCATAGAGAGCACCGATTGAGTTAATCTGAGTATTGAGGACTCTTGAAACTTTCTCTATTGGAAAGACAGGTAGTTTAAACAAAATTCGGTCAAGACTCGGTTCAAACAGGGCGGTAAGACCTTTCATCGTCGGGTGAGGAAGATCCAAAAGGTGGTCGCCTAATTTTAAGCATAAGGCTTGGTGATAAAGGGAATAACCTAAGGCCATGGACATGGTCGAAAAAGAATCAGAGGCAAATGGATTGACCTCAAGGATATAAAATTGGTAACTCTTTGGGTCCAAGGCAAACTTGATGGAAGTCGCTCCAACCAATCTCAGATGTCGAACAATCGACAAAGCTGCCTCCCGCAAGGTCTGGTGCTCTGTATCCGTCAAGGTCAGACTAGGGATGACTTGATAGGAATCACTGGAATGGATCCCCACCGGGTCTACACTCTCAATATTCCCCGCAAGATAATAATTATCCTGTCGATCTCGGACTACGACGTATTCCAACTCCTTGAAACCAACTGTCGAGAACTCCAACAAACACTGACCTTGTGGCGATACTTCTAGCCCATTTTCGACAGCCTCACATAAATCATCCAAGTTATTAGCTATCCGACGGCCTTGCCCATGCTTGCTGGCAAGTGGCCAAACAACAATGGGAAATTGAATCTGCTCCGAAAACTCAATGGCCTCTCTGACTGTCGAAACCAAAGAAGAGGAAGGAACTTGATAACCCAAGTCCTGTAAAAATGACTTTTGGTCTACCTGATGGTAAAAGGCTCTGTACTGCCTAAGCGAAGTTCCTAGAATACGGATCTTGTGCTCCTTAAAAAACCCAATTTCCTCCAATCGGAATAATAAGCCAAGGAGTTGCTTGTCAGCAAAAGACAGTAGTAAGTTTCTTGTATTTGTCGCTAGAAGGGCTTCTTTTAGACTATCCAACTTTAAACGAATAACTGAAACAGCATCTCCAGCTTCTTTTGGTAATCTCGTTCTCATCTCCACAATAGAGGATTTCTGTTTGGTAGCCACGTTCTTTTAATAAGGGACAAGAAGTGAGTGCTCCAAGCAAACTGACATCATTGAAGGATTCTGCACACAAAAGTGTTACTTGATTCATGACCATAACTCCTCCCTTCTTTCGTCTAATTTACTTTCAATCAGATCCATAAATTCATCATAGAAATAGAGACTTTCTCTTGGTCCTGGACTGGACTCAATATGATAGAGGACACCAATCAAGGGAAGATAGCGGTGACGAAAAGCCTCGATAGAGTGATCATGAAGCTCCTCATGGGTAATCAGAAAATCTCGTGGAAGGGTATCGCGTTCAATGTTGTACTGGTGATTCTGGCTAGTAATTTCGACCTTCCCAGTAGCAACCTCTTTTACTGGAATGTTGAGTCCTCGATGAGGCCTTTTTAGATTGTTGAGGCTGCCTCCGTGGGCAAGGGCCAGTAATTCTGCCCCCAAGCCGATCCCCATAATCGGAATATGCGGATCAATTTTAGCAATGACCTGGCAAATACTATCAATATGATGGGGATTCCCTGGGCCACTGGATAGGATGATCCCATCTGGCTGGAGATCCTTTAATTCTTTCAATTTAAGGGAATAAGGAACGACCGTTACATTACACCCTCTCGCGATTAATTGACGCAAAACCGAATGACGCAAGCCCAGATCGATCAAGACAATACTCTTACCAAATCCTGGTGCTGCATAAGGGGTTTTGGTCGACACTTGACGAACCTGGTCAAAAGGCAAGACGGTTGCCCGAAGTTGATCTAAGATATGCTCAATCGCATCCCCTTCATTAACCACTGTTGCCTTGATACTTCCATGTTCTGAAACAATTTTAGCCAGTTTTCTGGTATCGACTCCTTGAATCCCTGGAATGTTGTGTTTCTTCAGATAGGCATCCAAGGACAACTGTTTGCGCCAATTACTGGGATGGCTCGCTAATTGGTTCACTACCACAGCTAGACAACCTGGAAAAATCGATTCGTAATCATCTCGATTGATTCCTGTTGTTCCAATAACTGGAAAAGTAAAGGCTAATATTTGCCCCTTATAAGACTGGTCGGTAATTAACTCCTGATAACCCGTCATGGCAGAATTTAAGACCAATTCCCCACTGACATAGGTATCAGCTCCAAAACCAGTTCCTTCAAAAACCGTCCCATCTTCTAATACTAAGAGACGTTTTACCATAAATTCTCCTTACAGACTCCAAAAAGAAAAGTGAGAAAAGACCACCTTTTTGTAGACTCTCTCACTTCTCCTTTCTATTTTCTAACTATATTATTTCCGTCCAGCTAAAACCGCTTCGATGATAGCCATGCGGACAAAGACACCGTTAGTCATTTGCTCCACGATGCGTGATTTAGGAGCTTCTACCAAGTGGTCAGCAATCTCCACATCACGGTTTACTGGAGCTGGGTGCATCAAGATAGCTGTATCTTTCATACGATCATAGCGCTCTTGTGTCAACCCATGCAAACGATGGTAGTTCTCTTTTGAGAAGAGAGACTCATAGTCATGACGCTCGTGTTGCACACGGAGGAACATCATGACATCGACCTCTTCAATGACTTCATCAATCGTCACAAAGGTTCCATATTCTTCGAACTCCGCACTTCTCCACTCGTCTGGACCAGCAAAGTAGAGGGTTGCGCCCAAGCGTTTCAAGATTTGCATATTGGATTTTGCAACCCGTGAGTGATCCAAGTCACCAGCGATACAAACCTTCAAACCGTCAAAGTGACCAAACTCTTGATAGATAGTCATCAAGTCTAGTAAACTTTGGCTTGGGTGTTGACCAGAGCCATCTCCCCCGTTGACAATAGAGGCTGTGATGGTTGGACTTTCAATCAATTGCTTGTAGTAGTCTACTTCTGGGTGACGGATGACGCAGATATCTACTCCGAGAGCTGACATGGTCAAAATCGTATCATAGAGAGTTTCACCCTTGTTTACAGAGCTCGTTTTCACATCAAAGTCAAGGAGATCACAACCCAATTTCAACTCAGCCACTTCAAATGCTTTGTGCGTACGTGTTGACGACTCAAAGAAGAGATTAGACACGATATGTTGCTCGTCATAATGAGTCTTTGCTCCATTTTTAAACTCAATTCCACGCTTAATCAAGGCCATAACTTCTTCGTTTGATAAAGCTTCCATTGAGACAAGGTTTTTAAGTGCGATTTGATTTGTAGACATGTTGTAACTCCATTCCAAAGATATGCATATGTGAAAACGATACAGGAGGCTTCCTCAGTCGCTCCTGTATATTGCGACGATTTGAAAACTACCTTATTCACTCACCTCGATCAAGATACGATCTTGACCATCTAGCTCAGTCATTTCGACAATGATTTCCTCTGATCGACTTGTTGGAATGTTCTTTCCAACATAATCTGGTCTGATCGGCAATTCTCTATGACCACGATCCACTAGGACAGCTAGGCTGACACGAGATGGACGTCCGCGACTGACAAGATTATCGATGGCTGCTCGAATGGTCCGACCTGTATAAAGGACATCATCAATCAGGATGACATCTTTGCCAGTAATATCTACTGGTAAAACGGTTGAATCTTCTGTTACTTTAATATCATCACGGAAAGGCTTGGTATCCAATTCACAGACTGGAACTTCTATTTGTTCTAGTTGTGCTAACCGTTCTTTGATGCGATTGGCAATGAATACGCCACGAGTTTTGATCCCTACCAAAACAATTTGGCTCAGATCCTTATTCCGTTCGATGATTTCATAGTGATGCGAGTAATAGCCCGCTTCATGGTCAGATCATCAACGACTTCTTTGATCTTCATCTTTTCCTCCTAATTGATAGAAAAAAGCCTCCCTTTATCAAGGAGGCTTCAGAAAAATACTAAGAGATAAGAGCTAGAACGCATCTAGTTCACCCCTTATTTTGATCAGACTCCTTGCCTGCCTCACGGGACAGGATTAAAGGACTATTTAATTATCCATACTATATCACAGTTTATAGAGGGATGCAAGAAAAAACTTATTTTTTTCTACTAATGTTCGGATTTTTATCAACAAATCTTCTCTTTAATAATGATCTGTTCCTTTTTTACCAATCCTCTTCAGGGCAAACAGGCCACATCCAGCTAGTAAATAAGCGACAAAAATAATCGTCGCCATCTTAGCGACATAGAGCCAGCCAAAACGATTGACATTGATAAAGAAATAAGGGAAAGGACTGTCTTTAGCGCCAGGTACTGGCCATTTAAGGACCAAACCGTTGAGAAGAGCAAAGACCATATAGAGCAAAGGAAGCAAGGTCCAAGCTAACGGATCCGACTTCCGGTACTGTTTGGGTTTATCAATGACCAGGGTATCAAAGAAGAACATCAAGGGAACAATGTAATGACAGAGGAAGTTTTCCAAACGGTAAAACTTCTCAGGTGTCGCGATCGGTGCAAGCATAAAGTGGTAGATGACACAGGTGATCATGATAGACATGGTGACACCACCCTTCAAGCGAAGATAGCCCTGGGTCTGGGTCGAACGACCACGAAGCATGCGCCAAACCATATCTCCCATGAAGAACATGACCAACATGTTAGACAAAATGGTGTAATAAAGCATCATCCCAAAGCCACCATGCTTGGTGAGTTGCAAATAAACACCGATGACACTTAAGATAAACAATAGAAAACGATAACTAAACAATAGTTTGAATTTCATAGTATTCTCCTGAAAGAAAAGGGCTAAGCCCTTCTTCTTATTCTTAAATCTTCTTCACAAATTCTGATTTGAGTTTCATAGCGCCAAATCCATCAATCTTACAATCGATGTTGTGGTCGCCTTCAACAATGCGAATGTTTTTCACGCGCGTTCCTTGTTTCAAATCTTTTGGTGCACCCTTGACTTTCAAGTCTTTGATTAAGGTGACGGTATCCCCATCAGCCAATTTGTTTCCATTGGCATCAATCGCAACGACACCATCTTCTTCAACGACTTCAGCTGGGTTCCATTCATAAGCACATTCTGGACAGACCAAGAGAGCTCCATCTTCATAGACATATTCAGAGTTACATTTTGGACAGTTTGGTAAGTTATTCATTTCAATCTCCTTAGCAAAATTAACTCCCATAGTATACCATGAAAGCGACGTTTTGACAAATTCTGCTCAACTCTAGCAGTTTATATAAAAGAGGAGGCTACTCGGCCTCCTAGAATCGATAATAACCTTTAATCTTCTTGTAATTCTTGAATGCCTCGAATCACGCGCACTCCTGCTTGACTCTTATTCTGTAATTCTTCGTCCGAGTAGGGGAAGGTATTGATCAAGATACTTTGCATGCCGATACTTTTCGCCACAGCCACATCAGTAGTGAAGTCATTCCCTACCATGACCGTTTTATCAGGATTCAACTGGTGGTCTTTGGTGACTTTCATGAGAAATTCGCGCTGAGGTTTGCGAATCCCTGCATCAGACGACAGATAAATGTCGTGGAAAATCTCTCTCAAGCCAACCAAATCAATCTCTGGGTTGGTAAAGTCCGCTTGCGCATTGGATAAGAGATAAATCCGACACCCTGCAGCCTTCATATCTTCTAAGACTTCTTTCGTGTGCGGATAGAGCTCCAAGCGTTTGCGTGAGAGGACACGGAAAGTCCGAGCGATCAAGCGTCCCCACTCTTTAAGATGATGGACACTAGTTCCAGTTGGATGACTCTCTAGATAAAGCTGAACGAAAATCACGGTCAAATCAATCTCCGGATATGTAACCTGTTTTTCCCGAGCGATACTTTGCTCAGCTTGCTGTACCAACTCCTTATAGCGGACTTGCAGGCTGTCCCCTGTATAATGAGCACCATAGGACTGGTAGATTTGAGCCATGGTCTCCCACAAGACTGGACTCGACTCATCGGTTTCGATATCGACCAAGGTTCCATAAAAATCAAAAATATAGTTTTTAAATGCGTACTTTTGCTGATTCATCTCTTTCTCCCGTTACAAACATGGTAAAGGTCGCCTTACAGACATTGGCACCTTCCTGATTGGTAATGTCGACATCGACAACTCGAGTCGTCCGGCCACTGTGGACACATTCTCCGTGGATGGTTAGGATATCTCCTAGACGCCCTGCTTTCAAATAATTGATGGATGACTGCAAGGTCACACCATCTACTCCCTGTGAAATCACGACCAATCCACTGATCTGGTCACATAGAGTAAAGAGATAGCCTCCATGCGCATTTCCATAATAATTGAGCGATGATTCCACGACCTTGGTTGTCACCACCACATGGCCATCTCTCATAGTTTCGATCTCGTAATTTTCAAATGCTGCAATGGCATCAAAGTGAAAATCCTTCATATGTAATAAATCCCCCTAGATCAGGTATTCCTAAACCCTTCCATCATACTACTTTTTTCCACTTCTTACAAGAATAAGAAAAGAGCTGGTGTACCCAACTCCTTAATAGCGAAATTTTTCCCAATCATCGTCTGTCCGTTTGCGATAATAGAACTCAGACAAGTCCGGGTCTTCCATCACTTCCAGGAGAGGAAGCATATCGTAGGACAAGTCCAACTGATCTATTTGGTCCTTCTCAACCCAAGAAACTTCTCCTTCATCAGACGATCTGAGCTGGCCAGTAAATTCTGTCGCTTTGTAGCAAAAGACGATATAGCGGGTTCCATCATCTGGCTCCCAGTCTTTGACTGCGACGAGTTTAGGAGTTATAATCGTAAGACCTGTCTCTTCGTAAACTTCACGAATGATTGATTCTGCAAGGCTTTCACCTTCTTCAATATGTCCTCCAGGAAAAGCATAGCCAGACCAGTGAGTCTTTTCAGGTGAGCGGTATTGGAGAACCACTTTATTCGATGCACAGTCTTCGATCAGACATAGATTTGTTAGTATAGTAGGCGTTGTACGTGACATAAATTTCCTTTCTATGATTTATTCCTTTTTGTTTCAATATATTTCATAAGCAAAATCGTTAAAGCAGACACGGTAAAAAAGACCAGATAGGTTGCTATAGGAAACCAAATATAGCGGTGATCTAGGGATAGGAGAGAAGGTAAAATCCCTTTACTGTTTTTTCCGCTAATTCCAATAAAGAGATGAACTATTAAACCGATACTATTAAGATAGATAAATAAATCTGCAAATCTTTTTATTGTCATCCTTCCCCCAGACAAGTCTAGGAACCAATAGTCAAATAATCGATATACCAGACAAAAAAAGATTTATATATAGTGGAAAAACTATAGTTGATATCTCTGTATGGCGAAGGAATAGGGAGACTTTTCAAAAAAATTAGATTCATAATTAGTCCTATTGCTAGGATAAGACCGAGGATCAAGAAGAATCCTAAAAAAATTTATGAGAATCTAGCCAAAGATGAAAAACTTTCTTTCATTGAGAGATTCTTTTTTTGTATTTGAATTTCTTTTATTCTTTTTCATTTGAGTGGATTTTTCCCCATTAGCTTCTTACCCTTTTTTTCAAACCGGTCTAGTTATCTGTCTTTCTCTTTACCTTGTACTATTTTTTTAATTATTTGTGTCTCTTAGAATCTTGTTTCATGATAGTTTCTTCACTTCTGCTGCGACCTTTTTGAGATGCTGATTACGCATACTAGCGGTATTCACATCCCGACCGACTTCTCCCAAGATGCAGACGCGCTTGGTTTTGATCCCACAGTGGTTCAAGACAGCATTCTTCAAAACAGAGATACCATAACTATCCGGAATGTTGAGAGGACCTGAAAAGATCTTGTACCACCAGGTAGGAGCCATAGAAGTTGCATAAATACTTGCTGTTTTCCCTTTGAGCAACTTCTTGAATTGCTTGCCTCTAAGGTAATTCCAGATGAAGCTTCCTTGATCATTGGCCGAGTAAGCAATCCCCGGTGTAAAGACCCGGTCGATCCAGCCCTTCATAAGGCTCGGCATACTACTCCACCAGATGGGATAGACAAAGATCAGGTGATCCGCCCACTGGATTAATTCTTGGGAACGAAGAATAAACGGATCTTCCTCCATCCGTTTTCGATAGCCATAACGTAAAACAGGATCAAAATCCTCTTCATTAAGGTTGATTCCTTCAAGCTCGTGGCGATTTGAGTCAATCGTTTTGACAATGGTTTGGAAAATAGCCTGACAGTAACTTTCCTTATCCGGATGCCCATTGATGACTAGAAATCTTCATTCGTCTTCTCCTTCATTTCTTTGGTTCATTCTATCTCTTTTTTTTTTACTAGATTAATTGATAATGGTTCAAGATTGATAGATACGTCCTTTAGGAATTTTTATTTGAAGAACACATCATCCGCAATTCCTTAACAGGTTTTCCAAGTTTAAGTATTTGTTCTTGGCCATCAAAAGTAAAACCCATTTTTTGATAGAAAGCAATGGCTCGCTTATTATCTTTCAATACCCATAAATAAATTTCAGAGAATTGATCAAGAGCAACAAATGCAGCATGCATTAACTGTTTACTCACACCTTTTCCATAGTAATCTTTTAAAACATATAAGGCAATGATTTCACCAGCTTGAATGGTCTCATCACGGTAAATTTCCATAGCTGATAAATCCAACGACCTTCTTTCCATCCATCGCAATCAAGGTATTTTCTGGATATTTTTGACTAAAGAATCGACATTTTTCTAATGTCATCGTCTCCTGAAAATCCGCGGGTAAAAGATCGTCATAAGCCTCTCTCCACGTTTGCCAATGAACGAGAGATTTTCCTTCTATCTCTTCAGGAGTTTCCATTGCTTTTAATGATAATCTTCATTCGCTTTATCCTTTCTAATCCAAGGCCTTCACTTCCAACATCATATCGCGGATCTGTGCTGCCAATTCGAAGTCAAGCACTTCGACGGCTTCTTGCATTTGACCTTGCAGTTTCTTGACCAGTTCCTTACGCTCTTGGCGGTTGAGACTGGTGATATCCACTTCCTTGTCCTCTTCTTTGGCCACCGCCTTGGTAACAGAGATCAGGTCACGGATTTCCTTCTTGATGGTTTGTGGCACAATGCCATGCTCTTCATTATAGGCCATCTGAATCTGACGACGACGAGCCGTTTCATCAATGGCTTTTTGCATGGATTGGGTCATGGTGTCCGCATACATAATCACGTGACCCTCACTATTACGGGCTGCACGCCCGATGGTCTGGATGAGCCCCCGTTCATTACGAAGGAAGCCTTCCTTATCCGCATCGAGAATGGCAACCAGACTGACTTCTGGTACGTCTATCCCTTCCCGAAGCAGGTTGATTCCGACCAAGACATCAAAAACACCCAGACGCAAATCACGGATGATTTCTGTCCGCTCCAAGGTCTTAATGTCCGAGTGCATGTATTTGACCTTGACACCCATTTCTTTAAAGTAGTCGGTCAAGTCTTCTGCCATCTTTTTGGTCAAGGTGGTGACAAAGGTCCGCTCTCCACGTTCTACACGCGCATTGATCTCACCCAAGAGATCGTCCATTTGTCCCATAGTCGGACGCACTTCCACCTCGGGATCGAGTAGACCTGTCGGACGAATGATTTGCTCGATGATGGTATCGGTTTGTTCCATCTCATAGTCGCCTGGTGTCGCAGACACATAAACGATCTGGTGGACATGGCTTTCAAACTCCTCACGACGCAGCGGCCGGTTGTCCAAGGCAGACGGCAAACGAAAGCCATAGTTGACCAGCATCTCCTTACGTGAGCGGTCTCCATTGTACATACCCTTGATTTGGCCCATGGTCATGTGGCTTTCATCGATCATGATGAGGAAATCTTCAGGGAAGAAGTCCAAAAGGGTGTACGGTGGCTCTCCTTCACTCCGTCCATCCATGTGACGAGAATAGTTCTCCACCCCATTGGTGTAGCCCATCTCTCGCAACATTTCAATATCATACTCAGTCCGTTGTTTCAGGCGTTGGGCTTCCAGCAGTTTTCCTTCCTTCTCAAAGATAGCTAACTGTTCTTCCAGCTCAGCCTGAATCTTGGCAATGGCCACTTCCATATGGTCGTCATTGGTCACGAAGTGAGTGGCTGGGAAAATGGCTAAGTGGTCCACATCTCCTAGAACTTGGCCCGTCAAAGCTTCAATCTCACGAATCCGCTCAATTTCATCCCCGAAAAACTCAACGCGAAAGGCATGTTCATCACGCGAAGCTGGGAAAATCTCGACCACATCTCCCACGGACACGGAATTTCCCCCGTTGAAAGTCGATATCATTGCGTTCAAACTGGATGTCCACCAAGTCATTGAGCAAACGATCACGAGAAATCTCCAGACCTGGACGCAAACTTACCACGCTGTCGGAATATTCTTTGGGAGAACCCAAACCGTAGATACAAGAGACAGAAGCTACAACAATCACATCATTGCGCTCTAAAAGGGCTGAGGTTGCTGAGTGACGAAGCTTGTCAATCTCATCATTGACCGAACTATCTTTTTCGATATAGGTATCGCTCGATGGCACATAAGCTTCTGGCTGGTAGTAATCGTAGTAAGAGACGAAATACTCGACCGCATTTTCAGGGAAAAATTCCTTGAACTCCCCATAGAGCTGGCCCGCTAGGGTTTTATTGTGGGCGATGACCAAGGTCGGCTTATTGACCTGGGCAATGACCTGGCTCATAGTATAGGTCTTCCCCGTACCAGTTGCCCCCATCAAGATTTGGGCCTTCTCGCCACCTTCGATGTTATCCACCAACTGTTCAATGGCCTGCGGTTGGTCCCCAGACGGTTGGTATTTGGATACTAGTTTAAATTTGTTGTCTGTTACTCGATTAATCATCTCTTTGTCCTCACATATATAGACCTTATTTTACCATAAATCACCAGAATTCTCTGAGATGAGGAATGAAGAGAGAAGATAACATGTTACAGAACGATCCATTAAATTGGTACATGAACGAATTACAATCTAATTAATTGGACACGCATTAGCATAAAAACTAAACAAGACTCTCGCAATTACTTCGAAAGTCTTGTCTTTTACTCTAAAACCATGCAATACGAAACAAGAGGCTGGGACAAAAGTCCTAGCCTCTCAATTGTCTTTGGACTGTTGAGCAAGACGCGGTGGTTGAGTGGGCTCTACTATGCTAATTTCATCAGTTATTATAGCCCTACTCAACTGTGCGGAGGTGAGACGACGAAATCGAATTCTAACGAATGACCGATTTCTGTCCCACTCTACCAAAATTAGAAAAGTTTGCTCATCAGTATCATTTTTATTTACTACTTAACTTCTTGATTCCTTACCAAGAAGTAGAGAGTTGCTCCAAGTGAACATATCAGTCCGATAACGTAAATACAGAGTTGCAGATAGGAAGCTCTCCCTAATATTGTATCTGCAACAATATTATAAAAATAGGTAACTAGTCAATGGTTCCACTACTCTTTCTATGAATGGTTGTACTAAAATAGGAAATAGCAATAAAAATAGCTAAACTCCCCTATTGGACTTTTGAAAAAAATAACTTAAAAAAAGTAAGAAATCAAAAAAAGTATTGGATGGAGCCAATCAAATAGAAGCTGAAAATTTCTAAACTGACACCATTTTCGCTACTAAAAAAATGAAACCATATAAGCAGTACAATGAAATACAAGGTTGATTGTAGTACTACATCACATAACTCTACGAACAGAATTCGAATTGAACTTAAGATCCTTTTTCCACTTACCAAATAAACTAGTTTTGTTTCGTGTGATTGTAACTCAACAAATGCATTAACACACCCAATACCAACAGAGAGCATTGAGGCAAAAACAAGAGCTTGCTTTATAGATAATTGTACAACAGTATCATTGATTGCAACTGGTAACACACCGAAGAGACACACAAAACCTATCAAAAGTGACTGTATAGCTATCTGGTACTTTACGGGTTTTAAACTATATTTTTTGACGATAAGACTAAAAAATATTCTTGCCATTCTTCCTCCCCATTCGATTCTTTTCTACAACCATTATGAACACCAAGAACAAGATCCCTTCTACTATTAAAAGTGTAATTCCATACAATTGGCTCGTTTGAGTCCCTTCAATTCGGCCAAAAGCAAATGACTTTGCTCCAATCAAAGGCAATAGATTTTCTATTTTAGAGGAAACTCCTCTTAGAATACCTGATAAACTGATAACTAATAATAAAAACATCTGCAATTAATGCAGTCATTGATTTTTTTCGTTACGATTACGAAAAAGTAAAGCTAATAAAGTAAGAACGATTGCAAATATCATAATTCTTACCGTGACATCTAAGAACAAAGTCAATTCTAAATGATTCTTTAGAGTTGAATCTAGAAAAAAATGAGTAAAGATAACAGCATTTACTATAGAAAATTATTAAAGTAGAAAGTAACGATAGGACAATCGAACTTGCAATAAACCCAGTAAGACGAACTTTCCAGTTAGCAATCAATAACTGGCTAAAATAATCATCACCAAATTGATAATGGGTTGAATAAACAAGTGAAACAAGAATTGGCAAGAAAATAACACTTGCTTGGTAGGGTGAAGATAAGAGAGCATCCCTGACTGTATACACTGGATTCGATGATAACATAGATGGATCAAGGTTAACCGCCTGTCCATTTCCTTCTACTAAGGCATTTATCACCTGGATATTTTGAATTGTAAAAAAATATGCTGACTCCCAAAATAAGAAAAAAAGTGAATTTAAAAGTAGGTAAACTACAATATTTATAGAGATCACTAAAAAAGGAACGCTTCAACATATTATTCACCTTCTTTCCCTTCAAGTGCCTTAAAATATGCTTTCTCAAAAGAGCCAAACTCTTTCAAAATATCTTTTGTAGAAGCATCAATAACAATTTTGCCATTAGAAATACCAACCAAATGATCTACAGTTAATTCTAACTCACTCATATAATGACTTGTCATTAATACAGTTTTACCTTCATTGACAAAAGACTGCAAAAAATTACGTACCCAGCGAATTCCTTCTGGATCTAGTCCATTGATTGGTTCATCTAAAATTAAGATGTCAGGATTGGCTAATAAGGCTGTCGCTAAACCAAGACGTTGCTTCATTCCTAATGAATAGTCTTTTACTTTTTTATTTTTAGCTTCACTTAACCCCACCAACTCTAAACATTCCTTACACCTATTTCTATCAACCCCACAAGCCAAGCCAATCCACCGAAGATGCTGAAATCCTGTTCTGGTTGGGTAAGGTTGGCAACTGTCAAGGAACGATCCAACAATACAAAAAGGATTATCTCCCAATTGAGAGTATTTTTTTCCATCGATCAACGCCATTCCCATTTGACTATTTTCTAAACCAAGTAAAATTCTGATTAAAGTTGATTTTCCAGATCCATTCGGTCCAATCAATCCAGTAATCTCACCTTTCTTAGCTTTGAAAGACACGTTTTGAAGGACAATTTTATTATTATATTCCTTATGTAGCTTTTGAATTGTTATCATTCATTCTTTTTCCCTTCTGACTTTTAGTGAAATTCCACCTTCACTTGGAGCAAGTATAACAGGAGAAAAATCAGGAAAATTATCAGAATAATTATTTTTCTTCATTTCTAACAAATTGCATTCTATATTTGCTATAATATGCTCATATAATTGGAGGAACTATGAAGTATAAAAATTTTTAGCCATTGACGATGATGAAAAAAATCTTACGATTAATAGGGAATGCATTAGAAAGCAAACAACTTTTCACGTGGAAACTCGTAAAAAAATATAGAGGAGATCAATATCTGTGACTTTACTGGATTCGATCTAATTTTACTTGACGTCATGATGCCTATTTCTGGTTTAGAAATTTGTCGTTCCATTCGTCCACAAATTGCTACTCCAATCTTATTTCTAACCGCTAAAGATTTTGAAGAAGATTTACTAAAAGGAATACAAGCCGGAGCCGATGATTACATCACAAAACCATTCAGCATTAAAGAATTAATTGCAAGAATTCAAATGCATCTTCGTAGAGAAGAAAGATCACATCATGCCTCTAAAGAAGAGATGGATTCAAATATAGCTTTTTATCGAGATAGTCAAGAAGTTTATTATCAATCAAAGAGAATTTCATTAACTAAGCGAGAGTTTGATTTACTTTATCTTTTAGCAAAAAATGAGAACCGAATATTTAGCATAGAAGAACTGTACAATTACCTCTATCCTGTAGACTCTGATGCACAACTACGATCCATTACTGAATACATCTATCAAATCAGACAAAAAAATTTAAGATTCATCAAATTGATCCCATTAAAACAGTATGGGGAGGAGGATACAAATGGAAAAAAAGAATTGACAATCAAGCAACTCATTAAGCGTACCTACCTTAAAAATCATTTTGGCAATTTCTTCTATGTCTGATACTTTTTTTACATAGTTCCAGCTCTTCTATCTTCTGTATCTGGAATTAATGAGAAAAAAATGCCAATCACTTTGCTTTATTTTTTTTAGCGTCAGTTCTTGGATTTATCTTTGCATCATTTTAATTTTTTTATCATTGTAATAAATATTAGACGGTTATTAACCAAGATTCAAAAAAAGAAATGAACATGGTTTATCATAGTGGTCTATATTTCACCAAAAATGAACATCACCATTTGCAGATTAAAGAATTTATTGAAACAAATGAACTAATCGAAAAAATGCAATCTGATATAAAAAATAGGATTGAACTTGAAAAAGAACAAAAAAAAGAACTCATGTTTCAAGTATCTAGCGCTGCACATGATCTTCGAACTCCTCTAACTGTCATCAGAGGAAATGCTGAATTCTTACAATCTACCAAACAAACACCTCAAGTAATGGAATGTCTAAAAGATCTTGAGCAAGCAAGTATTCAATTAAACGATTATTTTAACCACTTCATCCAATACTCCAAAACCTTTTACGACCATGATATTCAACTTGAAAACATATCAATTAAACAAGTAACTCATCAATTGAAAGAACACATCACTCCTTTACTCCCTAAAAATACACAATTTGTTTTTACAAACACAGTAACTCCATCAACAAAAATTGCCATTCATTCCAATCTATTTTTCCGAGCAATCACAAATATCATTAATAATGCAATACAACATCAAAAAGAAAAATGATGCACAAATCCAGCTAACAATTTCACAAGAAAAATAGTCAATTAGTTCTAACTATATGGAATAACCAATCTAGTTTTTCAAAAAATATATTACAGAATGCTGGAAATCTTTTCTATAAAGATGACCAAGCAAGAACACCCTCTCAAGAAAGTCACTATGGACTTGGTTTATCTTTCGTAAAACGCGTCATGAAACTTCATAATGGAACGATGCATTTAGAAAATATTAATCATGGTGCACAAGTCAAACTAATCATTCCCATTATTATATAGAAAAAGCCGAACCCATCAATATGTGTTCGACTCAGAACTCAGACAAACGTCATTTTTGGTGTTTGTCTTTTTCTTATATGACTATCAGCCATTACACAGAGGTTAGTCATCAAACTTTTCTTTCCTCTCCCCTAAGCGATAAACAAACACTAGGGATACAAGAAGAACCAAAGTAGTGATAATCGATCCTTCTGCTCCAAATTCCCCTCCGGTCAGCCAGTCAGGTCCTGATCCCATGGTAAAGCTAAAGATAGACGCATCTGCGCCCGTACCACTAACTTGAAAACCAAGGAGATTCCCTTGTACATAGTTCCAAGTACCGTGTTGAGCGACCACTAGCCAGATACTATCGGTGTAGACAAGGAGCAAACCAGCTAGAACCCCATCGAGGATGATATTCAGAACGGATAAGAAGGTCACCCCTGAATTACCTAGATGGAGAAAACCAAAGAGACTACTAGAAATCGCGATCGCTAAGGGTAGATTGGCTCTTGCTGCAATCCGAGTTAAGAGCCAACCACGTGTGGCTACTTCTTCTGTACCACCTTGAAGGAGCCAAAATGGGAATAAACCTAGAATAAAAAGAATGGGTTCTAAACTTAATTCATTCAGCTCAAAAGTTCCGATTCCCCCAACCTGGTAGAAAAGGGCAATCACACCCATTTGAAGCAGTGAAATCAAGATTCCCCAACCTAGATACTTCAGCCAATTCTTTTTTATAAAACCTAAAGTCGATAAGGGATTCTTCTCAATGAACTTCACCCAAAAAATAAAGAGTAAAAGAATAAATACGAAACTGAAGAGCTCATAATAGAGAATGTAATGGTAGAAGAACTCTTGAACACCTGATCCCCCATTCCCTGGTGAAAAGAGCTCTACTAGAAACCCTAATCCAATTGAAAAAGGTCCAAGCAATTCATTCCCCAGCCAAAGCCCACCTTCAACAAATAGGAAGGTTAAAAAGACATAGAACAGTGTAGAAATGAGCACTGGCCATGTAGTGTTAGTTTTTATATCCTGAATGATCTTCCCTTTCTTCATCATCAGCCTCCATTTACCTAATAGCTCCATTGTAACAAAGAAAATCTAAGACCGCAAGATTAATTCATGTTAGATAACCTAACATGAATTGGTTGATTTCTTGATTTTAGGTTTCATTTATGATATGATAATACTTGTAAAAAATAAATGATGAAATTCATACTTGTTTTCAGTATGAATTCTTTATTTTTTTAACCCTTTTGGGTATTCCTTCCGTAGCTCATTATGAGTCTATTGGATTAGATATAAAGGAGAACGAAATGAAGAAAAAACTAGTAGCTTGTTTGCTTTTCTTATTTCCACTATTCGCCTTTGCGAGTCCAGCACAGGCTGAAACTGTTAAGGTCGTTTTCGATACGGCATATGCGCCCTTCGAATTCAAAGACTCAGACCAAGTTTATAAAGGAATTGACGTTGAAATCTTGGATAAGATCGCTGAAATCAACGGTTGGACCTTAGAAAAGTCTTTCCCTGGCTTTGATGCTGCCGTCAACATGGTCCAATCTGGACAAGCCGATGCCATTATGGCAGGGATGACCAAGACCAAAGAGCGCGAACAAGTCTTTGCGATGTCCGATACTTACTATGATACAAAAGTCGTGATCGCAACCAAGAAAACTAACAAGATCACTTCCTATGACCAGCTCAAAGGTAAAACAGTCGGAGTCAAAAACGGTACTGCTGCTCAACGTTTCCTTCAAAAGAACAAGGACAAGTACGGTTATACGATCAAAACCTTCGACACCAGTGATTTGATGAATAACAGTCTATCAACCGGTGCAGTGGATGCCATTATGGATGACCAACCTGTTATCGAATACGCCATTAAGCAAGGACAAGACCTTTCTATTAATATGGAAGGAGAAGCTGTCGGAAGCTTTGCCTTTGGGGTCAAAAAAGCTGGTTCCCACGAAAAACTCATCAAACAGTTCAATACTGCTCTTGCCCAAATGAAGAAAGATGGAACGCTAGACCAAATTATTGAAAAATGGACTGGTAGCAGCCAATCATCATCTACAGCAACAACTACCGCTAGCACTACTGTTGTTCCAGAAACGAGCACTGAAGCAGGACAAAAGGCGACTCCTAAGAAGAAAACTTACAAAATTTCTAGTGATTCCTCTTTTGCTCCCTTCGTCTTCCAAAATGATCAAAGTAAATACACTGGGATTGATATGGAATTGATTAAGGCCATTGCCAAAGACCAAGGATTTACCCTAGAAATTAGCAATCCAGGTTTTGATGCTGCTGTCAGTGATGTCCAGAATGGTAATGCCGATGGAATGATTGCCGGGATGACTGTTACTGATGCGCGTAAGGCGACTTTTGACTTCTCAGATCCATACTACACAACGAACTCAATCCTAGCAGTTCAAGAAAGTAGTAACATTGCTTCCTACGAAGATCTAAAAGGAAAAACAGTTGGTGTCAAAAATGGTACGGCTTCTCAAACTTTCCTCGAGGAAAACAAGAGCAAGTATGGCTACAAAATCAAAACCTTCTCAGATGGGGCTTCTATGTATGACAGTTTGAACTCAGGTTCTGTAGCTGTCATCATGGATGACGAACCTGTAATCAAATACGCCATTAAACAAGGGCGTAAATTCAAAACACCAATTGAAGGAACACCAAGTGGGCAAGTTGCCTTCGCTGTCCAAAAAGATTCGAACCCTGAATTGATTGAAATGTTCAACAACGGTTTGGCCAACTTAAAAGAAAGTGGCGAATACCAAAAGATCTTGGATAAGTACCTTTCAAGTGATAGTGATGAAACCACAGAATCTACTTCAGTAGATGAAACGACTATCTGGGGCTTGCTCCAAAACAACTACAAACAATTGTTAAGTGGACTTGGTGTCACTATTGCACTAGCACTTCTTTCATTTGCGATTGCTATGGTGATCGGGATCATCTTTGGGATGTTTAGTGTCAGTCCTTATAAATGGCTTCGTTGGACTGCTGAGATTTTCGTCGATGTCATCCGTGGTATCCCACTGATGATTCTTGCTGCCTTTATCTTCTGGGGAATTCCTAATTTGATCGAGTCCATGACGGGTCACCAATCCCCAATCAATGACTTCCTTGCAGGTACGATTGCTCTCTCACTCAATGCTGCTGCTTATATTGCTGAGATTGTTCGTGGTGGGATTCAAGCCGTACCAGCTGGACAGATGGAAGCTAGTCGAAGTCTCGGGATCTCATACAGCAAGACCATGCGCAAGATTATCTTGCCTCAAGCAACCAAACTCATGCTTCCAAACTTCGTCAACCAATTTGTCATTGCACTGAAAGATACGACGATCGTGTCAGCTATCGGTTTGGTCGAGCTCTTCCAGACTGGTAAGATTATCATCGCTCGAAATTATCAAAGTTTCAAGATGTATGCAATCCTTGCTGTCTTTTACCTCGTCATCATTACCTTATTGACACGCTTTGCAAAAACAATTAGAAAAGAGGGCTAACTAATGGCTAAATTAAAAAATTGATGTCCATGACCTCCATAAATATTACGGTGAAAAATGAGGTCCTAAAAGGCATCTCAACAAAAATTCTACGAAGGAGATGTGGTTTGTATTATCGGTCCATCTGGTTCTGGTAAATCAACCTTCCTACGCAGTCTTAACCTTCTTGAAGAAGTAACCAAGGGACAGATTACCGTGAACGGTTATGACCTGACTGATCCTAAAACCAACATTGATATCGTTCGTGAAAATGTCGGGATGGTCTTCCAGCACTTCAACCTCTTCCCTCATATGAGTGTTATTGAAAACATCATGTTTGCTCCTTTGGAGCACAAACGCATGAGTCGGGAAGAAGCTAAGGAATTAGCAATGGAACTCTTGGAAAAGGTTGGACTTGCAGACAAAGCTGACGTCAGTCCTGATAGTCTATCAGGTGGTCAGAAACAGCGGGTGGCCATTGCGCGTGGTTTAGCAATGAAACCTGATGTCATGCTCTTTGACGAACCGACTTCTGCCCTTGACCCGGAGATGGTCGGAGATGTACTGAATGTTATGAAAGACTTGGCTAAGCAAGGGATGACCATGATCATCGTCACCCACGAGATGGGATTTGCTCGCCAAGTGGCCAATCGTGTCATCTTCACAGCAGATGGGGAGTTCCTCGAAGACGGCAAACCAGACCAAATCTTCGACAACCCACAACACCCACGATTGAAAGAATTCCTGGATAAAGTGTTAAACGTTTAATAGAAATAAAAACTGGAGTTAAACCTCCAGTTTTTTTTGTTGCACTATATTTTACAATTTATCAAGTAAAATTCTATAAAATGTGGAACTATTTTTCATCCAAATAACTTGCTAAATGACGCAAAAAAACTATACCATAGTAGAGTATCTTTTGATCAAATATTTCATTTAAGGATTATTATGAAAAAATTATTAGAAAAGGTTAGTATCCTTTCTTTATCTCTTGTCCTAACGACGTCGTTTTCGATTTCTAGTGCCCTTCCCTCAATGTTTGAATACTATAGGAACTTCCAAAAAGTCAAATCGAACTCTTAGTATCTCTTCCATCAGCAGGGATTATGGCCACTCTTTTCCTCAATCCCTTTATTGAACGCTTCTTGGATGAAAGGAAGATGATTATTAGCGGACTCTCGATTCTCTCCGTTTCTGGGATGGTTCCTTTCTTTAACCAAGCCTATCCCATCCTTTTCCTCTCTCGTTTAATCTTTGGGATGGGAGTTGGATTGATCAATGCCAAAGCTATCTCCATTATCAGCGAACGCTACCATGGTCGTGAACGAGTGCAAACTCTTGGCTTTAGGGGATCTGCTGAGGTTGTTGGGACAGCCCTGATCACCTTATTGGTGGGTTTTCTCCTCCAATTTGGATGGACTACTAGTTTTCTAGCTTACGCTGCTGGTTTTCTTGTCCTTTTCCTCTTCATGATTTTTGTTCCTTATCATCATCTTGAAGAAGAACACCATGTCCAAACCAGTCAAAAAGAACCTCTAAAAAAAGAAGAGTGGCGTTTAACCATTATTTTAGCAATCCTAGCTGCAATGATTGTTCTTTGTAATGTTGCAGTTACACTTCGTATTCCAAGTATTGTTGCCTACACCTTTAAGGACCAGCACAACTCATCCAGCTTAATTCTTAGTGCCATGCAATTAATTGGGATTCTAGCAGGAATTACCTTCTCTGGATTTGTCCACCTATTCAAAACAAAGTTAATAACTTACGCTGGAATTGCCTATGGTCTTTCATTACTAGCAGTTGCCCTCTCTCCGAATATTTCAGTTCTCGCCTTTTCTGCTCTTATCTCTGGCTATACCTATAGCACTGCTCTTACCATGGTTTTCCAAATCTTATCAGCTAATATCCCACCTCAACGTTTAAATCAAGTAACCTCAGTAGCTGTTTTGGGTTGTAGTACTGGGGCAGCCATTACTCCATTTGCACTCACCTTCATTGGTCTCATTTCACAAAACAATGCCTTTATCTTTACCGTCTTAGGATTGGCTATGGCACTCCTATCCTTCTCTCTCCTTTATCTATTAAAGGATTATCATGAATAAACAAGCAAGACTGGATTGGCCTCCAGTCTTTTCGATTTCCCAATTTCTAAAATGAAGCTAGATAGAAAAAGCCATCATCACACTGAAAACCAATGGACGGAAAGCAAATGATATTGATTCTTCCATCAATCAATGGTTGTTTAGGTCCCTAGCCATCTCTTTAAGTCGATAACTTTTGATTGTGAGATAGAGTTTTCTAACTGGAAATCTTTGAATGATCAAACACTATTTCGACTTCTTTTAAAGTTACGTGAAAAATCTAACCTAATTTGACAAACAACGAATGAAAATAATAAAATATAGATATAAAACAACATTCCCCTTAAGGAGGTTTAATGATGATTCGACAATCTAAGAAACTCTTTCTTGGTCTGCTCTCTCTTCTTGCTGTTTTTATAATTGCTGGATGTGTACGGAACCAAGCTTTAGATAAAAATGCCAATAACGTGCAACAGACGCAAAAAGAAAATAATCCATCAACGCTTACTGGTGAATGGGAATCAGTTGATGAACTCGAATCGCTTCAAAAAGCATTTTTCTTTAAAGGTGTTCAACCGTTGACTTTTGGACGATTCATCGAAGCGTTCAAAGACTTCAAGATGAAACTGAAAGTCGATGGAGACTATGCAACCATTAGCTATAAGGAAGATGTAGAGCCTTTCGCAAAAGCTTTCTACTCTATCGCAAAAGACAAAGATAAATACACTGAAGATGAATTCGTTAAAATGTTATTCGGTGCTCAAACTGAGTTTGCTTCAACCTTTAAAAAATATACCGTAAGTATGGATGAAAAAACGGGTATTTACAGTTATGCTGCAAAAGGAACTATTGATGAACAAGAAAAAAAAGTCACCTTCCCTGAGGGATTTACGATTTTTAACTCATTCCAATATTCTGTAGATGAACGTCAAACTCCTGTAACCTTTAACTACGAAATTAAAGATGGCATTCTTTATTTATATGATGATGCTAAAAACGAAGATGGCCTTCCAGTTCGTTTTGAATTGCGCTTCAAGCCAGTTCAAAACCAAGAAAAGAAATAGATAGGAGAAGCTACTATGTTTAAAAAATATTTAAAAACCATTATTGATTGTATGTCGCTCTCTCTTCTTTATCGCTGGATGTGGAAACAGCAACACACCATCAACTCAATCCACTACTGAAAAAAACGTCACTTTAGATGGGAAATGGGAAGCAATTGACTTCAGAAGTACGATAGAACGAAGCATGGGTTACCAACAATTCGACGAAGAACAACCTATGCGTTTCAGTTATTCTGATGGATGGAAAGATCTAGCACCAACATTAAACATTTCTGGTGATGCTGTTGAATTCGAATATACTGCTTCAATGAAAAAAACCTTTAAGTACGTTTTATGATTACTTTAAGAAAAAAGATCCAGATACAGATATAACAAAAGAAAAATATCTTGAAGCCCGTTTTTACAAACTAACAAAACAATTTCAATCTACTACGAATAATACTTTAGAATATGATACTGCTAATTTAACCGTTCATGGTCTTCTGAAAAACGGAAAAATCGATACAGATAATCAAACGATCACATTCCCCGAAACTCCAAACATTATAGAGTTGGTAAAAATTTCTATTGGGAATGTAACTAGTGAGAAAAACATATCACTATACTCTTGAAGGTGATCTTCTAACATTAACATTAGAAGATCGCGATGAAAATAATGATTTAACGGCGTATTTCAAGGTCAAGTTTAAAAAAATTGCAGACGCTGATTCTAAATAAAAAAGTTTTACAGATAAAACTACACCCTAAAAGATTGATCATGGAATCTACCTTTTAGGGTGTTTCTTTATAGTAAACGGCTTCGGATAAATCGAAAAGGACTTCATTCTGTAGAATACAAAACAAAGACCTCTGATTAAATTATTTTTTAACTATATAATGAAAGTTCAAATAGAAATTGCTTTTTTATTAACTAATCTGTTGCTGAGTTGATTGCATATTATAGTAGACACCTTTAAGTGCCATCAACTCCGTATGATTCCCATGTTCAACAATATCTCCATTCACCATGACCAGGATGAGATCCGCATTTTCAATCGTAGAAAGGCGATGGGCGATCACAAAGCTGGTCCGACCCACCATCAGCTTATGAAAGGCATCCTGGATGAGCAACTCCGTCCGCGTATCAATGGAAGATGTTGCCTCATCTAGTATCAGAATCTTAGGCACTGCAAGAAAGACCCGAGCAATGGTCAAAAGCTGTCTTTGGCCTTGAGAGAGGGAGTCTCCCGCATCTGCTAGATAGGTATCATAGCCATCTGGAAGCTGTTGAATAAAGAAATCAGCATTGGCAGCCTTAGCTGCTTGGACCACTTCTTCCTTACTAGCATCTGGTCGACCAAATGCGATATTCTCATGAACGGTCCCCACCTTGAGCCAAGTCTCTTGAAGGACCATCCCAAACTGCTTGCGGTAGCTTGCTAGGCTATAGCTATCAACGGCCTCTTGGTCTAAGAGCAAGCACCCCTGATCCACATCGTAGAACCGCATGAGAAGGTTAATCAGTGTGGATTTCCCAGCCCCAGTCGGACCGACAATAGCTACCTTACTAGCTGGTGGGATAGAAATGGAGAGATCCTTTATGAGGGGCTGATCAGGTCGATACCCAAAACTGACACAATCAAATTGGACAGCTCCTTCTACAGCCTCTTCTTGCAAATCTTTCTTGCCACTTTCTTTCACTTCCTCTTGATCCAAGACACTATAGAGCCGTTCGGCACAGGCCAAGGCACTTTGCAACTCAGCAAGAACAGATGAGATGTCATTGAAGGGTTTGGTATACTGATTGACATAGTTGAGGAAGGTCACCAACTGGCCAACAGTAAAGCCAGTACCCGATAGGATTCGGAAGGCTCCAAATCCCGTCACCAACGCATAAATCAGGGCATTGACAAAGCGCGTCGCTGGATTAACAGTAGAGGAATAAAAAATCGCCTCTTGAGAATAACCAGCATAGTTGCCATTGATCTCAATAAACTTGTCTTTAAACTGACCCTGCGCATTAAAAGCTTGGAGCAAGCTTTCTTGACTGAGAGATTCTTCAATCATCTGCGTCTGAGCCCCACGAGCTTGGGTCTGCATCCGAAAGAGATGGTAGGAACGCTTGGCAATAAAACGAGCGATAAAGAGTGATAAAGGAGTCAGGATCAAAACCATTCCCATCATCATCCAATCCAATCGGGCCATACTCGCGATGGTCACTAAGATTGTAAGAAGACCAACAAAGAACTGATTGAAGACCATGAATAGACCATTGTTCAGTTGTTCAACATCAGTGGTCAAGCGACTGACCAAATCCCCAGTACCTTGACGATCCAAGTAAGATAAAGGAAGGACATGCACTTTCTGGATAACCTTCTCCCTTAAGTCTTTACTGTAGCGATAGATCATCTGATTGTAAACCAAGGGATTCAACCATTGAATCAGACTTGCAAAAAGAATTACTAGACCCATTTGTAAGATAAGTGGGAGCAAGAGATGGGCTGCATCAGGGAGCACCACTAAGTCTACTGCCTGCCCGATTAGGATGGGGATATAGACGGTTAACAAGACTTGTAAGATCGTTCCTAGACTGGCTAAGATGAGCCAGATGGGGTGTTTGCCTATATCAGCAAGCAAACGCCGTAAATAAGTCTTCTGTTTCATTTTGTCCCCTCCTCTCTTTTCTGTTGGGAGAAATGAATCTCTTGGTATAAAGGATTGGTTGCCACCAAGTCTTCATGCCTTCCTAAGCCGACCTGTTTGCCTTTATCTAAGACGAGAATTTGCTCAGCGCTTCGCAGACTATTGGTCCGTTGCGAGATGAGGATGAGACTTGTCTCCGTCAATTCCTCTTTTAGAGCCTTTAAAAGCCGTGCTTCTGTCAAATAGTCCAATGCTGAAGTGGAATCATCCAACACCAAAAATGGAGCTTGGCGAAGGACAGCTCGAGCAATGGTGAGACGTTGCCGTTGCCCCCCAGAAAAATTTCGTCCAAAAGCTTCTACCAGAGCGTCTAGCCCCCCTTCTTTCTCACGGACGAAATCAGCTGCTTGCGCAACTTCCAAGGCCCACCACAACTGCTCTTCATTCGGTTCCTCGTTTAATCCCAGCGTTAGGTTCGAACGAATACTACCTTTAAAGAGCTCTGCTTTTTGTGGAACCACTGCTACCCAGTCACGCCACTGACCAAGAGTCTTGGGACTCTGTCCATCTTTAAAAATGGTTAGATTTCCTTGACTTGGGCCATAAAGATATCCTAACAATTGAACCAGGGTAGATTTCCCTGATCCTGTCCCTCCAATGATTCCTAAGGTTTGTCCCTTGTTCAAAGATAAGTGAATGCCTTCTAAAGACGGTTTTGCTGCTAAGGGATAGGTAAAGACAAGATCTTGGATCTGGAGAGCCAGTTGAGGATTTGAAGCAGATAACTCATCTAACTCTTGATCCAAATCTTCACTCTTCTCATCAAATACTTGGACAATCCGACCAGCAGCAATATAGCTTTGGTTGAGCGAGGTCACCAACATGGCTAACTTCAATAATTCTGTTAAGATTTGAAGGAGATAATTAACCAAGGCTACCAACATTCCTTGACTGAGCCTCCCCATTTGAATGGAGGCTTGTCCCTGCCAAAGAATACAAATCAAAGTCCCGTTCACGACTAAGAAGGTCAGAGGACTAATCAAACTAGACCATTTGGATACTACTAACTGCCATTTGGTATAGTCTTGGTTGATCTCATTAAACTCTGCTTCTTCATGAGTTGCTTGCCCAAAAGCGCGGATAACCCTCATTCCTTGTAACTGCTGACGCGTGATGGTAACCATTCGGTCCGTTATCTTCCTGATGCGTGCATAAAGAGGATTGACCAGATGAGACATGACGACAATGATTAAGGTCAAGAGAGCAACCATTCCAATAAACCACATTGTCAGTTGCGGACTAATAGTGAAGGCCATAAAAATAGAGCCAAAAACGACAATCGGCGCTCGGAGGAATAGACGTAAAAATAGATTAATCCCCGTTTGAATCTGATAGGTATCACTGGTTAAGCGCGTCACTAGACTTGAGCTGGTTAGGCGATCCCTCTGCTCCTTAGACAAACTAAGAATTTTCGCATACAAATCATTGGACAATTCCTTCGTATACCCAACAGCTGCCTTTGATGAATAATATTGGGCCGTGATCGCTACAAGAACGCCAAAAGTAGCAAAAACAAATAAGAGACCAACCACCCCAAGCATTCCACCTTGATCCTGACGGGGAATCAGTTGATCGACAAGCTGGGCAATTAAAAGTGGAACCAGTAATTCAAAGCTTGCTTCTAACAACTTGAAAAACGGTCCCAGTATGGTTTCTTTTTTATAATTCCTGAAGTATTTCAATAAGTCTTTCATACTACTAGTTTCTCTTTCTAATGGATGTACTTATTTTACCACAATTTGGAAAGAGAGAAAAACTCTCCCTGCAAAGCAGAGAGAGTTGAAAAACGACCCAATGTACGTCAGGAATATTATTCTGTCTTTGCCCCCTTATTTAATAGCTTGCCCATTTTCCCTAATCCAATCAGTAAGAGAGGGTAAGAAAAAAGTGTTATCAGGCCTAGCACAAGAAAAACAGCTACAAATCCACAAGTGTCAATCAACCAACCAGTCAGTGGGAAGATCACAATCATAGACAAACTAAACATCATCGAATTGATACTCAGCATGGTTGCTCGTACACTAGAAGGCAAATAAGCTTGTAAATCATTGTAGTAAATGGGTTGATACACTGCATAAAGGGCATTGGTCAAGAGATAGACACTTAGATAGGCGAAGGGAGTCTTGAAAACTACCAAAAGCAAGGCCAAACCTGTCAGTGCAACCAGAATTGGAAAGACTTGATTGCTATTCCATTTCTTCCCAATTTGACTAGCTAGATAAACCGCTAGAAGATTGAATCCACTACCAATCAACATGATGAGCGAAACTTGCCAACTGACTAGGTCACTGATTTTCTGTTGGTAGTAAAAATAAAACATACACATGATGGTTCCTAGCAGCTGATAGGTGAACATCCAGTAAAACAAGACTGGTTTTTCCTGCCACTCTTGTTTCACTACCTCCAATATACGCTTTATGGTCAAGTGTTTTCTTTCACTACTCTTGCTCACTGGCTCTTTCATTAGAAAAATCAAGACTATGGAAAGCAAGGAGAGACCAATAGCAATCAGATAGGTCCAAGCTAAGGCTCCGTGAATAAAGAAGCCTGCCACAACTGTCCCTAAGGTTCGGGTGACTTCTGCTACACCAGACAAAAAGCTAGAAATCTGAAGATATCGGTCCTTTTGCCCCGCTTCTACCGCAGAATCATATAAGAAAGCGGTGCTAGTCCCCGAATCAAAATTGTAAGACCAAGCACTAACCATCATGGCAATCGCATAGATCCAAAAATTCCCCTGACCAAACAAAATCAAGATAGAGGACACAATACTGGCCATGCGAGCCAAATAGAGATTGGTCTTGTAACTAAATCGATCAGCCAACATACCAGATGGGATTTCACACAAGAGACTGGTCCCATGAAAGATACTTTCTAGTAAACCGATTTGAAGCAGGGAAAGACCATTCTGAATGAAAAATAAAATCCAAAAACTGGTAATTCCAAAATAAGATGTGAATTCCAGTCCTGCTAGGAGTGGAATATTGCCTTTGTAAGTTCTTTTTAAACATTGTTTTCTCTCTTTCCATATGTAGTATGACTGTTTCTAAAAGACTTACTTAGAGTTGCCTACATTTTCTCCACCTCATTCATTTAAAGTAAAAACGCCAGATGGGGTTTTTATAGTTATTAAGGTTTGATACGGTGCAACATACGTGGGAATGGAATGGCTTCACGGATGTGTTTTTGTACCTGTCTGCAAAAGTCACCATACGCTCGATACCAATACCAAATCCACCGTGTGGGACTGTACCGTATTTACGAAGGTCAAGGTAGAATTCGTATTCTGTACGATCCATACCAAGTGATTCCATCTTAGCGACAAGGGCATCATAGTCTTCCTCACGCATGGAACCACCGATGATTTCTCCATAACCTTCTGGCGCAAGCAAGTCTGCACAAAGCACGCGATCAGGGTTCCCAGGAACTGGTTTCATGTAGAAAGCCTTGATGTCTGATGGATAGTTGATCACAAAGGTTGGTACACCAAAGTGGTTTGAAATCCACGTTTCGTGTGGTGAACCGAAATCATCTCCATGTTCCAAATGCTCATAGTCAGCATCTTCGTCATTTTCATGCTCTTGCAAGAGATCAATCGCTTCATCATAAGTAATGCGTTTGAACGGCTCTGCAATGTAGCGTTTCAAAAGCTCTGTATCACGTTCCAAGGTTTCCAAGGCTTGAGGAGCACGATCTAGAACACCTTGAAGCAACGCTTTAACATAAGCTTCTTGCAAGTCAAGTGACTCGTCGTGTGTCAAGTATGAGTACTCCGCATCCATCATCCAGAACTCAGTCAAGTGACGGCGAGTTTTTGATTTCTCCGCACGGAATACTGGACCAAAGTCAAAGACGCGACCAAGGGCCATAGCACCTGCTTCAAGATAAAGCTGTCCTGATTGGCTCAAGTAAGCTGGTGTTCCAAAGTAGTCTGTTTCAAAAAGTTCTGTAGAGTCTTCTGCAGCATTTCCTGAAAGGATTGGGCTATCAAATTTCAAGAAGCCATTCTTGTCAAAGAACTCATAAGTTGCATAAATGATTGCGTTACGAATTTGCATCACTGCTACTTGTTTGCGTGAACGCAACCACAAATGACGGTTGTCCATCAAGAAATCTGTACCGTGTTCTTTTGGAGTGATTGGGTAATCTTGAGATTCACCGATGACTTCAATGTCTGTAATATCCAACTCATAACCAAATTTTGAGCGCTCATCTTCTTTGACAATCCCAGTCACAAAGACAGACGTTTCTTGGCTCAAGCGTTTGATGGTATCAAATTTTTCAAGACCTACTTCTTCACCGAATTTTTCGATAAAGTTTGGTTTGAAAGCTACACCTTGGAAGAAGGCAGTCCCGTCACGCAATTGCAAGAAAGCAATTTTCCCTTTTCCTGATTTGTTAGCAACCCAAGCACCGATAGTCACTTCTTGACCGACATAGTCTTTAACTTCAATGATGGTAATCCGTTTTGTCATAATACATCTTCCTTTTCTCGTTAAACTTGTCCAAAGACATGATCACCTTTCATTTTACCACAAATAAGAGCCGATAGCTATCTATCACAAACTAAATTCCACCTTTTTTTAACGAAAACTGACTTTTTTTAAAAAAGACAATCATCTTTTTAAATTCTTGAACCGATTTAAATATTTTTATCCTATATTTTGATTTTTTTCAAAGGAAAAATCCAGTCATTTTATTTCTTTATAGAAGCCATTTTTGACAACTAAAAAAAGCTTACAAGTTATACTATCAGTTTCTATAAGGAGGAATATATGAAAAAGAAAATTCAACTCACCACTGGATTGTGTGCAGCTGTATTGGCTCTCAGTCTCGCAACTACAACTCTAGCAGATGAACATACGCTTCCTAGTGCAGAACATCAGGATGGAACTTCTCTCGTTCCTGTTTCGACTTGCTAGTTCAACAGATGTCGTCTACAAAACAGTTGGAACCCGTGCTTTTACCGAATATGACGTCTCTGGAAATTGCCCAGCAACGGTTACAGACGAAAATGGAAAAACATGGTACCGCATAAGATACTTTGATTTAGGTGCTAAAAATAGTTTTGCATACAATAGCGCTCCCGAAAAAGGTTCTGCTACAACACCAGTCATTGAAGTCATCCATCTCTATGATGATAACGATCTGAATCCAGACGTTATTAAACGAGCTCGTTTTGTGGATGAAACTGGACAAGAGATTGCCCCTTCCCAAGAAAATAGCGTCGAGCGTAGCCTTGATTTGGCTTATGAAGCTGGTCTACTAACAGCACCCGCTCAAATCCAAGCTAATGGAAAAACTTATACCTTCCAATCAGCTGACAAAGAAGAATTGACCTCCAACAAACTTCATGTTTCTAACTTGGTTACTGTGACCTATTTCTATAAAGAAGTCATCAGTCCAGTTGATGAGAAACCGGTAACTCCTTCAGTTCCAGAAAAACCTGTTCAAAAAGTCCGTCTTCCAAAAGGAAATAACGGAGTCAAAACTCGTGTTCCTGTGAAAAAAGGGAACACTATTCTTTCTGTCGATTACATATAATTCTAAAGAAAAGAGAGTGGGACAGAAATCGGTAATTCGTTAGAATTCGATTTCGTCGTCCCACCTCCGCACAGTTGAGTAGGGCTGTAAAAGCTGATGAAATCAGCGTAGTAGAGCCCACTCAACCACTGCGTCTTGCTCGACAATCCAAAGACAATTGAGAGGCTAGGACTTTTGTCCCAGCCTCTTAATTTTTAATTTTCCATAAATTGATGCAAACGACGAACTGCTTCTTTTAGCGTTTCCAGGTCAGTAGCATAGCTAAGACGGACATTTTCTGGAGCTCCAAATCCAGCTCCTGTAATAAGGGCAACCCCCACTTCTTCTAGAATGGCAGATGCAAACTCTGTCACATCCGTATAGCCTTTCATTTCCATGGCTTTTTTGACATTTGGGAAGAGATAGAAAGCTCCCTGTGGCTTGATCACATCAAAACCTGGAACTTCGCACAAAAGAGGATAAATAGTGTTCAAGCGCTCCTCAAAGGCTTGACGCATCACCTCTACTGAGTCTTGTGGCCCTGTCAAAGCTTCAATCGTAGCATACTGAGAAACAGCTGTCAGATTGGAAGTTGTCTGACCGGTTAGTTTACTCATGGCTGCAATGATTTCTGGGTCACCAACAGCATAACCAACCCGCCAACCAGTCATGGCATAGGCTTTTGAAACCCCGTTGATGACAACAGTTTGTTTGCGGATAGCTTCGGATAAGCTAGAGATTGGAACGAACTCATTCCCGTTATAGACCAGACGACCATAGATATCATCTGCTAAGATAATAATGTCATGCTCAACAGCCCAATTTCCAATGGCTAAGAGTTCTTCCTTGCTATAAATCATCCCCGTCGGGTTAGATGGAGAATTCAAGACCAAAACCTTCGTCTTTTCCGACCGAGCTTCTTCCAATTGTTCAACGGAAACTTTAAAATCATTGACTTGGTGCCCCTTGACATAGACAGGAACACCTTCTGCCATAAGAACTTGGTCCCCGTAACTAACCCAATAAGGTGTTGGAATGAGCACTTCATCGCCAGGATTGACCACAGCCATAAAGAAGGTATAAAGTGAGAACTTAGCTCCTGTCGCAAAGGTAACTTGGTTTGGTGAAACGGAGTAGCCATAGTAGCGTTCGAAATACGTATTGACGGCAGCCTTTAATGCAGGCAGGCCGGAAGCAACCGTATAAAAGGAGGCCCGTCCATCACGAATGGCTTCTACTGCAGCATCTTGTATGTTCTCTGGAGTGTGAAAATCAGGCCGCCCTCAAGGTTAGGGAAGAGGACATCTTTCCCCTCTGCCTTTAGTTTTTTTAGCCTTAGCATCACTAGCAAGGTGACACTTTCCTCCATTTTTAAAAACACGATCAGAAATTTTCATAGCAACCTACTTTCTACTGGGGGCTTCCTTTGCTTCCCCACAATGACATTTAAATGACAAGGAATTAACTAGTAACAATATACTTATTATACACCATGTTGAAGCGAGGGAGCAAGGATTTTACTAGCTTTTCTCTAGTTCTCATCACAAGCTCGATCCTTTAATTTTTTTAAATAGTTTGAACATAAAGTTAACAGAGATATCTTTTCTGTTGAGAATATTTTTTTATTTGTTACTGACCTGTAATAAATTTGACAATAAGCCTTAATGCCGTCTAATACTATTTATTGATAAAATAGATGTATGAAGAAATTAGAGAAATTATTTGAAGAAGCCCACACAGATTTAAAAACAATGATCGTCTTTCACAAGGCTGAAAGAACCCTTCGAGCAACAGAATCCCATGTCTTTAAAGTCCATCAATTAACACCGACTCAATTTTCAGTCTTAGAAACCCTCTATAGTAAAGGAGATTTGCGGATTCAAGACCTAATTGATAGCATCCTTGCTACGTCAGGGAACATGACAGTAGTGATTCGTAATATGGTTCGTGATGGATGGATCAAGCGAGAAACGGATCCCGATGATCGTCGTGCTAGTATCGTTTCCTTGACTGAAAAGGGGCGTAAAAAAATTATCGAAGCCCTTCCTGATCATGTCTCCAATGTTCAAAAACTCATGAAAGTCTTTACTGAGGAAGAGCAAGTTCAACTCCAAACTCTCTTAAAAAAATTTAAAGGTGTGAATTAAGTGTAAAAGTCTCCCTAGCTATGTTGATTAAGTCGACCTGATCTTATGTAGATTCAGCGAACGACTTTTTTGACATGGCTTTTTTATTTTATCATTGAAAAAACTAGTAGTAACAAACCTTTCTACTAGTTCTTTACTTCTTTATGGAGCTAATTCGGCAAAGCTTTCACATAGACTAATTGATTATCTGTTGACAAATCAGCTCTATAGCCAAAACCAGCGAAGCTTAAGTTCTTCATCTCTTCTACCGTATTGAGCTGTTTCTCCAATAAGGCTGTCACAAAAGCACCACGCGCTTTCTTTGAAATAGTCGAGTGAACCTTTAACTGACCATTTTTCACTTCTAGGAATTTAAAGGTCACCATCCGATTTTGAATCTCCTTAGAAAAGACTGTTTCAAACTCACTTGAAAGTAAAGAAATAATCAGGTCTTCGTTCTGAAGGGCTTGATCATAGCTAGCCTTCCAAAAAGTCTTTAAGGATTTCCCCTGGACCTTGAGCTTCATTAAAAAGTCTAACCGATGGGGAGCAATCGGCTCAAAGGCTGGAATCACCCCATAAAGAGCTGAGGTGATCATGAGGTGCTCATTCACGTAAGCTTCTTCTGCTTCTATCCAGTCTGTTCGGCGAATATTCCGATACATGAGGCCGTCAAAGAGCCTCAAAGCAGGGTATGTCTTAGCTGTACCAGACTTGAGTGCTTGGATCCGCTTCTCTTCTTCACTTGCTCGCTCTTCAGAAATCTTATAAAGTGAGGCTAACTCTTCTAGAGAGAATGAAGCTAAGGCATCGATGACCTCTTGTGTCTCATTTGATACAGGATTCCCCGATTTTTCTAGGGTATCCAGATTCATTTCTTTTGCAGTTGGAATTAATAGTTTCATAGAATTATTGTACCATATTTCATTTTCCCTTGACATAAAAATCATCAACATGTTATCATCTAGTTACGAAAAACTAGATATCAAAGAGGTAATAACTATTTTATTCAACTACAGTTATCCCAAGTGGGAAGAAATTCCTGATATTGACCTTTATTTGGACCAAGTCCTCCTCTATGTCAATAAGGTTTGTGCGCCTTTTATCTCAAAAACAGACAAGGGCTTGACAGCCTCCATGGTCAATAATTACGTTAAACACGGCTATCTGCCAAAACCAGATAAGAAGAAATACAAGCGACAGCAGGTTGCCCGTCTCATTGCTATTACGACCCTAAAAACGGTCTTTTCCATCCAGGAGATTGCAGCAACTTTGAACCTCTTGCAGAGTCAAGCCAACTCCGCAGACCTCTACAATAGTTTTGTGGACTTTCTTCATGAAGAGAAAGAACCTTTGGCACCTATTATCGGATCTGCCTGTCGTACCGTGCTACTCTACCAAGAAACCCTATCCTATATCCATGTTCATTCTGAGGAGGAAAAATAAAAGTGAATTATGCTAGTAAATTAAGTAAACGATTATCCTTTGGAGAGGAAGTCGCAAATAGTGTCACCCATGCAGTCGGTGCCGTTTTGATGCTCTTTCTCTTACCAACTTCTGCTATTTATAGTTATGAAACACATGGGACTCTATCAGCTGTCGGAACTTCTATTTTTGTCATCAGTCTCTTTCTCATGTTTCTCTCATCGACCATCTACCATGCTATGGCCTATGACTCACCTCAGAAGTATGTCCTTCGAATCATCGATCACTCCATGATTTATATTGCTATTGCAGGAAGCTACACACCCGTCGTCCTTTCTCTCATGAACAACTGGTTCGGTTATGCCATTATACTGATTCAATGGGGGACGACTATTTTTGGGATACTCTACAAGATTTTTGCTAAGAAGGTAAATGAAAAATTCAGCCTGGCCCTCTATTTGATTATGGGTTGGTTGGTGATTTTTATCATCCCGCAGATCATTAGCCAAACAAGTCCAACCTTCTGGGGCTTGATGCTGATGGGTGGCCTATGCTACACCGTAGGAGCTGGATTCTACGCCAAAAAGAAACCATATTTCCACATGATTTGGCATCTCTTCATCTTAGCAGCTTCTGCTCTCCAATATATCGCGATTGTGTATGTCATGTAAGACAGTGACTCTCTTATAGGGAGTCACTTTTTAGTTGCTTTTTTACACCCAATTGACTACAATAAAGAAAAATTGTACGGGGACAGTTATGACGACCAAATACCAAAAGATTTTTACAACATTGAAAAACCAGATTGACCAAGGAATCCTAAAAACCGGAGACCGCCTGCCTTCTGTTCGCCAACTGGCTAGTCAGTATGCCTGTAGCAAGGATACTGTCCAGCGTGCCTTGCTTGAGCTCAGCTATAAAAACTACATCTATGCCAAGCCCCAAAGCGGCTACTATGTCTTGGAGGAAGAGACAGTGAAGCATACCGACCTGCCTCTATGCCTCAAGGAAGATCGCTTTCAGGCCTTTGAAGACTTCCGGACTTGTATCAACGAAACCCTTGTCGGCCGTGATAATTACCTCTTCAACTACTATGAAAAACAGGAAGGCCTCGTCGACCTCCGTCAGTCTATAGCTTCCCTTCTTCGTGAAGATGCGATATACACCCAAGAGCAACAAATCATTATTACCTCAGGGACCCAGCAAGCTCTCTACCTCCTAAGCCAGGTAGCCTTTCCGAACCAAAAAGAAGAAATCTTAGTAGAGCAGCCAACCTACTATCGTATCAATAAGCTCATCAAAGATCAGGACTTGCCTTACCAAAGTATCAGTCGTTCGCCCAAAGGAATTGACTTTGATCAATTGGAAACAATCTTTAAAACCGGCAAGATCAAATTTTTCTATACCATTCCGCGCCACCATTACCCGCTGGGACATAGTTATAGCAAGCAAGAGAAGGAACAGATATTAGCCTTAGCAAAGCTTTATGATGTCTATATTGTCGAAGACGATTACTTGGGGGATTATGATCCACATTTTTCTCCTAGCTTTATTACCTGGATGCATCCGACCGGGTCATCTACATCAAGTCTTTTTCTACCAGCCTCTTCTCTGCCCTTCGGATCACTTCTATGGTCCTGCCCCAAGCCCTCCTTGCCCCTGTCTTAAAACTGAAGGGGACACTTGACTACGAAAGTAACTTGGTCATGCAGAAGGCCTTGAGTCTCTATATTGACAATGGCATGTTTGCCAAAAATAAAGGTCTCCTTCACCAACAGCAAGCTATCCAAACAGAGCAGGCTACTTTTCTTCTCTATCAACATTCTCTCCCCATTCCCGCTTGGCCTGTCATTGGGGGAGTCTTGCTAGATTTGAGACAAGTTTCTTCGATTGCACGACTAAAACACAGTGGACTTCCCCTTCGCTTCTTTGAATCAGCCTATATCCAAACTTGTCCCTATGCCTTTGCCCGCATTGAACAGGACAAACTGGAAGAAGTATTGAGAAAGATCCAAGCTTATCTGTGATGCATCCTCACCAGATTATCTTATGATTTATTTTTATATATAAAACTATGTTACAAAGAAATTACATTTATTACAAAAAGCTTGACATCTGTAACAATAGGAGTATAATCTAAGTCAGAAAGATATAGAGGTGATTTTATGAAACAATCTATGATTCGTTGGACTGCAGCCTCTCTTGTGGCTGCATCACTTGGACTTGCTTTGGGCGGATGTGGCACAAAAGCAAAAACTACTTCTTCATCCGAAAAAGCTTCTAGCTCAAAAGTTGAGAAAAAACCAAAAGCTAGTTTGAACAAGAAAACTACCGTTTCTTCTTCTCAGACAAAAGAAGGAGGCGATTCTTCAAATCAAGCAAGTAATACAACCGCTTCATCTGAAACAAGTAAGGCTGGAGATACCGCTTCAACTGATCAAACTGTCGTTCCTGCAGATCTTGTCGGTACTTGGGTAGGGTCTAGTCCTCAAGCAGATAGCATCAAAATGACTGTTGAAGCCAATGGGGATATTACAACTGTTGTTAGCTTTAAAAATGATAGTGAACCGACCCGCACAGCTACCTATACTGCAAGAGCTATTCAAGCATCTGGAAATGTCTATTATTGGGACTCTGAAGGACTTAACGGGGCAGATGCACTTCTTCCAGGTATTACCGGTTTAGGAGTTGCAAATTTCCGTTTCAGACCAGGATTTATCCTAGAGGAAGGACACTATACTCCGATAGCTTTTACTACAGATATTAATACAGATTTTGACTACAACAATTACAAAGATTTCCACTTCTCATTGACCAAAGAACAATAGGTCCGGGAATTTCTCCACTATAAAAAGAGAGTGGGACAGAAATCGGTAATTCGTTAGAATTCGATTTCGTCGTCCCACCTCCGCACAGTTGAGTAGCGCTGTAAAAGCTGATGAAATCAGCGTAGTAAGAGCCCACTCAACCACTGCGTCTTGCTCGATAATCCAAAGACAATTGAAAGGCTAGGACTTTTGTCCCAGCCTTTTTTTATGTTTCAATCGCTTTTCCTCATGATTTGGGATTAACCTTACTTCTTAGTCAAGGCCCAGCTCTTAGCCACAAGCTCAAAGAGAAGATCATCCTCTACTCGACCATCCAAGGGTATGCTGATCCAGTACTTCTTGTTCATATGATAAGCCGGATAGAAATGGGGTTCTTCTAAGAGTTGGCTGACATGATCCTGTTTAATATTTAAGACCTCAATCTTCCCTTCCTGCCTCGCATCTAGCTTGGACCAGTCTATCTTCATCAAGACGCCAAACCATTTGAGATCCTTTTGATGACGGAAGACACCCGAGTCCGGAGAACGGTCCCAGAGGTATTCGATGGGACGGTCATATTGCTGGCTGATCCAATCCACCAAGCGCTTAGTCTGAGGATACAAAAAATCTTTGACAGCAAAACAGGAGCTTCTGATATCCTCTAAGGCCTGCTGGCAAGCTTCTCTGACTTGGCCAACATATTGACCAACCATCTGGTCCATATGAAGCTGCACATAGTCGTCACCTGTCTCCTGATCCACTAGCCAAAAATGCACTTGCTTACTTTGGACAGTCATATAAAGTTTGAAGTCTCCATCCAGGATCAGTTGATCATAGTGAAACTTCTCTCCCTGCTTTGAAAACCCATAAGCTAGGGCTTTTTCTTTGTCTATACTGTATTTCTCAAAATAATCTGCTAAAAACACGTTCTACTCCTTTCCCTCCAGTATACCAAAAATCAAGAAAAAAGAGCTGAGATTACTTCCTCAACTCATATGTATTTAAAAGACAACACGAGTTCCATGGACCTGATCCACACCTGAAAGGTCGAGGAAAGCTGTCGATTCTCCAAAGAGATACCACCACCTGCCAAGATTTCTAACTGGGCATCAGCTAACTGAGCATACTCTTTGTAGCGCTCTAAACGAAGTTTTAAGTCTGTTTCTGGACTTCCAGCTCTCGTTAATAGTCGCGTCACACCCACTTCCTTCATCCACTCGATACTCGGAGCTTGATCTTCTAAAGGAATCTGGTCAAATGCCATATGCATGGTCAATTCAAATCCTTGGCTAGCTTGGATGAAACGAAGCATGGCATCTTTATCCAGCTGATTGTCAGCAGTCAAAGCCCCAACAGCCAAACCATCAACACCCAGGTCACAGGCAACTTTCCAGTCTTCTAACATAATGTCTAGCTCTTGCTCAGAGTATACAAAATCTCCACCTCGTGGACGGATCATAACGATGACCTTGGCCTGATAATCTTTAGCAAGCTTCACAGCTTCTTTGATCACACCATAGCTTGGAGTCGTACCTCCAACCGCTAAGTTATCACATAATTCTACACGACGCGCTCCTGCTTGAAAAGCCTTCTCTAACAGTGTTATGTTCTCTGCACAAAATTCATATAACGGCATCCTAAATCTCCCTGTATTTGAAATCGTTTTCTTGTTCTACCTTACTCTTTTTTCAATGCTTTGTCAATTAGAAAAACCATCGGCCTCATCAGAAACCAATGGTTGATGCTTAATAGGAAATTGGAACAATAATTTGTAATACCATGTTCCCTTTTTCGACCTTCGCAGAATGGATTTGGTAGCCACTTGTCGGCATGGTCAATTGGATTTGATTCCCTGTCATAGTAGCTCCTGTGCCCTCTTGGTTAACTTTTTCAGCAATCTTTGAAGCAACCAAGCTACGTGGAATCGGCAGATGTCCAAGACGGGCCCGTTCTAGATTCAAGGTCAATTGTTGATCCGTCACACTTGCTGCAAAGTCCATGCTCACCATGGTTTCTACCGGTCCCAGTTCAATCGGAACCTGAACATTGATAGACTCTCCATTCATAGCAACTGCTGTATTGAGGAGAGTTTCATCTGAAACTTCTCCAAGCATTCCTTTAATAACTTGGCGCAATTGAGGAGAATTCAGTTGAAGCTCTGTTTGTAGGCCAGAAGCAGTCACGTCTGCATTAGAAAGACCTTCTTGAGCCAGATCTACCAGTGAAGTATTCACTGTTACATTTTTAAATTGCTCTTGACTAGGAATCTTTGCTGGGATTAGGAAGATTACTAAACCAAGCACTAGAAGGAAGGTTAGTCCGATGAGTCGTTTGATCCATTTCCACATATGGTCACCTCTTTTCAATTTTATAAATAAGAGAAATCTTCTCTTTCAATATTAGTCAATTCTTTTTCAAAATATGACTTCTATTCTACCCTAATTTCTCAAAAAAAGCGAACGAGAGGAATAAGGTGCACATAAGAAAAGAGGTGGGAAAAATCCCAACCTCTATTTGAATGTTAATGGAACTGCATCCCACCATCCACGATAATGGTTTGTCCTGTGATGTAGTTTGAATCAGGACCTGCAAGGAAGCTAACCGCTGCAGCGACATCTTCTGGTTCAGAAAGACGTTTCAAAGTGATATCTTTCGCGAAGGTTTGCATACCCCACTCGTCATCTTTACCAGCGTTCTTACCAACTTCATGAGCGATATCATACATCATTGGAGTCTTAACGATACCAGGTGCATACGCATTGACAGTAATACCTGAGTCAGCCAAGTCACGTGCCAATGTTTGAGTGATACCACGAACTGCAAATTTAGTACCACCATAGACAGTCAAGTTAGGGTTACCTACAACACCTGCTTGTGAAGTTGCATTGATGATTTTTCCGCCATGGCCAAGCGCTTTGAATTGAGCTTGTGCAGCTTGAGCACCCCAGATGACACCACCAACGTTGATGGCAAAAGTGCGTTCAAATTGTTCTTCTGTAATCGTATCAAGTGGTGTAGTTGGTGCAACACCAGCGTTGTTAACGACGACGTTTAAGTCTCCGAAATGATCCACAACTTTTTGGAAAGCTGCAGCCACTTCAGCTTGTTTAGAGACATCCGCAACAACCGCAAAGCATTCTCTGCCGATAACTCAGCTACTGCTTTTTCTGCTGTTTCAGAATTGTAGTCTAAGACTCCGACTTTGAAGCCATCTTGTACCAATCGTTTTGCAATCGCAAAACCGATCCCTTGACCTGCACCTGTGACAATAGCTACTTTAGACATATGATTCCTCCTTGGTATCCCCGATACCAGCAAACGTTCATAGAAGAACAGCAAAGGTTGACAGTCAGTTTTGTATGAATCTATTATAAGTTCCTTCCAAAACTATGCTAACAGTATACTCCTTTGTGAAATAAGTGTCAAACTCTGGCCTGTTATTTTTTAAAGTATTTTACAATCTATCTTATCTTTATTTAGTAATAGATTAACTGATCAAAAATAATTTTTGAAAAAGGGTTTTATATCTTGACAAAAACACTCATATTGCCTATTATTTTTGCGACTTATTTCATGCTACACTAATTTTTTTAGAAAAATCAAACAATAAGGAGGTCAAATAATGAAAGAATTCATGGATAAATTGAATAACCTACCTAAGCCAGTTCAATAAATTATTGCGATCGTTATTTTCTTTATTGCGTTTTACATTTCTTATAGCTTGTTTTAAACTTTAAACCATGACCTCACTATCAAACAACTTTTCTTATTTGGAAAGTTGTTTTTGTTTTCCACAGTAATCAAACCTATCCTACACTTATGTAACCTCCTTCAGATTACATAGATTTACGAAAACTAAAAAGCCTTCTTTCGAAGGCTTCTCATAAACTATTCATTTGATGAGTCCCTTTAGTAATCAGACTCTGCAAATACTTGAGTGGCTTTGACTGCTTTCTTCCACCCCTTGTACAATTTCTCTTTGCGAGCTCCATCCATCTTGGGTTCAAAGATTTGGGCTACTCCATGAAGAGATTTTAATTCATCTAAGTCCTTCCAATAGCCTACTGTCAGACCTGCTAGGAAGGCTGCCCCTAAAGCAGTTGTTTCCAAGTTTTTGGCACGAGCAATCGCAATTCCAAGAATATCTGCCTGAAACTGCATTAAATAATCATTTTTCGCTGCTCCTCCGTCTACTTTTAGGACAGGGATAGGAGTTTTGGCATCTACCTGCATGGTGTCGATGATATCGCGTACTTGATAGGCAATAGATTGAAGGGTTGCTTTGATAAAGTCTTCCTTGGTCGTTCCCCAGGTAAGTCCAAAGACAGAACCACGCGCCTCTTGATTCCAGTATGGTGCTCCAAGACCAGTAAAGGCAGGGACCACATAGATTTCATCCTGGTTCTGGGACTTCAGAGCATAGGCTTCCGATTCAGGTGAATTATCTATCATACGCAGGCCATCACGAAGCCATTGAATAGCACTTCCAGCGATAAAGATAGAACCTTCTAATGCATAGTAGACCTTGCCATTTATCCCATAACCAATCGTCGTCAGCAGGTTATTCTCTGATAACTGCATCTCCTCACCGGTATTCATGATGATGAAAGATCCAGTTCCATAGGTATTTTTGACCATACCAGGTTCAAAAGCCAATTGGCCAAAGAGGGCGGCTTGCTGGTCTCCTGCCATCCCTGCAATCGGTACTTGTCCACCGTAGAAATGGAAAGGAGCTGTCTTGCCATAGATTTCAGAGTTTGAACGCACCTCAGGAAGCATGGCTTTAGGAATGTTGAGAATTTCTAAGATTTCATCGTCCCATTTCAGTTCCTTGATATTGTAGAGCATGGTACGGGCAGCATTGGAATAGTCTGTCACATGGGTTGCTCCATCCGTCAGCTTCCAGACCAGCCAAGTATCAATGGTCCCAAAGAGCAATTCTCCTTTTTCCGCACGCTCTTGTGCTCCTTTAACATGATCCAAAATCCAACGAACTTTAGTTGCTGAAAAGTAGGCATCGATGACCAAACCTGTTTTTTGGTGGAAGGTCTCTACATAGCCTTGGTTTTTGAGCTCTTCAGCCAGTGGAGCAGTTTGCCGTGATTGCCAGACAATAGCATTGTAAATAGGAAGGCCTGTGTTCTTATCCCAAACAACTGTCGTTTCCCGTTGATTGGTAATGCCGATCGCCTCTATTTGATTGGGCTTGATGCCACTTTCAATAAAGACTTCAGCGATCACCGACTGAACAGAGTTCCAAATCTCATTAGCATTGTGCTCCACCCAACCAGCCTGCGGAAAAATCTGAGTGAATTCCTTTTGACTAGAGCTAACTTGCTCGCCTTTTTTGTTAAAAATGATTGCCCGCGAACTAGTGGTTCCCTGGTCAATCGCCATAATATAGGTTTCTGGTGACATAAACTGTCCTCCTAAATAAGGTACTTAAACATCTTGTTCTTTTCATAAACTAGTATACTCTATTTCATCTAGGATTTGTATCCATTTTTTTAATAAATTACAGTCTAAATTTTTCCTTCTGCTTCTAACTCTATCAGATCAAATTAAAAAGAGCCCTAAGGCTCTTCCTAGTATTTCAAATGCTTATCAAGATCTGCTTTAATCCAACCGATTTAAGAATTCCATGGTCGGACTGTTCTGGTAAAGTTCTTTGAGAGGAATCTTATGATAGGCAGAAATCTCTTCCGATGTCACACCGTAACGAATCAAGAGATCATAAATACGATTTAAATCATGACGTAATTCATCCGTAATGAGGACATTATCGCTCGTTTCTTTTTGTTTTCCAATAATAAGATGGCAGAACTTCCTTGGTTTCTATTAAAAATATTTTGCAATAAAGTTCCCCCATGACTATCCTTCTGAGAGATATCTGCTCCAAGTTCTAACATTTTTTTAAAAACCTTGAAGGATTGGTCAGCCTTTTCCTTAGACGAATACATCTCATATTGACCATTCCAACGTTTGATCATACGCCTGCAGTCAAATACAGCTCTTCCACCGGCAGTTTGGATGACCGGTTGACAGAATGGATTTAGCTCTGTCGGTTCTTCGATAAAGTTAAGATCTGCCCCTCTATCAATGAGTAAGTCCGCAATATCTAAATGTCCTGATTTAATAGCGACTTGAAGGAGCGACTGTCCTTGATCTCTTTTAGGTTTGTCACCCGAAACAGCATTGACTTCTTCAGGCTTTTTATCCAATATCTGACGGACAGCCTCTATATCACCTCTTCTCAATAACCGAAAAGTTTTTTGCATGGCCTTTTCTCCTTAAATGATCGATAATCCTATCTCTGAGTTCTTCGTTAAACTAATTATATCATTTTACAGACTTCTTTATGAAGTCCTATATGCTTGAATGCGTCATTAGCTAAAAAGGTTTGATTTTATCACCATATGAAAAAACCTCCCACCGAAATTGGATGAGAGATCAAACTCCATTTCTATGGTTTTCGTATAGCCACTAGCCAAGAGGATACTAGCATTTCAATAATAACTAGAAGGATAATCTGAGGAAGAGAACTCTGAACCAGCATGAGAACAGCTAGACTATCGATCAACATATGAGCGAGGATACAAGGAACAGCTCCTTTCGAGTACTCCTTGAGCGCTCCAAATAGGAAGGTATTCCCTAAAATCATTAGGTAAAAGATGAGATAGTTGGATGAACCTGCTGTAATCCAAGGAAGTTGATAGATAGGAATATGCCAGAGGAACCAGACAAGGGAAAGAACCATCATTTTAGATATAAAGTGCTTGCTAAAGGAAAGATGCTCTTGTATAAACCAACGCCAACCGACTTCTTCCAGACCTCCATATAAAAAGGTCCAAGGGAAATAGAGGAAGAAGGCCAAGAGGGAGTTCCCAGTAAAGCGAACATTCATGAGCAGGATGGAAATCCCATAATAGATGACTGGGATGAAGAAAGCTAGGATCCAGGACAGGTTACTTTCTTTTTGAAAAAAAGACCTTTTTGAAAAAAATTCTCCCAGGGATTTAGTTTCACCTAAGACGATGGAAAAAAACAAAGAGCCGTTATCATGGGAATCAAATTCATTAGGATAAAAAGAAGTGAGGCCCCCATACTAAGCCTATCTGGGAAACACCATAGGATAACTTGCCCTACTATATATGTAGCAAGGAGGGCTGTCAGTGCATACCAGATCGCGACTGATTGTTTTTGAAATAGATTTGCTCAAACCTTTCTCGATTTCCTCCTGTTCATTTTCTGTAAAATCTTTTAAGTCCATTACCTACTCCCCTTTATCTTTATATAGTAGATTTTACACTCTTACATGAGAATATACAACTAATTAGGATGGGATGTTGCTAACTGTGAACAATCATAGAATAAGGAAAATCAGGATTTCTTTTTTTCCTAAAATACCGTACAAAAAAAGATCTGATGGATTTGCTTAACATCTGTTTCTAAATTATCATTATAGGCTAACTGATTTCCTACACTATTAAGAGCATCCATGACATTTAAAAATAATCTCTGTTGACAAGTCTCTAGCAATCAACCCCTCTTCTTTCCCTGAGATTAATATAAGTGCGATAAATGTCCCTGTTTTTTTGCGGTTATCGCTTTCGTTAGGAGACTTGAGAAAGCGGGATCTCTCACCGTTTTATCTTGAAAAATAGTCCGAGATTTGCTGACTCATTTTCTCCTGACATAGGTCTAAAGCCTGGTCTAATTTTTGTATTAAAAAGCTAGATTACTTTTTAAAAATATCCTCGGCTTGCTGGGTTATTTCTTCAAACAAGTCATTAACACAGAGAGCCACCAAATTATCTTTTGCTCCCAAAAATAATTGTAGATAGAAACAGGTGATACTTCTGCTACCTCTGCAATAGATTTTATACTCGTTTCCTTAAAACCTTTTTTTCTTTGAATAGATGCAAAGTCTGCTTGAATAATCGCTTGCTTCTTTTTTTCTCAGTCGTCTTTTTGATATTGATTCATGTGAACACCTCAGTTACTACCAATTGTAGCATAAGTTTGAAATATATACCTGCATATTTCATTTTTTTCTTGCTATTCTGACCACCTTTTCTCTATAATAAAGTTTGAAATTTAATTATAAATATTTCAAACTTTATTTGCAAAAAAAGGGAGGGAACATGCTCATTCAATATCTTATAAAACAGTCTAAAAATCCTAGTGGTCTTGTCGGGCGATTAATTACCAACATCTGGTCGTCCTATTTTAAGAAATTCAGTCTTTGGGCAATCAAACAGACTACCATTTCAGATAATAGTCGGATTTTAGAAATCGGTTATGGCGGTGGTAGCACTATCAAAAACCTACTTGCTTTAGATAAAAATCTTGACATTCATGGCATTGATATTTCCAAGGAGTCTTATCAAACTGCTAAACGGATGCTTTTAAAGTCAATAGAAAACGATAGTGTCCAGCTGATGGTTGGAAATGTTGAAAACCTTCCCTACCAAAATCATTATTTTGATCTTGTCTTTGCCATTCAGACCCATATTTTCTGGAAAGAATTAAAACAAAGCTTTCAGGAAATCTATCGAGTCATGTCCAATCAATCTACTCTGATTATTGCTTCCGAAAAAGAAAAAATTAAGTATCATATGACAGATTATGGAACAAGTTCTGAATTGAGTCAGTTATTAACAAGTATTGGCTTTTTCAAAGATTGAAGAAAGGCAAAATCACAAATGGGTTTTATATATTGTCACGAAAAGTGAAAAAAATAAGAGTCAAATGGCGACCAAATAGCTCTTACTCTACTTGTTGAGCTTGAATTCACCCTAAAAGTATTTAGGGCAAAGGAAAAGATGACGAGTTTATTAGATTTTTACTAAAATCTTAAAGCCATATCAAAAGAGCAGTTCAAAATAACTGCTCTTTTGATTTATAACCATATGAAGCAATGGAAATCAAGCCAACTTAAGATTTCACTTTCTCCATACTGCTACTAGCAATTCTCATGGCAAAAAAGATAATAAGCACCTTAATCACAAGGGATAATCCAAGGCTCTCCTCAGTTGATGACAGTTGCGATAAAGCATTGATCAACGCATGTGTCATCACACACACAGCCAAAGACTTCTGGTCTTTGTATAAATGGCGGATAGGATGAAACAATTGCTTAATAAACCAAGCAAAAATGGTATCAAATTAACCATTGCGAGAGATCCATCAATGTAAAAATAGAGCAAATGCCACAGTGACCAGGCTACAAATGTACAAAGCGTCGATACTATATAGGTTAACTTTTCTTGCAAAGTAGGCTGAAAAAAATAACGCCAACCGATTTCTTCGATACCACCAAAGACGAGGGCTTTTACAAATAAAATTATGGGGAGATACCAAGTTGGAATAATCATTTTCCCACTCAAAACCAATGGTAAAAAATCCAATCCTATAAAAATGAGGACTAAGAGATAGTTAAGAGGAGCTTGTTTGACTTGAAAAAAATCTCTGACAAGCTGTTTAAAACTAGATTGATGGTAACTAATGCTTGCAAGACTGCCCCACAAAGCTGATGACACCCCACCTACAATAACAGCGATAATCCCCATTGGTGATGTAAAATCAACCTTCACTCCTCCCGTTCTTACAAACCAAACCAGAAGTGCCACTAGCAATACTTGACCAAAGGTTCCTAACAAATACATAGATAAGGCTTGCTTTTTACTCATTCGTGATTCCTTTTCTATTCTTTCATCTAGTTCATGACTCTATTAGATTTGGAGCATCCCCCTAATCCGCATCGACCCAAAGATGGTATTGTTCACAATGCAGGCATCGAAAGAGATAACCACACATCGAACCATCCTTGACTAAGTATTCAGCTACATCCTGAAATTCATCACGCGCCTCATATTCTTCCAATACTTGCTCTGCAATGCCCATCTCTTCCAGTTCACGAGTGCCAACTGTCCCCATATAGGCACAGTAGTCTTGGCAACAGGAGAGCCAATATTCGCCCTGCCAACTACTATAGCCAGGAGTTTGACAGAAGAGGACCTGGTCTTTTTCCTTATCCATGACCCCTTGCCAATAGGCATCTTGGATAAACTCTGCTTCAAACTTCTGGGCAGCACGACCAGTAGCAATACAAGTTGGACAGAGATGTCCTAGCACTTCTACACAATAAGGTCTCAGAGCATAATAGATGGTGTGGTCTTCCCCACACGAAGGGCAGGTCTTAGGCTCCCCTTCCTTAAAGGAACCAGTCGCTAGTGGATCCGGATGATAGCGGAAGGTTGGCAATTCACTGACTTTCTCCTTATGAGCCTCTTTTTCTTTTTCGGTCAAGGGACGAGAGAGAGCAAAGCGATCTCCATGACTTAGACTCATCTTTTCTAAGGTAAAAAGTTTCTTAACTTGCTTGCGATCAGATTTGTCTACTAGCTCTGAGAAGAGAGCAAAGGCACTGGCATACAAGCCCAACTCCTGATACACATCCACCAAGACCTTCTTAGCTTCTGGAATTTCCAGTAAGGTCAGCCGATCTGCAAATTCATAGAGAGCCAGCACGCTGGATGAATCCTTATCTTGCGCTTGGAACTGTTTTTTTAAGTGGATATATTCTTTCATAGAATCGTTCATAGAATTGCTCACTTTCGTTTTTACAGAGAATCAAATCCTAGTTTTGTTTCCTTCAGGTGATTGTATTCTAGCGTTGAAAAATGTACTTTAAACCCATACTTACCAGCATTTTGCTTGAGTTTTTCAACCAACAGTTCATTCTGTTTACTTTTACCAAAAAGAAGGGAATGGTTTTTCCATTTCTGAGTTCGATATAGAAAGCATAGCGACTCCCACCACCAGCGCGACCACGGAGCAATAAGTAGGTTATCTGCTTCATCTCTTTCAATGGGATCATACGACGGCTGAAACACAAAGGCACATGAATGTAGAAGATGCCATTCGAAATGTGGTAAGGTTCAAAAAACGAGCCTCCACTACGTCGGCTAGCTAACCACCGACGAACGAATAAAGTAATGCTGAAGAAGCCAATAAAAACAACACTTAATGATACTAGTCCTGATCCCAAACTCTCCATTCCATTTCTCCCACCATAAATTCTAAATACACAGTACAATTGTTGACTCGGCCTTAATCAGTATGCTTTTTAGTCTTTGTTAATAAGATGATGACACCCACTAAGATTAGAACTCCAATTATAAAAACAGCAAGCTCTAATTCTTTAAATCCTTCAATATAGGGTAGGATATACATACTTGATTCTACTAATAGAAAACCGATAAGAATAAGGGCTAGAGCAAAGTAGCTCCGTTTTTTATTCATCTTTAGCTCCTTTCCTTAGCTGGAGCTCCCATCAAACTTAACTAGCTGGAAATTCTATTTGGTTTCAACCCATTTTTCATTGTCCATGATAAAGGGCTTAGCTAGACCTTCACCCGTGTAATCTTGGTATTTGGTTTCCAAGTATTTGTAGACATCTTCCTTGGTCGCAAACTTGATCGCTTGATAGGGCTCTTCAAAGGTCAGCTTTTCGACAAAGAGATAGCCGTCCTTGGCAGGAACCAAGACACCGACGTGCCCGACAAAAAGCGTGTTGCCATCTAGGTTATCATGAACGATGACGGAAAGCATGCGGGCATTTTCATTGAATTTGAAATTAGCAAAATACTCTTCCATCTTCTTAGCATGGACCTTGACATCCGTTGTCGCCTCTGTCGGAACCCGTGAATACAGAATGTTAAAGGCTTCCTTGTCTGTCTCATCGAAGACTTTCCCTTTCTCAATCGCATCATTGTCCACGAATAAGAGCTCACTATCCGCCTTTTGCTTAGGAATCTCGATGCGGTTCTTCAACAAGGTATAACTATTAATCCGGCAGTTGGTTCCGACAAAATCTCCCTTTTTCTTGGTCCACAAGTCACTGATCTTCTCGACATTGTAGTCTGTTTTTCTTGAACTTGCTGAAGTCACCCGTCAAGCCAACAGAGCCAACAATGCTATCATAGTCCATTACTAGACCCAGAAACTTGTCTACACTTTCCTTATCCAAATAAGCAGACAAGAGAGCCCGCACTTCTTCGACACTTTCCTTGCTATTGAGGTTGCTGTATGTTCCCTTGTAGTGCTCCTTGTCTGAACTGGCCTTTTGGACAGTGGAGCTTTCCTGCTTTTCCTTGGATTGCTTTTGGTTGGTCCCACAGTCACTAAAGCAAAGATCGCCAAGGCACAGCTAGTAAGGAGCATGATTCTTTAGATGGTTTCATAAACTGGTTCCTTTTTCTATATACTAAGATATTTTGTAACATTGAATTGCGATTTATAACATGATTCATTTCTTTTTCTTATCGAATCTCCTTATCCTATATTATAGTTTAAAAACGGACTTAGCTCCAACTATTTTTCACGAAATAAGGAAATTTTTATAGGTAGCAAAAAGAGCTGGCAGACTATCCAGCTCTTCAATGAATAACGAATCTTACTTAATCTTGTGTTTGTTCATCTTTTCTTTCAAAGACTTCTGTCATGATGACACGCAATTCTTCCCGTTCTTTTTCAGGAAGATCTCCTTGGCGCTTGGCCACGGCATAGAGTTCAGGATATTGCTTGGCTACACGCTCGATCGTCTTTGTTGTCGCATGCCCTCTGACAAAGAAAGGTATACGCTTGATCCATTCTTGTGGTACAAGAGCAAGCAATTTCTTCGCCGCTTCCTTGTCAGAAATCTCAGCTGTACTCAAACCTTGGTTGATTTGTTCTTGTTCTTTTTCTGTAAAAATCTTTTAATTCCATCTGAATCTCCTTATTCTACTAAGTTCTTTACCCTAAGGACACATTATACACCTATGTAGAGGAAAAGTACAACTAAAGAAACTGAAAAACAGAGCAAGGGCAAACAATACCTAATTGTGCTTTTCTATCTCCGTTTTTAATAGACTGAGCATGCTAGCATGGTGCTCTTTGACACTATTATTATCCCATTTTCGATCATATTTCTTGAGCAGGTCACTCATCACCTTCAATTTGGGACTTTGCTCTATTATATTTGGAAAATGCTCAACCTTCTCAATTGGAAACCGATTCGAAAACTTTGAATTGGCTGAAACAGTGATGAGAGCAAGATTCCCCAACAGATCTCTATTTTCAACAGTCACTGAATTATCGCCGTTAATAGGGTGCTGAGGGAAGAAGTGTTCGATAGAATTTCTGAACTGGAATTGGAAATTGTTAAATTCAGATCCTCTATCCCTTGCCAACAGATAATCCAAATAAGTAAAGACAATCCGATCGATACTGAACCCACTTCGATTTTGATAATCTGAAGCTTCAATTTTTTGACAGCAATACTTTTCTAAGGTAGTGATAAGAAGTTTACCATCTTGCTCTTTATTCACATTCGTCAAGACTCTAGCAATCCAGTGCATGGTCTTAGGGGAAGTATAGGTCACGCGCAGGCAAGATTCTAGGAGTCGTAATTGTTGATTATCCATTCCTTCTTCTTGATCCGTTGAGTCTAAAGTAGACTTATAAGATGGTTTTCTCCCCTTTTTATCCTCATACATGACGAGCTTTTGTAAAGACCATTTCCCTTCGACTTTGTATTCACCGATATATTCCTTTTAATAATATAACGATCAAAGAGATACCGATACTTCAAAAGAGCATAGATAAACTCCAAGGCCTTTTCTTTACTAGCCCATCTGTCCTTTAATAAGTCAAGGAATCGCTTATCATCTAATCCACTATCACGATCCGTCTCAGTCATCTCCATGGCTTCATTGACCTGCAAAAGAAAATTTGGAAAGTTAATGATAGACTCAAATCGTTCATTTTCTTCTTCCCTATCATCACTTTGATTAGACACAGTAGGATCCGGCGCTTGCAAGATAGTTTTTAAGGTAAATTTAGTCTCATCACTGTTATTTTCTGCATTAAAAATGTCACGAAGATCTGAGAAGTCAGCCATCCTCAGCATATCCCAATTTTCACTAAATAGTTTTTCACGTATTTTTATCGGAAAAACCATCTGAAGATAGTTGTCCATTTGTGCACAAGCATCCCAAATCGTAGCTGCAATTAGTTTATCTCTTTTGTCCTCTTCGCTGAATCCATTTTCAGACTTGATAGCACCCAAAATCTTTGCTTTCACAATTTCATGGAGTTCCAATTGCTCTCCACGAGTATTCATGATCTCAAAATAGTGATTCAAATCGATATTTTGAGGAACCTGAGTTCGGATGATTGTTACCGTAGAAAACTTATCTCTAAACCGTTTTTTATAATCATCATTAGCGTTTTTGCTCTGGAAATATTTCTTAATTATTTCATAGCCTTCTACTAACTCTTCTGAATAAAGAGAAGACTCTTTACTATCCATTACAGTTTCGATCTCACCTAGAGTGATGTTCGATTTTTCTCTAGCTTCAAATTTCAAAGGATTTCTTTCTACAGAAGGATGATCCAGATAACGAAGAAGCAAAAACAAAGTAGTTAAGCGTTGTTGGCCATCGATTACTTCATAAATTCGAGGTTGGACCTGATTGACCACTAAACTGCCAAGGTAATATTTACTTGAATTAGTTTCGTCAAGATCATCAATATCCATTAGCAATTGCTCAATTTCATCTTTTCTCCATGCGTAATTTCGTTGGTAAATTGGGATGACATAGTTGACATTTTCAAAAACATTGTCCACATTCAATTCATCTGGTTGAATATACTTTTCACTTCTCATTAGACTAGTCCTCCTCTCCAAATACTTTATCATAGAGTTTTTGATAACGTTTTTTATTCAAGTTGGAATTCTGGAAAGCTTCCTTGGAAATAAAATCTAGCACAATGGTATCCAACCCTATCGGATCCTGCATTTCAGAAATCAAGGCAAAGAGATTCAATCCTTTATTGATACGATCCGATTGTCCTTGTGCGTACTTATTCACCGATTCTCTATAGACTGCTTTCATGATCAATCTTAGAGAATAAGCCCATCTATGTAGAAAAGACAATCTTGCAGGTGTCAATTCCTTCATACTGAATTTGTCGACATAGAGACATCAAAATATTTATGAAGAGAGTTATAAACATAGAGATCACCAGTTCCGTTTTTATGACCTCTTCTTCATTAAAGCTACTATCGACCAAGTTCACAATCTCTCCATAGAGGTTGGCATAATGCAAGGTGTATGAAAAGAATCTCTTTCCAGCAATCAAGGGTTGGGTTAATCTGAATTGATTCAAAGGAATTCCATTTGTTAGCTCATACACTTTGTCAGCATTAAAACGTTCAACATAAAGATGAGAGGCTGTACAGTCGCAAAAATGATGGGGATTCGAAGGTTTAATTCCTTTAAATGTTTGAATATCTTTTAGTAGAATAATGAAGGCCATTTTTGTTCTTATACCATCTCACTAAGGGGAAGAGATTGTCTGCAAAGAGATCCTCCAGTTCGCTTTGATTTTTATTTTCCCAAGCTTGTATGATCTCAATCTTATCACTTTCAGATTCATCATTCATTTCTCTCAAATGATAAGATTTCAACAAATCATGTGGAGAGAGAGCCTTCCCCCGAGAATTCTGGGAGTCAAAGAATTGAAAAGCTTCCTGCTCATCATTCGTGATAATCTTACCAAAGAACAGTTATCAAGAAGATAATCAGCATACTTCTTAACTTCTTGTCCGTCAAACTCTCTTAGCTTGCGCTTGATGATTTGGAAATTATGCACGATCGCTTCTCTAGAAAGTTCATTATATTCCTCATTCAGCAAGGATGAAAGATTAGCATATGATGTCTCTTGAAGTATCTCATACACCACAAATAAAAGAATAGAAAAAGTTGTTAAGCGCTGCTGGCCATCGACAATATTAAGTTTAGAAGATGCGTCATTTCTGTTTTCTCTATGGAGTACAACAGACCCCATTCGATATTCAGGAATTCTATTCTTAAACGCCTCATAAGTATCTGTGATCAGTCTAAGTGCTGATTGTGTTCCCCAACGATACGGTCTCTGATAATTAGGAATCGCTAACCTTTCTGCCATCATTTCTCTAACACTGACAATGCGCAAATTTTCATTCAAGTTTGACATTGAACAACTCCTCTATCTACTTCAATTTCTTTAAATACGGTTTTATATCACTCATTATAACATTTTAAGAAGTCAACTCAAGAGTGATGACGATCTTTTATTTTTATTTATGATAAAGAAAAAACAGCCAACCATTGGGTTAACTGCTAAAAAGTTATCAAGTTAATTATTAGAAGAACCAGTATCCAAATTTACTTTAAATCGTACTTCCAGACTTCTCCATCTTGATAGTAGAAAAATTCAGACAGGTCTTCTTCAAGAAAGATACGAAGCATATCCTCCATATCTAAGGAGAGATCTAAGTTTGGTAATGCACTCAGCTCCTCCCACCAGACTTCCCCTCTTCAGAGGAAATTAAGTCTCCTTCAAACTTTTTCTGTCTTATAAAGAGAACTACATAACTGAATGCCGTCTTCTACCCAATCTTTCATTCCACAAACCTGGGGAGAAGCAATCCTTAAAGCCAGTTTCTTCCTTCACTTCAGTATTACTGCTTCCGTAAATGATTCTCCCGCTTCGACATGACCCTCTTATGTCAAGAAATTGACACAGATTTTATTCATTTTTCAACTCGATTATATCACATTTTATAAATGCATGAAAGTGACTTTGAATATCAAGTCCCTTCTTGAGCTATTTAAAGATAACCTCAAAGAAAACCTAGAAAGTCTACGATGACCTTCTCAACATGAGTTTTCAAATACTTCTCTTGAAAAAGGTCTGGCCACTTAACTTATCAGCTGATTTAGTCGTCTGTAAGCTCTCCTCTAAATGTAGGATTTTGTTATCTAATTCTTGTTTTTAGCAATATAGTCATCTCGACTGATACGATTTTCCTTATAATCTTGTAAAGTGGCCAATTTCTTTTTCTTTAGCTTTTCTATGTCACGTGGTAGATTAACTCTCAATAGTTTTCTTGGTTCTTGAAATTTATTCTTCAAACCCTCAGAAATAGCTTGCTCAATCTTATCAACACGACAAAGTTAATGGAATGCCTTTGACTTTACAGCAACGACAATATAAGTAATACTGTTGATTATGATTCCTAGATAGCAACAAACGATGTTGACAGTGTTCACAGAAAAAGAAACCACGTAAAATAACGTCTTTTGACAATCTAGAAACCTGTTTGGTCTGACAAGTTCTTCTTGACTGACGAGCTGATGATACTTCTTCATACTCTTCAGGAATAACAAGAGCCTCATAGTTATTTTCAATCCGCTCCGACTCTGATTGAAGGCGTGTATCTTATATGTGAAAATCTTATTAACCGTTCCAAAAACTATTTTTATTACATATTTCCTTTATCTATTTGATACTTTTTAGCAATTCTGGTAGCCTCAGACCTGTCAAATCTGTAGTATCGAAATAGTAGAAATATGGAACTGCATAGCCATGGGATACTTCTAATTGAGTTTCTTTTTCCAATAATTCAACTAATTGATATGTGTACTTCTGCAAAACATCGAATATAGAGAGCTGAATTGAGACTCAAAATATAATTCCTTCTCTTTTAAACTCAGAAATAATGTCTTCAAAAATCATTCCCTAACATATTTCTTACTTCTTGTAATTTCATAACTTACTCCTTATCCTTCATTTTCTTTCATTTTATTAATTATATTTTTAAAGAAATCATCGAATCATAATGTACTTTTATCAAGTTTCTGAATAGAGATTCATCAAAAATTTTGCATTCGCAATCACAGCATCTCGAACGATAAGGCGTGTGCGAAAGCACATTTATAAAACTTAGTAACTCACCCTAATTTCCTGCGATAGTTATTACTAAGTGGTTCACCAGTGCTTCTCATATAAAAATTCTTCAATTGCTGAATAGATTACTACGTTGAGGTAATAGATTTGGCTTTTTAAAATATAAAAATTCTTCAAAAACTCTTCTCATGCTATTAGCAGTATGATATCTTTCGGATTCAGTAAGCTCTTCTGAATAATTTTTCTACTTACCTCTATAATTTCTTTTGAATAGTAGTTTATAAGGAGGTAAATTTTTCATGAATTTTTCTAACCTCACTCGTTTCTCTTTTATACACTTCAAATAACGAATAAGCATTTTTATCATTCAAACGGTAGCCTAGCTGTACTGAAATCATTCAAGAATGAGGTAAAGATAAAAACTTGTGGTTGATCTTCTTCAAAATCCTTTTTATAATTTCTAGTACATAAAATCTATTCGATTCATCTAAACTAGATATCGGGTCATCAACAACAATTAATTCAATTGTCTCCTTTATTCGTAATTGTTCTTTATCAGAATACAACTCAAAATAAAAATAACAAAAGCTAATAGATCACCCTCACTAATATCATTTATTGACAAAACAACATCGTGAAAATTATGCTGAAGATAATAGTTTTTACCATGTAATTGTAAAGAGAATTGAATCCTAAAATCTTTCAATACTTCATTCAAAAACTCCGCAAAAATCGCTATACTCAGATAAACTTTTATTTAAATCTTCAATTTCAAGTCGTTTAATATTATTGGATCGTTCGATAGATTTTTAATTCCTTTTCAGAATTTTCTATAGAATCAATGCTCTGTAAAATATCAGTATCTTTTATAGCTAAATAAATAGCCCCCTTTAGTTAATGTTTCTATATTAGATAGGTCACTATTAATTCTATTTAATTTAGAACTACGAAGATTCTTTTAAATTGAGAGTTTAGTTTGTTAATCTCATTTCAAATTCTATACTATCAAGATTTACTGAATGAGTATTATCCATATCAGAAAGTTTTGTAATACATATCAATAATCACTATTATTAGTCCCTGTTCACTCTCTATAGTATAGTAGTTATGTATTTTCTTCCTCAGAAACTTCCAATACTCGTAAAGAATTTGTGCTATTTTTTGCTTCATTAAAGAGATAAATTATTTTTAACTTTTCGAGTATTAGAGACAGTCGTTGAGTATCTTTGAACCTGATTTAGTTTATATTTTTCTACTCTTAATTTAATCTCCTCAAATCCAACTGACCATGACAAAATAAACCTCATGTTCATCTTGATGATGTATACTTAGTCCCTCTTCTATCCAATTAACAATTTTAAAGCTGGGAATATCTTCAATCTTATAATTTTTAGATAAACAAGTATCCAAAAATTCCAAATCCTCTGATGAAAGAGCTTTTTAATTTCTAAATTAGGAAGAACAATATTCTGAACCCTTTTCTAATTCCTTTTTCAAGGGACTCCGCTATCCCCAGAAAAATCTTTTATGTTAGTAAGATTGGGATTGACTTTTTGGCATCTTCTAAAATCGTTTTCATAGCTAGAAATTACTTGTCTTAATGTAAAACCTGAGTTCTTTTTAGATATCCTTGCTTTGCCTTTTTAGAATCGTGAATATTATTAATTTTCTGTCTAACAGTATCACTATCTTCCTTAATTGACATTTTAAAGCTGAATCGTATCTACGATTTCAGATTCTAGTTTAATAATTTTATTTTGAATATCAGTGTCTTTTTCACCAAAAAGCCTTTACCCCCTTTAATTCATTGTTTGAGTCTGTCAATAAGAGCCTATCCCGTACATAGTCTCTATTAAAAACGGTATCCATCTGAAGACGTCTCTGGAAAAAGACCCATATTCATCAATAATCCGCTCTGGCTAATGAACTCTTTCCTCTACCATTGTGACCAAAAACTAAATTTTTCGTTTAAAAATCATCGGAATATCATAATTATCAAACGACTTTATCGTCAGTTTCTTAAGAGTTGAAATTATCATTGCTAAACCTCCACTACAATTTTATTGTACCATATTTCATATGAATAGAAACATATATATTATCAATAAAAATTCTGCTAACCTTACTTCCTCCTTCTTAAACTCCTCTATCCGTTTCTCTAATCCATCCGTCTTAAGTTGATATCGATATGGTCATCTAGGCTTCCTCTTTTGGAAGTGGAACAACGGTAACGCTATCCTTAGTTGATACTGTTACCTCTGCCGCGCTCTCCATCAAAAAACAAGCTCACTACTTTTACTAACTCCTGCTCATTCATGCTTGATAGTGTATGTATCAGAGATTTAAATCGGTCACTATAGCGTTTAGTTTTCTTGGTGTCAAAAATTTTCTAAGCATAAGTTTCCTTTCATTGAAAAACAGTCCTATTTGGGCTGCTAGGTTAAACAGGTGTATCGATAGTGGTCCAGAATCGCTTTTTATGGTCGTAATGGTTTTCTTCTTACCTGTAACCAAGTCTTCCAGACGCTCTAACTCTATTCGGTAGTGAGTGAGCTCGTCCTCATGTCCTGTTAAAAGGTTGGTCAAATGGGCATTATACTGGGCTATCAGGTCATCTCCATGACAAACTTTAGGTAACGGATTGGTAACTGCTGACGAGGTTACATCTAGTGTTTCTTGGCTTGCTTTCTATGCTGTTCAAAGGCTGCAGAGTAATCAATGGTATCGGCTTGAGCCGTTTCTTCTGGTGCTTTCAAAAGTGCTGTGATTTTGGCACGTTCCTACTCTGCTGATGTTGGTGTTGGTTCTGTAGTATCTAGTTGGCCTCCAGGAAAGGTTATGCCTGGCCAGTCCTCTTTTTTACGATCAATAATAAGAATTCTATCGCCGTCTCTTACCATACAAAGATTTGTAAACTCAACAGTTTCATTCATACAGATACTTCCTAACTATGTTTGTATTTTTATTGAGGACAGGGTCCTAGTCACCTTTTAGTTGCACTTGCGTATGGGCTAGCAAGTCTCCTAGATGCCTCTTATCTTTCCGAAACATCGTCATTGCCAGTAGCAAAACTGCGAGTAAAGTCGCTGAAATAGAAAGGATAATGGATAACCCATCAAAATCACTATAAAGCCATGAATCGTGCCTGCGTATGACCAAGTTGCCAAGGTAAAATTTGATGACGTTTCTGATCAAGCTAGCCTGGACTGTTTTTTTCTGGTAGACCAGTTCAAGTCCCGCTTTTACCTTCCCAAAACTGCCATCATTTTTATAATCCAAGAATGTGAACAGGAGCGTGATTGGCAATACAGAAGTGAAAATACAAGCCACTGCGACTGAATTTCTGTAAACTCTGGGACGCTATTAAAAAGATGATGTAAATAGCATCGAACCTAAAAACAGAAGAACTAGGTAAGCTAAAATGAAAAAGATAATCGAATAGAAATTCCTTTATTCTCAACGGAATAGGATTGATTGCTAACATCTTCATCACTGTCTCCTCCTTTCTCATCTCCTATTATAATATAAGGGGTGCGAATAAAGATACTATTTATAAAAAAAGAAGCCTGAAAATCCTTTGATTCCAGTCTTCTTTCTTACTAATCTTCTCTATAAATAACAAATCCATTTGGTTGAATGATCACTCGATTATCGGAAATGCTTCCAAGACTGATCAGGTCCGCTTGTTCTCTTTCTAAGACAAAGTCTTTCTTGGAGTGGTTAAAGTAGGCTTTGAGGAGACGGCCTTCATACTGCCATTCTACTGCTACCACATCAGGCTCTACTTCTTCCAGGCTCACTTTACCATGTTGGATCAACTCTGCTACTTCTTTTCGTAGCTGGATCAAGTCCTTCATAAGTTCAGCATATCATTGTCCGCTGACACTCGCTCCCAGGCATGACACGGCGGCAATCTGGGTCTGAGCCACCGATGAGAGCTAGCTCTGTTCCATAATAGATACAGGGCGTTCCGCGTTGCAGATAGAGGAAGGCAAGAGCAGACTTGACGGACTGAAGATCCCCTTTGGCCGTCGTCAAAATGCGCTCTGTATCATGGGAGTCCAAGAGGTTGAACATGACCTCAGAGATCTGTTGCCTGTAGTACATAGAGTGGCTATTGATCTCCCCAAAATGAAGCGTTGTGTGCTCCTTATGCCCCGTAGGAAATAATCCTTGATACTCTCAGAGAGGGATAGTTCATAACGGCATGGAACTCATCACCATTAGCTCTTTAGGTTGGACGAATGCCAGATTTCGAGGATATAGAGGTCTGGTTTCTAGCCAAGACAGCCTTTGCGGAAATCTCGCCAGAATTGATGGTCGATTTCATTGGCCACGTCCAGTCGCCAGCATCGATATCAAACCTCTTCAATCCAGTAAGTCGCCACCTTCAAGAGATAGGCTTCACCTCAGGATTAGCCGTATGAGCTTGGGCATAAAGCCCGCAAAGGCAAAAGCATGGTAAGACAAGTCGCGACTATTCCACAGATTTTCTGAGGGAGACAGGGAACTCTTTGATATGGAACCAGTCCTTGTAAATCGAATCCTCCCGTGTTTGACCACATCTTGCCATTGGGGTGAATCATAGCCAATATGGTTAAAGACAGCATCCAGCATAATCTTCATCCCACGCGCATGAGCCTCTTTCACCAGCTGGCGGAAGGTCTCCTTATCACCAAAATGCCGATCAATTTCAAAATAGTCAATGGTATCGTACTTGTGGTTACTCGGAGATTCAAAAATCGGGCAAAGGTAGAGCCCTGTGATCCCTAACTCCTGCAAATAGTCCAAATGATCGATGATCCCTTGTAAATCTCCACCAAAAATCCAATACTTGAGGAGCAATAGTGGCGTCCCAAGGACGAACGCCTTCTAGTGAAATAGCTGGATTCCCATTGGCGAAGCGCTCAGGAAAGATTTGGTACCAAACCGTCTGAGCCACCCAATCTGGAACAGCACACCCATCAATCTCATGGATAAAGGGAAGCTTAAGGCCATTCATGACGAAGTCCAGATTCTCCTTGGTGTAGGCTGCCACACCCCGGTCTCCGTACAAGATCTTCTTTCCCGCTGTGTCCTCTAATTCAAAGAGATACTGGATCCGAGCATGGCCAACAAATACCGACACTTGCCAATAATCAAAGAGGTCGTCGGTCGTCACCTTATCCATTTCCTTGGTCGCCTCATATAGATTCTCTATAAAAAATAAAAGGATCCCCATAGTGCAAGACAATCCGTTTGATATCCTCTTTCTTGGTTCGGATGCGAATGTAAGCTGGCCATCCTTATAAAGATAGGCGTACTCGATTCAGGCCGGTGATAAATCGCTGTTAATTCCATCTGTCTCGTCTCCTACTTTGCTCTCTTGTCATCATTTATCGTTTTTGATGCAAACGATTCCACAAACCATTTCTAGTATACTACTTTATAAAAACGTTTGCAAGATTCGAGAGATAATTTTTAGATTACTAACTTTTTAAGATTGTAATGCCATACAAAAAGCCCAGTATTTGGGCTTTCTCATCATCTAAATGACTGATACTTATTCCTTACTTGTATGTCGCTTCCCAAGACTTAGCGCTTGCTCTTCTGACATCTGAACCACCTTAGAAAAATTGGTATTGCGAGGGCATACTGTCCAAAGAGTACCAATAAACCTCTGCACTTCCATTTCTGGCCACATAAACAACTGGAGCCAGTTGAGGAGTTGGCGTTGCAGGCTGGACAGGTTGAACGGGCTGTGCAGGTACTGCTGGTTGACTCGGTTGAGGTGCTTGACTTGGTTTCGTCTCTACAGAAGGACTGGCTGGTTGTGGTTGACTACTTGGTTCTGTCGGCACCAAGGATGGCTTAGCGGTTCCCTTCAGATAGTCAATGGTCGCATTCTTGGAATAGTTATCCAAGGTAACGGTGGTAATTCCATAAGCATCTACCGACTCTTTGGGGCTACTTAAATTGATTGGTAGGAGGTTGCCATCTCGATCAATTCCTACATATTGCAAGGTCACCTGCCGAGGGATCAATTCACCCCCCGTATAGACAGGCGTCACCTTATAATCCAGCCAATAATTGGGGTGGGTGGCCAGCCAGCTATCGAGCCGTTTCTCGTAGTAGAGCATGCCTTCCACATTGCTATCTGCTGTCCCTTTATAATTCCCCGTATTGGTCCAGGCAGTTAACGGAACCAGATTTTTCCCTTCATTGGTCAGTCCACTAAATTGATAGCCAATCAGATGCCCTCTATGAAACAGCCAGGCCTTCTTCCCTTTGTTTCCATAAGCAATCTTATAATTGTGCCAGCCAACCGGATTATAGTTGAGACGTGGTTCTCTTTTTCTTTGGCTCATCCTGTCCTGAAGCTGAATATGGGCTGAGGTCGCACGACCTAAATGATCAAAATCTCCTAGTACAGAGCTGCTTACTGCCATTAAAAGGCAGCAGGTTGAGACTTTGGTAATCGAGTCCAGTTTGCTCAGCTTGAGCCCCTTGAACAAAAGCCAAGGACATAAAAACCGAGACCAGCGCAACAATAACATTTTTCAAAAACCGTTTTGTAACCATGATTGAAACTCCCACATTTCTATCTAGTGATATTATAGCAGAAAGCGGTTACAGACATAGAAGATGGGCAATTTATTCTCCTATTTCAATTAGATTTTATAATGAGTTTATTTTACTTTAATATTCTTTAGTATATAAAAACACGGACTATTATTTTTAATATATAAAACAATACACAACTATTCTAAATCAACTTATATTCATACCACTCTTCATCTACTTTCTGAAATCCCAAAAGCCAAAAACATTCTTTGACTTTGAGTATTAAAAGTATAAATTTGAGCGGTTACCTTAACCATTTTTCTCTTTGGCCAACTGTATCATTTCAGAAATACACCGTCTTCCGATCTGTAAATTCTGATACTCTTTGCTGATCACTATAGAAAGCTCTGAATTATCTTGAAGTGTCACATCTCCAACTAACACTCCCTCATATTGGATATAATAGCAAGAACCATGTGGAAGATAGGTAATCATACATTTTATGAAGTTTTGTTACATCGTAAATCTGATCAGTATTATCCACCTGTTTGCAAACCTCACTATCTTGATACCAAAGAAGGAGATCTCATCATTCCTATAATAAGGAATAAGAGTGATCTGATCGTCTACTATTCTATTCATCATGAATTGTTCTTATTTCTATTTAGAGCTTTCTTCCGATACTTCAATATTCCCAATCAACTAATTGGACATCTTTTTACCCCGTCTTTATAAGGGTTGGGAGGAAACAAGGTAAACGGGGGATGCTGGCATCCGGAAAGAATAGTTCTACACTTATCGTTCGTTCGCGATTATGATTGACGTAGGCTGTAAAATAGATATGATAATGTCCACTCACATCACCACCATTATCACACTCCCCTCTAGCAGTATTTGGCAAGAGCATCACAGATTCTATGCCCTGCTTTTCCTGGGCTAATTGTGTGATGATCTCACTCTTAATAGCAGCCTCATGATTTCTGATGAAATTACTATCATCACTATATCCAGGATGCTCACTAAGGAAAGAGAAAAATAATGACCATCAGAAAAGGTAGAAACTAAAAATAATCAGCTTATTCGATTTTAACATGGGTCCTCATCCTACTTATAAAAAATCTTGACCCAATCCTGCTTTGCACTGAGTATACGAGCAACATACACTGTATGCTTCTAAATATAATAAAATGCGAGATAGTTCTCTATTGGCATATAACGATAGGGTTTCCCATCATTCGTCATCTCACCATAGCCCCGGCTTGATACCAGTGGACACGCTTCTGGAAACAGTTCTAGGGTCTCAAGAGCATTTAATAGCAAATCGACTTTGCCATCTGCAGCTTGCTGGCTATAAAAATTCACAAGAATATAGTCGTGAATATCACGCAAGTCCTGCTTAGCTCGATCTGCAAGAAAGACCTGATAGCGTTTCAACTTAGTCAAGACCAAATTCCTTTCTCACATCGGCTACAGAAGTGACTTTTCCTTGAGCGATTTCCTGGTGCCCCACTAAAATCTCCTTCTTCAAATCTTCAAAGGCTACTTGATACTGTTTGTCCTGCAAATCACTCGAAACAAATTCTTCTGGATCCACAGTCCCGTTGGCAATTTTTCGAAGTGCTGCATTTAGGACATCTGACACCGAAATATTTTTGATCTGCAAGCACCTCTTTTGTTTTCTGGTAAAACATCGCATCTGCGCGAAAATTCACTGCTTTCGTGTTTGCCATTTCTACCTCTCCTTTGTACATACAATTTGTATATACATACTACCATAAGATAGAGAAGGGAATCAAGTAAAAATGGATTCCTCTTTCACTAAATAAAAGTTATAAGAGATAAGAAAGCTGGGTTTAAAACTGGTGACAAATAGTTTTAAACTGAAAAAAAGTGATAGATTGTTCTGTCTATCACCTTGTGTTTTGTATTTACGAAGTTCCTTATTTCCCCTATTATACGACTTTCCAAAAAGAAAAGCCTACGATAGGCTTTTTCATCTGACAATATCTTTATACATATCTGGTCTTCTGTCTCTAAAGAGACCCCAATTCAGGCGCTCATTCGCTCCCTTGTCAAGGTCATAAGTAGTTAACAAGATAGCTTCGCCTTGTCGTTCTGCTTGACTTAAAAAAGCTCCTGTTTCATCAGTCATAAAAGGATGAACCGTAGAAATTAAGACTAGAACTTTGCCCCCCATTTTCCTCACAAGGAGTGACTTCTTCTAAACCATAACGATTGGCTGCAATAACTGGCACAATATTTGCTGCTGCGTGTCCTTGCATGGTACGTTGCCAATGACCACAACTATCTGTATCCAAAATAGGCTCTGAACCAATGGCTGTTGGATAAAAAGAGCAATTCTGCGCCATTTAGTGCAAGGCAACGGGCTGTTTCTGGAACCACTGATCCCAACAAATGCCAATACCAATCTTGGCATAGCGAGTATCCCAGACCTTGAAACCTGTGTTTCCAGGAGTAAAGAAGAATTTTTCTTGATAATAATGGTCATCTGGTATATGAGTCTTCCGATAAACTCCTAGCACTTCTCCATCTGCATCAATGACAGCAATGGAATTGTATAATACATTACCATCTTTTTCATAGAAACTGATCGGTAAAACGACCTTTAGTTCCTTGGCAATTACTTTAAAATGCTGAATAGCCGTATTTTCTGTCACCGACTGGGCATACTGGTAGTAGTCATACTGACGCTCCTGACAGAAATAAGGGACGTTCAAATAATTCAGGCAAAGAGAATAATTTGGGCTCCTTGCTCAGCAGCTTGTCGAACTAAACGTTCAGCTGTTTGGATATTCGTTTCCACATCCTTAGCGCATTGCATCTGAATAGCTGCAACCGTTACATTTCTCATCTTTTTCTCCTATTCTGGAATTTGTTGGGTAATACAGTGGATATTTCCACCACCTCAATAGAATATCTCTTGCGGGAATTCCGACAACATCACGGTCTGGGAAACACTGGCTCAGAATATCCAAGGCCACTTGATCGTTAGCATCCTGAAATTGCGGCACCAAGACAGATTTATTGGCGATATAAAAATTCACATAGAAGCTGCTAGTCTTTCACCTGCATAACGCTCCTCTTCGCCTTCTTCATAAGTATAGCCCGGCAAATCATCTTCCGTCACTACTTGATGAATAGCTGGGATTGGAAGTTTATGAATAGTGAAACTTCGACCTTTTGCATCGGTTTTCCTTCTCTAAAAAGAGCTAGATCTGCTGCAGACATGGCATACTGAGGATCATCTTGGTCGTCTGTCCAAGCTAAAACAAGCTCAGCAGGACCAACAAAAGGCAGCAACATTATCGACGTGTTCATTTGTCTCGTCTTGATAAATACTGCAAGACAACCAAATAACTTTTTCGGCACCAAGGTCTCTAGTAAGATCTTTTCAATCTCCTCTTTAGTCAGGTGAGGATTACGACCAGGACTAAGCAAGCAACTTTCAGTTACGAGAATAGTTCCTTTGACCGTCACTATGTATAGCTCCACCTTCCAGTACAAAAGGTTTGGCATCGTAAACAGGTATTTCCAACTCCTCAGCAAAACGACTAGCTACTTGGTCATCTGCTTCATAGTCTTGGTAGAGACCATCAACAGCACCACCCCAGGCATTGAAAAAGACCAATCTACCACCATCTTTTTCCTTTTTATCATTAAGAAGAATGGTCGGACCTGTATCACGAGCTCCAGGCATCATTTTGTCGGAATATCTAAATAAACAACCTGGTCTCCTAAATAGGATTGCGCTTCAGATAGATAGTCCTCCTCAAACCAAAAAGGTAGACTGTTTCCCCTGAGCAATAGTTTTGATAATCTGGCTAAAAGCTTTTTTTGCAGCCTTTCCTTGAAAAGGCCAAGACCCTGGTCGAGTAGGCCATATCATGAGAGTCCCATGATGGGGTTCATACTCTGCAGGCATCCGGTAACCCTAATTTCTTTTGGGCTGTCCATCATGATAATCTCTCCTAAAAGTCTTGGTAGCCAAATGCTTTGACTAGACTGCACTCACCCTCTTTATCCATGAGATACAAACTTGAAGCCCAATGCCGTTAAAAGGTATTATTTTTGACAAAGGAGTAAATAGCCATGTCTTCAAAATAGAGGCGATCACCGATTTCAATCGGTTTTTCAAAGCTGTAATCCCCAATGATATCCCCTGTAAGACAAGTATTTGAAGAGAGTCTATAAGTATAAGGTTTTTCTTGCCCTTCAAAACCATCTCTCAATGGAGGGCGATAAGGCATCTCAAGAACATCTGGCATATGGCAGCTTGCTGAAGCATCTAACACCAAGGTCTCAATCCTGTTTTTCCAACAATATCTAAGACTTCTGTCGCTAGATAGCCCGCATTATGGGCAATAGCTTCTCTGGCTCGATATAGATGTCAAGGTTATAAGTTTCTCGAATGCGTTTAATCTCAGAAATCAGTAAGTCCACATCATAGTCATCTCTCGTAATATGATGACCACCACCCATATTGAGCCATTTAACTTGATGCAAATAGGCTCCAAACTGCTCTTCTACTGCTTTCAAGGTTGTCTCTAAATCATCTGCCCCCTGCTCACAAAGAGTATGAAAATGAAGCCCGTCAACCAAGTCCAGCAAATCACTAGGTATCTTGTCTGAAGTCACTCCAAAACGAGAGCCAGGAGCACAAGGATCATAAAGCGCGTGGTCACCCTGCGTTGAACATTTAGGATTGAGGCGTAGACCGACACTGATACCAGCTTCACGACAACGTTGACCATATTTTCGTAATTGTCTCTCTGAGTTAAAGACAATATGATCAGATATTTTAAGCAACTCTTCCATATCTGATTCCTTGAAAGCTGGCGCAAAAACATGGACTTCCCCGGAACTCTTCTCTAGCTAACTTAGCCTCATAGAGTCCACTCAGCCGTCGTACCTGACAGATACTGACTAATCAAAGGATAGGTTTTATAGAGGGAATAAGCCTTTTGAGCCAGTAGAACCTTACAGCCAGTTTTTTCTTGAACCTCTTGTAAAATGCGGCAATTCTCTTCTAATTTTCCTAAGTCAATGATATAAGAAGGTGTTGGTACTTGTTCTAACTTCATTAGTCCACCATTTGTGGATTTTCTACCACAACCCATGGTAAACCGAATTTATTCAAAGCTTCCATGAATGGGTCTGGATCTAACTCTTCAAGGTTATAAACTCCTGGTTGTTTCCAAGTGCCATCCATCACTAATTTTGTCCCAATCATAGCTGGAACACCTGTTGTATAAGAAATGGCTTGTGAACCAACCTCTGCATAGCACTCCTGATGGTCGCAAACATTGTAGATGTAGATGGTCTTTTCAACTCCATCTTTGACACCAGTAAAGATACATCCAATATTAGTTTTACCAACAGTACGTGGGCCAAGGCTTGCAGGATCTGGAAGCAAGGCTTTCAAGAGTGGATTGGTACGATTTCTTGTCCGTTAAAATTAATTGCATCTGTACGAAGGAGACCAACGTTTTCCAAGCATTTCATGTGAGTTAGATAAGATTGACCAAAAGTCATAAAGAAGCGAATTCGTTTAACACCTGGAATGTTCTTTGCTAATGATTCGATTTCTTCATGGTGGAGGAGATACATGTCTTTTTGGCCAACTTGAGGGAAATCATACTCACGTTTAATAGACATAGCTTCAACTTCACCCATTTTCCATCTTCCCAGTAAGAACCTGGTGCAGAAACCTCACGTAGATTGATTTCTGGGTTAAAGTTTGTCGCAAATGGATAACCGTGGTCACCACCATTACAGTCTAAAAATATCGATATAGTGGATTTCATCAAAATAGTGTTTAAGCGCGTATGCTGAAAAGACGCTGGTTACACCTGGGTCAAAACCAGATCCAAGTAGAGCAGTCAAGCCTGTTTCCTTGAATTTTTCTTGGTAAGCCCACTGCCATGAGTAGTCAAAGTAGGCTGTAAAACCAAGTTCCTTACAACGTTTCTCATAAATAGCACGCCATTCAGGGTCTTCTGTATCCTCAGCCTCGTAGTTAGCTGTGTCAATATAGTGCACACCTGTAGCCAAACAAGCATCCATAATAGTCAAATCTTGGTATGGTAGAGCTACGTTCAAAACAGCTTCTGGTTTGTAGCTTTCAATCAAGGCAATCACTTCTTCTACCTTGTCTGCATCAAGAGCAGCTGTCTCAATCTTAGTATTTGTTTTGCCTTCTAATTTAGCCTTCAAGTCATCACATTTTGACTTGGTACGGCTAGCAATCATAATCTCTTTAAAGTTTCGCTATCTTGGCAAATCTTTGAAATAGCAACTTGGGCAACGCCCCCACATCCAATAACTAATAAACGACTCATTTTTTTCCTTCCTCTTCTTCTAAAATGTCTTCTACATACTTAGGCAACATAAAGGCCCCCACATGTAAGTTTGCAGTGTAATATTCCGTAAATAACTGGCGTTTTTTCCAGCCTTCCTTGTCAAAATCTTTGACAGGGTGATATTTTTTCGATGCAAATCCAAATAACCAATAGCCAGCAGGACTGGTAGGGATATGGGCCTGATAAACCCGGCTGATTGGAAAGGCTTGATTGACCTTGCGATGCATGCTTCGACAAGCTGACTCATCTTCGTCAAAGAAGGGACTACCATGCTGGTAAATCATGATACCGTCTTCTTTCAAGGCTCTATAGCTATTGCCGTAAAATTCCTTGGTAAAGAGCCCTTCCGTATGGCCAAATGGATCTGTCGCATCGTTGATGATTATGTCGTAATCATCTTCACAGTTCTCAAAAATCTCAGTCCATTTTGGTAGTAAATGGTGACGCGAGGGTCATCAAGTCCTGCAGCAAAGTCTGGAAAATACTCTCGACAAACCTCTACCAGCATCTCATCTGGTTCTACAATATCGATTTGTTCCAATTCTGGATAGAGAGTTAATACTTGGGCAACACCACCGTCACCACCCCCAATAACCAAGACTTTCTTTGGATTGGGATGGACAGCCATAGGAACGTGAACTGTCATTTCGTTGTAGACAAAGTCATCTGCATCTGAAAACAAGACATGCCCATTTAAAATCAAAAATCTTCCCAAAAAGCTGGAGTATCTAATACTTCAATATCCTGCCACTCACTTTTTCCAGCATAGAGTTGTTTAGCAGTTCTAAGCGACAATTTCACATCTGGAGTATGAACTTCAGAAAACCATAAATCCATCTAGTTCTCCTTTCTTTCAATAACATTGATGTGGTTGACCTCTGGATCTTCCGTTCCTTGGAGGGAACAACCACGTTCCTTTGCAAATTTGATATAATCGACAATTTCTCGTGTAATCCGTTCACCTGGCGCTAGGATTGGAATTCCTGGAGGATAACACATGACAAATTCCCCACATACCTGGCCAATGGACTCGTCTAATGTTAAGCTTCTTCTATCTGCATAGAAGGCTTCCTGAGGAGATAGCACCAACTCAGGCTGGATATATTCGCCAGCAATCAAGTCCTTTCCATCTCGCGAGTAGAGTCTCTTGATATCAGCCAAAGCACCTACCAAGCGTTCAATGTCTTGAATGCGGTCACCAATTGAAATGTAGGCCAAGATATTGCCGATATCACCAAACTCAATTTGAATGTCATATTCATCCCGTAAGAGATCATAAACTTCAATCCCTGTTAGGACCAATACCCTGAGTGTAAACTGACAGCTTGGTTACATCAAAAATCACAAACCGATACACCATCTACTAGCTCTTTTGAGTAGGCATAGTAGCCACCGATGGCATTGATTTCACGACGAGCGTACTCAGATAGCTCAATGACCTTCTCAAATGACTCTTTACCACGAAGGGCCAAATTGCGGCGTGAAATATCCAAACTAGACATTAACAAATAGGATGCTGATGTTGATTGGGTCAGGTTAATGATTTGACGCACGTACTCAGGATTCATCTGATCGCCAACTAAAAGAAGCGAACTTTGAGTCAAGCTGCCACCAGACTTATGCATAGATACGGCTGACATATCTGCTCCTGCATCCATAGCAGATAGAGGAAGTTTATCTGTAAAGTGGAGATGAGCACCGTGTGCCTCGTCTACTAAGACTTTCATTCCTGCAGCGTGGGCCATCTCTGTTAGCCCCTTTAAGTCTGAACAAATCCCATAGTAGGTAGGATTGTTGATTAAGATAGCCTTGGCATCCGGATGGTCCTTAATAGCTTGTGCCACACGATCATTTTCAAGCCCCAAAGCAATACCGATTTTGGGATCCACACTCATCTCGATATAGATGGGAATAGCTCCACATAAAACGAGTGCATTGATGGCTGATTTATGGACATTTCGTGGTAGGATGATTTTATCACCCTGCTTTTACAGGTGGAAAAGAATCATGGTTTGCACGGATGAGGTTGTCCCGCCAATCATTAAAAGGCATGGGCAGCTCCAAAAGCCTCTGCTGCTAGCTCTTCTGCATCTCTGATAATCGAAATAGGATGCCCAAAAGATTGTCCAAGGGCTTCATAGAATTGACATCAATACCAACGCATTTTTCCCCTAAAGTTCAACTAACTCTGGATTCCCACGGCCACGCTATGACCTGGTACATCGAAAGGAACAATCCTTTTTCTTTCGTAACTTTAACTAACCCCTCATAAATGGGAGCTTGGTTCTGATTTAACATTATGAAGACATACTCCTTTACTATTTTTCTACACCTGAGTTAAAAATCAGGTGTTATAGGAAACTTATGAAAAAGAGCAGTTGGCACCTGCTCTACAATCTACTGACGTGTTTATGTTTGTTTCTTTTTGAGTATGTCTGTTCCTGATGTTTCCTAACTCTCTAGTAGCAAATATTACGTACTTTATTGATCGTTTCATAAAGATGACGTGCTTTCACCACACTAACAAATGTATACGAATTAGAACTAATGTCCTAACATCAACTTATAAAGTAGGCTTTTAACCCTATCAATAATGTGGCTTTTTCAACCACGCTTCGGCATTCAACCCTGCCTGTCCGTAGGCATTTTTACTCAGGTTTATATTTGCTAGAAAACATCATCTCATTTTTCTAAGCTTCATCAATATATCATGTTTTCAGAGACTTGTAAAGTATTTTTAGAACTTTTTAAAAACGATTTAATATTTAGTTCGTGTAATTTATTCAACCCAGAAATAGAAATCGTTTTTAAATTTAAATCAGGAACTAAATAAATTAATTCCTTTAGATAGAGCATAAGCAAATTCAACTATTCAAAATCGTATTTACTCATCACGCGCTACTTTGGCAGCTAGTTTAAAAATCAGTCATCAAATAATTTTCATCTGAGACGGATGAGACTATAATACTCATTCCAAAATAGAGAGTCACTGTTACTTGACCACTGTAATCCATACCATAATTGAGTGACATCACTTGTATTTTGATGGTGGGATTGACCATAGATGCTTTTTGAAAGTTTCTTGAACACGTGGAACATCAAGTCGACTAGTCAAGTCGAGTTCATCCAATTTTCAAAGTGATAGACGGTAGATTTTGGATTAAAATACTCCACATCAAAACTATCTTCTTTTTCTAAAATATATCCTGGGATTTGCTGCTACAAAGCTCTTCCCTCTTCTAAAGAATCAAACACGACTAAATCTTTTATAATCACCTTTGATACAATTCCAATATAACCATCGATAACCCTCTGTCATCTCAGTATCGGTCCGCATGACGCCTATCTATTATTTTTATTACAACCGTTTCTTCCCATCGTCTGAGGACATCCTTTAAAGGCTCATCTAGATAGGTATAGGCCTTTTTCTTAATCCAATCAGGTATACCATAAGCAGCCTCTGCTATACTTCCGGTGATAGCAGCAAGAGTATCACTGTCCCCACCAAGAGAGATGGCATTTCGAATAGCATCTTCAAAATCTGTACTTTCAAGAAAAGCAATGATGGCTTGAGGTACCGTATCCTGACAGGTTTCATTGAAATGATAAGTAGGACGAATGTCATCTAGAGACTGAGAGAGATTGTAGCCATACTCTTTCTCTATGTATTCCCTGATGCGTTTTTTACACTCTGTAGGATGATCATTGATTGGTTGCTCGTAGTCGCCACAGTAGCCTCCAAAGTAATAACGACACAGAAAGATAGCATCAGACGTCGCCATAGCTCCTTTGACACCCTCTGGATGGTTATGAGTCACCTCTGCAGAAATTCTCGCAAGATTTCTACGAGATGGCCAAGTACCTGTTCTTGCACAGAAACCACAATCCATCACCCAAGCACAAGGAGAAACACGCATGGCAGAGCCATTGCCAAAGCTATTATAAGGGGAACAATCATTGCTTTGAATCCATGTATTAAACCTAGGCCCGTACCCAGCATCGGGATACATTCTTCCATATTTCTTCATGGCATCAATAAAGTCATCCTTCTGACCACCGTTCATGATGGCTTCAGCAACAGCACAGGTCATAACCGTATCATCTGTGAAAAACAATCCTCACGAAATAATGGAAAGTCTTTCGCTTTTAATATTGCCCCATTCGTAAAACTAGAACCTACAATGTCTCCTACTATTGATCTAGCATGAGATTCCTCCTTACAGCATATCAGATTTCCAATGGATCACTCTTTAAAACGGCTCCACCAAATCAATCCACTCTTGAGGCAGGTAAGCTGATAAATAGCATGGTTATAGCCTCTTTGCTCCATACAGGATCGTGTTGGGATGTAGCTGCTGAAATAATTTCGCTGATGCTTTCACACCGTTCAATTCTTTTTCACCGTAGATATACAGAACCTGCGCCTTGCTAGCAGAAATTGTGTCCTTGAGCTTGTAGCGCCCCATATAAGTTTTCTGTAAATGGTCACCAATGTTTTGATAGGTGTCCTTGGCAGATCCTCCAAATAATAAGCTTTTATCTCCTCTGGATAAGCCAGTTTAGGATAGAGTTTGTTCATCATGCTTAATTGAAGTTTGCAAGAGAATTTACTGAACATCAATTTACCGAATAGAGATACTAGAAAGATACTGATTTTAGCTAAGCCTGGTTGAGGAATACAGAGGCTTCCGTCTATGATGGCCTTCTCAGCTATATCGCTGTCTAAGGACAAAAGCTCCATGGCAATTTGACCACCAAGTGAAACGCCACCGATTGCAAATACCTTTCCACTACAGTTTGCTTTTGACATAGTCTAGGATCTCCAAAGCAGAATCTTCCGTAGAAATATAATCAAGTTGATATTCTTCGCCGTGACCATTCAAAGTGGGTAGAATAATATGGTAGTCTTTTGATAAGATCCGTGCTTGACGAAGATAATTCCACCAAGAACTGCCACCACCATGTATCAGTAGGATAGGAGGCAAATTCTTTATCACCAAATTCATGGAATTTCATATATAAATTCCTTACTGTAGAGACTTTCAATAGATACGTCCTTGTTTAATCTGTTTAAAGAAGCAGTGATCTAAATACATCAATCGTTACTTTCGATAATAGTTAAGCTGATCAAAAATTTAAAATATTTTTTTCCTTACTAATTCTATTACTCGCCAAGATAGTATAGATTAAATAAACAATAAAAATGATGATAAAAAATAAAAAAAGCAACCAGTCTTACAACTTACTACTGTTCATATGATAATTTACAAATGTCTTTCCAGCCACTCAATCTTTTTAAAATCCTTATTGTTATTGTGATCATTTCGATAGGAGTCTTGAGAAGAAGCTTTGTAAATACTTAGATACTGCTCCATACTTGAAGACGAAAAGTGATGCCTTCAATGTGAATAAGCTCTATATCCGATTCCGAAACTCCTGCAAAATCAGGTAAGGAATCGATACTACTAAATTCAACACTCACTCTATCCTTTTTGGAATTCATGCTCATGAATATCTATTAAGACGTAGCCTAAGTCTTTCATCACTTTCATTATCTTGTCCCAGTCATAAATTCTGAGATGATCAGGTGCTTCCCAACCTCTAGGGTCACCAGGCACATGAATGTCAATGTCAGACGGCTCCCAATTTTCTTTCGTTCTAAACTCCAATCCCAAAGACCCCATCAGTGTCGGTGTAATTCCGACTCGATTTAAATGGAAACAAATAGTTTTAAATTCTTCAAATAAGAGATTCATATTTACTCTAAACCTTTCATATAGATTTTTGTTATTTCTACTATATAACCTTGAACAAAATCACCTTCATTTTCTAGAGTATAGCCAGTTATTTTGGATACAAATTCTTTTTCCTTACTAATTCTATTACTCGCCAAGATAGTATAGATTAAATAAACAATAAAAATGATGATAAAAATAAGATTAATCTTCAACAAAAATAAAGATTTAATAAATTTTGCGAACGCATGAAATAAAAATACAATACCCCACAGATTTCGTTTTGACGGTAAAGAAGTCCCTAAAACAAAAACTTAAAAAATAACGTATATGTAAAAAAATAAAAATAAAAGGAAATCTTGATGACTTTCTCCTACTATAAACCATAAAGGCAGATGCCAAATCCCCAAATTGATCCTACAATCAAATTAGATTTCCAATATGTATATTTTTTTATCAAGTAATGGTTGTAATATTCCTCTCCATCCTAATTCTTCATGTCCACCACCAAAAAATAATTAATTGAATAAAGAATAGTGGCATCAAATAAATTGATAGTCCGTTTAATTCTAAGGAAGATACAGAGAATAGTATCAAAATTGCCAACAAATTAATAATGAAATGAAATACTACTATTTTCTTTCTTACTAAATACAAAAATGTTTAAATTTTATATTATTTCTTTTTCAAATATAAGCCACTTGCAATTGCTGGTCCAAGTGCACCTACTAGTGTAACATTCTCCTATAATTGTTTCTAATCCCAAAAATATGAGATTGAGTAAAGATGGCAAGAATCCCCCAAGCTATATAAGTAATTCCAAATGTAATATAAAGATAATTTTTTTAAATTCCTTTTATCAATTTCTGTCATTTTATCTTCCTTATTTTGATTATTCTATGTATAATATTTTTTTCTGCTTCTTAGTTGCTCTCGATTATAACTACCTATATTCTATCACAAAAATGCCAAAAAGCCCTATAATCAAGGCTTTTCATTAAACAGTACGTCTACACTTTAATTTCCTAGATCCGGATTTACATAATGAAAATTAGTCAATTTTTCTCTATGATATTTCCAAGTTTATCCAATACAAGACAGGAATGATCATTTAGTGGAATTATGGGAACTTTAACGAGTTCTTCAGCTCTATCCTTATTAGCTTTATCATTCCATGAATCATAATGGACACTAATTAAAAAAACTGACTAAAAAGTCCCAATCCATTTTTTTAATCTTTTATCTGATGATCTGAATTATCATTAGGTGAGATATAGACATTTTTCTCTAATAATAGGGCTCCTGCAGAAAAATCCTATAACTTTAGCCCCTTTATTCAGCATACGTTCGATATAATTTTTGAACTCCTGATTGACATAAGTAGCTAGATACTTTTCCGTATTTCCACCACCGATGATGATGACATCAGCATCTAGATAGCTATCAAAATCAATCTGCTCAGTGTCCAAGAGTAAGTAATCAGTGTTTAGGTTAGGAAAATGACTTTGAAAAACTTCCGTGTACTTTTTCATGTACGGTTCCCAATTTTCTCGATAAACTGTAAAAATGACAATTCTTTCGATCTTCCTTGATGACACAATTTTATTAACAATCGTGTGGTTCTTTATCGGCGGATTTCCACCCATCAAAAAAATTTGTTCGTCCAATCTTTCACGCTTTCTAAAGATACATAAAGTTTAAACAAGTTTATTCACGTTTCTAAATTATAATTTTTTCTTAAAATGAATAATTCTATTTGCCTCCTGAAATCCAATATTGAGATGAAATCTTATAGAATCCGTATTCGTTAAAGTACAGTCACTTGCAAATTCCTTACATCCTTTATTTTTCGCCCATTCCTCACATTTTGTACAGAGATTTTTAGCAATATCCTTTAAACGATATTCCTCGTCGACAATAATCCCTTCTAAGAATCCAACAGGACTATATTTACAACCTTCAACATAATCAAATCTGAGTGAACATAGTGCTAGACCTACAATTGTGTCACCTTCAACTTCAGTAAAGATTGCAGTATTTTTTTGCCATTCGTATATTTTTTTACTTCATCAATAGCTTCTTTATCGGTCAATTGGGGCTATAATTGTTTTTATTAGTTTAGCCGTTTTTATAGAATCTTTTTGTTATTCCATCCATATTGATGTTCCTCCGCAAATTACAAGCAAATGTTTCGAATTATCCTGTTACTTTGTTACTCATTGATTGATACCAATACCATCCCCTTCTACTTTTCGCTGTCTCAGATTGGAAGAGCAGAGTCACACACTCAGCGGTTCGGACTTACCGTATCATTTCGTCGATTTCCTCCTCATTCTGCGAGTCATATACTCCCAGGGTACCTTCTCGACCTTCGGTCTCACCTTGTCGCATGGGCAGATCATCTACTTCTACTCCGCCGATGCCTCAGCTGGTACAAGCAGTGATACCGCCTCAACATGTGGTGCTAGTAAACTTCTATATTATAGAGCGAAAGTGATAGAGTGTTTTGTAAAATTATACTATAAAACGAAAGAGAATTATACACTCAACTCAAACAACATAAAAACTCACCTCTACTATCCATCAAGTCACAAAAAGAACCATCTTCAACAATAACCCTGCTTTCATAAAGAGAATTCTATCGTATCTTTTTCAAAATGTTTTCATTCAACTTGTGGGTGACTACAATTGCAGTTAAATCTTGAATATCCAAGATTGAATTTTCAATTTCAGTAGTTACTTGATTATCCAAAGATGAGGTTGCCTCGTCCAATAATAAGATTGGTGTTTTTCGAATCAAGGCACGCGCAATACTAAGTCTTTGTTTTTGTCCGCCAGATAGATTTGAGCCATTCTCTCCACATAAATGTCTGTAGACCAGATTCATTTTCTAAAACATAACTTTCTAAACCTGACTGCTGTACAGCTTGCTTTATTTCCTCATCAGTAAAAGTTTGATTAAGAGTAATATTTGCTCTTAAAGTATCATCAAAGATATAAACGTCTTGTTGAACAATCGTCATTAAGTTATAAAGACTCTCTGCTGAAATAGCTTGTATATCTTGATTATCAATTGAAATATGTCCACTTGTTACATCGTAAAAACGCAGTAATAGATTGAACAAAGTTGATTTCCCACTCCCTGACATTCCTACAATTGCAATTTTTTCCCCTTTTTGAATCTTCAAAGATAAATGATTAAAAATTTTTCTTCAGTATTAGGGTAAGAAAAGTCTATATTTGAAAAAGAAATAACATCATCGAAAATATTCTTTCGTTTCACCAGTCTGAAGTCCAGTTACATCTTTTACCTCAAATGCATTAAGTGTTGCTTGCCCTTCACGAAATTTACTCATTCCCATACCAATTTCATTTAGTGGCATTACTACAAAATTGACTAGTTGAACAATAGCTGTCACACTTCCAATTGTGGTATAGCCATTAAATACGAGATACATCCCTCCACCAAAAGCTACCAAAAACAATCATCCCTGAAAGCTGGGAAATAACATTTGCTAAAAACATCAAATTTTTCCTTTTTATAAAATATATCTCATCCAATTTTTCACTTTCATGACTATAATCCTCACAGATAGCATCTTTCACATTAAAACTTTTAATAACAAGAAATCCTGCTAAAATATCTTTAACCTTAGCTAAATACTTCTGATCTGCAATCAAAGCACTATTTTGTAGAGAGGCTGATTTTTGTCCAATAAATCCTGATATCATCATTGGAAGAATGCTAGCAATGATAACTAATAAGGTCAAAAACCAATTACCTATAAACATAGCTAGGGTGAGAAAATTATCAAGGAAAGGTTTTTTTGAAATATTAAAAATACTGTTGTGAGATAATCTTGCTCAATTTTCTTCATATTTTCGGTTAATAAAGAAATAAACTTCCCTGATTTTTTTCTTTAGAAAAGTCTCTATAATCCCTATCTAAAATAGATTGGAACACCTTGTTTTTGTATTTTGACATGATTTGCCTAACAAGTTTATTTCTCAATCGTAGAGAAATAAAGTTGAGGCCCGCATAGATAAAAAAATAACAGCTGCTCCCACTAGTACCGCTTGAGTTAAAGGCTTCTTTATTTTTGGGACATACCACTATCAATAATACCTTTAATAGAATAAGCAAAAAGCAATATTTGTTAAAGGGACCAGTATATTAAATATCATGAAAGCATAAAAAGCCTTCTGATGGTTCTTTATCAATTGTTTCATCCTTAATCTACCTCATAATTCTTAATTTTCATTTTAGAAAAATGTGACATAAAAATATTCTTCTAAGTCAATATTCTCTCTCTAATCTCTTTCATAGAGACCTGTTCTACCATTTCTCCATTTTTGATAAAACCAATCTTATCTGCTATCTGTGAAATTTCCGATAATATATGACTCGATATTAGAATTGTAATTCCATGCTCCTTAGAAAGCGACAACAAAAAGATTTCGAATTTCTTGAATTCCTATTGGATCTAAACCATTGATTGGCTCATCTAAAATTAACAATTTAGGTTTTTGTTAGAAAAGCACGAGCTAAAACCAAGCTCTGCCTCATTCCTAACGAAAAATCTTTTACTTTTTAGTCGTATTTTTAATCCGACCATTCTTAAAGGCTCTTATTATATCTGATTCAGTAATAGTTTTTCCCATATACTGAGCGTGAATTTCCAAAATTTCTTTTGCAGTGCAATTATCATAAAAAATTGGTGATTCAAAAATACTTCCAATCTGACTTAGGATTTCTTCTCTGTGTTCGTGTAGATTTTTCCCAAAAATTTCAATACTACCTGATGTAATTGTTGATAAGGATAACATACATTTCATTAACGTTGTTTTTTTCCAGCACCATTCGGTCCTAAAAACCATAGATTTCTCCTTCAGCAATTTGAAGGTTGATACCACTTAAAAATTTCTTCCTTATTAATTGTTTTTAAAAACTTCTTTTATTTCAACAATATTTCTCATTTCTATCTCTCTTTCTATATCCAGCTTTAAACGCAAGAAAAATTTTTTTCCGTAGCATAAATACCAACTTATACAGTCTCTTTTTATAGAAATCATCAAGGAATTTTTAACTTTCCTTCGATTGAACTCAACTATGCTATTTGATACTAATATCTTGTCTTGAAATATTAAAAATTGAAAATGAGTAATCATTAAACTTATGAAACTTGCAAATATCAATAAGAATAAATTATCAGCAATATTATTAGATAAACTTCCTGGACTTACATTTGAAAGTAATGCTGCTAAACCAAGTCCTGTAAGCATTGTTATAGCTGTTGAATGCTTAATCATACCTAAAACAAATGGTAGTAACCCTATTAGTACTGTTGCAAACGTTATTCCAGCTAAGTTAATTAATTGACTAGCTAGAGGGATATAACTAGATTCAGTTACAACAGCCTTGAATCTAATGAATAATTGAATCACTAAATGTGCAGAAAAATGGGCAATAAATGCTATTAGAATGACTGAAAGAATTTTTCCCCAAAGTAACTTTATTTTAGAAATAGGGTAAGAAAACAACTGAAAAATTGTTCTTCGTTTAAATTCATCAATAATAATCGTAGATAATAAATAAGATTCGAAAATCAAAAATGCTGCTTTTGTAAATAAAGATGAAAAACAATGAAGCTACAATTGCCCAACCTTCCAATTTACCAGTAATTCTAATAACATTAGAATCCTGTCCAGTGAATTCTCCTAGTTTATTGTCAGTACCTAAACCCATAATAATGATTGCTGTAATACCTAAAACAATAAATATAGTACACAACCAAGCTAAAAATAATTTAGATTTAGAAACTTTATTTAATTCAATTTTAATAAGCGACAACATAGATTATTTCCTCCAAAGCGTAAATAAAGAATAAACTATTCAGACTAATCTCGACAAATATTTAAAAATAAGCTTATTCTTCAGATAATGTTACTATACATACTATCGGTATGTATATACTAAAAACAAACATACCTTCGGTATGTATAATAGATTTTTAATAACACACTTAAAGTATGTTATTTTTAACTATAAATTATGTAAGATAATTTATTGAATTGATAACACATAAATAGAAATTAGTATTAACATGAATGTCATGCGACTACTTATTTACTATTTTTAAGTGATCAAATAAGTTGAAAAATCACCTCCATCATTTCATCAGAAATTAACTGTACCCTCTAGACCTTCAAAAGTAAGTTTAATGAAATTCATTTTGCTCTTTAATTCTACTAATGAAAAACGGAAATTTGAAAACCAATCCAAATATTTAGAGTTAAAACAATTAAATCTGCTAGCTCTTCTGGATATTCTGTTTTAATAGACCCATCTTCAACTCCTTCGTAAACTTTTTCTCTAATTTCGGGTAAAAATCAGAAAAATAGACCTAGATACTGTTCCCCTAACAAACGTGGACTTCTTAGCATGATTGAGGCAGAGTAAACCAGTCTTTGGTGTTCAAAATTAGAGAAAGAGTCCATCAAAGAATTTTTGTATCTTTTTCTAATCCAGTATTTCCTCTCCAATTATAATTTAAAATTTCTTGATTATTTTTCGCTAATGATTGTTTGCAGTATATCATATTTAGACTCAAAAATGATGATAGATAACACCTTTTGTTAATCCACCTAAACCATCTATGATATCTTGTATTGACGTATTATCAAATCCTTTTTCTAAAAATAAATTTTTTTGAGACCTCTAGTATTTTTCTAGTTTCATGTGAGTTTTCTATTCCTTGCCATTTTAGTCCCTTTCTATCATACCAATGGTATGTAATTCTGTGTAGTGGAAGTAACTAATAATGTCAAGTTCTTTATTGGAAAAATGCAAAAAGCCTTGAAATCAAGGCTTTTCATTATTCATTCATACCAAGCTTTCTAGGCTTTTACGAGCAGAGCAACACACTCGGCAGTTCGTTGTAACCGTATCGTTTCTTCGTAAACTCCTTACTCTACGACAGCTATCCCATGGGCGGGGAACATCTCCTTCTACTTCGCTGATGCCTCAGCTCGTATAAGCAGTGATACCGCCTCAACATGTGCTGAGAGCTTTCTTCTATACTAATAGACGAAAGGGTGTGAAAATGATTTTTAAATGATACTGTGGAACGGAACAGTAGCCCTAGTATTGACTACTGTCGTTTCTATTCATATTGGCTATTCTAGGACTGAGATGAAAAAATCTATAAATGCTCAGAATAAAATTGAACCCGCAAATCTCCCCAAAACAATGGTGAGTCATGTACTTGTATTATTCCGAAAAAATACACCTCTGGTGCAGTGAGACAAATTGGTGTATCTTATAGTGGCTTCGTAGATGAAAGCTATACTCTACTATCACTCTTTGATGATGTAGAACAAATTGAAAAAGATAATAGACTTCAGACAGCTATTGATGTTGTCAGAGAACAGTTTGGTTTTTTAGCCATACAAAAAGGAACCGTCCTAACTGAAGGTTCCAGAAATATTGAACGCAGTAAACTTATCGGTGGTCATTCCGCGGGTGGATTGGAGGGATTAAAATGAAACAAGAAAAAAATACAGTACAATTTTCAGAAATCCGTAGCAAAGGATGTAATGATATTGAAATGCTTGAAAGATTTTTACATGGAATCGTTGAAACAGCAACTCAAAACTTCGTCAGAGAAAAACTCAAAACAACTGAAATATCGATACGACTAGTACATGCTAAATCTGAAAACCGATTACCATTGGAATTTACATTTAGCATTAAAGCTCAACAAAGCTCATCTGTGATAATCTATACTGAGGTAATCAATCGCTTTAAAGAATGTTACACAGGTGGGGAATTCAAGGTTTTACGATTCAATTTGATAAAAATACCCTTGCCTCTGCATAGAAAGGATTTGATATGATTGACCGTTCATATTTACCATTTCAATCAGCAAGAGAGTACCAGGATACAAAGATGCAAAAATGGATGGGCTTTTTCCTATCTGAACATGCATCAGCACTCTCTGATGATACAAACAAAGTAACGTACATGTCTGACTTATCACTAGAGAAGAAATTATTACTCCTCAGTCAAGTATACGCCGGGCAGCTACGCACACGCATTCAAGTGATTGAAAAATAAGCGTGTTTCCTACACTGGAACAATACCAAGTCTGACCAAAGATTTCATTTTGATAAAAACTACAACAGGTCACATCAATTTGAAATTAAAAGACATTATTAGTATTGAACTTGTCGAGGAGGTGCTCTATGAATCAGCTTGAGTTTCAGCGTAATCACCTACAAATGGACTATTATAGCGAGAGCTACCAAGATTTTGAACGTGACTTCTACCGCTACTCTAACATGAATATTCCATTGACCTTCCTAACTGATGATATCCTAAAAACAATGGCGACTTCACGTAAGAATTACTTTGTCCTCAATAAGGAAAAGTCCAGAGATAACCGCGATCACTTCTTCATATTTGAAGTAAGTACCGTAGATGAGAATCCGCTAATCTATCATTATACATATAAGAAAACTACAATATATTTAGCAGAAAAATAGGAGCAGTTCAATTGACTGTTCCTATTTTTAATATTCATAAAATCTAAAGTCTTTATACTCTTTAACAATGGAGTCGCCAACCAGAACAGACTATACTGACCAGCGACTACCTTAAATTTAATGTTTCAGATTTATTTTCTTATCTCTAATTTCATAAACTACATCTGCTACATTTTCGAGTAATCGTTTATCGTGGGTGATAAACACGATAGTTCCGGTGTACTCCTTCATTAGTATTTCCAAAGCCTCTAAACTTGGTATGTCAAGGAAGTTACTGGGTTCATCCATTATTAGGATGTTATATCTACCCATGAGCATTTTAGCAAGCAACAATTTTATAATTTCTCCACCGCTTAAAACAGATAAACTTTTTCCAATATCGTTCTGTTTGAACCCCATAGATGCTAGCACTGAACGAATTTCTGATATATTGTAGTCACAATCCTTCTGCATAAACTCCATAACATTCTGATTACTGTTGTACTTGTAACCATTCTGTGCAAAGTAACCTATTTTTGCCTTAGGCGAAATAGAAATTCCTTCTTCATGGTTTAAGATCATTTGGATTAAAGTTGTTTTTCCGATTCCATTACCACCAGTTAACGCCACTTTTGCTCCTAACGGAATTTGAAAAGATGCATTTTCAAACAGAGCCTTATCCCCAAATACTTTATTAATTTCTGCACCGACTATAGGGTATGGATTATGGAGCTCCAATGCTTTACTTTGCCTGAAACGAATTCTGCGAATGCCTTCCGGAGCTTCTACTTTTCCTAAGGCCGCAATCCTGTGCTCTAGGGTTTTAGCAGCATTATACATCTTTTTTTCCTTACTTCCTATTGATTTTTGATGAGCTAAACGCCCTCCGTCTTCAGTACTTTTTTTCTTTGAAGAACCTTTTGCCTTCTGTTCTATTTTACGAGCCTGTTTTCGCTTTTCCTCCGCAGCCCTTTCCAATCGGGCACGTTCCGCAATAAATTGTTCGTATTCTGCAGCTTGGCTCTTACGTTCTTCCTCTTTCTGACGAAGATAATCAGAATAGTTTCCCCAATACTCAGTGATTTTGCCATCTTTCAGTTCCCATATTTTATCTACTATTTCATCAAGAAAATAGCGGTCATGGCTAATAACTAACAGTGCACCTGTAAAATATTTTAGCTGTCCTATTAGAAAATCAATTCCTTCACGGTCTAAATGGCTCGTAGGTTCATCCGCTAAAATACCATGAACCTGTGCCGATAAGGCCTGTGCTATTTTAAGCCTTGTTTCTTCACCACCGCTCATAGTCTGTATATTTAATTGCTCAACACCTAGCTTGCCTACAAGTGCAAAATCTTTTTCCTCCTGCAGAGTTACTTCGTCCAACTGGGGGAATATAGGCAAGTTCACCCAGACGATCTATTTTTACATCCTGGGGAGTTAATTCTCCCTAAAAGTACCCTGAGTAAAAGTGCTTTTTCCAGCACCATTTGCTCCTACTAAACCAATACGGTCATAATCATATACTTAATTCATTTATATCTAAAAACATCGCGTCCTTTGAATTCCACACGAATGTCTTTTTGCTTTTAATATTAATTCCATAACATTTCTCCTGTCTATAATCGCATGCTTTCATTTGCTTGTATGCAGGGAAAACCCTCATGATTTTTAGCAGGAAAGAGTTATGAGAAAATAAGATACATAAATATTCCTCCAATATTGTTTATTTTAAATCTAATTTTTCTAACCTCAGTTATCATTTGGCAAACTATAGCAATGCCAATAATTAAAATACCTGATAGTAAAAACCCAATGATTTACACCGATTTTATCAGCAAAGAATCCAGAAAGAATTAACCCAATTGGCATAGCAAGTGACATGATACTTCGATCAAAAGAAAATACACGTCCTAAATATTCAGGCTTAATTTTTCTCCTGAAAAAGAGCTGTTTGCACACTGCTATAAAATGGCACCGAAAAGCCCCATTATTGCACAAGCAAACTACGAATATTACAAATCCATTTTGGAGAAGTATTCCCGAAACGGCTAAACTGGTCCCCATTATAAAAATGAACTTGTTATTAGTAATACATGCTTTTCGAAGCCCCTAATCTTCCTAATAATAAGCTCCTGCTAGCATCCCAAAATGCAAAAGGAAATTTCCGTAATAGAAATATACTGAGGCGTTCCATTAAAGTGTTCCATGCTTATTAAAGGAAATAGTGCATTGATTGGCATATAAACAAAAGTATATAGTGTTCCTAAGAGTAATAAGGCAAACAATCCTTTGTTTTGTCTCAGAACCACAACTCCTTCTTTCATCTCCCTTATGAAATTTGGTTCTAAACTTTGCACTTGATTACCCAGCTTAGGTATACGTACAATTGCTACTGTAATAGATGCAATCACAGCACCCAATACGTCGATGGCAATAATAGCATTTAAATCCCAAACGGAGTATAAGAGTGCTGCAACTGCCGGACTAACAATATAGCTTATAGACTGCAAAGACTGACTATAGCCTGCGCATTTCGTTAGCTGTTCTTCTGGTACTAAAAGTGGTGTAACTGCATTGAGTGCTGGGGTATGAAAAAGCTGTTCCAATGCTACGGATAAACAATACTATCATAATCATCCAGACAGGTAGCTCCATACAGAATGCAACAATAGCAAGCACTGCACCAGCTGCTGCGATAATTAAATCGGCACCAATCATTATCTTCTTCCTATCATGACGATCCACTAGCACACCAATGGCAGGTCCCAAAATCGCATAGGGTAAAAAACCTACTAATGAAGCCATAGACAAGACCATCGCAGATCCTGTTTTTTCTGTAAGGTAAAAAATAATCGCCATTTGCAGGATGGCACTAGTGATTAATGATACTGCTTGCCCTGCCCATATTGCATACCCTTTTTCGTTTCAATTGTTGTATTTTTCCATTTATATTATCTCCTGCATATTATTTTGCTTGAATTTCTATTTTGAATAGCATTCTAGGCATTAAAAAATGCAGGCCAAACCCCACAATGTGGCTTTTGGTCTGCATACATACAATTTGGAAACATTCATATTAAAGACATAGTTAAATAAAGGTATAGTTAACAACCAATATCCTCACCGTAACTAATGAATGCTCAATATCGTATAAATAAGCACAACAAAAAGCCTATCATCGGGTATAGATTCTGCTTTTTATTGCCAGCTATCTTAAACGCATTGAGGCTGTCATAGTTTCGGTTCCTCCTACATCTTTGTTTATATCAATTTATAGTATAACACAACAAGATGATATGTTCAATATAAAAGTTATGGAATGAGACTCATACTTCCAATTCGATGCAGATTTAAAGGATATGACGAAGTTTTTCTTCATAGACTGTAACGCTCTGGATTATCTTCCTTAGTAGCAAGCGATTAGCTTTCACAAAATCTTCTGTTTGTAGTTTTAAAAATTCATCAGGATTTTCTAACTCAACCTCAAAATATTTCATTTTACATTCCCTCATTTCATTTATTGATAAATTGAGTTTGCAAAAAAGAGTGGACAATTTTTGTCTACTTTCAACCTTTAAAAATAGTTTTTAATCGATTTGAAGTTGCCTAAATTATTACTTATTCGGTAAAATGAAGTATTGCTTTCAACAGATTTCCTTCAACTACACTTCACTTGATTCAAACAAGGTGGGTACATTTCTATTCCCACAAACTCCTTGTCAATGGAAACAAACACGTACCCACAGGGTAAATGGAAATAGAAACTGATAATTTCTAGCTATCACTTTACTCATTCCAAAAATTTTTCTCACTCTGATACTTACCCACTATAAAGCAAAAAGCCTTGCAATCAAGGCTTTCATTATCCCTTTCGTTCAAAGGTTTCTAAGCTTTTTACGAGCAGAGCGACACACTCAGCGGTTCGCTATCTCCGTTCTGTCTGCGTGCTAGCACTTGTCAATCACGGACAGTTATCGCATGGGCGGAAGTAAATGCTAATCTCGTCGTTTTACTGCCTCAGCTCGTACAAGCAGTGATACTGCCTCAACATGTGGTGCTAGTAAACTTCTATATTATAGAACGAAAGGGATAGAGTTAATGTTTAAACTTAAACTTTAGAATGAAAAATATATTATAGTTCCCTTTTTTTCAACTTTATAGCTGATAATTGTCACTTAATAAATTTACTTGCTAACTTGTAAACTTGTTGAACCTCTTTACTCTTAACATCCCAACTACCAAGTTCTTCTTTAATCAACTCTGGAAATTTTTTGCTAATATCCCTCAAAGCATTACCAACTGATTTTCTAACATATTCACTAGAATCTTCTTTTAATGTTGCGATTCGTTTAATAGCTTCATCTGGATTATCCTTGAAATACGGTCTACTCGTCCATATTCTCAAACCTTCTGTAACAGCTCTTCTGACATTTGGAATATTATTTTGTAGCCAGTCGTCAATAACCGGAAGAGATTTTTCATAACCTGTTTGCTTACAAAATTCATCAAATGCTTTTGCTAATACTTCTTGAACTCTCCAATTGTCATCCTTTGAAACCTCATCCCTCATGAAGATCAAAATTTCTTCATACGATGACAAATGGCCAAAGAGAAATACACTGTACATTCTAACTTGATATACATTGGATTTAAAGGCTAAAAATGCTAATTCTTTGGAATACGCATTATCGTTTGATTGATAGTCAGCAAGAGCTCTTTTCTCTTCTTCTTTAAATCCATTTTTCAATTAAAGAAAATTCTTTTTCTAAACTTAAAATATATTCTTTCATGTAACTTCGGTTCCTCATAGAATTTTTAAGTATTATTCTATACAAGTTTTTTTAACGCTTTTTACCAGTAATTCTAAACACTTGACGTAACTTAATAAAATTAAAAAAATAAGAAAAAAGTTCGATATTTTGATTTATTAGATACTTACACATAAAAAAATTTTTATGTATTAAACCAAATTGACAAATCCTCATCAGATACAAAAATACTTCCAAGCAACTGTAAATCCATAGAGTTCTTTATATTTTTCAATCCATTCCACATAATATGGAAGTCCAACTGGAGTTTCAGAGACTTCCTGTTCTAGATAAGAATATGGATGAGCTACAATACCTAGATCAATATTATCTATTTGCCAATTATAACCATCTTTATGTTCACCTCCTAAATTATCTATTAATCTTGCACTTCTTAAATCAATATCTGAGCAGATTGTCAACGATTTAAACTTTTTTTAAAAATCTGGATTGAGAGGTTTTATGTAATAAGAAGCCTCCACATAGTATTCATCATTATTATTTGGATAATGTGAACCAATGGAAATTTTCTATGGGGAACCATTAAGCTCTAACCAAAAAGTTTCCGATTGGTGTTTTTAGGATATCATAAGCTTGCTTAGAATTTATAACATCGTTAGTTTCTGATAAATCACAGATAACTCCTTCACTTATTAAACTGTTGTTGGTTTCTATTATCTTTTTCGTTTCTAGTAGATAATTTTTCGTTCTACTTTTTTTATTTTTTTTCAAGAGGGAATGGCGGTTTATTGGCTTGTCTCTTGAAAAACTTCAGTAACTTGTGCTTCTTTTTAAATGAGATTTGTTCCCAACAGGAACTTCTATCCAATCAAATTTCTCTATTGACTCATCAGGACAATAATACACATATTCTTTATCATTTGGAAAGAATCGAACATTACAAAAAATTCAATTCTTTACTTGGTTTCCATAACAAGTCTGGTTCTAGGGGTCTTTTTATAAAATATTGTATTTCGTCTCTATCCCAAAAATCTTCATGCATCCATTTATTACAATAGGGGCAAAAATACTCATCATAATCGTCCAAATAGCATTGCTTAGCACCACATGTCTTACATATAGAATCTTCATCAATAAAACCCTCAAGTTCAACACCATTGATATACAGAGCATAATCATCTTCTGGTTCATAAACAGTTGTCTCAACGGAATGTGGTAAACAACTCAACCAATCATCAAGTGGTAAAGAATTGATACTATAAATAGTTACTTCATCCCACCTCTCTTTTAGTGATTTACCATCATATATCTTTGCTTCAAAAAGTTCATCGGCAGTCTGAAATCTTCTACAATCAGGTAAGTCACAAAAACCCGCCCAATATGGCAAGGGGTCATTTTCTGAATAACCAATATAGCGTATAAAATCCTGATTATCCTTCTCAAAAGAAAATGAAGTTTCATCAACATTCATACCCGCTTTAAACTCTTGAATAAGGTAGTCAATATGTAAAGAAGAAACTTTAGGGACAGAATTTTGATTTATTTCCTGAGGAATACCTAAAGATGCAGATTCCATTTTAAATGAAAAATAACCGTTGACGAGTTGAAACTGAATATTGTCGTCATCCATTAGTATTTCAGAGATCCACCATTTGGAAAGACCATCCATATCTTCCATTAAGAAATCATGCACCCCTCACAATTTAAATTCCAAACAAGGGCAGGCGAATTGGTATTATCAGTTGAAGTAAAATCTTCCTCAATGGTTAACAAAATGGATTTTTGCTGACTATCATAAGAGAATGACCCAATTAAAAAATCGTGAAAGAAACCGTGCTTTATCAAATAGTCCGAAATTTCGATAAATTGGGTTAAATACTGTTTGCGTTCAGTCCACATACAAACCTCTCAATTTTTATTAACTATAGAATTTAGGTAATTGTAAATAAGGTGACTAATGAATACAAGTCACAGACTTTTCAAACACACAAGAAAAAGTCTTACCTTCAAGTCTTTTCATAATTTCATTCGTTCAAAGGTTTCTAGACTTTTACTAGCAAAGCTACACACTAGGCGGTTCGCTGTTACCGTATCGTTTCGTCGTATACTCCTTAATCTACGACAGCTATCGCATGGGCAGATCATCTACTTCTACTCAGCTGATGCCTCAGTTCGTACAAGCAGTGATACTGCCTCAACATGATGCGTTTGCGGAAATAGGTCAACCGGCTGGACTTTCTTCAATTCATAGCCCAACTCTTGGTAGAGTTTGATATCACGCGCCATGGTTGCGACATTACAGGAGATATAGGCGATGCGGTCAGCTCCTGTTTGGGCGCTTGCTTTGATAAAGCTTTCGGTCAAGCCTTTACGTGGAGGGTCAACCAGGATGGCAGTTGGTTGGATGCCTTCCTTGAGCCAATTCTTCATGGCATTTTCAGCTGTCTCACAGACATAGTGAGCATTTGTGATACCGTTCAATTCTGCGTTCTTCTGGCTATTTTCAACTGCTTCGGGGATAACTTCTACCCCGTAGACTTCCTTGACATGTTTAGCGACTGATAAGCCAATAGTCCCGATTCCTGAATAGGCATCGATCACCACATCGTCTTCTCTTAACTCCGCAAAATCAATAGCTGTCTGATAGAGCTTTTCCGCCATTTCGGTATTGACCTGGTAAAAGGCTGGTCCAGAGATTTTGAAATCATTCCCCAACATTTGGTCCGTAATGTAATCTCGACCATAAAGAACCCGCCATTCTTTTCCAAAAATGGCATTGGTATTCTGGTCATTGATATTTTGCATGACAGACACAATCTCTGGGAACTGCTTGATGATTTGTTCAATCAACTGTTCAACTCGGAAAATTTTAGGACGAGTGGTGACCAAAATGACCATGATTTCTCCAGAATGATGTCCTCGACGAACGACAAGGTTACGAATCAGACCAGACTGTTCCATCTCATCATAGGGTTTTAAGTCATAGCGACGAAGCAAATCACGTAAAGCCACAATAACTTGGTCAATCACTGGATCTTGGATATAAAAATCTTCAAGAGGCATAAGGTCATGAGAATTCTTACGGAAGAAACCAGTCTCCATAACACCATTGACGCGACGAACAGGAACCTGAGCCTTGTTACGATACTTAATCGGATTTTCCATGCCAAGAGTATCCGAAACCTCTACATTCGTGATTCCAGAAATCTTATAAAGACTGTCTTTCACTTGCTTGGTTTTAAACTTGAGTTGCTCTGGATAAGCTAGATGCCCCAAGTCGGCAATGCCTGAACGCAGGTAAGCCAAATCTAAGTCTTGGTTACGATGTGGAGATTGTGTAAGATATTCCTCAACCTTACCAAAGCCGATTTTCTTGTTGACTTTAAGGACGCGCATAAGGATTTTTTCAGTCGGTAGAGCATTCTCTACAAAAAAGACCAAGCCATCAACCTTTGCAACACCTGCTCCTTCATGGGTCAAATCGACAATCTCAACTTCTACAATATCATTTTTCTTTAACATAATTTTCACTTTCTATAAGCCGACAAAAAAAGACGGCAACAATCCTGTTACCATCTATTATACCATGAATTGACCTAAGCACCAAAACTCTTGAAGAAATCAAGGATAGCTTGCCAAATTGAGCTTAGAATGTTTCCACCGTCTTGAATAGCTTTATTGGCATCAAAGTTTAGATCGATATTGCTGAAACTATCACCTGCTTGCGCAACAATGCTTTGTTTCAAATCTTTTAGCGTCTTTGTAAAGTCTTCGTTGTTAAGAATATCGCTCTTTGAAAGATTGAAGGCAAAGTTGATGATGACATTGACTTGGTTGCCTGTAACAACTTGATCTAGTTTGTAGTTCTTCAAAGTATCTTCAACAATCTTACGAACATCATCCTCAGTAAGCTCTCCTTTAGACTCTTTAGCCTTAGCGACTGCAGCTTTGATATCGGCAAGGGCTACGTTAAGCTTGTTGGCATCGAAGCCTGATTTGTCCTTATTTTCATCATTAATGTCTGACAAGGCCTTGAGTTCTTCTTGAGCCAAGTCTTTATTTTCTTGAGGTAATTTTACACCATTTGACTCAAGGGAATAGTAAATACCTGCTAGGGCACTTTCCCCAGTAACTGGGATTGGTGCCGCAACGGTGATACGCGCGTGCTCCACACCCAAGGTAACAGCCGCATTACGGTACATATCTTGCGTTACTTTAGTGATATTTTCAGGTGTCTCAATCTTGACCTCAAGGGGAGATTTTTCTCCTAATTTTTGAATTTTTGCTGATGAATAAAGTTGAAGACTTGAATCGTTTGCGACATTCATAATTTTTGAGTAGACATCTGGTGTCATAGTCTTCAAATCTTTAGTATCTTTTGAGGCATCATAGCCAAGTTTTTTAAGTGTTTGATTTTTTTGATCTTCCGTTAATGAAGAACCTAAGACATACTCAGGTTGAACATAAGTTTCATCAATGACTTTTTGAACATCAGTAGCTGCCTGGGCGCTTTGCAGTGTTGCAACTGCTAAAAAGTACTGCAGCGCTAGTCAGAAAAGAATTTCTTTCGCATGAGACGTTCCTCCTTTTTCTACTCTAGCATATTAAAAGTATCCTTAAAGAAAACTTATAAAAAGCACCTAGAATTTCTAGATGCTTAAAAATAGATTAAAAAAATTTTTCATGATATAGAGATTTACTTGAACCTGTCTAGAGTAATAATAGTTTCCCCCATCGACATAAAGTTCTCCACCCTGAAAAATGGAAATAGGATTGATGTAACGATAGGTTTTTCCTGTTGTATTCCCTAATGTCGGCGCAACTGTATCTCTAGAATATTGTTTAGCTAAAGCAATGGTATTCTTTTTCCCATTTTGGGCGATAAAATCAATATAAGCAGGCCCAAAGTTATATGCTTGAATGGCTGTCCAGACATCCACTCCTTTTTCTTGAGCTAGGTAGAGATTTTCTGTCAAGGTTTGAACCCCTTGACGAATACTACTTGCATTATCGTTTATAGTATCAGTAGAGCCGCTAGCAGATTCACTTGACTGCATCACGTCTCCTTCTTTACCCTTGGTTTCTGTATAGATCATGGCGAGCACAAGCTCTTCGTTTGCTGGAGTATCTCTTTCATTCAAGATCTCACGGACCATGGGTTGGTAGGTCATGACTTGTTTGACATCCTGACGAATGAGATAGGCTTTGTATCCAGCGAAAAGGAAGACTGCTAGCACCAGCACTCTTCGAATTAATTTAAACATTATTTATTTTGAATATCCTCGATGTTTTTGATTAAGATAGAATAAGTTCCATTATCATTTTGGATGAACTCAACGGATTCCGCATCTTGATAGACATTGTTTGGAACAATAAGTTCAATCCCGTTTGACAAGGAAAGTTTCTGATTTTCAAATCTCTTTAACTGACGACTAGCATCAATCTCATCAAACTGAACTGGCTCTGGTACTGCTTCTTTGACTCTGTCAATAAAGCTTAGACGAGCAGTAAGATTGTTGTCAAAGAGATCATTAGCTAATTTTTCTGGAGAGAGTTCATTGTTTTCTTCGATATTATTGAAGATTGCTGATTTAACCTTGGATTGAAATTGAAAAATCATCCGCATTAAAGGTTTCGGCAATTTTTTGAGCCGTTTTTTCAAGTTCTTTGATTGATTTCTTAGGTGAAATCTTTGGTTGAGCTTGAATAAGATTCTCAGAAAAATAGTTCAAAAAACGCTCCATTGTATTTAATGCGTTTTTCAATCAGGTGATACTTGCGATTTTGAAGATTAACCACAAGGGCTTCATCAGCTCCAGTACCAAAACCTGGTAAATTATTCTGAGTCAACTTGATTGGATTATCAACTTCACCACCTAGGTGTGTTAAGGTTTCTCGCAATGCAATTCGAAGGAAGGCAAAGTGTTCCATCCTTCTTTTTGAAAACTGTACAAAAGACCAAATCGTTTGTCTTTTGATTTTTCAGATACAGAGAATTCCTCTTTCCAAAGATTGGCAATCGTCACAGATGTTTTCATTAAATCTTCTGTAATGTTGTTGAAAAAAATGGGTTATCCTCTTCAAAAATACCAGTTTTAGCATCATCAGAATACACACGCTCCACTTTTTTACGCAAGTATTCCTCGATTTTTGGAGTGATATTGAGAAACTTATCCGCTAAGAACAACTCTGTGTCATCAGGGCTGAACTGATGGATGATGGCTTTCTTAATATAAATATCCATGAAATATTAGTCCTCGTATAATGGGAAGGCATCTGTCAAGGATTTGACTGCACGTCTCACTTCTTCTAAGACAGCTTCGTTTTCTGCATTCTTAAGGGCTTTAATAATAAGTTCAGCAACTTGACGGCTTTCTTTTTCACCAAAACCACGAGCAGTAATTGCTACCGCTCCGATACGAATACCACTAGTCTTAAATGGAGATAAGGTTTCATATGGGATAGAGTTCTTATTTAGGGTAATATTGACTTCATCCAGCAAGTTTTGAGCAACTTTTCCATTCTCTACTACCTTAGTCACATCAACAAGGAAGAGGTGATTTTCAGTACCACCAGAGACAATGCGGAAATCAGGATCTTGCAAGAATACTTCAGCCATAGCCTTACTGTTCTTGATGACGTTAGCAGCATATTCCTTGAAGGCTGGATCCAATACTTCCTTGAAGGCAACAGCCTTAGCAGCAACAACATGCTCTAAAGGACCACCTTGGATACCTGGGAAAATAGCGGAATTGATTTCTTAGCAAGCTCTTCGTCGTTAGTCAAAATCAAACCACCACGTGGTCCACGAAGGGTTTTGTGGGTGGTTGTTGTAGTGATATGGGCGTATGGTACTGGACTTGGATGAAGACCAGCAGCAACCAAACCAGCAATGTGAGCCATGTCGACCATGAGCTTAGCACCAACAGCATCTGCAATTTCACGGAATTTAGAGAAGTCAATAATGTGAGAATAGGCTGAGGCACCAGCTACGATAAGTTTTGGTTGCACTTCTTGCGCTTGTTTCAAGATGGCGTCAAAGTCCAAGAGTTCTGTCTCAGGATCAACGCTATAAGAAACAAAGTTGTAGGTTTGACCTGAGAAACTTACAGGAGCCCCGTGAGTCAAATGACCACCTGCAGCCAAATCCATCCCCATAACTGTATCACCTGGCTCAATCAAAGCCATGTATGCTGCACAGTTGGCTTGACTTCCTGAGTGAGGTTGGACATTGGCAAATTTAGCACCAAAGATTTCTTTCGCACGTTCAATAGCTAGAGTTTCGATAACATCTACTACATCTGTACCACCGTAATAACGACGTCCTGGATAACCTTCGGCGTATTTATTAGTCAAGATAGACCCTTGAGCAGCCATAACAGCCTTAGAGACTACGTTCTCTGAAGCGATTAATTCAATATTATTTTGTTGGCGTTCCTCTTCTTTGGCAATGGCATACCAAAGATCCGCGTCATAGGCTTTAAAATCATCTTTGTCAAATCATAGGTCTTCTCCTTTTATTAATTTAATGAACCGTTTCTGCATTTTATCGCAGGTATAACCAACTCTTTCATAAAATGCATGCGCACCTGTACGATGGTCTGCAGAATTTAAGCGAATAAAGTTATAGCCACGTTTTTCTGCTTCCTGTTCTAATCCTTCAAGCAAAGTTTTACCGATTCCTTTACCTTGTGTTTGAGGTAAAACAGCTAGAGCTAGGATATTAAAACCTGGTTTTGAATAAAGGGATTCATAAACCTCAGCATGAACGTAACCAAGTAAGTCATGGCTGGTTGAATCTTCAAAACCTAATAGGAAGTGATGGGGGTCTTGAGACAACTTAGCTAGTTGACTAGCCGTTTCCTCTGAACTAAAAGCATAACCTAAAGCCCCTTTGTTAATCTCATAAATAGCATCAATATCTGTTGTTTTCAAATCACGTAGCATGTTATACCTCCTCAAAAGGAATTACTGGTATCTTGGCAAGGATATCTTCTTTAGTCACTGCTCCTTGTCGTAGGATTCTCGCCTTGCTGCCAGATAAGTCTATAATAGTCGAATCTTGACCAGTTAAAAAAGCATCATCTTCCAAACCTAAAACATTTTGGTTAAAATCCTGCAGAATTTCCTTATAGGTCACACCGCTATCCTGTCCTGAAATGTTAGCAGACGGGCCGATTAAGGGACCAAACTCACGAATCAATTCTAGAGTGACGGGATGACTTGGCATGCGAAATCCAACAGTCATCAAGTCTGAATTAACCCAGTAAGGGACCTTGTCATTAGCTTCTAGGATAATGGTTAAAGGGCCTGGCAAAAAACTGTCAACAAGTTGTTGTAAACAAGGTGGCTGGTTCTTAGAAAAGTGCAAGATATCGTCTAAACTAGCAACATTGAGATTGAGAGCCTTATCTCTAGGGCGACGTTTAAGCTGGTAGACATGGTCAACAGCCTTCTCATCCAAAGCTTTTGCAAAGAGACCATAAACTGTCTCAGTTGGCAAAACTACAGCTCCACCCTTTTCCAACTCTTGCTTAATTTCTCCATCATCAATGACAACCATCCTATCTTGGCCAAATTGGTCTTTCAGAGTACGAACTCGTTTCTCAGGAAGATTTTCCATAAAGAGAGCGGGAACGCTTTGACCTTGTTTGTAGCCAATCTCAAGATAAATCTTACCACCATCATTTAGATAGTCCTTTGATTCTTCCGCGATTCTGCGATAGATCGCTAGACCTTCCTCGTCAGCAAAAAGTGCCAAATGTGGTTCTGAATGCAAAACATTCAAACCAACTTCTACCTCATCTGCTCGAGAAATGTATGGTGGATTGGATACAATTATATCATATTTTGAAGAAATTTCGGAGAAACAGTCGGATTTGATAAAAGAGAGATTTAGATTTTGAGCGTAAGCATTCTCCAATGATAAGTCTAAAGCATCCTGTGAAATATCCGCAGCCATAACTGACCAATCTGGTCTATTTTTCGCTAAAGCAAGGGCTATTGCTCCACTTCCTGTTCCGATATCCAGAACTTTGAGGTTTTCTTTTGGATTCTCAGCCAAAATGAGTTCCACCAACTCTTCTGTCTCTGGTCGAGGAATCAAGACTCGCTCATCGACTTTTAACTGCATCCCATAGAATTCAGCATAACCGATTATGTATTGAGCAGGCATGTGATTTTCTAGTTTCCTGTAAATGTCCTCTACAAATTTGTAATCTTCATCAGTGACTTCTTGCTGAAGAGCAAAGACGAAGTCTGTAAAAGATAGATTTTTCAGGCTACGATAGACAAAAGAGAGGCTTTCTTCTTCCTCTCCTTGTACTATCAACTTTTCCTCAAAAATCTTTAAAAATTTGAGCTAATTTCATTATTTGTTTAATTCTTCCAATTTTTGTGTTTGGTCGTAAAGAACCAAGGCATCTACAACTTCATCCAATTTACCAGACAAGATGGTATCTAGTTTTTGGAGGGTCAAGCCAATACGGTGGTCCGTAACACGGTTTTGCGGGAAATTATAAGTACGAATCCGTTCTGAACGGTCACCAGTACCGATTGTTGACTTACGCTCAGCGTCTTGTTCATCCTGGGCAATTTGTGCAAAGTGGTCAGCAACACGCGCACGAATAATCTTCATAGCCTTCTCACGGTTTTTCTGCTGGGTACGTTCTTCCTGCATCTCAACCTTGATATTAGTCGGCAAGTGAACGATACGAACGGCAGTCGCAACCTTATTGACGTTTTGTCCACCAGCACCTGATGCGTGATAGATATCCACACGAAGGTCTTTTGGATCAATATCGTATTCAACTTCTTCGATTTCAGGCATGACAAGAACTGTCGCTGTTGAAGTGTGTACACGACCTTGGCTTTCAGTCACAGGGACACGTTGCACACGGTGGGCACCTGATTCGTACTTAAGTTTAGAGTAAACAGATTGGCCTGATACCATGGCAACTACTTCTTTAAAACCACCAACGCCGTTCATAGAAGCTTCCATGACTTCAAAGCGCCAGCCTTGAGCTTCAGCATACTTTTGGTACATGGTTAGCAAATCGCCAGCAAAGAGAGCTGCTTCATCTCCACCAGCTGCACCACGGATTTCTAGGATAATGTTCTTATCATCGTTTGGATCTTTTGGAAGAAGCAAGATTTTCAGTTTTTCTTCGTATTCTTCTTTTTCAGCCTTAGCGTCTTTCAATTCTTGCTTGGCCATTTCTTCCAAGTCTGCATCTCCGCCTGATTCCTTAATCATTTCCTCAGCGTCGACAATGTTTTGAAGGACTTGTTTGTATTCACGGTAGGTTGTAACTGTATCACGAGTAGAAGCTTCTTCTTTTGAAAGCTCCATGAAACGTTTGGTATCAGAGACCACATCCGGGTCACTGAGCAATTCTCCCAATTCTTCATAACGGTCTTCTACAGCTTGTAGTTGATCATAGATATTCATTCTTTCTTATTCTCCTTATTGATTTCAGGGGCAAAATAATGTTTGCGACAAACCGAGATATAGGTTTCATTGCCACCTATCTGGATCTGCTCACCATCATAAACAGGCTGTCCATCCTGGGTACGCAAGACCATAGTCGCTTTTTTCTTACAATACTGACAGATGGTCTTGATCTCATCAATCTTATCTGCTAAGAGCAAGAGGTGTTTGGAACCTTCAAACAGCTCATTGCGAAAGTCATTCTTCAAACCAAATGCCATAACAGGTATATCTAACTCATCGACAACACGAGCTAAATCGTAAACATGATGACGTTTTAGAAATTGAGCTTCATCAACAAGCACACAGTAAGGCTTTTCAGGCAAATCCCGGATAAACCCAAAGATATCTGTTGTTTCGTCAATGGCAATTGCTGGTCTTTTCATCCCAATGCGACTTGAAACATAGCCAACACCATCACGTGTATCCAGAGCTGAAGTCATAATCACAACTCCTTTTCCTTGCTCCTCGTAGTTATAGGCAACCTTGAGAATCTCGATGGTTTTTCCAGAGTTCATGGTCCCATAACGATAATACAACTGTGCCATGCTTCTATTTCACGTCCATTTCTAAATTTTTTGCTACATTCTAGTATACCATATTTTCTCAAAGCTTTAAATGGCAAAATGTGGTAAAATAGAAGAAATCAAATAACTAGTGGAGGACGTAATTATGCCATTTGTACGCATTGATTTATTTGAAGGACGCACTCTAGAGCAAAGAAAGCCCTAGCCAAGGAAGTTACGGAAGCTGTTGTTCGTAACACAGGAGCACCTCAGTCAGCTGTTCACGTTATTATTAACGATATGCCTGAAGGAACTTATTTCCCACAAGGTGAAATGCGCACTAAATAAAGCTTAAGCATTCTGCTTAGGCTTTTCTTTATAAGTGGCATTCGTTGAATAAAACGCTATATTTTTGTTACAATTTTTAAATGATATTTGTATATAAATTGTAAAAAAAGGAAATGAAATGATTACACGTGAATTTGATACCATTGCCGCAATCTCGACTCCGCTTGGTGAAGGGGCTATTGGGATTGTTCGTTTAAGCGGAACGGATAGCTTTGCTATCGCCCAGAAAATTTTTAAAGGTAAGGATTTGAGCAAGGTTGCTAGTCACACTCTAAACTACGGACACATCGTTGATCCTCAGACTGGAAAGGTTATGGACGAGGTCATGGTTGGTGCTATGAAATCTCCAAAGACCTTCACTCGTGAGGATATTATTGAAATTAATACCCACGGTGGAATAGCCGTAACTAATGAAATCCTACAACTGGTTATCCGTGAAGGGGCTCGGTTGGCAGAGCCTGGTGAATTTACCAAGCGTGCCTTCCTCAACGGTCGTGTCGACTTGACACAAGCCGAGGCCGTTATGGATATCATCCGTGCCAAGACGGACAAGGCTATGAATATTGCGGTCAAACAGTTAGATGGCTCCCTTTCTGATCTCATTAACAATACTCGCCTGGAGATTCTCAATACACTGGCACAAGTTGAGGTTAATATCGACTATCCTGAGTATGACGATGTGGAAGAGGTTACTACTGCTGTTGTCCGTGAAAAAACTTTAGAATTTGAACAACTCTTAACCAATCTCTTAAAAACGGCACGTCGTGGGAAGATTCTCCGAGAAGGGATTTCAACAGCTATCATTGGTCGTCCAAACGTTGGAAAATCAAGCCTTCTTAACAACCTTCTACGAGAAGATAAGGCCATTGTCACTGATATTGCCGGAACTACTCGTGATGTCATCGAAGAATACGTCAATATCAACGGCGTTCCACTGAAATTGATTGATACTGCAGGTATCCGTGAAACAGATGATATCGTGGAACAAATCGGTGTTGAACGCTCCAAGAAAGCCCTAAAGGAAGCTGATTTGGTTTACTTGTCTTAAACGCTAGCGAACCTCTAACTGCCCAGGACCGACAACTTCTCGAAATCAGCCAAGATACCAACCGTATCATCCTACTAAACAAAACTGACCTGCCTGAGGCTATTGAAACTGACGAACTACCTGAAGATGTCATCCGTATTTCAGTCCTCAAAAATCAAAACATCGACAAGATTGAAGAGCGCATCAACAACCTCTTCTTTGAAAATGCTGGCTTGGTCGAACAAGATGCTACCTATCTATCCAACGCCCGTCATATTTCTCTGATTGAGAAAGCTGTTGAAAGCTTACAAGCTGTAAACGAAGGCATTGAATTGGGTATGCCTGTTGATCTACTTCAAGTTGATTTGACACGCACTTGGGAAATTCTTGGGGAAATCACCGGAGATGCAGCGCCTGATGAGCTTATTACTCAATTGTTTAGCCAATTTTGTTTAGGTAAATAAGAAAAAAACTAGTTTAAAAAAATGCTAGTCACCTCAAAAAGAGGTTGGGACAAAAAGTTCCCGACCTCACTTTTTATTATCAATCATAATTTGACGCGGTAGCTGATTGAACTTTTTGTTCGTCTTTTAGACTCCAAAAAGCTCCTAATCATCCTCGCGGGGCTGGGACTACGAAATCAAGACTTTGTCTATCGATTTCTATCCCACCGCCTTTTCTTTCACTTTCTAAGTTATATCCTGCCTTAGCGGATATTTGAAACAAAACTTACCAGTTCTTTTCTATTTTCACTTAGTCTTTAGGTAATTTGCCAGCTTTTTCAAGCATTTTTTTGATTAAATAAGGCATCTTGACATTTTCACGACCTTTTTTCTCAATTAATTTTTTGACAAATTCTGGCATTTGTAAGTCTTGTGATTCATCTAAAATATTCTTAGTTTCATCCGAAGGGACTAATTCATCAAAGGTCTCTTCTTCTGGGAGGAATTCTCTAAATTCTTTATGTTCGTTAGCTCGGACAATATTGACCAAGGCATCAATCAAACGAGAATCAGTATTTGGCATTGGTGGACGATGGTAGTTCACACCCAATTCCTGACACAAGTCATGACATTCCACATCGTTGTCAAACAAAACTTCAATGTGTTCACTAATAAAACTAATAGGTACAAAAATATAATGCTCTGGATGTTCTTCCTGTTCTCTAAGATATTCCAAGACATCTGGTTTTATCCAAGGAATACCAATATCACTTTCACTCTGCCAAGTGTTGGTATATTGTTCTGGTTTCAAGCCTAATTTCTCAGCAATTAACTTGCTATTTTCGAAAATCTGGTCGATATAGGGATCACCAAAATCCAAGGCAAAAATGGGCACACTGTGGGCAGAAAAGATGACTTTAAAGCTATCCTGTTTCACCTTTTCTTTTAAAATCTTAGCAATTTCAGCTGTCCAATAGTTTAAGAGCGCTTCTTCCTGATACCAGTCCTTAATAACTAAAAACTGAATTTGTTTACTTTCCAGAAACTTTTCGTACCCCATGACAGAGTAAAAAGAATAGTGTGGCTCCAAAATCAAGCAAATACACTTTTCAATTCCATCTGTTTCCATTTGACGAATCACATCTGGAATAAAGGGAGTTGAAAATTTATTGGCAAAATAGACACTATATTCATTTCCCAATCTAGCTTCTACCAAAGCAACTTCTTCACGGGTAATTTTTTGAAGTGGGGTTCCTCCAATTCGAACATAATTATCATAAAGTGTTTGAATCTCGTGATCTTGAGGTCGAACTCCACGACGAATGTTGGTAAAAAAGTCGGCTACTCCTTCAAAGGTAATCTCTTCTGGTGAACCAAATGTCATCATTAAAATTGCTTTTTTCATCTCTGCATCCTTGTGCTATTTTTATCTTTCTTATTGTATCACTAAAGAAGCCATAAGTAAACGCTAACATAAGGATGTTATCTCCCTTCCGACTTTTGTTTTTCTCTTCTTTCTATGATACAATGGTTTTAAAAGAAGGAAAAAAGGAGTTTTTATGAAATATCCAACATTGTTGGAGCGTTTTTGACTTATGTCAAAGTCAATACACGTTCTGACGAACATTCAACCACTACACCAAGTACTCAAAGTCAAGTAGACTTCGCAACCAATGTCCTCATCCCTGAGATGAAACGTGTCGGTTTGCAAAATGTCTATTATTTGCCAAACGGTTTTGCCATTGGTACTCTACCAGCCAACGATCCAAGTTTTACTCGTAAGATTGGCTTTATCTCTCACATGGATACAGCAGATTTCAATGCTGAAGGAGTTAATCCGCAAGTCATTGAAAACTATGACGGTGGGGTTATCGAACTTGGCACTTCTGGTTTCAAACTTGATCCAGCAGATTTTAAGAGCTTAGAGAAATATCCAGGTCAAACTTTGATTACTACTGATGGTACTACACTTCTCGGCGCTGATGACAAATCTGGTATCGCTGAAATCATGACAGCTATCGAATACTTGAACGCTCATCCTGAAATAAAGCACTGTGAAATTCGAGTTGGATTCGGACCAGATGAAGAAATCGGCGTTGGTGCCAATAAATTTGATGCAGAGGACTTCAATGTTGACTTCGCTTATACAGTTGACGGCGGACCTCTAGGTGAATTGCAGTATGAAACCTTCTCTGCCGCGGGTGCTGAACTCCATTTCAAGGTCGTAATGTTCACCCAGGAACGGCTAAAGGACAAATGGTTAACGCCCTTCAGTTGGCAATTGACTTCCATAACCAACTTCCAGCTGGTGACCGACCTGAATTGACTGATGGTTACCAAGGTTTCTACCATCTCATGGATATAACTGGTAGTGTTGAGGAAGCGCGTGCTAGCTACATCATTCGCGACTTTGAAAAAGAAAGCTTCGAAGCGCGTAAGGCCGCAATGCAAGCTATTGCTGACAAGATGAACCAAGAACTTGGAAGCGATCGTGTTACCCTGACTTTGACAGACCAGTACTACAACATGAAAGAAGTCATTGAAAATGATATGACTCCAATCACTATTGCTAAAACAGTGATGGAAAAATCTTGATATTACACCTATTATCGAGCCTATCCGTGGTGGAACAGACGGTTCTAAAATTTTCCTTTATGGGAATTCCAACTCCAAATATCTTCGCTGGTGGCGAAAAATATGCACGGTCGTTTTGAATATGTCAGTCTTCAAACTATGGAGCGTGCAGTCGATACCATTATTGGAATTGTATCTCATAAAGACTAAAAAGAAGTAGCATTGCTACTTCTTTTTAATTTATTCTTTCTCACTTGTTTCAGGACTTGTAGTTGTTGAATGTGAACTTGATTCTTCACTAGTTACTTCGGTGCTAGTTTCAGCTGGCTTGACTTTAGATTGAAACTCTTGGTTTAATAAAACAATTTCTTGAGCAAGAGCTAGAAGAGCTTGCTTGTCTTTGCTTGCTGCACTTAGTTTATCAAACAAGGCATCTACTTTATCAAAGTCCGCATCAGAACCATTATTCATTTCCAAATAAGTATGGAGGCCAATGAGACCGTTATAAAGTTTTTGGTAAAGAACTAAAACCTCCGGATCTTGTTTTGAATTATCACGTTCATTTTGGATTGTTTGAGAAATACGTTTTAGAAGATCTTGAACCTGTGTATTTAATTCATCAAGGTCCGCATCTTCTTTTCTCCATTGCTGCCTTTAGATTTTTTTCACTTCGTCAGCAAGTGAAGCTTTCACTCCTTCTTCTTTAACTTGAGCCACTAATTCATCAGCTTTCGTTAAGAGTCCTTCTACTTGAGCTTTTCGAACATGATTGCTTTGTTCCTCAGGTTTGATATCATCATACAGACCTTTCAAGAACTCATAAACTGCCGTTTTAGCACTATGACCGTCCACTTTTTCAGTGTCTAAAAATCGTTTCGAAGTCTTACTTGTAACAGGTTCATTCTTCAGAGCTTCTTCAACTTCCAGTTTTGTTTGGTAGATTTCTGGGAAAAGTTTGTTCAAGTCAGTTGCCTTAAGGAAGGATTGTGACTGATAAAGTGTCCACGTTAGGTTGGCAACTTTATTTCTAAGAGTGTCATTTAAGCGACCGTCAGATAGATGTTGGTAGAAATACTTGATGTATTCTACTGTTGTAACTCCAGTACGGTCATTAAAAATCTTGCAAAGCTTTGTAACTTAGCTTCAACTGCATCTAAACCTGCTTCATCTTGAGCCAGTTTATTTTCTTGAAGCTGAGTCAATAAATCCTTCTTAGGAAGTCCATAAGTATCTGTGTCTAAGGTATTAATCTTATCTACTAAAGCTTGATATTTCTTGTCTAAAGGACTGATTTCTGTTGGTTTGACACTTGAGTCAACGTGGATATACTGCTTGTCAAAGAGATCTAAAGCAGCCAGATAGCCAGCTGTAGAATTGGTTGAAAGCTTCTTCATATTTTCAGAGAATTGACCTAAGGCAAGCTCAATTTGTCTTTGTAAAATAGGTTTATCCTTGTAAACTTCACGACTTTCTGCTAGAAGTTGATCAACCTTGTTTTGAACAGTCGTTTCATCAAATGCACCTGGTTGATAGTTAGATTGCAAAGCAGGGATTTTTATGTTTCAAAGCAACTTCATAGCCTTTTAGTTTGAACCTTGATGTAATGGTTGTGGTCTCCGTGAGGAATGACGAAGCTACCATTTTCAACCTGCAAGCTATAAGGAGAAACACCATCACGTAAAGCAGTTGTATAGAGTTCGTTTAGGAAATCAAGTTCTGCATCACCTGTTTGAAGCGGAATACGAACGTGTTCCTTACGAACGGCGTAAGGGTGAATGTGAGTTGGATCATAAGCTTGGTCTGGATTACCAAATACAAAGAATCCATTTGAAATTCTGATAGCCTCAAGAGGAACGCCATATGTTTTAGAAATATAAGCTATTTTTTCTTCATCGCTGGCATCTCGAGAGAAACTTTCAACCGTCTTTGCAAGAGGTTTAACAGGTTCTGTCTGCTGATGGCCATGAAGATGGTCTTGTGCAGCCTTAATCTGCTCTTTCGACAAATCTTTCTTAAAGAAATAGTGGGCATGATCTCCATGTGAAACCACAAAACCTTGCTCATCCTCACTAATCACTCGCTCAGCTGCAAAGCCATGATCGTGCTCTTCCTCATGATGGTTTCCATGGTTATCATGATGGTGTTCTTCTGGTTTACTGCTGTGGTTATCTGGGCTAGTTTCTGAATGTTTATTGCCGTACAAGTGATCTTGTGCGGCCTTTGATTTGAGCAGGGGATAAATCTTTTTAAAGAAGTAATGATTGTGATCTCCATGACTCATGATAAAGCCAGCTGCATCTTCGCTGATGACTCTATCCGCATCAAAGCCGTGATCATGGTCTTCACCATGATTGTGGTCATGCTCATCTTCATCATGGTCCTCATGACTTGGACTTGGTGTCACTGGTGACTTAGCTTTCAAATGATCTTGTGCTGCCTTGATTTGCTCAGGTGTCAAATCTTTCTTAAAGAAGTAATGATTGTGATCACCATGACTCATGACAAAACCTTCTGAATCTTCACTTATAATTCTATTTGCATCAAAACCATGATCGTGTTCCTCTTCTTCATGGTAGAACATGTGGTAACGGATTATTTGGTGTAGAATTAGAAGGACTTTCTAAGTTTGGAGTGTTAGATTGTGCTTGATGATTGTTAAGAGATGATTTAGGGATATAGTGATAGTGGTCCCCATGTCGTACGATATAAGCATCGCCAGTATCTCTGACAATATCATTAGGGTTAAAGACATAACCATCATCTGCTGCAGAAACACCATTATTCGGTGTCAGTGACAAGGGTTGACTGAGAGCTGAACTATTGCCAGATAAATAAGCCTTTGCGGCAGCTAATTCACCCGCTGACAGATCACTCTTAGGAATATAATGGAAGTGTCCTCCGTGGGGAACGATATAAGCATCTCCTGTATCCTCAATGATATCAGAAGCGTTAAAAACATAACCGTCATCAGTTGTATAACGTCCTTGAGCTCTAGCTGCCACAACTTCCTTAGAATCATTTTTTTGGTCAGATGTATGTTCTTGTTTTTGACGCTCAATTTGCTCTTTGCTACGAATATTATCTGCATGACTAGCATCTTTTAAGTAGACATAGTACTTCCCATCCACCTTGATAATGTAGCCACCCTTAATCTCATTGATAATATCTTCATCTTTCAACTGATAGTTTGGATCTTTCATGACTAACTCTTCGCTAAAGATGGCATCATATGGTACCTTACCATTGTAAAAATGAAAATGGTCGCCGTGTGAAGTCACATATCCTTGGTCCGTAATCTTAGTAACAATCTGCTCAGCTTCTATTCCTTCCTTCTTGCTAACTTGATCAGGAGTCAAATTTTCGTTCTTTTTAGACTCATTGTTTTTCCCATCAACATAAGATACACGATTGCTTTCTTTTTTCTCAGGTGCTTGATGTTGATTTAAAGCATAGACACACACACTTAAGGCAAGGACCACTGCAGATCCTGCTAAATATTTCTTTGTTTTATTCATAATTTCCTCATTTCAATTCTGCTGCTAGTATTGCAATATCCTCTTCTAAATTATCTAAATAAGACTTATCATTTTGTGGGTCTGCCTCTAAAGGATTGAGAGTTTTAAGACTCACACCTGTTGACTTGATAAGAGTTTCAGCTACTTTAGACGAAGCGTTGCTCTCTGTAAAAAAATAGTTTTAACTTTATAGGTCTTAACAAATTCTTGGATTTCACTCAGTTGTCTTGGGTTTGGTTCTTGATCAGGAGAAATACCAGCAATACCAAGTTGATTTAGACCAAACCGTTTGGACAAATAAGAAAAGGCCGTATGTTGCGTTACAAATGTCTTCTGACTTGATTTTTCAAAGATTGGTTGATACTTCTTAGTAAGTTCATGAGCTTTATCACTAAAACTTTGTGCGTTTTTCTGATAAGTTTCCTTGTTAGCACTGTCCTGTTCGGATAACTTGTCAGCAATAATCTGTGCTTCTTCTGCAACCTTTTCAGGATCTAACCATGTGTGAGGATCGTACAAGGTCTTCTCATCAATCCCATCTCCTGCCTGCATATCTTCTAAGCCAGGCACGCGCTCCAAGGTCATACCTTCAGATGCTTCTAAAACCTTTACCTTAGATTTTTGCAGACTTGGGTCTAAACTTCCTGCCCATGACTCCAAGGTATGGGAATGATAGACGAAAACATCAGCATCATAGATTGCTGCAATATCATTTGCAGATGGTTCGTAGGAATGAATACCTGAACTCGACTGAATCATCCGCACATCATTCAAATCACCAGAAATTTCTTTGACCATAGCATAGACAGGATAAAAACTAGTCACAATCTTCATCCCCTTAGCTTCACTGCTATTATCTTGACTAGATTTTTGTCCACAAGCTCCTAAGAAAAGAGCAAACAAGGCAATTACAAGCCACAGGACACTTCTTTTTTTCATCACAACTCCTTAACTAGTATTTAACCATTTAATTAACTAGTAAACATTCTACGCCTTAAAAATTTAAAAATGTCAAGTTATAAATTCACTTTTTTTCCAAAATTTTACCCTAAAAAGAAAAAAGCACCCTAAAAGATGCTTTCTTATAAACTACCAATGTTGATCTCTGAAACTTTTTTCGGAAGGAGTTGCCAGAATTCTTCTAATTGCTCTTCTACTCTATTAGTGTTTCGAATAGTTAGGCTATACTTCTTAGAACTATCCTTTCGAGTATATACCAACTGATAAACTTTGGTAAAACGGCTATAACTTGTACGTACTAAATAGATCCTCCAAACATCTCTAAGATCTAGAGCTTGGGTCCCTTTGTAATAAGTAATGAGATGATTCTTATACAAAATAACTTTCAAGTTCTGGTCGTAAAATTCAGCTTGAGTATCAAGCAGCTCAAGATTTCCTTCTAATTCAGGATACAAACGATAAAGTTCCTTGAACGAATCAATTGTTTTCTTTCGTATGATAAAGGCTGCGACTAAGGTCATTAATCCCATACCAGAGAAAATCACAATACCAAATATAACTCAGGCTGTCTCGTGAATATTCGCTGAGACTGAGATAGATTCTTGTATTCATATTACGAGCGACAACCGATTTAGCAGGAAGAATAGAGCTAATAAATTCGTCAAGATTGATAATCTTAGTGTTCTTTGAAGTATTGACAAAATTAGTGTCGGTGAGGGGTTCTAACTGGATACCTGTGAGAGTTCCAGGATTATCAGCAAGACTTTCTGCATTCTCAAGAAGTTTATTGATTGACTCATCTTTCACTTTAGATTCAACTACAGCAAATTTTCCTTCACCTTCGTTGCTATATTGCACAATATAAACAACAGTTCCACCATCAACTTCACCAACAGGTTCAGGATAGATACCGTAGACTGACATAGTAACTTCTTTTCCAGTATCAGTTGTATCTGCAAACCTCTCTGTAGGATTCTTGTGCATTTGACCTAAGAATCCTGAAATTGTAGCAATTGCAAAGAATACCAGGGAAAGGATCAGTACAGAAATAAAACTCTTATTTCTTTTTTCTTTAAACACGGTTTTCTCCTTTAATCTCTTATTGAAATTATACCAGACTTAAGTATATATCTCATCTCTGATTCTTGTTTTTCTAAGATTTTAACAAAATAAAAAGCTCGAATTTCATTCGAACTTCATTTTTATTTTCTTGCAGCTTTTTCATCTTCTTCGAGTTGTTTGACCAGTTGTTCAATGCCGTCAAATTTCACCATATATCGGATACGATCTAACCAATAGACGGTTACTGTTTCACCATAAATATCTTCATCAAAATCAAAGATATTCACTTCAAAACGCTCTTCTTCTCCATCGAAGGTCACGTTCTTCCCGACACTAGCCATTCCACGATAGAGTTTCCGTTTGATTTCGATATCAACAGTATAGACACCATCTGCCGGCATATAAGTGCGGTCCAAAAGCACGAGATTTGCAGTAGGATATCCAATTGTTCGACCACGAGCATTGCCATGAACGACAATTCCTTTTGTAGGAAGTGGGCTACCAAGCAATTGTCCAGCTTCTTTCACATTCCCTTCTAGGATAGCTTGTCGAATACGAGTTGAGCTAATCTTGCCTTTTTCATCTTCTACAGGTGGTACTACAACCACTTCTCCATCGAAGATTTCTTTTAGATCTTCTGCTGATTTTCTATCAGAACCAAGACTATAATCAAATCCTACCACAATGGTATCTGCTTTGACTTCTTTGACAAAGGTATCTACAAACTCTTGAGCGGTCATATTAGCGATACGACTTGAAAAATCCATTAAATAAAGATTTTCGACTCCAGCTCGTTTAAACTTTCGTTCACGTTCTTCTGCATTCAGGATATGAAGTAAATTTTCTGGTGAATAGGATTTTAAGGTTAACTTCGGTGATTCATGAAAGGTAATTAAAGCGACGCTTAATCTTTTCTTTGCAGCTATTTCACCAGCTATACTAAATAGTTTTTGATGCCCTAGGTGGATACCATCAAAATATCCTAATACTAGGACAGTCGGTCCTGGAGTTGCAATGTCTTTTTCAGTTTTTATAGGTATTGTTACAATCATAGTCATATTATACCAAAAAGAAGAAGGCATTCAAAATATTACGAATTTAAAAAGACTATAAGCTACTCTTCACTTCTTTCCTCAGTTGTTCCAAACTTTCGATGTTATATTTGTCCATAACTTTTGGCAGATTTTCGATAATATCTGGACAAGCATATGGATTGGTAAAGTTTGCTGTTCCAACACCAATAGCTGACGCACCAGCTAAGTACATTTCTATAGCAGCTTCAGCTGAATCAACTCCTCCCATACCAATGATTGGTAGATTGGTAGATTGGGCTACTTGACGGATCAATTTGAGAGCTACTGGAAAGACTGCTGGTCCAGACATACCCCCTGTCCCATTTGCAATGATTGGCTTTCTAGTTTTGAGGTCAAAACGCATACCAACAAGGGTATTAATCATGGTGAGACCGCTAGCTCCAGCATCTTCTACTGCTTTTGCAATAGTTACGATATCCGTCACACTTGGTGTTAATTTAACGTAAACGGGTACATCAGAAGCCTCAACAGCTGCCTTTACCACATCATAAGCCAACTCAGGGTCCTGTCCAATTAAAAGTCCATGATTTCCATGATCAACGTTTGGACATGAGATATTGAGCTCGATGGCTTTTTACATTAGTTGCCTTTTGAAATTCCATAAGAAACGGCTGCGTATTCTTGTTTTGAAAAATCCAGCAACATTGGCGATAATAGGGAGATTTGGGTATTCTCTTTCAAGCCAAGGTACTTTCAGAGAGAACGACATCTAAACCAGGATTCTGCAAACCAATGGCATTGAGCATACCAGCAGGTGTTTCTGCCACTCGAGGTGTTGGATTACCAAATCGTGGTTCAAGGGTTGTAGCTTTAATCATGATAGAACCTAATAGGGTCTAAATCATAGTATTTAGCATACTCTTGACCAAAACCAAAACAACCTGATGCGGGAATGACAGGATTCTTTAACTCTAAGCCTGGCAGAGAAACTTGTAATCGATTTGTAGTCATGATACTCTCCTTATAAAACAACTGTTCCTGTTTTTAAATACAGGCCCATCTTCACAGACTCGTTGACTAACTGTTTCACTATCTGGAACTTTTAGGACACAAGCATAGCAAGCCCCCATGCCGCAGGCCATACGCGATTCTAAAGATAGATAAGCTCTTGGGTGGTCGTAAAAGGTTTGATTGATATATTTCATCATACCAGGTGCACCGCAAGAGTAGATGGCGTCAAATTCAGTGTCTAATTCCTTAATCACAACTGAGACATTTCCCTTGATACCATAGGAGCCATCATCAGTCGTCACAAAGACTTTGCTGTATTGGGATAATTCACTTTCTAAAATGACAGCATCTTTAGTAGCAAATCCTAGAACAGTTGTAATTTCCACACCACTCTTATGTAGTTGTTTAGCTACTTCGAGTAAGGGTGGTACTCCGATTCCTCCACCAACTAGAAGAACACGATTCTGCTTGTCTAAATCAGACAAATCAAATCCATTTCCTTGAGGTCCCATAACATCTAAGCTATCACCAGTTTTTAAGGTTGAAAAGATAGCTGTACCAGCTCCTTCAACTCGATAGATAAGTTTACACTGCTTACTATATTTATCGATAGATGAGATTGAAATTGGACGACGCAAGAGGTGGGCATCATCAGGTACACGTAAATGAAGAAATTGCCCCGCTTTCATAGCTTCTACCATTTCTCCTTCGAGAACGAGCTCAAAGATTGCTGGTGCGATTTCCTCTTGATCAATCACTTTCATATTTTCCAAGCGAATAGCACCCATGCGTTTTCTACAATTTGGATTCATAACTTTTCCTCCTTAAATTTTAAGGGGATCAGATAAAGAAAAACCTTGCTATTGCAAGGTTTCAGTTAAGATATTTACAAAAGTAGCAAATAAGCACTTGCTTACTTGTTCCCATTGTAGCTTCTTTTTCTCTGACACCTTGTGAGTCTCTCTGGACTTCCCTTTAAAGGTTAAATTTTCACTAGTATACTGTATCAAACATGAAAAGTCAAGTAAAAAAATAGGTAAGGTATCAGTTCATATAAGTTGCTTATTTTTTTGTGAAGAAAGAATTTTTTTCTAGTTTTTGATAATCTTTAACACTGTCAATTTCGTAGATAGAATTTTCTTCTAACTCCTCTACGTAAACATCTAGTTCTTTGATATTATCTTTAACCATGTTGTCCCAGTAAAGGTCTACAAACTCGCCGCTTGCATAAGCCTCATCGATAAATCCTACAATTTTTTCAGCTGTTGGAGCATCCCAGAACGACACTCCACTCAAGATACGTCCGTTTTTGCTATCGACAATGATGTCTTGAACTTTGTAGTCATCACCATAAACTAGGAACCACTCATTATCACAGTCTTCACGGAAAACACTAAAGTAAGTTGAACGCTCGATATCATTGCGGAACATATTCTTGAAAAGATAATTATCAGCATCAATAACGTAGCTGTTAGCCAACTCTTCTTTTACCAAGTAAAGAGAGTAAAAATTATTGTAATCAGCATACTTATCATTGAAGACCAAACGAACACCGTACTTCTCTTTGAGGTAGTCGAACTGTTCTTTCAAATAACCTACTACGATGATAATGTCATCAATTCCTCGTTCTTTTAAATATTCAATTTGATATTCAACCAAAGGTTTTTGATTGACTTTAACCAAGGCTTTGGGAGTATTTTCTGTCATAGGACGTAAACGAGTTCCCAATCCCGCTGCTAAGATGATCGCTTTCACGCGTTTTCTCCTTTATTCTTTAATGATAATATAAACACCAGCCATTACAACAAATGAAGTTATAATGGTCAAGACAGTCAGAGGTGTCCCCAAGAACATCGCTGCAAACAGGACAGTCCAAACCACATAACTGACATTTAAACCAGTTGCTTTTGCTGGTTGCAATCGATTGATAGCCATATAGTAAGCAAGATAAGAAATCATATTAAATGCTGCAAAAAGACAATTAATAGACAAAACAATTGGCCATTTGCCACTTCTGCAAATGAGTGATGCGAAAAAAGCACAATAACAAGATAAGACAAGAAGGATGTAACTTGACGAATCAAGAGAGCTTCAATTTCGCTGAGGTCACTTTCCATAGCAAAGGAGCTCAGAACACTTTCACTTCCCCAAGCAAAAAGCACAAATCAAAGCACATAGAATACCCTATGTAGAAAGAATTAACCTGCTCTGCTTTTATAGGTCTGAGCAATAATCCCAGCAATGATTAGAAAGATACCAAAAATTGTATTTTTGGAAATCTTGTGCTTCAAAAAGAAGAAGGCAAGCAAGACTGAGACTGCCGGATAAATAGCTGAGACTGACGAAGCTAATGAACTTCCAATATACTTAACCGCATAGAGATTGGCCTGCATACCAATCGGACCGGCTAGTAAAGCTCCGATGATAACACTGACATTTCGAATGTTCAAGAAGATTGAAAAACGAACTTTGCCTTCCTTAACTAGAAGATATCCTAACAAGATAAAAATACTTAGGAAATCGTGTGCTGCTGCTACTACAAAGGGCGATAAATCCGTGAATATTGAAAAGATATAAGCACTAATAGTTAATCCTAATCCCCAGAACACACCTGATAGTAGCCCAAAAGAAACTCCATTTTTAGTTTTCATTTAAATCTCCTTCAGACTCTAATTCTTTTACTGCTCTATTGTAACGAGAGATTCCGTAATCTCCGAAATCTGCACCATTTTCTTCTTTGTAAATAGTCCAAAGACTCCAAATGATATCTTGCAAGATTTTGTAAATACGAATTTTCTCCCTTGAAACTGGAGTCTTGTCACTCTCGTAATGACTTAAAAAGTCTTCTTCTTCTGCACTTGTAAATTCAGATTCTAGGAAGAGGGCTGCCAAATCCCACATAGGATCATTCATTGAAGAATATTCCCAATCAATTAGATAAAGATGTCCGTCTGGACCTTCAATAAAGTTTTCTGGAACCAAATCAATATGACATGATTTCTTATCAATTCCAATTTGTTCAAGCTCTTCCTTCAGAGAAAATACAGCCTTTCTGACAGCTTCATAATTGGGATAAGAAATCTCCCCTTGAATCAATGATTCATATTTTTTAATTTCCTCAAAAGAAGCAAACTCTCCTTTCAATTCTTTACCAGAAGCATGAATCGTTTGTAAAATTGGAGCTATCTTTTCAAATTTAGTTTTAATGGTATTAAAATTAAGTGTCTCAGCATTTTTCGATGTACTGATTAACCTTGATACCTGCTTCGATATCAAAAAGATAATTTTCTACATCTAATTTTAAAATCTTTCAACAACTCAAGATTGTACTTTTCATTCTGGCGATCGATTAATTTATCAGTACCTTTACCGAAAAAAACTTAACGATGTACTGGTTTGAGGTTGTCTTAACCAAATAGTTTTTGATTGGTCATCCCCCCAATTGTTCAACGCTCTGAATTTCTTCGTCAGCTGACAATAAGGAAGCAATCTTTGCTTTAACGATTTTTCTTCACAATAATCCTCCATTATACTTCCCACTTAAAGACTGTCTTAAATGCTGTATTTAAGTCAGTTGCAAAAACTCGGTGAATATCTTTAATTTCTCTGACTGGTTCTTCTAGATAAATAATATTCTTCAAACGATTGGCAAATTTTTTAATTTCCATCATTTGGATAGCATTTTCAAAGTCAATTCTTCCTGAACGTGAAGATCCGACTAGTAACAAGCCTTTTTCCAATGAATCCCGAGTGTTGATGTTGACCTTATACTCACTAACACCCATCATCAAAATGGTCCCTTGTGGTTTGATGTAACGGATCAAGTCATTAATAGCAGGTCCGCATCCATCACCACCACAGCATTCGAAACCATGGTCAAAACTTAAATCTTCTGGAATACTATCAGTAATGTAAAGCTCTTTTGCAAATGAGAAGAGTTCTAACTTTTCCCAGTGACGACCGATAACAATAATCTCAGCTTCAGGCAGAGTATAGTTAATAATATTAGCCATGACAAAAGCTAAACTTCCATCACCAATGACAGCAATTCGTTGGCGTCTGCTGTGAGATACCGTCATGAAACGATTCATAGCATGCATGCCAACACTGACAAACTCTGTAATGGCGGCAACTGTGTCTTCGATTTCTTCGTAAGATACAACACGATCCTTAGGCAGAGATACAAATTCTCGCATAAACCCATCATAACCACTTGAAAGGAAATATGTTCCAGTCATGTAATTTTCGTAGAATTCCTCATCACTTTGCATAGGTGGTTGATTTGGAATCATAACAACCTTCTGACCAACTTTGTAGGTACCGGTTGGGTCAGAAATGACTGTACCACAAGATTCATGAATCATAGCCATAGGTAGTTTTTGGGCTAAAATTTTTGGATCTCGTTTACCTTGATAATAGCGCTGATCCGCATGACAAACAGCCATATAGTTTGGTCGGATGAGGATATGATTCTCTTGATCAATTTCTTCTTCCTGATATTTAATATTAATAAACTTGGTTTTGTCAGTTGATAAATTTGATTAATCATGTCTCTAGTCTTTCTCAATCATGCTTTTAGCAATCTTCAAGTCTGTAACTGTTGTAATTTTAAGGTTTGAGTATTCACCTTTAGCTAAGGCTACGTCTTTACCCTTAATGACAAAGATTTTACATGCATCTGTTAAAATTTCTTTTTCTTCTGCTGATAAAGAACCATACAAGTCAATAAAGTCTTTACAACGGAAGGTTTGTGGAGTTTGTCCTTGGTATAGATGAGCACGATTTGGAATATCTGTAATGAACTGACCATTTGTACTTTCAACGATAGTATCCACTGCTTCAACCACAGTATCAACCGCATCATGTTTTTGAGCAAGAGCGATATTGTCTTGAATCATGCGAAGTGTGATAAAGGGACGAACCGAATCATGCGTCACTACGATATCATCTTCTGTTAGTGGACGGTAAGCATCAATTGCTTCAATAATCTTTTTCAATACTAGAATTACGATCAGCCCCACCTTTTGTAATGATGATGCGGTCCTTGTGAAGTGGAAGGAATTTTTCAACTAGATCTTCTGCATGTGTAACCCAGTCACCATGAACTCCAACAACAATTTTTTCAATACTTGGTTCTAGAACAAATTTTTCAATTGTATGGATTAGAATTGGGCGGTCTCCCAACTCAAGAAATTGTTTAGGTAAATTACTGATACCCATGCGCGTGCCGGTTCCACCTGCTAAAATTCCAGCGTAAATCATATTGATTCTCCTTTGGTTTGTTTTAAAAACTCATTCTTTACTATTATATCACAATCCTACAGTAACTTGAAACAAATACCAGTTGTTTTCAGCAAGAAAACTCTGTCAAAAAGTATAAATAGAATATTCTTATCCTATAAACATAGAGTTCTTCAGAATAATATACAAAGCTTAAAGAAAACTTAAACCATTGGTTGATATATATATAGCAATCCTGAAATTTTAATTAGACTTTTCCAATTAAAAATTGTTAAAATAAAATGGAAAATAAAAGAAAAGGAAGCTAACTACCGCCATGATGAATATGCAAAACATGATGCGTCAAGCTCAAAAACTTCAAAAACAAATGGAGCAAAGCTAAGCTGAACTTGCTGCAACAGAATTTGTTGGGACTTCTGCTCAAAACCTCGTAACTGCTACCTTAACTGGAGATAAGAAAGTTGTAAAATTGACTTCGATCCAGCTGTAGTTGATCCAGAAGACATTGAAACTCTTTCAGATATGACTGTTCAAGCCCTCAATGCTGCGCTCGATCAAATTGATGAAACTACTAAGAAGAAACTTGGAGCATTTGCTGGTAAGTTACCATTTTAATTAGATTTTTCAAAAAGAGGCTGGTTCACAGCCTCTTTTTAATTTATGCTAAAAAGCAAATAATTCAGTTGCTTTATTTAACAATAAGTCACTATATTCAGGATCTTCCTGAGCAGTTTCTAGTTCTTCTTTAATTTTTTCCAAGTCATCCGTAATCATTCCGTCAACACCTAGGGTGAAAAAGACTTATTAAAAAGATTCGGAACTATTGATTGTCCATACATAGAGTTTTTGCTCAGTATTCCATAGTTTTCGTGACAAAAATATTCATCCAAAGTAGAGTACTCCATTGTGTAGCCTGTCGCAACCGTTCTAGGAAAAACAGAATTATAGGGAAGAATAAAGTAAACAGGAATATCCTTGTCATACTCTCTTACTTTTTCAATAACCTTATAATCCAAGGATTGCATTTGATGACCATAAACCTTAATTTTTGCACCGTATTTTTCTAGAAAATGTTCCATCATCTGCGGACTATCTTTGTGGCTAGTCTTAATTTCAATGAGTAGTTTCTGATGCAGTTCATTTGCGCGAGTTAGATAATCATCGAAACTTGAAATCTTTGTATCATAACCATTCTCATGAATGTCAATCTGCTTTAACTCTTCTAAGGTCAAATCTTGTGGTGTTTTATTGATACCAGCTAATCCTCTAAGATTAGCATCATGCATCATGACAAATTGCCCATCCTTTGTTTCCTGTATATCCATCTCGATTAAATCTGGTTTTAATTGAGATGTTTTTTCTAGGGATTGAATGGTATTTTGTACACCATTTCCATTTGATACACCACGGTGTGAAATCACAAGCGGTGGATTGACTACAGGAGCTTCTAGATAATTATAGCCTTCAATCGCAAAGAAGATACATGCACACACCATGACACCCCACCTCATGATATGGTCCTTCTCGCGTCTTGGCATAATATCAAGTTCTTCTCCTGTTAAAAAGGACGTAAATTTTACAAGGAAATAGGTTAATGCCATATAGTGGAAATTCTTGATAAGAACAAAAATTCAAAAATAGCTAGAACCAGAGACTCTCTCTGAGTAAGGCTATCCACTATATACTGAGTAGATAATATTGGGATGAGAGGAAGATAGAAGAATAGATTGGTTTTACAATAATTAAGAATAAATGCCAGGCGTAAAACCAAAAAGTGATCTTTAGTTTTATCCAAACTATAAATGATTGCTTCCTTAACCGTCATCTTTTTCATAAAAGACCTTGGGCAGAGTGAATATCAAGCGAACTGAAACATAAAAGAATAAGAGTGATAAGATAATAATGGCTACCCACCACATCCAGTACTTATCTTCCATGTAGGTTTGAATAAACTCTGGAATTACGATTTTATTGAAATAATAAATCTTAAATATCTTTCTGATAAACGGAAATAGCATTGCTACAAATATAAAGATGAACAAAGCTTTTGAAATAGTCAATTCCTTCATAAAAAGCAAGGCTTTTCACGAAATACTTTTTCGACTGTATTCTATAAGAGTTCTTTTTTTCGTGATATAGGAGGTGGCGAGCTCCAATAAAGAGAATACTAAGTTGAAAATAGGCTACCAGCAGATTGATGGCTATTAAGATTACGAAGCCAAGACTGACTATAGGTGCGTTTTTTATAATCTCAAAAATATTGTTGTAGGAAATAAACAAATATCCAGTCTGACTTAGTAAAAATCCAGCTATCACTGAGTTTAATGGCAACCAGATATAGTCAACCAACATAAAGATTAGAAAGAATAGAAAGAGGATTTTATCTAGATTTAGGTAAATCTTTTTAAAACCCAATTTTTTCGGTTTTTCAGGTTTCATAAAACCTCCTAATCAAAAAACTGTGATAGATCTAAGGCATCAAATGGATTCGAATTGAGACTACTCTGAGAATTGAGTAACAGCCTACTCTCATCTGACTCAAGAAAAGCTTCATACACTCGAGCAGTCATACGAGCATCCTCTAAACTATTATGAGATCGCCCTTTAAAACCTAGAAAATTAGCCACAGTTTGTAATTTTAGATTAGCAATTCCATGCAAATCAGAACTACGTCGCTCAAGTGCCTCATTATAGAGATCGACTAAATATTGTTCTCGATAGTCCAAACCATGTTCTAGTAAAATCGGTAAATCACTCTTTGCTGCATTATAACCAACAAGGGGTAAATCACCAACAAATCTTGAAATTTTTGGAGGACTTCTTCTACCTTTGGGGCATCCTTGAGTGTCTCTGAAGTAATACCAGTCAAACCATTAATAAAACTCTTTAAAGGTACATCGGAGTGAACATAAGAGTCAAACGCTTCTACCTCTTCACCATCTTTAAAATGTACTGCCGATACCTGAATCAAATGAGTCTTCTCTTGGTGTTTGTTGAATTCTAAGTCAAATGAGATATAATCTCTTACTGTTTCCATCTTATCATTCCTTATTGTTTTGTAAAAAGAAACCACCTGGTCTAATCATAGAAACCAAGCAGTTTTTTCTTATTTGCCAAATAAGCGAGCAAAGAAGCCTTTCTTCGATGCTTGTACTTCTTGCTTAGCTTGATCCAACTCCAACTGAAGTGTTTCTTGATCCTTCATTGCTTGAAGGGTTAACTGTTGTTGTTGGTCCAGTTGCTTATCTTTTTCAGCGATCTGGCGGTCTTTGACTCGCATCTGTTCATCTTTTTCAGCCAGTTGTTTATCCTTAGCTTTTAATTGCTCATAAAGACGGATGATTTCAGCATTCTTTTCATCAACAAGAATCTCCATGAGCTCTCGTTGCTTAACTTCATCACTAACTGGTTCATCTTCAAAGATAGTCTTTTTGTAGATTTCTTCAAGTTTGATCAATCCACTACGAGTAACAACAGTAACACCTTTGTCGTTTTTTGTAATATCTTCTTCAGGTAATTCTTTGACACGATTATTGATTGCTTGTCGGGATAGACCCAAGACTTCAGCAATCTCACTGACAGTCATTTCAATACTCATAATATCCTCTATTTTTCTCTAGCTTTTCTTAAATTAAATCTTATCATAAGTAATTCAAACTGTCAAATAACACTGTATTTTTCAATGGTTTTTAAGATATAAAAATTTTAAAACTACTTATTTGCGATATTTTAAAAAGATGAGAAAAATCCCATCTTTGAACTAGTAGATAAAAAATCATCAGTTGGCCAAATGCTTAATAGAAAAACCTTTCTCGGTTTTGTAAAGATGTTCTCGTTTCTCTAAAATTGCTAGTAATTTATCACCTTCAAAGCCAGCCAATTCCTTCTCAGTTTGTTCCAATTCAATAAAAGCGACCAAAACGCACTTCTTCAGCCTGCTCTGGAGTCAAATAAACCTTGACTAAGTCACCTGTCCCAATCTCCAATGGATGAAGAAAATCTAACTCACCAGCTTGAACCTTTTCCTCAATTTCATTCAAGGTCAAAGCATCATCTAACTGCAAGCCTGCAGCGCTTGTTCGTGTTAAATGAGACATATGAGCAGCATAGCCAAGTTTTTCTCCCAAGTCAACTGACAAGGTACGAATGTAGGTTCCCTTACTGCATTTTACTCGAAAGGTAAAACGCGCAAGTTTGTCCTCATAACAAATCGGACTCGTTCTTTCAAAACTATAAATGGTTACCTGACGTTCTGGACGCTCCACTTCTTGACCAGCACGCGCATACTCATAAAGTTTACGACCATTTACCTTGACAGCCGAGTACATTGGTGGAATCTGGGTGATAGGCCCTGTCAGACTAGCAATGGCTTCATCGACAAGCTTTTCATCCAGTGGAGACAAAACAGGAGTCTCTGCGACAACTTCCCCACTAGCATCCTCGGTCGTTGTAGAATATCCCAGAGTGATTTCCCCCTCGTAGACTTTCCCCTCATCCTGCATGAACTCTACCATGCGAGTCGCCTTACCAACTGCAATGGGTAAAACTCCCACAACATCCGGATCCAAGGTACCACCGTGACCAATTTTCTTGGTTCCTAAAATCTTACGCAATTTAAAAACCGCATCATGCGAGGTCATCCCTGCTTCTTTTTTTAAGTTGATAATACCGTTCATTTATTAACTTTCTAAAAATACTAAAACTCTCTTTTGGAAATCCTTATTCTGTTCATAGAGTGCATGCCCGCACTCTGGCAAAATGGTGAGCTGGCTATCTTTGATATGCTGATGCAATACAAGTGAACCATCTACGCCAAGAACATCATCTTTTTCTGCTCCAATGATTAACGTAGGGCAGCTAATTTTTTTCGAAAAAAAGCTAGACTATCATGCTTCAAACAAGATACAGCCTGAATATCAATACGTTTTTTTATCTTTAATGCGACCAAAGATTCCCATTATTCGATAAAAGGTATTTAAATCTTCCAAAGGATTTAGTCGTGTAAGAGTGACGAGCAATATCAATCATTAGATCTTTATAAGTTCCTGTTTGGATCAGGTTCAGCCAGCAACTAATTCTCTCCCTGCCTTGATTACTTAGTTTTGCAGTGGTCACGGCTAAAATGAGCTTTTGAACCTTTTTAGGGAAAATCCACCACCAACCATTGGGCAATCATTCCACCTTGTGAAATCCCCATAACATGGGCATTGGTAATATTCAATACCTCCATTGCTTCTGCAACATCTGCTGCCATATCCCGTGTGGTATAACCCTGCCTCAACTCATTGATTCGAGAAAAAACATAAATTTTGTAACGTTTGGCAAGTATACGGTATGTGATTAAAAAAGGCATAGCCATACCTTTAACCGTCTGTAGTCCATCACCCAATCCTGGTATAATCACCATTGGGTCCTTTCCTTTTCCAAATGTCACATAGTCCATGCTCTTTTCGTTAAAATATAAGGTTTTCCCTTTTATTGAAGACATTACTTCGTTCCCTCTACTATTTTTTCATGATTTACTTATGTTGAGTTTTTAAATGCAAGGCAAAGCCGGCAGTCACTTTTTCAAATCCAACTGCCTGATAAAACTGATGTGCAGCATTGCGTTCAGTGGTTAATCCACTATTTAAAGCCAGTGCCTCAGCTCCTTCTTTTACCGCTTGTTTTTTCAATTCATCGATTAGCCTGCTAGCAATTCCTTGTCGTCTTGTTTCTTTTGCAACTGACAAAGCCAAAATACGATAGTAAGATCCATCTGCTTCAAAAAAGAAGAGCTTTGCATAACCTAAGAAACCTAAAATTTCTCCGTTTCTTTCAGCTAAAAGACAGCCATAATGTGGCTGAGAAAGAATCAGTTCTAAACGTCGAGACAGCTTAGAAGCGGTCGTTGGATAGCCCAAGTCTTCGTATAAAGACAGTAGAGCTTCAGCATCTTTCATGGTTGCTTTTCGTATCTGCATAGTTTCCTCCTAGTTTTCCTTCAAGGCATCAAACTTAGCCTTCATAGTCGGATTCTTACGAGTCAATTTTTTAACAGAAACATCATCCAATTTGTTATTAGCGAGACGAAGTTGATTTTCTGATGTAGTCAAGAATTTCTTGACTTCTTCCATCCGCTTGATGGCCTTGTCGATTTCATCAATGGCCTTACCGAAGTTGACTGAAGCCGAGTTGTAGTTCTTGGCAAAGGCTACCTTGAAAGCTTCCAAGTCTTCCTCGAAATGAGTGATATCAATATTTTGTTCACGAATAAGCGCTAACTCTTGCTTGTATTTTAGGGAATTAAGGGCAGCATTGCGCAAGAGCCCGATCAGTTGGATAAAGAACTGAGGACGCACGACATACATTTTCTCATACTCATGACTGACATCCACAATCCCTGTGTTGAAGTAGTCATTATCGGCTTCTAACATCGATACTAATACAGCATACTCACAGTTCTTCTCACGGCGATCCTTGTCCAACTCTTTGTAGAAATCGGCATTCTTATGCTTTTTCTCAGTACCATCAGCTTCATTTTTCATCTCAAACATGATGGAGATGAATTCTAGCCCATTTTCATCAAAATCACGGAAGATAAAGTCCCCTTTAGAACCACGAGCTGAAATCTTGTTGTCCTTTTCAAAATAAGCATTTGGAAAGGCAAAACTACGAATCTTGTTGAACTCACTCTCTGCATACTGCTCAAGACTTTCTCCAATAGCTTTTGTTGATTGTTGGGCCTTGAAATTCTTGTAGAACTCAACTTGCTCATTTGCTGCCTTAAGATGGGCTTCATAGTTTTGTTTTACAGAAGTCAGAGAAAGCTCGTTTTCTTTTTCTTGTAAAAGGAGCTGATTTTTAACCTGATCGCGTTCTTTTTCAAGATCAGAAAGAGTTTTTTGTAATTGATTTTCATGCTCTAAGCGCAAGGTAGCCAATTGATTCTCAAGAGCTTGGACCTCTTTTTCTTTTTCTAACAGACTTTGGCTAGCACTTTGCTCTACTTCCTTCTTAGCCAATTCTTTTTCAGTATCGAAATTTTGGATTTGAGTTTGTAGCTGGACAATTTCTTGATCCTTTTGAGCGAGTTTTGCCTGTTGTTCATTCAAGGCCTTTTGCTCTACCAATGTCAATTCTTGCTTGATTCGTTCATGCAATTCCTTATCAAACTCTACAGTGCGAACTTGAGAAATCAGTTCTGCATATTGACTTTCATTAACTGTAAAAACTTCGCCACAATTTGGACATTTAATTTCGTTCATGATTTTCCTCTAAATTTAACATTACTACTTTCATTATAGCATGGAAAAACAAAAAGAAAAAGTTGGAATCAATCCAACTTTTAATCTACGTATGTATCTTCGTTTTTTTGTTTAAGAAGGCGTAAAGGCAATCCCATCAGTAGACCACCGCCGATAAAGTTACCGATGAAGGTTACACCCCAGTGACGAAGAATATTTCCGATACCAAAGTTTGCGATCGAATCAGCAGCAACACTGAATTTCACAATAGCAAATGAAGCAAAGTTTGCGGCGATGTGTTCGTTTGTTAAGAATACAAACATGTAAATGGCTGAAAGAACCAACCAAAGTTTAGCTCCACCATCTTTAACCAGAACAAATGATAGAATTGCGATATTTACAAAGATATTTGCTAAAATACCTTCAAGTAATACCAATTCATTCGAACGTGCTAACTTCATTTCTACAACTCCAGAAATAAAAGCTATCATGTGTAAGATTTGCATAGGCTGCTGAATGAGCAAATCCCCAACCGGCAATAAGGGCACCGATTAAGTTAAAGAAAAGTACAATATAGAAGAATTTCTACTGTTTTTCTCCAGCTAATTTTTCAAAAAGCTACCAGCTGTAAGGAACATCATGTTTGATGTTACCAACTCAGCATTCAAGAAGACAATGTAAGCCAATCCCCAAGCGAAAACAAATGGGAAAAGGAAGCGTCCGCTACCTGGTGCAATCTTATTAATCAAATCTGCACCAACAGCTCCAGCTGCTGTACTGAAAGGTAAGGAATGCACCTGCAAACATTGAACGGATAGCATACTTGAATTTGCTATTTGAATAAAGACTTTCTTTCTTTTTACAAGCAAATTCAATTTTTTTGAGATAAATTCTGATGAAACCATATAAACTCCTAAAACTTTATTTGTGAATATTATAACATAAAAACCGATACAATGGGAAGGCTTTTCCTAAATCAATTAAAAAATATTTTTTTAATATATCGGAATCGTTTACATCCTTGTAGTATTACGTTTTTAGACTTCAAATATTTTTAAAAAAATTCCTGAACTCTAGCTTTATTTCTAATATTTAATATATTTTTTTCAAAAAGCAAAAATAAAAAGAGAGAAAAACAAGTGAATCTCTCTACTTCTATTGAAATTTTTAATCTACATATGTATCTTCATTTTTTTATTCAAAAAGCATATGGTAAACCAATCAAAAAGCCCACCACCTATTAAGTTAGCAATAAAGGTGATCCCCCAATGACGGAGAATATTTTGCAATTTCAAAGTGCTGAACTTCGTTAGCAACAATGCTGAATTTAACAATACTAAATGAAGCAAAATTTGCAGCAATATGTTCGTTTGATAAAAAAATACAAACATTGAAATTGCTGACAATATAATCCAAAGTTTTGCAGATGCATCCTTGACTAAGATTGAAGACAGAATGGAGATATTAACAAACACGTTGGCAAGGATACCTTCAAGTAAAAACCAATTCATTTGGACGCGTAATTTCTTAGCTACTAGTTTTGGTAAATAACTATCGTGATTCAGATGTGAAAATGCGGACGAATTCGCAAAGAACCATCCAGAAATCAAAGCACCTAGAAGATTAAATAGAGTGCAGTAGAGAAGAATAATCATCGTTTTTTTCCAGGAAAATCTTCTTTAAAAAAGCTCCCTGCAGTTAAATACATCATATTAGAAGTTACTAACTCAGCATTTAAAAAGACTATATAGACTAGTCCCCAAGCAAATACAAATGGGAAAAGAAAATAACCTGCATTTGGTACAATCGTATTCATTAAATCTGCACCAATCGCGCCTGCAGCTGTACTAAAGGTTAAAAAGCACCTGCAAACATAGAACGTATAGCATATTTAAACTTGCTTTGGTCAAATAGACTCTCTTTCTTATGGCAATAGTAATCAATCTTCGAAATAAATTCTGAAGAACCCATATAAACTCCTTGAAATATTATTGTTAATATTATAACATAAAATATTTTAAGTAAAAAAATAAATTTTTGTTCTTTAGATTTGATTGTTTTTAGTGCTAACAAAATCTTCAATTTTTTCTGAAGTCAACCCTACCAGCTCTGAAACCCACAAGCCGACAATATCAGACAAAACAGAATCGCAGACATATTCATTCTCACCATGACCATATTTACAAGTAAATAGTGGAGTTCTTATCGCTGATTGATAAAAATTGAAGGCTAACTCTTGCAGTTTCTCTGGCTGAAATTCAAGTCCCAACTCTTGTGCGAGTCCAGCTCTCACTTTATCCCACACTTCCCCTTTTGACTGGTAGTTTTCTCGTGCTTTGTTAATAAATCCCTGACAAAATTTTGCCAACAAATCCTTGTTTTGATAGAGCAAACGACAGGAAAAGTCTGAGATAGAACCAGCATGAAGTAAGAAAGTAAGCAATTCATCAAGGCTTTCTGCTACCCGACCAACTTGGCCTTCACTCCCTATAAAACCTATACTCTGATCCTCAAGAATTACATATTCTCCCCCACTACCGTCTTTAGCAAAGGCTATGGGCGAAAGAGAATAAACTTCATTGTTCTGAGAAAATTCAACCTCTTTCAACTGGTCATAAAAGAGAATATCGCATTCTTGCATCAATAAAATTCTTAGTTGTTTATCTTTTCTTATTACTTGTAGTTGATTCATATTAGCTACTCTCCTAGCTTTTACAACTGTCACAAGTGACAACAATCCAATTTTAGCAATCGACTCTTAATAATAATAATAGATTTTAATATGACACTTCTTGGCCACATTGGCAAGATTTTTCAATAACTCCTCGTTTCTTTTGCTTTTTCCAAAATGAAAAGTAAAAGATTTTCCATCTTTCCTTGTAAAGTACAGATGATACCTGTCCCCATTCATTCTTCTCCCTCGAACGTAATCAATATCAATCTGTCTAATTTCAGCTAGAGGAACAATCCTTTTTCTAAAAAGAATAATCGTGTGAATGTATAATCTTCCCTTTTGCAATATGAAAAAGGATCCAACATACTCCCACCACTTTTTTTAAAGATGTCTTAACTCTTTGGAAAAAAAGATAGAAATAAAAATAGTGCTAAAAAAATTAACAAAAATCTAATGACCTGATTTTTCCAAAGGACTTCAAAAAAACTGAAATACGATAACCATACATATTAAAATAATCCCTTTTTCTTTATTATACCACTTTATCTACTAAAGAATCTCAAATATAAAGAAAAAAAGCAGTTGAACCAGGTTCAACTGCTTAATTGTTTAAAAATTATCTAGTCAAATCAATTCGTTGACCAATTTTTCCAATGATAATGGCACCGACAATTAGTGAAGCAAATTCTCCGATACCAGTCGTGAACCAAGTAAAGAAGAAAAGGTGCTTCTGCTACGATATGTAATTCAGCAGCAATGGTTACCATTGAAATTGAAAATAGAATTGAAAAGAAAAAATGATCTTTACGAATCAATCCATTAAAAAGATAGTCTTTACTATATTTACTGAACAACCATACTCCTAAGCTAAGGAAGACAAGAGTTGATCCTCCGCCTACAGCGACATCAATGAGTCCAAAACTGAAGAAATTAGCAATCATACATCCAAGAGTAACACCAATAATGTACTTAGGATTGTAAAAAGCTAAGAAGTTCATCATTTCAGATATACGGAACTGATAAGCGCCATAACTGATGGCATTCAGTGGTGGTGTGATTGTCAAAACCACATAAATAGCTGCGACAATGGCAATATCTGCCAAATCACGGACAGTTAGTTTTTTCATGTATTCTCCTTTAGCGGCTACCCCGCGTCTAATATGCTTGGTGAAAGAAGCTAAGCACCAAGGGTTGACCAAGTCAACTTTATTAGTATAGCACATTTAGAGGCTTTATGCTATACTAATCTTATGAAAAGATACATTAAAAAATTCTTCGATAATGAAATTTTGTCTTATTTGTTTTTCGGCGTTGCTACTACTATTGTTTCTGTAGGAACTCGGATGATTATTTTCTACTTGACACATCAAGAATTAACAGCGACTGCTTTAGGAAATATAACAGGAATTTTATTTGCCTTTTTTACCAACGACACCATTGTTTTTAAACAAAAACGAGCAAATTGGTTTAGACGACTTATCAAATTCTCAGGAGCTAGACTTTTTACCTTCTTACTTGATATGGCATTAACCTTTATTTTTTTGTTACCAAGTTTCCTCATATAATTGGTCAATTTGTAGGTGATGATATTAATATAATTAATACGATTGAAATAGGGTTTGCTCAAGTTACAATCGTTGTTTTTAAATTACCTATTTAGCAAGCTTTTTTTGTTTTTAAAAAAATAAATGAGCACTTTTCTTGCATTCAATATAGATTTACGATATAATTTTGTCTGTAAAAATTTGATAAAATTTTTGAAAGGAAAAAGATTATGTTAAAGGATCTTAAAGATTTCTTGCTTCGTGGCAACGTCGTTGACCTTGCTGTCGGTGTGATCATCGCCACTGCTTTTTGGTGCTATCATCAATTCATTTTGTTAATGATATCATCACTCCACTTCTATTGAACCCAGCCTTGGAAGCAGCGAATGTACAAAACATCGCTGAGCTTGCTTGGAATGGTGTTACATATGGTAAATTCTTGAGTGCTGTTATCAACTTCGTTGTAATTGGTACTGTTCTCTTCTTCATGATTAAAGCTATTGAAAAAGCTCAAAACCTTCGCAAAAAAGAAGAAGTTGCTGAAGAAGCTCCAGCAGCTCCAACTGAATTGGAAGTTCTTCAAGAAATCAAAGCACTTCTTGAAAAAAACTAAAAATGTAAAAGGATTTAGATATTGTCTAAATCCTTTTTCTTCCTCTTTTACATTGGTTTTAGTCTTGAGTAAAACTCCTATTTTTGATATAATGATGAGAGTTTCCACCCTTAGTGTAATGGATATCACGTAAGATTCCGGTTCTTGAGATGGGGGTTCGATTCCCTCAGGGTGGATAGATATATACAAAAAAACAGCGAAATCGCTGTTTTTTTCTGTATTAATCTTGTCTTTGAATATAGAACATTGATACCAACGAAAGAAGAATAACTCCGAGTCCGATGATTAAAAAGGAAACTAATTTCACACTTGGTAGAAAGGTCATCAAACCTTTCGCAATCGGCATAAAGAGAATCGCTAGTGTAAAAATGGTACTCAATACTCTCCCCAGATAGTCTCCGTCAACCTTGGTTTGTACCTGAGTGAAAAAGTGAATATTAAAAATCGTCATAAATAGTTCACAAACTAGATTTCCTGAAAAAGTAAGAAAATTAGGCAGTGGTAAGCCCATCATGAAAACTCCTACTCCTGTGAGGATCAATAAGAACAAAAGTGTATTCATACTCGATTTAAATTTATTGGCTATCAGTGCTCCGATGATTGAGCCAATTGCACCCATGGTTAAGATAGTTGCATAGGCTCCTTCTACACCATAGAGTTTATTTGAAAAAGGGAGCAAAAACTCAAAAGCTGCAAAAAAGAAATTCACACTGGAAGCCACTAACAAGAGAAAGAAAATTTCTTTTTGATGCCAGATATAGTGCAAGCCATCTTTGATATCTGCAAAAATATCTTTCCCTGTAAAACTCTTCTGCTCTTGAACCTTTGGTTCTTCTTTGGGAAGTAAAGCCACTAGGGCAAAAGCGATGAAAAAGGTCAAAGCATCTAATAAGAGCGTCAGATGGAGACTTGCAAATTGTAAAACAAGGAAAGAAAGCACCGGAGAACTTACTCCAACAACCTGTAAAAATAACTCCAAGCGAGAGTTATAGGTCACTATCTCGTCCTTTGCTACAACTTCCGTTATGATAGCTTTATTGGCAGTGCGAGAAAAAGCAAAGGCAATGGCCTGGACAATATTAGCAAAGATCAAAGCTCCAATCATCCAGTTATCATTTCGGATAAAAGAAATGGCCAGACAGAGAATCCCACAAACCAAGTCTGTTGTCATCAAAATCTTGCGACGCGAAAAAAACGATCCGAAATTACTCCACCAAAGGGATTAACTAGAATGGATGTAACGAGTTCAGAGAGCTGATAAATCCCTAGAACGGTTTGCCCAATCGTTCCCATCGATGCCAACCAAACACTATTCCCATAATCATAGAGCATATTTCCTAGTTTGTTAATAGCTCCGCGACTAATCAACTGTACTGCATATCGATTCATACAAAAAAACTCCTTCATTTTCTGAAACTATTGTATCAGTTTATGAAAGAGGTTTTCATTTTGTCCCCTATTTGGGAAAATTAGTGTTTTACAAATTTATCAAAGTGTTCTTGATAATAGGCTACCTGCTCAGGAAGACCCAATACATCAAAAATATTCATGGCTTCCTGCATTCGTTTACAACCTTCTTCTTTTTGCTCCTTTTGATACAGAGCAAAGCCTTTAAGAAAATGGAAAACATTACGCTCATAGAGTTTGATGCTCTTGCCTATAATCTTTTCCACATAGGCTTCAAAATAGCTGGCATTTTCAAAAGCAAGATGTTCTAAACAATGCTGGTAACAGTTAAGAGCTAAAATCAAGACCAGTTTTCGATGGCGTCCAATTTCTTTGTAGAAATCCTCTCTCTCCATCACTTCTTTACCAAGGCGAGTAACATATTCCACATCATAAAAGCTGTAGAGATTGCCAAAGAGAATCAACTCATACATAGTCCATTCATCTGTTTGGAAAAGATAATCTGAAACCCTATCCAAATTACCTTGTTTCATAGTGAAGCTAGCATCTCTTTGACAAATCAAACCTTGTAACAAAATCCAATTTAGCTCAAAATAGAGGGGATTTGTTGAACTCTTAGATTTTTCAAGTTGTTCTCTTTGAAGCTTTTGAAAACCTACAATATCATTTGAGTAGTAAAGTGGAATAATCTGAGCCATCAAGCGGACATGCTCATGATGTTGAAAATTTCAAGTCTTATCCATAAAATTCTCAATGGTCACATGAATATTATCTAATATTTCAAAGAAACGAGATGCAGCCAGATCCGACTCCCCCAATTCAAATCGGGATAATTGGGAGGTCGAACAGGCCTCTCCTGCAGCTTCTTTTAGAGAGTAATTTTTACTGATTCGAAATTCACGAAAAACTTTTCCTAGATTTTCCATCTTACACCTGCTCCGACAATTCTTCCCACTCTAGCAAAGCTTCTTCCTGGATCAGGCTAATCTTATCTAGTTCTGCTTGTAATTGCATGAGTTCATCAGCATCATTGGTAGTGTGCATTTGCTCAGAAATTGCCTGGGCTTGAGTTTCCAGTTCTTCGATTTCTGTCTCAAGACTTTCAATTTGTCTCATTAACTTACGCAGTTCTTTTTGACTCTCTTTTTGAGCTTGGTAATCATTAACTGAAGAAACTTCTTTTTCTTGGTTAACAGCTGCCACTTCTTCCGCTTGACTAGCTACTATCTCTGCTTTTTTATCAATATAATAGTCATAATCACCCAGATAAAGGGTCGATCCGCTTTCGGATAATTCCAAAACATGAGTTGCTACTCGGTTGATAAAATAACGGTCATGACTGACAAAGAGTAAAGTCCCATCAAAGTCAATCAGGGCATTTTCCAAGACTTCCTTGCTATCGATATCCAAGTGGTTTGTCGGCTCATCAAGTATCAGAAAGTTATTGTTTTCCATGGACAGTTTAGCCAGCAACAAGCGAGCTTTTTCTCCACCTGAAAGCATGCCAACTGATTTCTTGACATCGTCCCCTGAGAAAAGGAATGCCCCCAAGCGATTACGGATTTCTACTTCTGGTGTTAATCTAAAATCATTCCAAAGTTCATCTAGAACAGTATTACTTGGTGTAAGCTTGCTTTGTGTTTGATCATAGTAGCCAACTTCAACATTTGCACCGAAACGCTTCTCACCCTTTATAAAAGGAATCTGATCAACAATAGACTTGATAAAGGTTGTCTTTCCAATCCCATTCGGACCTACAACTGCCACAGCATTCATCTTACGAAGGTCGAGGTTAATAGGCTCTGATAAGATTTCACCGTCATAACCAATTGCAGCATTCTCCACCGTCAAAACAACATTCCCAGATGTTTTATTAGAGTGAAAGGTCATATTGGCTGATTTAGTTCCAACTTCAGGCTTATCCAAACGCTCCATCTTTTCCAGTTGTTTCCGTCGGGATTGGGCACGCTTTGTTGTCGAGGCTCGAACGAGATTTCGGTTAACAAAGTCTTCTAAAGCAGCGATTTCCTTCTGTTGCTTTTCGTAGTTTTTTGCCTCCGTTGCAAGTTTCTGCTCCTTCTGTTCAACAAAGCTTGAGTAGTTTCCTACGTATCTATCTAAAGAATGTTTGGTTAAGTCGAGTGTTATGGTTGCTACCTTATCGAGGAAATAACGGTCGTGACTAACAATTATCAAGGAACCACTGTAATTAACCAGATAGTTTTCTAACCAGGCAATGGTTTCAATATCCAGGTGGTTGGTTGGCTCATCCAAAACCAAGAGATTTGGCTTTTCAAGGAGCATTTTGGCTAGGGCTAATCTTGTGTTTTGACCTCCAGAAAGCTCAGCGATTCGCATCTGCCACATAGACTCATCAAACTTAAAACCATTTAAAATGGCGCGAATATCAGCTTCATAGGTAAATCCTCCAGCTTGACGAAATTCTTCAGATAGACGATCGTAGTCTGACATGAGCTTATCGAGATCTGCACCTGTCTTTTCCCCCATCTCCAGTTCCATTTGGCGAAGCTGTTTCTCTGTAGTACGTAAGTCGTCAAAGACGTGAAGCATCTCGTCATAGATAGTATTTTCTGATTCAAATCGACTATCCTGTGCTAAGTAAGAAAGGGAAATATCTTTTTTCTTATTAATCTCACCAGAAGTTGGCTCTTCTTCCCCGACTAATATCTTTAATAGCGTCGACTTACCTGCTCCATTTTTTTCCCAACGAGAGCAATACGATCTCTTTCATCTACTTGTAGATTTATATTTTCAAATAGAACATCGCCTGCAAAAGAACGTTCGATTTTATTAGCTTGTAAAATAATCATGTAACTATTTTTACTATCTTTTTCAGTTTTTTTAACAATTCAAATAAAAAAAGTTCGAGCTTTTAAGCTCGAACTTTTAGATATTAATAACCAATACCACCACGGAATGTACGTGCCATATCTTTTTAAGTTATAGTTCTTAGAAGATGTGTCGATTGTCCATTTACCGTCTTTCTTAGTCATCTTGATTTCGTAACCTTCTTTTTGCATATTATCGCTAGTATCAAGAGGAGTTGAATCAAATTGACTTGGGGCATTTTCTAGAATATACTTCTCACCAGCTTTCATAGCTTCTGAGTAGTTACTGTATTTACCTTTGTTTTCTTCATAGAATTTACGGCTCAATTCATGGACATTCAAGTTATCCAAGTCGATTGTTTCTGGTCTTACATAGATAACTGCATAGTCTGGTAAATAAGTTTTTACTTTATAATCAACTTTTGCTCGTTTTGCATTTGCTTTGATATATGCTTCAGCAAATGTACGAAGTTCAGAATCAGATGGTTTGTAGTTGTAGAATCCTTTACCGAATGACTCAATGAATTTCTTGATAAATTCTTCTCTGTCAGCCTTCACGTCGTTTGTAATAAGATCAGAAGAACTTGAAGATTTTTTATCATCTGACTTCTTATCGGCTGATTTCTTATCGGCTGATTTCTTATCTTCAAGTGCAACGATTTGAGTTTTATCATTAGTGAAGCTTACATTTGATGCACCACCAGTGTTTTCACCATCTAGGTAAACAGCATCAACATAATTTTTCATAGCTTCCTTAGCTTCATCAATAGTGTCTTCGTATTGACTTGGGTCAACCTTGATAGCTACATCATTTTTACCTTTTTGATTTTCTTTTACATCGTCGTAAAAGCTTGGCGCAAAGTGAAGTTCATACTTAGAATCTTTATCAACTTCATAAACTACATAACCAGCAACACTCTTGCCTTTAGAGAGACTATCTCCGTAAGACATGAATTTAGTTTTACTGTCTGATTCATAAATTTGAATTGGTTCAAGTTTTTCATCTTTTTCGTTATAAAGCGCGATATCTTGGCTAGTAAAACTAAACTGTTTATCACGATTATTTTTAATTTCTACTTGAAGAGCAAGATAGTGTGATGATGAATCTTCATCTTTTGGGCAAAAACATACATACCATCTTTAACAGAAACTTCAAAGTTTGAGTTAGATGCAGTACCATTATCACTTGCTTTCTTAATATTTCCACAAGCTACCAATGCTAAAGCAGTCAAAACTAAAAGCAGAATGCTTAAGAACTTTTTTTCATAATAGAAAATCTCCTTTTTTTATTTATTAAATTGTACCATACAGTCAAAAATTTTCAAAACAGAAACAGGAAATCGCTTTAAAAAATATTGTAAATTATTATAAAAATGACAATTTCAATCTGTTCCTTATATTTGATTAAATTTTTTTAAAATTCATATATTTTGGTCATGCTAACGTTTTACTAAAACTTTAAAAAAATGCTATAATGTAAACGTTTAATACTAAAAAAACAAAAAGGAGAATTTCAATGACTTATCAAGAAAAACTTCCAAAAATGGGCTGATTTTTGCTGATCTACCAGATTACCTTCGTCGTGATTTGGAAAGCATGGATGAAAAACAAAAGAAGATGCCTTTTACACAAACCTTGAATTCGGTACTGCTGGTATGCGTGGATTGATTGGTGCGGGTACAAACCGCATTAATATCTACGTTGTTCGCCAAGCAACTGAAGGTTTAGCTCGTTTGATCGAATCTAAAGGCGGAAACGAAAAAGAACGTGGTGTAGCCATCGCCTACGATAGCCGTCACTTCTCTCCAGAATTTGCCTTTGAATCAGCAGCCGTTCTTGCCAAACACGGTATTAAATCCTATGTCTTTGAAAGTCTCCGTCCAACTCCAGAACTTTCATTTGCTGTTCGTCACCTAAACTGTTTTGCTGGTATCATGATTACTGCCAGCCACAACCCTGCTCCGTTTAACGGATACAAGGTTTACGGTGAAGATGGTGGCCAAATGCCTCCACATGATGCGGACGCTTTGACTACCTACATCCGTGCTATCGAAAATCCATTTGCTGTTGAAGTTGCTGATGTAGAAGCAGAAAAAGCATCTGGTTTGATTGAAGTTATTGGCGAAGCAGTCGATACCGAATACCTCAAAGAAGTTAAAGATGTAAATATCAACCCTGCCTTGATTGAAGAATTTGGTAAGGACATGAAAATTGTCTACACTCCACTTCATGGTACTGGTGAAATGTTGGCTCGTCGTGCTCTTGCTCAAGCAGGATTTGACTCTGTACAAGTCGTGGAAGCTCAAGCAACACCAGATCCAGACTTCTCTACTGTGAAATCTCCAAACCCAGAAAATCAAGCAGCCTTTGCACTTGCAGAAGAACTTGGTCGCCAAGTAGGTGCTGATGTTCTTGTCGCAACTGACCCTGATGCTGACCGTGTCGGTGTTGAAGTTCTTCAAAAAGATGGTAGCTACCTCAATCTTTCTGGTAACCAAATCGGTGCTATCATGGCTAAGTACATTTTAGAAGCCCACAAAAATGCTGGAACTCTTCCAGAAAACGCTGCTCTCTGCAAATCTATCGTATCAACTGACTTGGTTACTAAGATTGCTGAAAGCTACGGCGCAACTATGTTCAACGTCTTAACTGGTTTCAAATTTATTGCTGAAAAGATTCAAGAATTCGAAGACAAACACAATCACACTTACATGATGGGATTTGAAGAAAGCTTCGGTTACTTGATCAAACCATTCGTACGTGATAAAGATGCTATCCAAGCTGTCCTTGTCGTTGCAGAACTTGCTGCTTACTACCGCTCTCGTGGTTTGACACTTGCAGATGGTATTGAAGAAATCTACAAAGAGTACGGCTACTATGCTGAAAAGACTATTTCTGTTACCCTTTCAGGTGTTGATGGTGCTGAGCAGATCAAGGCAATCATGGCTAAATTCCGTGACAATGGTCCAAAAGAATTCAATAATACAGCAATTACTGTTGTTGAAGACTTTAAAGCTCAAACATCTACTGCTGCAGATGGCACTGTAACAGCCTTGACAACTCCTCCAAGTGATGTCTTGAAATACACACTTGCTGATGGTTCATGGATTGCTGTTCGCCCTTCTGGTACTGAACCAAATCAAGTTCTACATTGCTGTTGTGGGTGAAAGCAATGAAGATTCACAAGCTAAGATTGCCAACATCGAAGCGGAAATCAATGCTTTTGTTAAATAAGAAATTATAAAAGATGAGATCAACCACTCTCATCTTTTTTTCGTATCAAATCTAAGCATTTTTAGAAACTTTATGGCATACTAAACTTATCAATGAAAGCGAGGTAATCTCATGGAACAATTTTTAGAAAACATCAAAGACCTTGAAGTCACTACAGTTGCGCGTGCGCAAGACGCTCTTGATAAAAAAGAAACTGCAACCTTCTTTATTGGCCGTAAAACTTGCCCTTACTGCCGTAAATTTGCCGGAACTTTGGCTAGTGTCGTTGCCAAAACAAAAGCACACATCTACTTCATCAACAGCGAAGAACCAAGCCAGCTCGATGCATTGCAAGACTTCCGCTCACGTTATGAAATCCCAACTGTACCAGGTTTTGTTCATGTTGAAAATGGAGAGATTAAGGTTCGTTGCGACTCTTCAATGTCAGCTCAAGAAATCAAAGAATTTGCTAGATTGTAAACATATAAAAAAGAAGGCTTCTGCCTTCTTTTTTATATGTCTATTAGTGGAGTTGCAGTGTCTGGAGATGTATCGTAAACTTGAAAATCCACTCCTACTCCTAGATCTGCTTGAGCTAGCTGATTGACCATGGTCATGTGGGCTAGCTCCTTGATATTATTCTCTTTAGATAGATGTCCTAGGTAAATCTTCTTGGTACGATTACCTAGTGTACGAATCATAGCATCTGCTCCATCTTCATTTGAGAGGTGACCAAGGTCAGACAGGATGCGTTGTTTAAGTCGCCATGCGTATGATCCAGCTCGCAGAATTTCAACATCATGATTTGACTCAATCAGGTAACCATCTGCATTCTCGACGATGCCAGCCATACGATCACTAACATAACCCGTATCCGTCAGCATAACAAAGCTCTTATCATCCTTCATAAAGCGGTAGAATTGGGGAGCGACTGCATCATGGCTAACGCCAAAACTCTCAATGTCGATGTCGCCAAAGGTTTTGGTTTTACCCATCTCAAAAATATGCTTTTGCGACGACTCAACCTTACCTAGATACTTACTATTTTCCATTGCTTGCCAGGTCTTTTCATTGGCGTAAAGATCCATGCCAAACTTACGGGCTAAAACACCGACACCGTGGATATGGTCAGCATGTTCATGTGTAATCAGAATAGCATCCAAATCTTCTGGCTTACGGTTAATCTCAGCCAATAAGCTTGTGATTTTTTTGCCAGATAATCCTGCGTCTACTAAAATCTTTTTCTTAGGGGTTTCTAGATAGAAGGAATTACCACTAGAACCCGATGCTAAATACTGTATTTAAAGCCTTTTTCACTCATTCTAGTCTTCTACTTCATCCTCCCATACTTCTTCTTTTACAGCATCATTATCATAAGGAAGAACAATGGTAAAGGTTGAACCCTTGCCATATTCACTCTTGGCCCAGATAAATCCATTATGTTGCTTGATGATTTCTTTTGCTATAGCAAGACCTAAACCAGTCCCACCTTGGGCACGACTTCTAGCCTTATCAACCCTGTAGAAACGGTCAAAAATCTTCGGTAAATCTTCTTTAGGAATTCCAAGTCCTTGATCAGAAATGGATAAAATCATCTGGTCATCAGTGGTTTTCATGCTAACCGTAATTTTCCCACCATCAGGGGAATACTTGATGGCATTGTTAAGAATATTATCGATTACCTGAGTCATCTTGTCTGTATCAATTTCAATCCAGACCGATGTAATGGGATAATCACGAACCAACTCGTATTTCTTCTCCTCATCCTGGGCTCGAATCTTGTCAAAACGATTCAGGATAAACGTAATGAAAGCTGTAAAGTTAATCAATTCAACATCTAAATGACTAGTTGCATTATCAATACGAGATAGATGTAAGAGATCTGTCACCATTCGCATCATACGATTGGTCTCATCAAGTGAAACCTTAATAAAGTCTGGCGCAACTGGTTCTGAAAGCGCACCTTCATCTAAGGCTTCAAGATAAGATTTTACACTTGTCAATGGAGTCCGTAACTCATGACTAACGTTCGAAACGAAAAGTCTTCTCTCGCGTTCTTCCTTCTCCTGTTCAGTCGTATCATGTAAGACTGCTACCAAACCGGAGATAAAACCAGATTCTCTACGAATCAAGGCAAAACGCACACGCAAACTGATATACTCTCCATTAACATTTTGGGAATAAATCATCAATTCAGGACTTTGAGTTATTAAGTCTCTAAGCTCGTACTCATCTTCAATCTTGAGCAACTCTAAAATGTTCTGATTTAATGCTTCATCACTTACGACGCCAAGTTGCCTCTTAGCCATATCGTTAATCATCGTGATTTGACCACGACGATTTGTTGCAAGAACCCCATCTGTCATATATGACAAAATACTATGCAATCTTTTACTTTCCTGCTCAAGGTTTCCTGAGTTAGACGAATAACTTCAGACAAATCATTTAAGTTATTCGTAATGTTAGTGATTTCAGTATTCCCCTGCATATCCAGTACTTGAGAATAATCACCAGCAATTAAATCTTTAATCTTTTTGATTTAACTGTTTTGAGTCGGATATTATCTCTACGGCCTTCAAGCAAGAGAAAACTAACAAAGCATGATAAAAACCAATTAAAATGAGTACAAAGACGAAATCTCTGGTTAAAATTGTTTGTCTAATTACTTCAATCATTATTTCTCATGTAATAACCAACACCACGACGAGTTAAGATATATTCAGGTCTACTTGGTGTGTCTTCAATCTTCTCACGTAGACGTCTAATAGTGACATCGACAGTACGAACATCACCAAAATAATCATAACCCCAAACAGTCTCAAGGAGATGTTCACGAGTAATAACTTGACCTAGATGCGAAGCTAAGTGATGCAACAACTCAAACTCTCTATGAGTTAAGTCCAATTCTTCTCCATATTTTTTGGCTACATAAGCATCTGGAAGAATCTCTAAATCCCCAATTTGAAGACTTTGCAATTTAGTATCTTCCTCTTGGTTATCCACTGCTACTAACTCCGTACGACGAAGAAGTGCCTTAACACGCGCTTGTAGCTCACGGTTTGAAAATGGCTTGGTCACATAATCATCCGCGCCAAGTTCAAGACCAATAACCTTATCAAACTCACTGTCTTTTGCTGAAAGCATGATAATCGGAACACTGCTTGTCTTGCGAATTGTTTTAGCCACTTCAAGACCATCAATTTCTGGAAGCATCAAGTCCAAAATAATAATATCAGGTTTTTCAGCTTCAAACAGTTCAATCGCTTCACGTCCATTAAAGGCTGTAATAACTTCATAGCCTTCCTTGGTCATATTAAACTTAATAATATCTGAGATTGGTTTTTCATCATCTACAATCAATATTTTTTTTCATATAGTCACCTTTTTTTCCTTATATCAATTATACCAAAAAAATGCAAAGAAGACACGAAAGACTGGTGTGTCAGCATCTTTTTGAATACTCTTGCCAAATTTTTTGTTGAGGTTTTGCTAGTGGATAGAGGTCAAACTCATCTGGAGTTAACCAAACAACTTCTTTGTCGCTATACTCTTTACTATCAACTACTTGTCCCGCTAGGATTCGTACATGCCACTTTCGATGGCTAAAGATATGCTTCACTTCTTTGAAATCACAATCCTGCCAGTCAACTTCTAAATCATAATCCTGCTCAAAACTTTCTTGAGGTGATGGACCAAGTTGCATGGATGGTTCAGCAACCTGATTAAAGAGATTTAGTTCTTCATCTTTTGAAAATTCATCTACCTCAATCAAGGGGAAATGCCAAAATCCAGCAAGTAACTTTTCACTTTCATTCTTTTCTAGTAAAAACTGTCCTCTGCCATTTTGCACAACTAAAGCATTTAAAAATATAGGAACTGGTTTTTTCTTTGGCGCTTTAATAGGATAGCGATCCATTGTTCCATTTTGATAGGCAGCACTAAAATCTTTAACTGGACTATCTTCTGGCCTCGGGTTAACGGGTGCCTCAATATCTGAACCCAAATCCATCAAAGCCTGATTGAAATCCCCTGGACGATTTGGGTCAATCAAGATTTCCATCATAGCTTGAAATATCTTGCGATTGCTTGGATTTCCAATATCATAATTGACTTCAAATAGACGAGCCAAAACACGCATGACATTCCCATCAACTGCTGGTTGTGGTAGGTTAAAGGCAATACTTGCAATAGCCCCAGCTGTATAGGGCCCTATCCCCTTCAAGCTTGAAATACCTTCGTTAGTTGAAGGAAATTCCCCATTAAACTCATTCATAATCTGCTGGGCTGCAGTTTGCATATTGCGAACACGAGAATAATAACCAAGACCTTCCCAAGCTTTTAATAAACGTTCTTCAGGTGCATTTGCTAAACTCTCTACAGTCGGAAACCATTCTAGAAACCGTTCATAATAAGGAATAACTGTATCAACTCTGGTTTGCTGCAACATGATTTCAGACACCCAGATATGATAAGGATTTTTAGTCCTTCTCCAAGGTAGGTCCCGCTTATTTTCATCATACCAAGCTAATAACTTTTTACGAAAAGAGAGAATCCTCTCCTCTTCCCACATGGACACGCCATATTTCTCCAAATCTAACATATTTCTAGTATAGCATATCCTTATAGGATACTCAAAAAATGAAAATTGTCCTTGTTTTTGTATCGACTCTCTTATCATGCCTGACTATCAGACATATCTCTACTCTTTCTGTTATTTTCTATCTTTTTTTGATATAATGAATTTTAAATGAATCTTTAAAGGAGATATCAATGCGTTTTAATCAATTTAGTTATTATCCCGTTACAAATCAACAAGCTTTACAAGAATTATCTGAGCTTGGATTCAAGCTTGATCTTTCAGCTTCACATAAAGAACAGTTTGAAGCCTTTGTTAGAACTTGTTTCTTCAATTACAAAAATACCGACTATCCACTTTCCGCTTTAGCAGTTGATAAAGAAACTGATTTACTTACTTTCTTCAATTCAGACCGTGAATTGACACCAGAAATTTTCTATACTGTAGCATTCCAGTTACTTGGATTCAGTTACTTACTAGACTTTGAAGATGGTCTTGTTTTTCACAAAGAAACGGCATTCCCAATTGTATACGGAGATCTGATTGACAACCTCTACCAACTTCTTAATACGCGCACTAAAAAGGGAAATATCTTGATTGATCAGCTAGTTAGTGATGGTTTTATTCCTGAGGACAATGACTATCATTACTTCAATGGTAAAAGTTTGGCAACTTTCTCAACTGCCAATGTCATTCGTGAGGTTGTTTATGTAGAGGCTCGTGTTGATTCTGATAGAGATGGACTTCCTGATCTCATTAAGGTGAGCATAATCCGACCAACATACAATGGGAAGATTCCAGCTGTTATGACTGCAAGTCCATACCATCAAGGAACTAATGATAAAGCAAGCGACAAAGCTCTTTACAAAATGGAAGCTGAACTAGAAGTCAAGGAACCACATGAAATTACGTTAGAAAATCCAACCCTGGACTTGGTTGAACCTATTGGGGGAGCTGAACTTGTTGCAGAAGCTGAAGAAAAACTCACTCATATCAATAGTAGCTACACACTTAACGACTACTTCCTCCCAAGAGGATTTGCCAATATCTATGTATCAGGTCTTGGTACCAAGGATTCACAAGGTCAAATGACCAACGGAGATTACCGACAAGTTGAAGCCTATAAAAATGTTATCGATTGGCTAAATGGTCGTTGTCGTGCCTTTACAGACCATAGTCGTAAACGTCAAGTCAAAGCTGACTGGTCAAATGGCAAAGTAGCAACTACAGGTCTTTCTTACTTAGGAACAATGTCTAACGGCCTTGCCACTACAGGAGTTGATGGCTTAGAAGTCATTATTGCCGAAGCAGGTATCTCATCATGGTACAACTATTATCGTGAAAAATGGTCTTGTGACAAGCCCAGGCGGCTATCCTGGAGAGGACTTCGATTCATTAGATGAATTAACTTATTCTCGTAATCTCTTAGCTGGTGACTTTATTCGTGGAAACGAGGGCTCATAAAAGCTTCCATAGAAGAACTAAAGAAAAATCTAGACCGTAAAACTGGTGATTATAACCAATTTTGGCATGACAGAAACTACCTACTCAATGCTGAAAAAAATTAAGGCTGAAGTTGTCTTTACCCACGGTTCACAAGACTGGAATGTAAAAACCACTTCATGTCTATCAAATGTTCAATGCTCTTCCAAGCAATATTAAGAAACATCTCTTTTATCATAACGGTGCCCATGTTTATATGAACAACTGGCAGTCAATTGATTTCCGTGAATCCATGAATGCCCTTTTTGACACAGAAATTATTGGGTCAAAACACTGACTACCAACTACCAAGAGTCGTTTGGCAAGACAATACTGCTCCTCAAACATGGCATAAACTTGATGACTTTGGAAATCAAACCAACCACAAAACTTTCACATTAGGGTACTGAAGAAGCTGTCATTCAAAACCACTACCAAGATTCTGACTTCGAACGTTTTTGGAAAAAAACCTACCAAACCTTTAATAATGAACTCTATCAAGGAAAAGTCAATCAGGTTACCATAGACCTGCAAGTGACAGAAGACCTTCATCTTAATGGGCGTGTTAAACTGAACCTTCGTCTCAAGTCAAGTACAAACAAAAGGCTTACTTTCTGCTCAACTTCTCGAACTTGGTCAAAAGAAATACTTACAACCATATCCAGGAGTTTTGGCTGCTCGTACTATTGATAATGGTCGTTACCATATGCTGGAAAACCTTTGTGAACTACCATATTGTCCAAATGCCCAGCGTGTTATTACCAAAGGCTACCTCAATCTCCAAAATCGTCATGATTTATTGAAAATTGAAGAAGTTAAGCCAGATGAATGGATGGAATTCCAATTTGAACTCCAACCAACGATTTACAAACTAAAAAAAGACGATACAATCCGACTAGTTCTTTATACTACTGACTTTGAGATTACTATCCGTGACAATACAGACTATCAATTAACTGTGGACCTTTCACAATCTAGTCTAGAAATTCCTTATCAAAAATAGTCAGTAAACTATAAAACCCGTGATACGAATATCACGGGTTCTTTTATTCTTATTTTTTTTCTTCGGCTTGTTTCTTCATTCTCGCAAGTCTCAATGAACGATTTGGATTGAGGCGATTAAAAAGTTCTTCTAATTTCTTTTCATTCCAGACGTCTGCTGCAGAAACAAAATTTCCGTCAGCATCTCGGAAAGATATTGGTTTATCACCCATAGCTATCTCCTAGTCTACAAATTCAAACTCAAATTTTCCAATACGGACAAGGTCGCCGTCCTTAGCACCACGAGCACGAAGAGCTTCATCAACACCCATACCACGCAACTGACGAGCAAACTTCATGACAGACTCATCACGGTCAAAGTTAGTCATATTAAAGAGTTTCATGAGTTTTTCACCTGAAAGAACCCATGTTGCATCATCGTCACGACCAATCTCAAATGGTTTCTTCTTCATCGAAGCCATAGTAAGCCTCTTCTTCCATTTCTGATTCGTCATAAAGAAGGAATTCTGGCGTTTTATCAAGAAGCTCAGCCGTTGCGTCTAATAGTGGTGCAAGTCCTTGCTTAGTCAAACCTGAAATTGGGAAGATTGGTGGTAATTCTTCAAATTCATCATAATTAGCAGCCAATTTTTTCTTGAATTCTTCAAGGTTTTCTTGACTCTCAGGCATATCCATTTTATTGGCAACAATAATCTGTGGACGCTCCATCAGACGAAGATTGTAAGATTCAAGTTCCTTATTGATTGCTAGATAGTCCTCGTAAGGATCACGTCCTTCGCTAGCTGACATATCAATGATATGCAGGATAACACGAGTGCGCTCGATATGGCGCAAGAACTGAGTTCCTAGTCCAACACCTTGGCTAGCACCTTCAATCAATCCAGGAAGGTCTGCAACGGCAAAGGATTCACCGGACTGGGTACGAACCATACCAAGATTTGGAACAATTGTCGTAAAGTGGTAGGCACCGATTTTTGGCTTAGCAGATGTAATCACGCTAAGGAGTGTTGATTTACCGACAGATGGGAAGCCAACCAAACCCACATCAGCAAGAATCTTAAGTTCTAACTGTAATTCACGTTCTTGACCAGGTTCTCCATTTTCTGAGATTTCTGGAGCAGGATTTTTTGGTGTTGCAAAACGGATATTTCCACGACCACCACGTCCACCATGAGCCACGATGAACTCTTGTCCGTTCTCTATCAAATCAGTGAGAACTTTACCAGTCTCAGCATCACGCACAGTTGTCCCTTGAGGTACACGGACAATCAAGTCTTCTGCCCCTCTACCATGCATTCCTTTGGTCATTCCCTTCTCGCCAGATTGGGCTTTGAAATGACGATTGTAACGGAAGTCCATAAGGGTACGTAAACCTTCGTCTACAACGAAAACAACGTTACCACCACGTCCTCCATCACCACCCCATGGTCCACCATTAGGGACGTATTTTTCACGACGAAAGGCAACCATGCCATCGCCACCATTACCAGCCTTTACTTTAATCTTGGCTGTATCTAAAAACATACTCATATTCTCTTCTCACTTCAAAAAGGGCTGGGAAATCCCAGTCACCCAACTTATTGCCAAACAATAAAATGATTAACTTTTTAGAATCTGCTAAATACACCAATGGCAGTAGCAAAGATACCTGCCAATGTTACAAATAACATTACTAATACGACAAACATTGTAAGTTTTTCAAAGAATGTTTTTTTACGTTTACCATTATCACCGAATGCCATGTTTTCTCCTTTACTATAATACTCTGTTCTTAATATTCATCTGATACAGGAGCGATTGCCCACAAGATTAAGTAAGCAATAAGTCCAGCACCATAACAGAAAGCTAAAAACTCCCCAAATAACACGTACGATTGTAGGGTCGATATCAAAATAATTAGCTAAACCAGCGCATACACCACCGATTTTTTTGATCTCTACCACTTCTCATAAATTTCTTTTTTTCATATTTTTTTATTTCCTTTCTTTGATTCGATTAATCATTTATATATTTTCTTAAATTTCTTAATTGTTTTCTAGATGCCTTAAGCATACGCTTCGAACCTTTAACTGGCATAGTAACAGCCTGTTGCGGGATATAGAAGACTGTCTTTAAAATACGTTTTGTAACAGGTTCGTCAGCCCCTATTTCTTTAGCAAAATTATTTGAAATAATAACGTCTAGATAAAACTCATGGACTCTTCTACCAAAATTCTCAGCAGAAATTTCATATAACTTTTCAGCCAAGTGTTTTTCATCCATCAGTGGAGTAGCAAGTAAAGCCTCAAGAATCGCTCCTGCCAAGTCCCTTTCCTCATAATAAAGGGTTCCGAACATTTTATCATTGATGAGATTATCCAAATAAGGATTACCATGGGCAATAACAGGTGTCTTACTAGCTAAACTTTCCAGATAAGTCAATCCCTGAGTTTCACTTGTAGAAGCCGATATGAAGAAATCAGCTGTCTTATAATAGAGTGCCGTCTCATTTGGCGGTATCATACCTGTAAAGATAACAGAATCTTGAATTTTTAAATCTTCTGCTTGCTCCTTAAGGTTGTCTAAATAAGGTCCATCTCCAGCTACAACCAGTTTAACATTTGGTTCTTCTTTTAGGACATCTGGTAAAGCTTTAAGAACTGCTTGAATATTCTTCTCGTACGAAACACGAGAAAGACTTAGAAGCATCTTTTCACTTTTCTTGATACCAAGTTTATCTCGGAGGTCACTGATTTGCTCAGGACCAATCTCAGGCCGTTCAAACTTGGCAAGTTTAATCCCTGTAGGAATGACACGCTTTTCAACCTTTACCTTATAATCAGATAACAAATCACGCACAATTTCACTCGGACAAATGACTCCATCAACGTCATGAAGAAATCCTCTCACAAGATACTTGACCATACCTGGACGAATCAACATACCCTTAGCAATATAGTGGACATAATCCTCATATTGGGTATGATATGTATGAATGACTGGGATTTTCAGTTCTCGAGCAATCCAAATTCCCAATAAACCAAGAGAAAACTCAGTTTGGGTATGAATAATATCGAGTTTGTATTGTTTCGCAATCTCAAGAGCTTTCGTAAATCCACGGTAAGCGAAACGACGGTCTTTAAAAGCAAAGAAAGGAACACTAGGAATACGGATAATTTGCCAGTCTTCATAGCGATTAACATCCTTATCAGTTGTCGTAAAGATAAAGACTGCATGCCCTTGCTTTTCAAGCTCAGTTTTTAAGGTTCGAATACTGGTCGCAACACCCGAGACCTGTGGGAAATAAGTATCTGTAAATAATCCAATTCGCATATACTACCTCATTTTTTTCCTAAAGCTGCTTGCTCCCGATAGAATTTAAGCCAGATTTCTAAGAGATGCTCTTCTGAATATTCTCTAGAAATAGCCTTAGCCCTCTCTTTTAATTCTTTTAGTGCTTCTGGATGCGCTCTGTATTCCAAAATGGCTTCTTTCATATCTTCCACATCAGTAGTTGGTCGATAATTTCCTTCTAGAATCACCTTATAAAGATCTAAATCTCGAAGCATAATGGGTGCTTCACAACTTGCAGCTTCAAGAATGGTCATTGGAAAGAGCTCGTTATAACTAGGAAGTAAGAACAAATCTGCCAAAGCGTACAGCTCTCTCATCCGTTCTGGCTCAACAATCCCAGGGAAAATTAAATTTTTTGGAGGATTATCCATGATTTTTTTATAGCGTTCATAACCATCCGTGATACCACCAAAAGAGAAGCCACCAGCCCAAATAAAGGTAATATTTGGTAACTCTTCAGCAAGTGTAATGAAATCATCAATCCCTTTACGCTTTGAACCTGCCCAGCTCCTACTACTACGAATTGATTTTCGCTCAACCCCATGTCATGTCGAAGTTTACTTACTTCTTCTGCAGGAAGTGGATGCCATTTTTCTTTATTCACAAAGTTAGGGATATAGGTTACTTTTTCACGGGGAATCCCAGCTGCAACCAAATCTTCGATAAAAGTAGGATTGACCACAACCAAATGTTCCATACGGTCATAAAAGGAAAATACGTATCGCTTCACGATTCCTTTTAGGAAGAATGGTATCTTCAAGCTACCTTCTAAGGTATCCGGCAAGAAGTGGACATAACCAATTCTACGACCAGAACGCTTCTTTTGGAATGTTGACAAATAATAAGGAAGATCGATTGTATGAAAATGAGTTACATCAGCTTCTACAGGAAGATTCTCCGTTACAATTAGTTGGTCTTTCGCATCACGTTTCAAAAGTTGCACAAGTTCACGGTAGGCTCCAGAAACACCTTGGCCTGCTACCTTTTCACTTGAACTTAGCATATTGATGCGTAATTTCTCTTTTTCCATACTATCCATTATATCATTTTCTTGAAAGAAAATCAGCAAATTAAAAGAGAGATAGCATAAAAGCTAGGGAAATTCCTAACAATTATACTATTTCTCTTTTTTTGTTTTATTCTACTTAATTCCTAAAGCAATGCGCGCATAGCGACTCATTTTTTCAACCGTCCAAGCTGGATACCAAACTAATTTAACTTCGACGTTGGTAACCTCTGGAACATCTGTCATTGCATCATAGATTTGGTCAGTTAAGAGATCTGCCAAAGGACAACCCATAGTTGTCAAAGTCATATCAATCTCTGTCTCACCTGTATCACCATCAAATCGAATCTCATAAATTAAACCTAAGTTGACGATATCAATTCCTAATTCTGGGTCGATAACCTCTTCTAGAGCCGTCAAAATACGAGTTTTGATGTTTTCAATTTGCTCTTCTGTGTAAGTCATTTTTAGTCTCCTATAACCTAATCTTCGATAAAGTCACGAAGAGGTTTGCTTCTACTTGGTTGACGAAGTTTTCTCAAAGCTTTTGCCTCAATCTGACGAATACGTTCACGAGTGACATTAAAGACTTTACCCACATCTTCTAGAGTACGCATTTTACCATCATCAAGACCGAAACGTAGACGAAGAACATTTTCTTCTCTATCAGTCAAGGTATCTAGAACTTCATCCAACTGCTCACGCAAGACGATACGAGTTGTATAGTCAACTGGATTTTCAATCACTTCATCTTCGATAAAGTCACCAAGGTGGCTGTCATCTTCTTCACCAATTGGTGTTTCAAGAGAAACTGGTTCTTGAGCAATCTTAAGGATTTCACGAACTTTATCAGGTGTCATATCCATACGTTCTGCAATTTGTTCAGGAGTAGGATCTTGTCCCAACTCTTGAAGAAGATTACGTTGTTCACGAACAAGCTTGTTGATAGTTTCCACCATGTGAACTGGGATACGGATGGTACGAGCTTGGTCAGCAATGGCACGTGTAATAGCCTGACGGATCCACCAAGTTGCATAAGTTGAGAATTTAAATCCTTTAGAGTAGTCAAATTTATCAACGGCTTTCATAAGCCCCATGTTACCTTCTTGGATTAAGTCAAGGAATTGCATACCGCGTCCAACATAGCGTTTTGCGATAGAAACTACCAAACGAAGGTTTGCCTCTGCTAGACGTTGTTTCGCTTCAACATCTCCTGCTTCAACTGCAAGAGCTAGTTCTTTTTCTTCTTCATTAGTAAGAAGAGGTACAACCCCAATTTCTTTCAAATACATGCGGACAGGATCGTTAACCTTGGCAGATGTAGAACCAATTAAATCCTCATCACTAAGTTCTGGTTCTTCCTCTGTACTTAAGACACGTTCACTTGGATTTCCTTCGTTATCCGTGATTGCAATACCAGCATCTTGAATACGTTGCAAAAGATTTTCAATCCCCTCAGCATCAAGAGCAAAAGGAATTACAAGGACATTGTTAATTTCATCATCTGTCGCAGTACCAGTTTTCTTATGGTTACGAATAAATTCTGCAACTTGGACATCAAAAGTTGTTACTTCATTTTGTTTTTTTGCCATTCTTACTCCATTCTTCTTTTTTGGGCAATTAAGCGTTCAAGCTCTTCTAAAGCAGTATCAGTATCACCTACATGACTAGCTTCCTGAACCTTTTTTTTAATTTGCAAGTTTTGTTGATGCAAAAGAGCACGATTTCTCGACTCTTCCACTTCTTTTAACTCTTCCGGAGACATTTCAGAGGGTAAATCCAAGGCTAACACTTGGTACCAGGCATTTGCAACTTCTCTAGTCTGGTTAGCCAAATCTTCCGAAGTGATTGAACCATTATCAATCAAGAGTCCATACAAGGTCTGAAACTCTGGAGTTTCAAATACAAAATCATCTCTCAGACGATAATCATTCAACACAAGGGGATGCTCCATCATACGATAAAGAATATTTGCTTCAGCTCTCATGACTGCCGTTAATTGTTTAGAAACCGACATAGTAATTGGTGTCGGATTAACAACTTGCTTAACCTTCTCTTGTCTCTGTCTAACACGACTTTCATTAATAATGTGCTCTACTTGTTGATAATCAAAAGATGGTAAATGATCAGTCAGTAAATGAATATAGGTGTTCTGGGCTGTGATAGAAGGTTCTTTGACGATAAGAGGTGCAATTTTCTCGATAAAAATCAATCTGTGCTTGAAGATTTTTCACTATTACTAGGTTTGTAATGATGGATATAAAAACTCAATCGGACTGATTCGAGTATTGGATAAAAGATAAGCCAAATCCTCTGGAGAATTCTTTTGTAAATACTCATCAGGGTCCATTGCATCGGGAATTTGAACAATTTGAACTGGTAAATCCCCAAGTTCCTCTAGAGCTTTAGCGGTTGCTGCTTGTCCTGCCTTGTCACCATCATAAGTGATAATCACTTTTTTTGTAAAGCGTTTGAGATGTTCAACGTGTTCAGCAGTCAAGGCTGTTCCCATGGAAGCTACTGCATTTTCAATACCAGCACGGTAGGCTGCAATGACATCCATAAAGCCTTCCATTAGATAAATTTCAGGAGCCTTACCAGACCCTTTTTTTACTCTATCCAAATGATATAATTCGTAACTCTTGTTAAAAATCGCCGTCGCTCGACTATTTTTATACTTGGCAGCTTGAGAATCTGTCTCTTGCCAAACACGACCAGAAAAAGCAATTACCTTACCTTGATCGTTAGAGAGTGGAAATATAATCCGGTTATGGAAGGTATCAAAGAATTGATTACTCTCGGAAAGATAAAACAGACCTGAATCCAGCAAGTCCTTTTCGCTATAATCATCAGCTAAACGTTGGTAGAGATAAGAACGTTCAGCAGGGGCTAGACCAATCATAAAATGTTTAATGACATCATCAGTCAAGCCACGTTTATAGAGATAGTTTCTCGCTTCCTCACCCATTTTTGTTGTCATGAGAATAGCATGATAAAAGCGTGCAGCCTTATCATGCATCTCATAAAGATTTTGATGAGGGGACGTATGTTGAGCAGTGTTATGGACAGGAGTTTCCAGGTGTATCCCAAGACGTTCGCCTAGAATCCTCACGGCATCGGCAAAGGTTACTTGTTGATATTCTTCAATGAATTTAAAGACATCTCCAGAACGGCCACAACCAAAACAGTGGTAAAACTGCTTATCTTCGACCACGTTAAAGGAAGGGGTCTTTTCACCATGAAAAGGACAGAGCCCCAAAAAGTTCCGTCCAGATTTTTGTAAGGAAATTACTTCTCCTATGATTTCGACAATATTGGTATTGTTTTTGATTTCTTCGATGACTCTCTTGTCAACCATATACAATACCTCCATTTTATCACAGTTTACTTTATATAGTATACTTTATTTCTGAAAAAAAGTAAACCATTTCATACCTTTTACATGCTTCTATTTCATAGAAAAATAGGCATTTTCGAGAGTAAAATTTTAGGAAAAAAACATATTTACTTAAAAATTGAAAAAAATATAAATAAAAAAATCACTATTTGCTCCAACAAAAAAACTTAGAGATAAAATTTTACCTCTAAGTTTTTTTGTAAATAGTAATCTTATTCAAACAACTGATAGTAATCCGAAAATTTTCATCTTGGCTTTTTTTCATCCTTGTTTAAATCTTGGATGATTCGTCCTTCCTTCATAACAATGAGACGATTTCCATACTTGAGAGCATCTTCCATATGGTGGGTAATCATTAATGCTGTTAGATGGTCCTTGTTGATAAAGTCATTTGTCAATTCCATCAAGGCAACACTTGTTTTAGGGTCAAGTGCAGCTGTATGTTCATCCAGTAAAAGGAGCTCTGGACGTTTCAAGGTTGCCATCAAGAGGCTCAAGGCCTGTCTTTGTCCACCTGACAAGAATTCAATCGGTGTATCCAAATGCTTCTCTAGACCATTGCCAACCTTCTCAATGGTTGCTTGAAATTCTTCTTTATAAGCTGAGAGCTTTCTTGGAAATAAGCCACGTTTTTCTCCACGAAACTTAGCAATCAAAAGGTTTTCTGCGACTGTCATACGTGGAGCTGTCCCCATCTTTGGATCTTGAAAAACACGAGAAAGATACTTGGCACGCTTTTCAGGGCTAAAATGAGTTACATCTTCGCCCATGATGCGAATAGTCCCACTAGTCAAGGGAAGAGTTCCTGCAATGCTATTAAAGAGCGTTGACTTTCCTGCTCCATTTCCACCCAAGATTGTGATGAAGTCATGTTCATAAATTTCAAGTGAAACATCGTTTAGGATAATTTTTTCCTCGTCGAAGCCGTTTTTCACAATTTTTGTGGCATTTTTTAATTCAACAATTGCTGTCATTTGCTTAATTTGACTCCTTTCAAGTATTTATCCTTAAGGGTTGGAATTACTAGACAAGTTGCTAGTATAAGGGCACTGTATAAACGTAGGTAGCTGGTATTAAAGCCAAGAGCAATGACTCCCCATACCAAGAATTGGTAACTAATAGAACCAACAACTATAGTAACCAAGCGTTCTGCTAGAGTTAGACTCTTGAAGAGAACTTCACCGATAATCAAGCTTGCAAGACCAACTACGATAACCCCGATACCACGAGAGACATCGGCATAGCCTTCTTGTTGAGCGATAAGAGCGCCAGCAAGTGCGATCACACCATTTGACAAGACCAAGCCCATAAGCTCCATACGTCCAGTATTGATACCAAAACTACGAGCCATATCTGGATTATCTCCTGTAGCGATATAGGCCTGTCCAAGTTTGGTATCTAGGAAGAAAAGCATGAGTAAAATGACCAAAGTCACAAAAATCAAACCTGTCAGTAACTGATTAACCTCAGATGAGAAAGGAAGAACGTCCTGGATTTGCTTGGTATTTAAGAGTCCAAGGTTTGCGCGCCCCATAATCATAAGCATGATAGAATGGCACGAAGTCATCACCAAAATACCAGACAAGAGTGTTGGAATCTTCCCTTTCGTGTAAAGAAGACCAGTCGCTAAACCTGCAAGACAGCCTGCTCCAACAGCTACTAAGGTAGCAAGAAAAGGATTGACTCCTTGTGTAATTAGAGTTACTGCTACCGCTCCTCCAAGCGGGAAGGAGCCCTCGGTTGTCATATCTGGAAAGTTGAGGATTCGAAAGGTCATAAAGATTCCCAAACCTAGAATAGCCCAGACAAATCCTTGTGAAATTATCGATACTATCATGTTGCATTCATTTCCTTCTTTTAAAAATTGGAGGAGATGTCTCCAACTCCTCCTTCATTCTTATTCGATTACTTGACCAGCTTCTTTGAGAACTGATTCAGGAACAGTAATTCCAAGTTCTTGAGCTAGTTTTTGTTGATCACTGATTTACCAGTTGAGAAGACATTGACTGGAGTATCAGCAGGTTTTTCACCCTTCAAGACTTTAGCGATCATCTTACCAGTAGCCACACCAAGATCGTGTTGATCAACAACCACTGATGCCAAACCACCCGCTTCTACCATTGCAGTTGCACTTGGATAGATTGGTTTTTTAGCTGTTTGGTTACTTGATACTACAGTTGAGAACGCAGATGCGATTGTGTTGTCAATTGGAACCCAGATTGCATCTACGTTTCCTGTCATGACGTTTACTGTAGAAGCGATTTCGTTAGTTGATGGAACTGCAAAAGTTTCTACTTTCAAACCAGCTTTTTCAGCGTAAGCTTTGAATTCTTCGACTTGTGATTTTGAGTTATCTTCGCTACTTGAGTAAAGAGCTCCGATTGTTTTAACATCAGGTGTCAAAGCTTTAATTAATTCAACTTGTTGCTCAGCAGGGTTGTGGTCAGATACACCTGTGATGTTCCCACCTGGTTTTTCCAAATCTGTTACAAGGTTAGCACCGATTGGGTCAGTTACAGCTGCCATAATAACTGGAAGATCTTTTGTTGCACTTGCAAGCCCTTGAGCTGCTGGAGTTGCGATACCGACAACAACATCGTTTCCGTTTGCTACCAATTGTTTACTCATTGTCGCAACCTTACTTTGGTCACCTTCTGAGTTCATAAAGTCGATTTTAACTTGGTCGCCTTTATAGCCTTCTTCAGCAAGTCCATCTTGGATACCTTGGTAGATCAAGTCAAGTGATGGGTGACTGACAAACTGTAGAACACCAACCTTAGCTATTTTGTTAGCTGTCTCAGTTTTAGTTTCTTGTTTCGTTAAGTTAGAGTAAACCAAGCTTCCTCCAACTACAAGTGCTAGTGTTGCAATAATACCAATTAAACGTTTATTCATATCTATTTCTCCTTATTTCACTTAAACTTAGTAATGTTCATTTCACTTTCATTATAATTTTTACCAAGCGTCGCCATCGTTTGATTTCCATAAAATTGCCTCCCCATAGAAAAAAAGTCCTCACACAAAAAAACTTGTGTGAGGACGTCGATCATGCAGTGCCACCTCAATTATAGGAACTATTCCTATCGCTCTTACTCGCTTCACGAGTTGCACTATAAGGTGTGCTCACCGAATTCTTATGATTTCAAATTCTTAATAGCATTCAGCCCAATTTCATCATCTTCATCTATCTGTTTTCACCAACCACAGACTCGCTAAAAAAATTCGATGATTACTTTCTGAATGCTTAAATTATATCATTTTACTAAAAACTTGTCAAGGCTTTTTTTATGAATTATTTTTTTAAAAATTATGAAAAATTCCTACGGTTTTTAAAAAAATATAGCTTGTATTAACCTGAATTACGTAATCCTGTAGCAATTCCGTTAATAGTTGTATGAATCAATCTTTCTTCATCTGAAGAAAGCTCGCCACGACGTTGACGCTTAATCAATTCCAACTGGATATAGTTAAGGATATTGAAATAAGGCATACGGTAGTTCAAACTGTCTTTCAAGTAAGTATTTTCTGCCAAAAGTTCATCATAGCCTTCGATAGCTAAGATAACGTTCTTGGTCAATTGCCATTCATCTAAGATGGTATAGAAGACTGCTTGTACTTCTTCACTTTCACATAATTTAGCGTATTCAAAGGCAATGTTCATGTTAGATTTTGACAAGACCATATCTACGTTAGAGAGAAGAGACTGGAAGAATGGCCAGTTTTGATACATTTCTCTAAGCGTTTCGATATTTTTTGGATCCTGATCTATAAATTCCTTAAAGCTTGAACCCACTCCATACCAACCTGGGAACATGACACGACTTTGTGACCATGAGAATACCCAAGGAATGGCGCGTAGACCACCAATTTCAGTAATCGTTTTACGAGCTGCTGGACGAGAACCGATATTGAAACTTGAGATAGCCTTGATTGGACTAGATTCGAAGAAATAATCATAGAAATGTTCATTTCCAAATACGAGCTCACGGTAGATATCGTAACTGCGTTCCACCACTTGATCCATGATAGCTTCATATCGATTTGATGTATTAGTATCGCTCTTCTTCTGCGTAATCATACGATTGATAGCTGCTGATACCAACATTTCCAAGTTATAGTAGGCTGCATCCTTATTTCCGTATTTATTTCCGATAACTTCACCTTGTTCAGTCAATCGAATACGATCTTTGATTGATTTGAGTGGTTGAGAAGCAATGGCATCATAAGTTGGTCCACCACCACGGCCAACGGTACCACCACGACCATGGAAGAAGGTTACTTTGACTCCGTATTCATCACCAATAGCGGACAATTGTTTTTTTGAGCCTTATAGAGTGTCCAACAAGATGAGAGATATCCACCATCTTTGTTACTATCAGAGTAGCCAAGCATGATTTCCTGGTAATTATCTCTAGAAGCAATCCACTTCTTAGCAAGTGGTAAAGAGAAATACTTTCTCATTGTTTCTTCAGAATGATCTAAGTCCTCAATCGTTTCAAAAAGAGGAACGATTTGAACACGAGCTTTTTCAGCATCCACCAGACCGACTTCTTTGAGCATGATGGCTAATTCCAGCATATCAGATACACTAGTTGCATGAGAGATAATTGTTTGACGAATGACGTCTTCTCCCAAACGATTTTTTAATTCACGTGCAGTTTGGAAAATAGCCAATTCTTTTTCGAGGAGTTCAGACTTCTCAGCATGAGTCGCTGACAAGATTCGAGGATCTTCTAACAATTCATGTAAAAAGCAACTCGCACTTTTCATCTTCTGACAAATCGCTATAGTGGTCATTGATTCCAGCAGATGCTAACAATTCAGCAACACAGGCTTCATGAACACTTGAGTCTTGACGCATATCAATAGATGCCAAGTAGAAACCGAAGACCTCAACTGCTTCTAGTAATTCTGCAAACTCACCTGTCAACAAGGCTTCCGCTTTATTCTCAAGTAATGAATCCTTAATAATATAAAGGTCTTTCTTGAACTCTTCAACTGTTTCGTAGTGAGGAGGACGATCATCTGCTAATTCTTGAATGGCTCCCGAGAGTCGATTGCTGATATAGTCAGTGATTTCTCCTTGTTGATGCCCTTGAGCACCAAGAAGACGTTCGACATGATGACGTTCATCTGCTGATGAACCAACTACCGCCCACTCTTTTTAGATTTAAAAAGTGTTTGAATTAATTTAGATTGGATAAAGTGAAAAGCACGACGGTAAGGTTCTTTTTCACGGAAGACAGATGTATCACTAGATTGCGCAGCCATTTCTTCAACAGCCTTGCTTGTCTTGGATAAATTAGTAGAAAGAGAGAAAGTACGATAGAGACTAGAAATCTTGCTGATATAGTAGTTGAAGATGACTTCGCTTTGAATGGTTGCTGAACGCATGAGAGTTTCAGCAGTTACAAATGGATTTCCATCTCGGTCTCCACCAATCCACATTCCCATAGTAATAGGTTTGGCTTGTTTAAGGTCAATTCCTTGTTCTTTCGCAAGACGTTTATATTCTAGCATTAGATTTGGTACTGCCTGAAGGAAGGAACTATTGTAATATTCCATCACGTTAGTGATTTCGTTGGTTACTTTTAGTTTCTTCTCACGAATCATATCCGTCTGCATGATAATCTCAATATAGCGACGAAGATCATTGTGCCATTTTTCCTCGTTAATAAGACCCATTTTAACATCACGGTATTTACGCAAGAGCGTATGAATATGTGTGGTCAAATCCAACATACTCTTCCGTTGCACTTGTGTTGGGTGGGCTGTCAAAACAGGCACCACGTTCAGATGTTCAAGAATCTCGGCCGCATTTTCTTTTTCTGCTACCATTTCAATGGTTGTTGACAATTTTCCAAGGTAATCTTGATCAATATTGTTTAGGTGGTTAATCTCGTATGCCAAGTCAACGTCTTCAGAAATATTAATCAAAAGTGGCAAAATAGAGAAATATCTAGAGATGTAGACCATTTCATCATTTGAAAGGCTTCTCACTACCTTATCTAGTCCTTGATAGTCTAGATTTGATGATAGCTTCTTCAACTGCATAATCTTGTCAAACGTATCAGCGGGAAGCATATTTTTCGTGATATCTTCAAGTAAATCTGTCAAGATTTGAACTTCTTCTTGCACGACAGTTTTGTTACCAAAATTTTCTAACTTTGAAGAGACATTTTTTTCTCCTTGTCACATTTTCTTAGAGCTGTGCTTCATACTCGCTATAAAGTTTTGCACGTTTTTCACTAGCATCGATATTTAAGACAAAGGCGATTGCTACCGATAGAACCAGGAGACTATTCCCCCCTTGAGAAAGGAATGGGAAGGTTACACCTGTTGAAGGGATTAATCCTGAAATCCCCCCGATATTAACGAATACCTGAATTAGAATCATTCCACCAATACCAATTGCTACCATAGAGTTGAACGGATCTTTTGCTCGTACTCCCACTAAAATAATACGAAGAATTAGGAAGAATAAGAGAGCTAAAATAAGACTTGCTCCGACAAAACCAAACTCTTCAATTACAATAGAGAAAACAAAGTCCGTGTGTGCCTCAGGTAGATAGCCTCGTTTTTCGATAGAGTTTCCTAATCCTAGTCCAAACCATCCTCCATTTACCATAGCATAGTATGAATTTGCCAACTGGTGTCCTGCACCAGCGACGTCATCAAATGGATTAAAGAAAGCACTGAATCGTTTAGCTACGTATCCAAATACTGGAATCTTAGAAAATTTATCAACACCAATAAACTTAATGGTTGTTAGAGAAACAAAGGATAAACTGGTCAATACTCCAAGAATAGTTGCAAACCATCGGTGAGCTATTCCACTAATTGAGTACATCAACAATGCTACTAAAAAGAGAATTGTAGCATTTTCGAGGTCAGGAAAATAGCCAAACTTCCAATCATGACCAAAAGGACAAATCGCCAATCGTTAAAGGATCTAGGCAACCATTGGTTTTGAGTTAAAACTTGAAATCATAAATACCAATCTCTTCTTGTTGTTTTTGAAAAAAACGTTGAGCCAAGTACCAAATGATGATAATTTTCAAGTATTCCGCAGGCTGAACAGTTATAGGTCCTACTTTGATCCAACCGTAAGCACCATTGATAGGAATCCCAATCAAACGAGCTAGAGCTAGTAACACTAACTCAGCAAACATAACGATAAATAACAAACGTTCGTTTCGAAGAAAACCAAGTTTCAACTTATAGATTACTGCAATAAGCAACAAACTAACGATCCAAAACAAGCCCTGATTTCGAACTAATTGAAAAGCGCTCTTTCCTTCTTGAATCAAAGATGCACTCGTTGTCGAATATACCACTATTAAACCCAGAACGGATAAGAGAATATAGGGCACTAAAATAGAGTAATTCAACAGGTGCCTTTTACTAATTTTCATACTTCACCATCTACTAAATTTTTAATTTTCTATTCATTCTAGTTTTACAAGCTATTATACCATTTTTAGACTAGAAAAAAACTCTTACCCTATAAAGGTTAGAATTTAAGCTTGTAGAATTCAAACAACAATTATTCTCATTTATAACTTTTATCTACGGAAGATTAAAAAAACTCTATCTTTCAAGAGTAGAAAGATAGAGTTGTCACTCTAGTTTGAAGATGTTGTTGTAGTTTCACTTGTTGTATCACTTTGGATATACTGAGTAAAGATATTTTGGAAGGCTTGGTCCTTAACCTTAATATTTGCGGCTTGCAATTCTTTACTAATAATACTTTGAACGAAGGTAGCGTCATTTTTGTTTTTTTGAGTAAGAATGATTGTCTTCAATTTTTTTCCTTATAATCATCAATATTAGAAGATTTTTCAGTTTTCTTAGTCAATTTTACAATATAGAAACTACTAGTATATGCTTGTGTACCCGGAGCTGTAATCACATCTGAAACACCATCAACATCAAGGGCAAAGGCTGCTTTTTTAACAACGTCTGGCAATTCTGTTGATGCAGAGTCAAAAGTGATTTCTCCACCATTTGCTTTTGTCTTTTCGTCAGTTGAATTATCTTTAGCCAATTGTGCGAAGTCAGCTCCAGATTCTTTAGCTTTAGCAAGAACTTCTTTAGCCTTATCTTCACTATCAAGTTTAATAATTTGCGCAGTTACTTCTGGTGTGTACTCATCGTAAGCTTTTTTGTAGTTCTCATCCGTCAATTCAGCTTCTGCAGCTTTCTTAACAGCATACTCAACCAATTTACTTGTACGAATTTGAGCCTTACGACTTTCAGCTGTCATACCAGCACGAGCAAGAACAGTTTGATAACTGTCTCCATATTTTTTTTGTTCTTCTGCTACAGCTTCTTCAACTTCTTTATCACTTACTTCAGAACCATATTGTTTTTCAAAAACTTTTTGAATAGTCATGTTAAGTAAGACTTGTTGAGCAGTTGGATTATTCTTAACTTCTTCAAAGAATTGATGTTCAGTGATGACATCACCTTTCATACTGATTAAGTCAGTTCCTTGAGAGCTATTTGAACAAGCAGCCAAAGTAGCTACTGATAACAAAGTGATGGCACCAGCCAATAATTTTTTCTTCATGTTTACTCCTTTTTTATACACTAGATAAATGTTTACCTTATCTATTTTACTAAATTGTCTTAAAAATATCTGAAATTAGTCAACATCTGGCAGTTCTACTTCTGCTTGATTCTTTCTTAGCATCAAGATTCCATCTCCTAGAGGAACTAGACTAGCTGTTAATCCTGGATTGTCTAGAGTTGCGTCAAATAGTCTTTGCAAACCACGATAAATGGTTCGTTGCCCGCGCCGGACTTCCATAATATCCTTAGCAATATCTCCGCCTTGGAAAATATCATCCAAGACAACTACTCCACCAACTTCAAGATGTTTGAGGATTTCTGGTAAAAAGACGATATATTTAGATTTTGCAGAATCCATAAAAACAAAATCATAGGTTTCTGTCAATGTTGACAAGACATCTACCGCATCGCCTTCCAAGAGAGTGATTTGTTGGCGATTATCAAACTTGCGAAAATTCTCCTTGGCAAAACCAATCATTTCAGGATTCCGATCAATGGTGGTTATTTTTGCATTTGGGGCATGATTTGCCATTAAAAGAGCTGAAAATCCAATCGCTGTCCCAATCTCTAAAATATTTTTTGGTTGAATTGTTTCCATAAGGAAACGGAAGTAAGCGACTGTTTCATGAGGAATGATAGGAATATTCTCCTTGCGAGCAAAGTTTTCTAGTTCTTTTAAAGAACCAGTCACTTGCTTTTGTCTGTGTCGCATAAATTCCACAATCTCATCCTTAACAACAGGCCGTCTCATGTTGTGGTTGGCATTTTTACTGTATGACTCAACCATTTTATGCCAATCCTAATTTTTCAACAAGGGCTTCAAACTCATCCAAACGACGTTCAAAGACTTTGAAGGCATCGTTGAGATAATCTTCTTTTTCCATATCAACTCCAGCTTTACGCATGATATTGAGTGGATAGTCTGACTTCCCAGCCTTCAGGTAATCAATATAACGGTCACGATCCTCTTGGCTACCATGAACAATCTTTTCAGCCAATGCTGAAGCTGCTGCAAAACCAGTTGAATATTGATATACATAGTAGTTATAGTAGAAATGAGGAATTCGAGCCCACTCGTACTGGATTTGAGGGTTGTCTTCCTTGCTCAAGCCATAGTATTCTTGGTTCAAGTCAGCATAGAGATTGTTTAGGAACTCGCTTGTCAAAACTTCACCATTTTGATCGGCTTGGTGAATAGCATGTTCAAATTCAGCAAATTGAGTTTGGCGGAACACTGTTCCACGGAAACCATCCAAGAAGTTATTGAGAATCGCAAAGCGTGTTGCGTCATCTTGAACTTCTTGCAATAATTTTTCAGTTAAGATATTTTCATTGGTTGTTGAAGCAATTTCTGCCAAGAAGATTGAGTAATCTCCGTATACATAAGGTTGTGTTTCACGCGTGTAGCTTGAATGCATACTATGACCTGTCTCATGTACAAGAGTAAAGAGATTATCGAGGTTATTCTGCCAGTTAAGAAGCATAAATGCGTTGGTATCGTAGGAACCACCAGAGTATGCACCAGATCGCTTGCCTTGATTTTCATAAACATCAATCCAACGTTCGCTGAAGGCGCGTTTCACACGACTCAAGTAATCCTCACCAAGAACAGCCAAAGCTTCCTCTGCCTTCTTCAATGCTTCCTCATAAGTAAAGCTGTATTCTACTGAAGACAATGGTGTATAGACATCGTACATCTTGAGGTCTGGAATACCCAAGATTTTTGAACGAAGAGCCAGATAACGATGCAATAATGGCAAATGCTTACGAACAGCAGACACTAAGTTATCATAAACACTTTCAGGTACAAAATTGGCCGCAAGAGCTGCTTCACGCGCACTCTTATAGTTACGAACCTTAGCGCGATAGTTTTGCACTTTGACATTGGTCTGTAGTGTTTTAGCGTAAGTGTGCTGGTATTGCTCATAGGTAGAGTAAAGGGCTTCATAAGCTCCACGACGAACCTCACGGTTCTTAGATTCTACCAAGCGCATATAAACGCCGTGTGACAACTGTACCTCGTTTCCATCTTCATCTTTAACAAATGGAAAGACGATATCCGCATTATCTAAAATAGCAAAGGTTTCACTAGCTGCCCCGAAGATTTCACCAGCACCTGCCAACAACTCTTCTTCACGTTGTGAAAGGACATGATCCTTATTTTTTAAGAGTTTATCAAAGAAGTGTTTATAAGGCTGGAGTTTTGGTTCTTCTGCTAGAAAGTTTTGATACTGCTCTTCGGTGATCGCCATAAATTCTGGCTCATAGAAAGAGAATACCTGGTCGAGTTGACTATAAAGAGTCATTGCTTTTGCATAATATTCTTGATACTTAGCTACTCGTGTATCTTGGTCATTTTTCATATGAGCATAGACATAGAGTTTTTCAAGTCGACGATTCAAGTCCAGATAATGCTCAGTGATTTCAAGTAAGCTAGCAGCACTATCTAAAAGATGACCCTCAAAGCCAGCTGCTTGTTTGTATCCTCGGTTAATAGGGCTAACTCTTCTTCCCATTTTTGGTCTGTTTCAAAGATAGTGGACAAATCCCATGTATCTTTTTCATCTATTTCATTTCGTTGTAATACCATAAATTTCCTCCATCCTTTCTATTTTACCATATTTTTCAGGAAATAACGCTGATAAAAGACAGGTGGATAGAGCTTTTGTTGCTTATTTTGAGGATTTTTCTCATAATAAGCCTGAAAGTTTCGATAATAATCATGAATATCTTGTTTGATTTGACAAAAATGACCAAGTTCTATCGGTCTTACTTGGGGATACCAGTCCTGTTTTTTTAGATTTAAAAGATTTTCTCCTCTCAAGTAAGCTTGGGCTTGTTGTTTCATCCAATAGGGATTTTGATAGTAGAGCTGTTTTTGAATGTAATGACAAATATTTTTGTCCTGTTCAACTGAAAAAGTAATAAGAGCTTGTTGCTTATATGGACTACGTAAAATTTCTAGAAGATTTCCTTTGTCATAAGAAAAATTCCTTGAGCTGATAATGGAGTTTTCCTTTCAAATCTTGGTGAAGGAGGTACTTGAGTCTCAAAACTTGTTTTTTTATGATCTAACTCCCAAATATAAAATCCCATATTATTACTAAAGTAAAGAAAAATCTCTTTGAAGTTTAGTTAGTCGCTCTTTTTAGCCAGAGCTTTTCTCCTAGTAGCCAAAGGACTTGAATTCCCAAACTTCGATAACCATTGCTTCTCTCCCGTAAAAGTTTGCAAGAAATGGGACTACACTGAATTTCTAGAGCTATTTTCTTATTGATAAAGATATCTGCGATTTGCTTCAGTTCAGGTATGGGATATTCCATCTCTACTTCAGCATCTTTCTTAGCCCAATTAAAAAGTGCCACCTTATTCTCCAAATGTTCTGGTCCTTCATTCTCATGATAAAAATCACAACTTTTTAAACTTTCATGCGCAAAATGGGTTCTTACATTTTTCCCTTTTTTCAAGCGAAGACTTGTTCCGCAAGCTGGACAATAATAAGCTTGTCTCTTTACTTCATTCTCTAACGCGTTGATTAAATGACCTTTTTTATCTCTAGCTAAAAACATAAACTCTCCTTTTCTAGTCCATTCGAAAAGAAAAAGCAGAAAAAGGCTGACCAACTCAACCTTTTTCACATTTAATTCTCAACTATTTCAGATGTTTTCTAATATATTTCTGCAACATGGGAATGAGATTCTGTATTTGATCCTGCTTTATCACCATTACACCATATTCTTGACAACGATGACTGTAAACGGGGTTAATCTTGCCTGAGCAAACAATCATCTTCAAACAATTATCACCCGCAAAATGATTGGCATAAACTTCAAGTTCGTTAATAGCTTCAACTGCTAGATCAGTCATTTTACAAGAAATGAAAACTACAGAGTGACCTTTACGAAGAATAACATCAATCTCATTTTGAACATTGTCAGCCTCAGGGAAAATCCCATTCCAGTCAATTTCAGTACCAATCATACATTCATCAAAATACTCTGACTCGAGGGCTAGTAAATAGATATACAATTCTAAAATATGCCCTTTAGTTCGACATAACAGATGTGCTTCTGGTGTTGGGAATATATAAGTAACAGTATCTGTTGTTTCTTCTTCTACTTTCAGTAAATTAGCTTTTTGGAACAAAGGAATCAAGCTACTGGGGTAAGAATAAATTTTTCCATTACTCTCCAAAACTTTTGCTGTTTCAGCATGAAAATCAGTTGTTTTTGCCAGTGCAAAGAATTGGGTAATCTGATACCATTTTTCAGGATTTTCAATAGCATATTTTGCCAATTTTTTAATAGCTAGCACTTGCTTATTAGAATACTGAGGTCTTCTTTATTTAAGAACTTTTCCACCACGTAAAGCTATCAATTGTTCAATGGATAAACTAGGAATATCTAAATGTTTATCATAAATCTTGCCCCTTTTCCAGGTATACTGCTTTCCTTGTTCAACATCCATAGCAATAATCGAAATACCTTTCTCCAAACCAAACTGATATAGAACTATTGCTAATAGGTTATCTCCGCCAAAAACATCGATGGTAACTGTCTCAAAATCATTGATAAATACGTCTAATTCCTGGCAGGTTTTTTCTAGGTTAAATTGTCGAAAATGTACTTGTTTTAAGTGAGGAACCTGTTCCATTAGAAAAATGCTTCAAGGATAGCTTTTTCTTCCTCAGCAATTTTTCTTGTAGAAAGATATAAAATCTCATCACAATCACTGACAAAAGCCTGGTAGACATTTTTCTCAATGGTATGACGGTCGTACAGTTCAATTAAAAGACTAGTCATCCTAAGACCTCCTCTACAAAAAAGTCTGAAAGAATAGTGGTCGATTAGAATCGTTTTAAAACTATCACAATTCTGTTTCATTTCATCGACTTCTCCTACTTCTAGTATAGCATAAATTGAGAATTCCCTTTCTTATTAGGGTAATAAATAAGGAATAGAAAACGACTGCTCTCTATTCCTTTTTTTCATTTATTTTACTTTTTTAGCCAACATAGTCGCAAAGCGTAGTTGAATACGATTGCCATTCTCATCACGACGATGGAGATGGCCAGGATTTTCATTGTACTTGATCAATTCCCAGTCCTTGTAATAATTTGCCAACTCACCCTCTTTGAAGGTAAATGGGAAATTAACTGAACATGGATAATCTTCTGTATCCATGGCACACACAATCAAATTGTAACCCCCAATTGAGGTTTGCTCCTGCATGTTTTGGATAATAGCCGGAATACGATCTGCTTGTAAAAACATGAGCACAACTGTCGATACGATAAAATCGTAAGTTTGTCCGATGCTTGCTGAATTGATATCATAGAGACCGACAGGCATTTCTAAATCTTCTTGCTCTACGATGCTTTGCAAGATTTCAAGGGATAGCTCATTTTGATCCACTGCTGTAACATCAAATCCATATTGAGCTAGAAAGAGTGCATTTCTACCTTGACCACATCCTAGATCAAGTGCCTTACATGGTTTGACCGTCTGCACAGCTTCTAGGACTTCCGAATGAACTGGATTGCTATTGTATTTCTTTGGGAAATAATCCTCTGGTTTACAATAAAATTCCAAATACCATTCCACATCTTCTGTGGCAGCTTCCACTCTGTGCCAAGCTTGAGGTTGTGCCATAGGATTATCAGCACCTGCTTCAAAGAGGTGCTCAGCTATAACTTCTCCCTCTTCAGTCAATTCAATAAACTTAAGAGTCCCTTTTAAAACGGTAATCTTGCCCCAGGTTCCGACCTTAGTATTGTGTTTTCTTTGAACAGCCTCTGGCATGGTGTCTTTATTCCAGACAGGCATGCGTTTGTAGGCAACTAGTTTTTCCATCTTCCTCACTCTTTCTATCGGTGGTTAACAGCTTTCATAACACGCGCAATATCACGATCTTGCTCACGACGTTTGATAGACTCACGTTTATCGTAATCGTGTTTCCCTTTTGCAAGTCCTAAAAGGAGCTTGGCATAGCCATCTTTGATATAAACTTTAAGAGGAACCAAGGTCATACCTGTTCCTTTAGTTTCTTGCTCCAATTTCTGGATTTGTTTTTTATGAAGGAGAAGTTTACGACGACGTTCTGGTTCCTGGTTCCAGATGTTGCCCTCTTCATAAGGAGCGATATGGACATTACTCAGCCAAACTTCCCCATTCTTAACCTGGGCAAATCCGTCTTTTAAATTGATACGAGCTGCTCGAACACTCTTGATCTCTGTACCAGTTAGAACCATTCCTGCTTCTAGCGTATCTACGATAGTATAGTCGTGATGCGCTTTTTTATTTTGCGCGACGACCTTTCCCACGCCCTTTGCCATACTTAGCTCCTTTCTTTGCTACTTCCTTATAAAAAGGTTTCTTACTCTTTTTTTTCTTGTCTTTTGAAGAATGCTTACGTTTATCACTTGAGCGACCAACTTTTTTCATGTCTTCTTTCTTATCAGAACGACGACCTCTATCCTTGCGGCCAGACGGTTTTAAACCTTTCTCAATGACATCAAACTCGCTTGGAATAAAAGAAAAATCAATCTCACCAGTCATTTTATCGGCTCTTTCGACACGAATACGAATCTGTTGTCCCACACGGAAGGTTGTCCCTGATTTCTCTCCACGGAGGGTTAAATCACGTTCGTTAAAATGATAGAACTCAGGCAAATTAGTAATGTGAATTAAACCTTCGACTGTATTTGGTAATTCAACAAAAAGACCAAATTTGACGATACTTGATACAACAGCATCATACTCTTCACCAACATAATCTTCCATGTATTCAGCTTTTTCATAGCCTCGACTTCGCGCTCTGCCTCGATGGCACGACGCTCACGATTTGAAGATTGAGTTGCAATCTCTGGAATGACCTGTTCAAAATACTCCGCTACTTCCTTAGAACGTCCATAGTCACGAATCATACGGTGAACAAGGAGGTCCGGATAACGGCGAATCGGACTGGTAAAGTGAGTGTAATAGTCCGCAGCTAGTCCATAATGCCCATGATTATGCTCAGAATAACGAGCCTGCTGCATAGAACGCAGAAGCATCATGGATAATACATCCGCATAAGGTTCACCTTCAACAGCACTCATGATGTCTTGAAGAGCTTCCTGACTAATCTCACTGGCAGTTCCATAAATTATCAAGCCAAAACTTGAAGCATAATCAATAAACTTCTGAACTTTCTCAGCTTTAGGTTCCTCATGGATACGATAGATAAAAGGTAAATCAAGCTTGCTAAAATGCTCGGCAACCGTTTCGTTAGCAATCAACATAAAGGACTCAATCATACGTTCAGCAACACCACGATGTCGAAGAACAATGTCAACTGGCTTGCCTTTTTTATCTACCAAAATCTTAGCTTCATTGGTATCAAAATTGAGGGCTCCACGCTTTAATTCGCATACTTTCCAAAGTTTCATGGAGCTTGGCCATAAGTTCGATACTAGGAACAATTTTCTTATACTCTCGTCTCTTCTCCTCGTCACCTGCTAGGATGTCATTGACATCACTATAAGTCATACGGAAACTTGTCTTGATAACAGTCTGTGTAATCGTATAATTACGAACACGACCATTTTTATCAATCTCCATAATAGCAGATTGAGTCAAGCGGTCCACTTGAGGGTTAAGAGAACAGATACCGTTTGAAAGACGCTCTGGCAGCATTGGAACTACACGGTCTGTCACGTAGACGGAGGTCGCCCGATTAAGGGCTTCCTTATCTAGAGCAGATCCCTCTGTCACATAGTAAGAAACGTCGGCAATATGAACACCTAGTTCGATATTTCCATTTTTCAATGGTTTGATATGAACAGCATCATCCAAGTCTTTTGCATCCGCACCATCTATAGTAAATGTAATTTCATTCCTAAGATCCAATCGTCCTTCCATATCCTTCTCAGATGGTACATCCGGTACATTTTCCGCTTCTTTGAGAACAGCTTCTGGAAACTCGGATACAATGTCCATTGATTCCAAGACCTCGAGGACATCAATCCCTGCATCTGTAGAATGTCCAACCACATCTAAGACACTGGCAACAAAGAAATCGTGTTTCTTACTTGGGTACTTATCAATAAAGACCTTGAGAACTTCTGTACCGTCTAATTGAATAGCTGGCTTCTTAACGTAGATAGGTTGACTAATCTTTTGATTTTTAGAACGGATATAACCCGCATACTTGGGTTTTTCCTCATCAAGAACGATTTGCCCGACAACCGTCGTCAAACTGTGTTCTAAAATATCAATAATCTTAGCTTCAGCTGCTGTACCTTTCTGTCGGTCTGCAATCTTCTTAATTACAATTTCAACAGTATCGCCATCAATGGCATAGTTAACATCATTTTTTCCTACAAAAAGGTCATCTTCTTCACCTTCTAGGCTTACAAAACCAAAGCCATTTTTGTGGGCATGAAAAGTTCCTTTAAGAGTAATCTCGTGTTTCTTCTTTTTGGTCCAAGGTGAGACTACCATCTTCTTCAAAGCGAATTTGGTGCTTCCTTTCCATCAGGGACAAGGTTTTAATGAGCTCTCGAAAGTCCTTGGAACCATCCTTTCCAAGAGCTTGAGCCAAGTCATTTACAGTGACTCGTCCCTTTTCTTTTAAATATTCTTTTATTCTATCTTTCATGTTTTCTTTCTAGATTGTTAAAATTTTTCTTTTTGGCGTAAAACCTTATTTCTTTTAAAAATAAAAATAGGCAAAGACCTAGTCTCGCCCATTATTTTCTTATCTACTTGATAATACCGTCAATGCTAAGGCAATGGCTAGCCAGAAAAAAAGACTAAGATTCCTGTCAAACGTTGCATTACGGCTTCAAAAACCACGCGCTTTGCTACGTTCAAACAAATCACCTGAGCTGGCATCAAATACATTGCTAGATTGATTTTTTTAGTTGGTTGCATAAAAATTGCAATCACAATCACAACAGATAATACTAATAAAATGGTTAATAATAGGTTATACATATCAAACTCCTTAAAAATCCCTATTATTCTACCATAATTTCTACTTAGATTCAAGATGTAGAGTCACTTTTTCTTTCTTTGGGACAATACTTTAAGACTTCAATCTTATCTGGATGTGTTTTTGGAGTTCTTACTGGTTAGATAATTCATGCTACCACAAGAGGAGCATTTTAGATTAATTTTTACACGCACTAGATTTTTGTATTTGATACTATTTTAATCTAAGATGACTTGAACAAACAATACCAAAATTCTCCTTCCTAACAAAGTTGATTTATAGACACATTTCATCAAAGCAACTGAACTACCTGAGCTATCAGCTGTTCTTGATTTCCATTATTATCTAGACTGTGGCTAGCCAGACTAATTTTTCTTTCTAAAGGCCATTGAGAGTTTAAACGAGATTCGGCTGCTTCTTTTGAAATTTGATCCCGTCTCATTAATCGCTCCAATTGAACATCACGATTTACATAGACTAACCAAGTTTCGTCAAACCATGAAGCATAGTCCTGCTCAAAAAGCAGGGGAATATCCATGAAAAAGAGTGCTTCAGTCCGAGCCAACTGATTTCGTAAAATGGCTAACTCCTCACGAATAATTTCTCCTTGGGTTCTCTTAGACCATTCCTGCTCTTTGGGCTTCGAAAAAATAAGGCTAGCAAGAATGGGGCGATTCAGTTCACCATTCTCAAGAAGGATTTTCTCCCCAAAGTGCTCCACTAAAATCTGAAATAATCGTCCACCTGGTTTTTGTAGTTGGTGCACAAGGACATCCGCGTCAACGACTTTAAACCCTTTTGTGTCTAAGAAAAATTTGTAACAGTTGACTTCCCAGATGCAATGCCTCCAGTAATTCCAATGATTTTAGCCATTACTTCCTCCTTTGACACTTAGGACAAAAGTGAGTTCCACGACCACCAAGTTGAATCTTTTCGATGATAGCTCCGCAACGCGAACAAGCTTGCCCCGTTTTGTCATAGACCTGATGAAATTCCTGCATGGTGCCATCTTCTCCAAATGCATTGGTATAGGTTCGGATAGTGGACCCGCCCTTTTCAACGGCCTGTCCTAGAACCTTAATGGTTTCATCATGGACTTTTCTAGCCTCTTGGGAGCTTAAACTATTAGAACTTCTAAAAGGATGAATCTTGGCCCTCCAGAGTACTTCGTCTACATAAATGTTTCCCAATCCTGCAACTAGCGTCTGGTCAAATAAATGAGATTTAATAGGCTTTTTCGACCTTTTCAAGGCTCGTTTAAATCTTCCTAAATCAAAATCTTGCTCAGTCGGTTCTGGTCCCAATTTCTTAGAAATAAAGTAAGCTTCTAAAAGCTTCGGAGCAAGCAATTCCATAGTCCCAAACTTACGAACATCCTCATACACCAAAGTACCACCATCTTCAAAATGAATCAAAATATGAGCGTGTTTACGTTCTGGAACTTGGTCTGGGTAATAAAAATACTTGCCTTCCATTCTCAAATGTGAGATAAGGACTTTATCAGATAAATAGAAAAGTAGATACTTGCCACGACGTCCCATTGATTGAATGACTTGACCAGACATTTCCTTCTGAAATTCATGCAAATCAGTTTTTATCATCTTGGGGTAACGAATGTCAATATTTGAAATCTTCTTACCCAGAATCAATTTTTCTAGTCCACGTCGAACCGTTTCGACCTCAGGTAATTCAGGCATAGCTCCTCCTTTTCTAAAAACAAGAAGCAGGCTACTGCCCACCTCTTCTTAATATTCTTTTTCGTTGTAACCAAAATCAGCAAGATCTAATTTCTTATCGCGCCAATTTTTCTTAACCTTAACCCATGTTTCTAGGAAGACCTTGTCTCCTAGCATGAGTTCGATATCTTTACGAGCCATGGTACCAATTTTCTTGAGCATAGCACCACCTTTACCGATGATAATCCCTTTTTGACTGTCACGCTCGACCATAATAGTTGCTCGGATATGAACTTTATCGGTTTCCTCATCTCGTTTCATAGAATCAACCACTACTGCAACTGAGTGTGGAATTTCCTCACGCGTTAAGTGTAAAACTTTTTCACGAATCATCTCTGATACTAGGAAACGCTCTGGGTGATCTGTGATTTGATCTGACGGGAAATATTGGAAACCTTCTTCTAAGTTTTCTCTCAAATATCGATCAAACGCGAAACATTATTTCCTTGTAGAGCTGAAATCGGTACAATTTCCTTAAAGTCCATCTGATTACGGAAGTCATCGATCTGAGCCAAAAGTTGGTCTGGGTGCACCTTGTCAATCTTGTTTACCACGAGAATCACAGGAACCTTAGCAGCCTTGAGTCGTTCGATAATCATATCGTCACCCTTCCCACGCGGCTCATCAGCAGGAACCATAAAGAGAACGGTATCGACTTCACGAAGAGTGCTATAGGCTGACTCTACCATGAAATCTCCAAGAGCTGTCTTAGGTTTGTGAATTCCCGGCGTATCGATAAAGACAATCTGTTCCTTATCGGTCGTGTAGATTCCCATAATCTTGTTGCGCGTTGTCTGCGCCTTGTCACTCATGATGGCAATTTTTTGCCCCATGACATGATTCAAAAAAGTTGACTTCCCAACATTGGGACGTCCTAAAATGGCTACAAAGCCTGATTTAAATGTCATAGTTACCTCTATAATGTTTAAAATAGCAAATCCCAAATCCTAGGGATGAAAATGATAAGTCCAGTCACTGCAGCAAATAAAGACACAACAAGAACTGCACCTGCAGCCATGTCTTTAGCCTTCTTTGCAAGCATATCGAAGTGATAATGGCTAGCCAAATCCACTACATTTTCAATAGCAGAATTCAAAAATCTCAAAAAGCAATTACTAGAAAAATGCTTAATAGGAGAAAAGAGCCATTCAATTCTGGAAACTTGAAAAAAACAAATGCCTGCAAGTAGAACTAAGAGAGAGTCACTGCATGCTTTCTCATATTACGCTCTTCTTTTATGGCAGTAAAAATACCTGTCAGGGCAAAATCTAAACTTGAAAGCAAGTCACGATTCTTCCATTTTCGTTTATTGTCTTGTGAGTCCATAGGCTGTTAAAATTTCTTCTTGTAAACCGAACATCTCCGCTTCTTCTTCCGGAGTGTAGTGATCATAACCGTTTATATGTAAAAAACCGTGCACAGCTAAAAAGCCCATTTCACGTTCAAAACTATGACCGTACTCTTCAGCTTGCTCATGCGCTTTATCAATTGAAATGAATAACTCGCCGATATAAGAATCAAATTCTGACATCATTTCTGCTAAGTCAGGGATCTTCTGCCAAATCATCTTCGTCAAAAGGTAATCTCTAATTCAGGTTTGTATTCAAGACTAATGACGTCTGTTGGACGATCAGTATCACGAAACTCTAGATTGAGTTCATGACTGCGTTCATTGGTCACGAAAGTGACTGCCATCTCCTTGTCTTCTTTTCCAATCGTTTTCGCAGCAAATTCCAAAATTTCTTGTGTTTGCTTTAAAATTTCTTCAGAAACCTGACCAGTTTCATCTACCATTTCAATATACATGTGCTTCTCGATTCTCTTTACTTGGGCTTTATTATACCATATTTCTATGATTTTTATTCTACCTTTTTGATATAATACTATGGAATACATTCATAAGGAGAGAACCATGTCATTTGATGGATTTTTTTACACCACATGGTTGAGGAATTGCGAGCTGAATTACTAAACGGTCGCATTCAAAAAAATTAATCAACCCTTTGACCAAGAATTGGTCTTACAAATCCGTAGCAATCGCCAAAGTCATCGTCTGCTCCTTTCTGCTCACCCTGTTTTTTTGGACGCATCCAGTTGACAGAAACGACCTTTGAAAACCCTGCTCAACCTTCTACCTTTATCATGGTTTTTGAGAAAGTATTTACAGGGTGCTGTTATCGAGTCTATCGAGCAGATTGAAAACGATCGAATCGTTGAAATCACTGTTTCTAACAAAGAATGAGATTGGTGACGATATTCAGGCTACTCTCATTATTGAGATTATGGGAAAACATAGTAATATTCTCCTTGTCGATAAGAGTAATCACAAGATTCTTGAAGTTATTAAACATATCGGCTTTTCTCAAAATAGTTACCGTACTCTCCTACCTGGAGCTACCTATATTACTCCTCCGAGCACAGATGCTCTAAACCCCTTTACCATCAAGGATGAAAAACTCTTTGAAATCCTACAAACACAGGAATTGACAGCTAAAAATCTTCAAGGCCTCTTTCAAGGCATAGGTCGTGATACGGCATTTGAATTAGAAAATTTATTAACTGATGATAGGCTGTCTAATTTTCGTGACTTTTTTAAGCAAGAAACCAACCCATGCTTAACGGATAAGTCTTTTTCTTGTGTCCCTTTTTCAACTAAAATTGAAGGACATTTTTCAAGCTTATCTCAACTTCTTGATGTTTTTTACAAAGATAAGGCAGAACGTGATCGTGTCAAACAGCAGGCTAGTGAACTCATTCGTCGTGTTGAAAATGAACTACAAAAAAATCGCCAAAAACTGAAGAAACAAGAAAAAGAACTTCAAGCTACCGAAAACGCTGAAGAATTCCGTCAAAAAGGCGAGTTACTAACGACTTTCCTTCATCAAGTTCCAAACGACCAAGACCAAGTAATCTTGGATAACTACTACACCAATCAACCTATCACAATTTCTCTCGATAAAGCTTTAACACCAAACCAAAATGCTCAAAAATACTTCAAACGTTATCAGAAGTTAAAAGAGGCTGTCAAATACCTGACTGATCTAATTGAAGAAACCAAGGCTACCATTCTTTATCTGGAAAGCGTCGAAACAGTCCTCAACCAAGCTGGACTAGATGAAATTGCTGAAATTCGTGAAGAATTAATTCAAACAGGCTTTATTAGAAGACGCCAACGCGAGAAAATTCAAAAGCGTAAAAAGCCAGAGAAAATATCTAGCTAGCGATGGTAAAACCATTATTCTCGTTGGACGAAACAATCTTCAAAACGAAGAGTTGACCTTTAAAATAGCACGCAAAGAGGAACTTTGGTTCCATGCTAAGAATATACCCCAGGAAGCCACGTTGTCATCTCAGGAAAATCTGAATCCTTCTGACGAAGTCAAGACGGATGCTGCAGAACTCACTGCCTACTATTCGAAAGGGCGCCTTTCCAATCTCGTTCAAGTGGATATGATTGAGGTTAAAAAAACTCAATAAACCAACTGGTGGGAAAACCTGGTTTTGTGACCTATACAGGTCAAAAAAACGCTTCGTGTTACACCTGATTCTGAGAAAAATTGAATCCATGAAATTGTAATATAGTCTTATTTGTATCAAACTCTACTACTTTACTTTTGCACAAATAAATATAGGAGGGAGCTCTATGCTTCGGCATATTAAATCAACTGTAACTATTATTTTCGGAGCTGCTATCTTCGCCTTCGGACTTACTTATTTTGTTGTTCCACATCACTTGTTTGAGGGTGGAGCAACGGGGATAACCTTGATTACTTACTATCTCTTTAATATCCCTATCTCACTGATGAACCTCTTGATAAATATCCCACTCTTCCTGCTAGCTTGGAGGATATTTGGACTAAGATCACTATACTCCAGTTTACTTGGAACTATTTCCCTATCTGTCTGGTTAGCTATCTTTGAAAAGATTCCTCTTCAGTTTAACCTTGAAGGAGATCTCGTTGTAGTGGCTTTAGTAGCCGGTGTCCTCCTAGGAGTTGGACTCGGTATTATTTTCAACGCAGGGGGAACAACTGGTGGAACTGATATTGTCGCTCGTATCCTTAATAAATACACCAATATTTCAGTCGGCAAGTTGCTTTTTGGACTTGATTTTCTCATTCTGATGCTGATTTTAATCATCTTCCAAGACCTTCGCCTCGTAACCTATACTCTCTTATTTGACTTTATCGTTTCAAGAGTCATTGACCTAATCGGTGAGGGTGGATATGCCGGTAAAGGATTTATGATTATCACTCAAAAACCGATGGAATTAGCCGATAAAATCAACGAAGAACTTGGTCGCGGCGTTACCTTTATCTCAGGACAAGGCTACTACAGTCAAAGAGATTTAAAAATTGTCTACTGCATTGTCGCAAGAAATGAAATTGTGAAGATGAAAGAGATGATTCATACAATTGATCCGATGGCTTTTATCACTATAACGGAAGCTCACGAAATCCTTGGTGAAGGTTTTACCTACCCAGCAAAAGACTAAGTCCCTTATATTTAAAACAAAAAAGTAACTTCAATCGTTGAAGTTACTTTTTTTGTCATATCATCAATTATTTTTCTGCTGTAAGTGCAGCCATTGTGATGTAGTTGTATGGTTTATTGAAGTGTGGCAAGAAGAATAGGTCTGTCAATGCTAATTTATCAATTGTAACGTGTTCTTGAATTGCAAGTGAGAACATGTGAATTCCCATGCTAATTGCTGAATCACGAGATACCATTTGAGCACCAAAGGATTTCACGACTGTCTTTATCAAAGACAATCTTGATAGCTACTTCATAGTTGTCATGCTTTCATAAATTCTGGTTTTTGAAGATCATTGAAGTCCAGTTTCAGTTGCATTGTAACCTGCAGCTTTTGCTTTTTCGAGTGTCAAACCAGTTGAAACCATGTGAAGACCATAGATAGAAATACCATTTGATCCTTGAACACCGATTCCTTCAAGTTCATGTCCACAAGCGTTGAAAGCACCTACGATACCTGTACGTACAGCGTTTGAAGCAAGTGCGATGTAGCTAGTGTCTTTACGAGCATTGTCATAAACAGTCGCACAGTCACCAACAGCATATACACCTGGGATAGATGTTTCTTGTTTCTTGTCAACAAGGAAAGGCACCGTTACGGAAAGAGTTCGATCTTACCGTCAGCAAGTGCTGTGTTTGGACGGAAACCAACTGCAAGAACAACCATATCCACATCAAATGTTTCTTTGTCAGTGATCAAGCGTTCAACTTTTACCTTCACCTTCGATAGCTTTAACAGTTTGACCAAGTGCCAAACGGATGTTGTGGTCTTCAAGTTTTTTTAGCCATCATTTGTGTGAAGTCTTTGTCATAGTATCCGTTCAATACAGTGTCAACGATATCAACAAGTACAACTTCTTTTTCCAAGACGTTCGAAAAGCTTCAGCAAGCTCAACACCGATATAACCACCACCTACAACAGCGATACGCTCAAGGTGTTTGCTCTTGTCAGCAAGTTTGTTGATAACTTCTTCTGCGTTTTGGTACAATTTAACGAATTGTACGTTTTTCAAGAGTTGCTTTGAACTCACGGTTACCTTTAACAATTTCAACACCTTCGATCGGTGGCAAGATTGGAGTTGAACCAGTCGCGAAAGATCAATTTGTCATAAGACTCTTTGTGTTCTTTGACCTTCAACTTCTGCTGTCACAACTTTGTTGTCATAGTCGATTGAAAAGAACTGGTGAGTTCATATAAACTTTAGCACCTTTTTGCTTCCAATTTTTTTCTTTATCAGAGTAGAACAAATCCTTCAGCGTCCGTCAATTTGTTCACCAATCCAAAGTGCCATTCCACATCCAAGGAATGAAATGTTTGAGTTTTGGTCAAATACAACGATTTCGTTTTCGTTTCCAAAGTTGTCCAACATCGTGTTGATACATGCAGTTCCAGCGTGGTTAGCACCCACGACTACGATTTTACTCATAAGATAAATCCTACCTTTATTTTTATTTACCTCTCAAGTATACCATTATCTGTGAACGTTTTCAAGACTTTTGACCCAGTTTGATGCTATTTAAGAAAGTTTTTGAAAGATATATCAATTTGTTTTCAAAGAGTCCTCATTGATTTGGAGCTGTTTTTAATTTTTTTAAGCATATTTCTTGACTTTTTTTGTAAAAAAATGATTTGTGAAAACGCTGACTTTATGATATTCTATTTATATGGAAATAAATTATAAATTCTTAATTTCTTTTTAAATTAAGATTTGTAGCTATTTCTGAGTGATTCGAAGGGAGTTGATTCTTTGCCTCTTAGTTCATCATCTGAGCGATTAATGGGAACTACGATTACTATTTCCTTAGTACATGAACAAGCCGATAATCTTCTCCGTCAAGCTTTTGATTTGCTCAAGGAACTTGAATTCCGCTTCAATGCTAACAGTACTGAATCTGAATTAATGGAAATTAACTATCAGGCAGGTATTGCCCCAGTTAAAGTCCACACTGATTTGTTTGAGCTGATTTCATTAGGTCTAGAACACAGTCTAGCACCTAAAAGTCATCTCAATATTAGTATAGGGCCTTTGGTTCAAACCTGGCGTATTGGTTTTTCCGATGCAAAGGTTGCAAGCCCTGAAGAAATTGCTTCAGCTCTTACCACTAATAGACCCTCATTTTATTAAACTCGATTCAGTCAATTCTACGGTTTTCCTAGAGAAAAAGGGAATGAAAATTGACTTAGGGTGTTTAGCAAAGGGGTACAGTGCAGATAAGGTTGCAGCTTTCTTAAAAAGAAAAACGGCGTCACTTCTGCTCTTATCAATCTTGGAGAAACATCCTCACAATTGGGAACAACCAATCAAAAGATGGACGTCCATGGCAAATCGGCATTCAAGACCCAAATAATCCACGAGGTAATCACCTGATGACCTTGTCTATTACTGGAAAATCAGTGGTTACATCTGGGATTTATGAACGGCATCTTGAAATCAATGGCAAGGATTATCATCACATTTTTGATAGTGAGACAGGTTATCCCATTGAAACGGATTTAGCCAGTTTAACCATTGTATCTGACCGCTCTGTTGACGGCGAGATATGGACCACACGATTATTTGGCGAACGTAGCGCCTCTATTATGTGGCAAGTCGAAAATATTGATGGTATCGAAGCCATCCTCATTGACAAAGATGGACGATGTCGCTTGTTCATCTGGTATCCAACGATAAATTAATTAATAATGCAAAAGAGAAAGGAAAGCCCATGCTTAAACTTATTGCTATTGTAGGAACTAAACTCAAAACGTTCCACAAACCGCCAACTGCTTCAATATATGCAGAAACACTTTGCTGATAAAGCAGAAATCGAATTGGTAGAAATTAAAGATCTGCCTGTATTTAACAAACCAGCTGACAAACAAATCCCAGCTGAAGCTACGGAAATCGCTGCTAAAATCGAAGCTGCTGATGGAGTTATTATCGGTACACCTGAATACGATCACTCAATCCCAGCTGTTCTTATGAGCGCTCTTGCTTGGATTTCATATGGTGTATTCCCGCTTTTTGAACAAACCTGTCATGATTACAGGTGCTTCATATGGTACACTCGGTTCATCACGTGCTCAATTGCAACTTCGTCAAATTCTTAATGCTCCTGAAATCAAAGCTAATGTTCTCCCAGATGAATTCTTGCTTTCACATTCTCTTCAAGCATTTGATCAAAATGGTGACTTGGTAGATCTTGATGTCATCAAGAAATTGGATGCCATCTTTGATGACTTCCGTGTCTTTGTTAAAGTTACTGAGAAATTGCGTAACGCACAAGAGCTTCTTCGCAAAGATGCTGAAGACTTTGACTGGGAAAATTTGTAAGATAGGAGATCGAAAGAATGAAATTTGTTGGACTTGTTGGATCAAACTACGATCAATCATATAACCGCAAACTCTTGGAGTTCATCCGCCGTCAGTTTAAATTTAAATTTGAACTAGAAGTTTTGGAAATCGATGAAGTTCCAATGTTTAACCAAGACGAAAAATGGGATGACAGTTTCCAGTTGCGCCTTCTTTACAACAAAATTACTCGCGCTGATGGTGTGATTATTGCTACTCCTGAGCACAACCACACTATTTCTGCTTCACTTAAGTCAGTTCTTGAATGGCTTTCATACGAAGTTCATCCATTTGAAAACAAACCAGTTATGATTGTGGGTGCTTCATACTACGATCAAGGAACTTCACGTGCTCAAGTTCACCTTCGTAAAAATTCTTGATGCACCAGGAGTAAATGCCTACACATTACCAGGTAATGAGTTCCTTCTTGGAAAAGCCAAAGAAGCTTTTTGATGCAAAAAGGAAATATTATTAACGAAGGAACTGTTAAATTCCTTGAAACTTGCTTAGATAACTTTGTCAAATACGTAGGAGTCGTTTCTAATTTGAAAAAACCAAAACCAATTGAACCAGAAGACTTGGATTGTGGAAAACCAATTGCCACAACTATTACAGAAGTTGACCCTGATGATCCAGAATGGGTGAAAAAAAGTTGCAGAAATCACAGGAGCTGTTTCAGGTGATACATACGTTAAACTTGACCATGGTATCCTTACAGTTAACCAAATCGATATGTTCTTGAAAGCTATGCCTTTTGAATTGACATATGCTGATGACAACAACCAATTCCTCTACTACAACAACGCTCATCAAGATCCAGAAACAATGTTTGCGAAACGTGTTCCACCTCAATCTGGTAGCCGTATGTCAACAGTTCACGGTTCACTTCCACCTGCACGTATGAAAAACGTTGAGTGGGTTATTGGTACGCTTCGCAATGGCAACCAAGAATACGTACGTACAATTGTTCCTGGTTCACCTGCAGGTGTTATCAATACTCACAACTACCAAGCTATGTACTATCCTGATGGATCATATGCTGGTATCAATGAAATTGTCTTTAACTTCCAACCATGGCTTGACTGGTACTTGAAAGAAACTGGTCAACGTTTGGTAGGCGGTAGCGGACCTTTTGCTCCTGCTGCTGGAGGTCACGGAGATGCCGATGCTACTTCTGGTGCATCTGACGCTGGAGGACATGGTGATGGTGGCCACGGAGCTGCTGATGCTACTTCTGGTGCAAGTAACTAATAACTAACAAAAAGGAACCCAAAATGGTTCCTTTTTTATAATAGAAATCTCGGTTCGCACACACAAACCGAGAATTTTTTTATTTATGAATTCGGATCATCAAGACTACGGCCATGTAAACCTTTTTCGCGTTGTACTTGACGAAGTTTTTCAGGAGTCACATCATTACCATCTTCATCGACGATTTTGATTCCTTCAACGTGATGACGAACTGAACGACGATAGCCTTCGATGTATTCTTCACGAAGTTTGGCTTGTTCTACTTTTTCTTCCGCAGTCAAGCCTTCTGTTTTTTTCTTTTTAGCAAGTTCATTAATACGAGCGATTTTTTCTGGTGTCATATTTGGACCTCCAATCTACTTTTCAATTACTATTTTGTATTAAGAAGGTTAAAAGCAGCCACTGTTTTTGCTTTATTGACAAGTTCAGCTAGAATAGCCAAACGATTATTCTTAACATCAATATCCTCTGCCATAACCATGGTATTGTCAAAGAATGCATCAATCACTGGACTAAGAGCAAATAGTTGTGTTAATTTATCGCTTGCTGAACCTTTCAATTCAAGACTTTCGACAGCTTGAGCTAGTTCTTTTTCCTGTTCATTTTCAAAGAGGCTAGTATCAACTTTGACTGAGCCTTCTGCTTTTTCCGCTAGGTTAAAGGCACGAGATAATGACTCAACTGATGATTTGTAATCTTCAGTTTTCGCAGCTTCTGAAAGAGCTTCTGCTGCTTCAATCATATCAGAGACAACAAAGTTTGAACTTGCGAGAACAGCTTCTTTAATATCTTTTGCAGTAGAACCCATCATCTTATCAACACGAGCTTTGATGAAGTTAAGCACTTCTTCTTGGTTATCGTAAGTTAAACTATCAAATGATAAAGCATAAAGACTCGCAATCAACTCGTCCATTGGAATATTCCATCCAAAGTCTTCTAAGATTCGAACAATCCCTTGTGTTGCACGACGAAGGGCATAAGGGTCGTTTGAACCAGATGGAATCAAACCAACAGAGAAGAAAGATAAGAGAGTATCTAATTTATCGGCTAGTGCAAGTATTGCTCCAACTTTAGATTCAGGAAGAGCTCCGTCTGCTGAGTCTGGAAGGTAGTGTTCACGGATTGCTTGTGCCACTGCAGCATTTTCACCTGCAAGAAGCGCATACTTCTCACCCATGATCCCTTGAAGCTCATCAAATTCACCAACCATACCGGTTAAGAGGTCAAATTTATAAATGGCTGCAGCACGAGCAAGATCAATAGATTCATCAACTGATAGACCAGCTTTTTCTGCTAACAGGATAGCAATTTGCCCTGTACGAATCATGTGTTCACGAAGTGAACCAATCTTTTCATGGAAGGTAACGTGTGAAAGTTTAGCAACTAAATCTTCAATCTTGAGTTTTTGGTCTTCACGCCAGAAGAATTCTCCATCTTCCAAGCGGGCAACCAAAACTTTCTCATTTCCTCGAATGACATTTTCCAAGTGTTCAGCATTTCCGTTACGAACTGAAATGAAGTTTGGTCTTAGGTTTCCATCAAGATCACGGACAACAAAATAACGTTGATGAGTTTCCATTGAAGTAACCAAAACTTCTTCTGGAACTTCTAGGTATTTAGGATCAAAATTCCCCATAAAAGCGGTTGGATATTCGACCAAGTTTAAGACTTCGTTTAAAAGTCCTTCATCAATCTGTACTTGAACGCCTTGTTCTGCTTCAATTTCCTTGATTTGTTCACGAATCATATTTCACGTTCAATGCTATCAGCAATGACATAGACTTTTCGTAAGTCTTCTTCGTAGCTATCAGCATGACGGATTTCTACTTCATGACCAAGGAAACGGTGTCCGCGGCTCACTCTGCCTGAATGAATATCTAAGAAGTCCATATCAAGAGCTTCATCATCCAAAAGGACTATCAAAGTATGGACAGGACGGATGTATTCAAAAGGTATTATTTGCCCAGTGCATACTTACTGGGAAAGCTTAAAGCTAGCCAATACTTCTGGAATTCCCTGTCAACACCTCCTCAGCAGGTTTTTCCAGCTTCATGCTTGGTTACATAGACATATTCTTCACCTTTAATTTCACGGAATTCAATATCATCAACTGTCAAGCCTTTTCCACGGACGAATCCTTGAGCTGCTTTAGAAAAGTTTCCTTCTGCATCCAAGGCGATTTTCTTAGAAGGTCCTTTAAAATCTTCAGTCAAATCCGTTTGTTGGTCTGCTAAACCAAGTACACGAACAGCCAAACGACGTGGAGTTGAGAAAGTTTGAATGCCTTCATATGAAAGGCGGTTTGTCATTCAAGAACGTTGCCATTTTTTTCACCTAGTTGTTTTTTTCACTTGGTGTGACAACGTAGGCTGGTAACTCTTCGAGTCCTAGTTCTACTAATAAGTTTTTTGTCATGTTTTTTCCTTTACACAATTCTTCTTTTTGATAGGCACCTTAGGTACTGGGGACGTTGCTAACTAACTTTGCGAGGCTGTGAGGAAATCTTCTGTCTTCTTGATAGAGATTTCAACAGTCTCATCAAAAGTGGTTTACCCAACTGATTTTTGAACCTCACGTTTCAAAAAAATCCCCATATCTAATCAGCGGTGCTTATCCCTTTAACAGTCTCGACTTGCCTCTGATCCATATGGGCTCACTTTGTTCGCCCCTTTTTCCATTCTTGTAACTCTTTCTTTATTCTTCCTCTTCTACTAGGAGTTGAGCGCGTGTGGCTTCGTCGAGAAGTGGGTAACCGAGTTTCTTACGCTCTGCGACGAAGGTTTTGGCTACGACACGGGCCAAGTTACGGATGCGAGCAATGTAGCCGGCACGTTCTGTAACAGATACGGCTCCACGCGCGTCTAGCAAGTTGAAGGTATGTGAACATTTCAAAAACGTAATCATAGGCTGGGTGAACAAGACCCAATTCCAGAGCACGTCCTGCTTCTTTTTCAAATTTCTCAAAGTTTTCAAGCAACATATCTTGGTCTGAGACTTCAAAGCTGTATTTTGAGTGCTCATATTCTGGTTGAAGGAAGATTTCTCCGTATTTAACACCTGGAGCCCACTCAATATCATAAACAGAATCTACTTCTTGGATGTAAGAAGCTAAACGCTCTAAACCATAAGTAACCTCAGCTGTAACAGGACCAGTTGCCAAGCCGCCGACTTGTTGGAAATAAGTGAACTGAGTGATTTCCATACCGTCCAACCATACTTCCCAACCAAGACCAGCTGATCCAGTTGATGGATTTTCCCAGTTATCTTCAACGAAGCGGATATCGTGTTCCAATGGATTAATTCCCAATTTTTCCAATGACTCGAGGTAGAGTTCCTGAATATTTGATGGTGATGGTTTCATAACCACTTGGAATTGATGGTGTTGGTAAAGACGATTTGGATTTTCCCCGTAACGACCATCTGCTGGACGACGAGATGGCTCTACATAAGCTGCGTTCCATGGTTCAGGACCAATAGCACGGAGGAAGGTATAAGGACTCATTGTTCCCGCACCTTTTTCGTTATCATAAGCCTGCATCAGCATACAACCCTGGTCATTCCAGTATTGCTGCAAGGTCAAAATAATTTCTTGGAAGGTTAATTTTTTGGACATGTTTTACTCCTTTTTTTAATTCTTGTGACTTTGGATACAAAAAAACCGTGTCTTTGCTCCTAAGTCAAGTGACCTAGGGGCGTCAAAAACGCGGTTCCACCCTAATTTATTACTTCATTATCTTTATTAAAATACCAAAAGCGCCACACTTATCTCTTAACCACCTGACTCCCACTGCCACAGGCTCGCTTAGGATCTCCTGATAAGATATTCTTTCTTGCCATCTATTATAACAAAAAGGATTTAAAAAGTAAAATTTTTTTCATAAGGAATCTCTACCAATTCGTCTAAAATAGAAATACCAATTTAACGTCGTTCCCTTTCTTGCCCCTTTTTGAACAAAAAGAAAAACCGCTACTCCTAAGAATAGCGGTTTAATCATGTTTTTAAGCTACAAATGTAGTCGCTCTATTATTTAAGAGTAATTTGAGCGTGATACTCAAAAAGACTAAGTGTAAAAGCTTATTTTTTTTATTATTTTATTTTTTTGTAGGGTGTATATGGGGGTGTCGCTCCAACTCCCTCCTGTTTAAGAAGTTGAGTTATTTCATTTCCAAGAGTTGCATTGTTTGCATTATAGTAATGACTATAGGTGTTTAAGGTTGTCGCTTTATCAATTCTTCCAGAACGCTGAGATACTTCTAAAACATCCTTTTTCAGAACATTGATCATAAATGAATCGTGTGAGTGACGCAATCCCTTGCCAGTTATTTCTGGAACTCCAGCCAACTTTTGCATGACGCTTCAACATTCTTGTCAAAGTACTTTTTACCATTGGTTCACCAAACTTAGATAGAATATAATCTTGATTAGAATTAGAAATCTGAATTGAGCGCCAACGTTCAAGTACTTTTATTGTTTCATCATCTAAGTCTATATATCTTATACCTGCTTCGGTTTTTGTCTGCTCTTTACGTTTATAGACTCCACCCTTTAAAGCTTCTAACGTTGAGTGAACAAAGATACGTTTATTCTCTTTATCAAAATCTGACCAAAGTAATGCAAAACCTTCACTAACACGTACACCAGTCATATAGTAAAACCAAGTGGTTGTAAAACGGTGAAGATCTTCATAATCAGTTAAATCAAAAGTAGAGATAACTTTCTTAAACTCTTCAAAAGTCCAGAATTTTGTATCTGGTCTTTTACCTTTTGGATTATCTAGACTTTTACAAGGGAATGTTTTGATATATTCCATTCTCTCAGCATAGCCTAAACATTGTTTAAAACGAATCCAAACACATTTTGCATAATTCGCGGAATACTTATTAATAAGTTCTAAACGAAATTTTTCACAGTCACGAGGTTTAATGTCTCGTAATTTCATTTTTCCAAATCTCTCAATAAATGTATCAAATTGAGTGACCGCGGTTCTATACGTGCTATCTTGTACCGTTTGTTTGTAGTAAGGTAAAAACACCTCTAACATATACTGTTCAAAATTGAGATTATAGTCGCTATAATCAAATTTATCGTAAAATTCAACCCTTGCTCGACATAACTCATCATATGCCTCTTTTTCAGTTGAAAAAGATTTTCCCCAAATATTTCGATATCTTTTAAATCTTTGACGTTTACCTGTAGCTGATGCTTGAATTCTGTCTGACAGTAAATTCTTCCTTTACTATCCCTAAATACTCCTTTATATTTCTTTGACATTGCTTTTCAATTCCTTTCATTAAGTAAATTGAAAGCCGAGTAGTCTTCCACAATAAAAACTAGGTGCAAGATCAAGTCTTTTTGTTATCGAAAGGCGATTTACTTAATTTTACCATATTATTTGAAGAATTCAAAGATTCATCAAATTGATTTATTGCAATCTGTTTAGCTTGCTTAATTATTTCTTTTTGAAGCTGTTTTAGAAAAAAACCAAGCTTCATAATATCGTTATGATTAACTGTCTTCATTCTTTTCTCCTATATTATAAAAATTCAGTAATGTAACTAATTTCGTCTCCAGTACTAATAATATGACTTGTTTTTTTGAATAATTGGCATCTAAATCGATATCTAGTCCATTGATAGTCATTACTTCTCCTTTAGTAGCTGTTATTTCAATTGGTTTTTTTATTCCTCTAGAACACCTATAAATCCTGACACCTTTTGGATATAAATATAGTCGTGCACCTTTGACGTATTTTTTTAGTATTCTGATTATCATCTATTTCTAAATTAGTTAAATATGCAACAACATAATTACCTACTTTATCACTATTTTTTTAAAGCCTTTTTAGTTTTAGTGAAACCTTTTTTTCCAGCACTCTTCAATAATTTTATTTGGAATATAAAGAGAACTTCTTTTAGGAGCTTTTATAAGCAGATGACAATGCCAACTCCCACTAGCTTGTGGTTCAATAACATTGATATACTCTAAATCTGAATATTGTTTTCTTAAATCTCTTATAAATAATTTAAAGTCTCTATAAACAATTTCAATTTCATTAGTGTACTTAGCATAGGTCAACGTTATCCAAAGTTCATTTTTATTACCATTGAAGTTATGAGTAATAAGACGCCTTAACTTTCTCATTGTAATACGAGTTGACTTTATATTATCACTTCTTGTCTCTCCACTTGTATCCATATCAAATATTTCTCCAGTCTCCAAAACAACGTATTTTTTTTATTCGGAAGTACTTTTATGGTCTGCTTGTGTATTCCATTAGAAGTTGTTAATTCTAGGGTATTACCATATCTATAAGATTTTACGATAGCTCCTGCATGTACTTTTTGAATTATTTACTTTCACTCCCACCTTTCCTTATTGTTCTATTGTTTGACGTTTATCAAGTTAAAAAGCAATAGAAGCAAGCTTCTATTGCTGGGCACATTTCTTAAAGTAAAGAAAGAGGTACGTTCCACTTGCTCTAGCTCTCTGAGCTGAGCACCCCTATTCTTTACTTTCGAAAGTGCTCTATGAATAATATTTTTCTAATTCTTTTAGGAAGTCAAAATTTTTATCAAAAAAACGGTGTTTCAAAATAATTTGGTGAAGTCATTTTTTTCCGTCAATCTGTACATAGCCTCCTCCTTTTATTTCAATTGATTTATAGTCCTTAAAATTTGAACCAAAAACCATTTTGTATCCATCTTCTGATAAATTGCCAAGTGCTACTCGACAACCTAATTGATCCCTAATTGCACCATCTAGAACACTCGTATCCGGGCGTTGTAATGATAACTCTGTTAATATACCAACTTGGCGCCCCATCATTACTATGTTATAGATGTAAGACATGGCTTCTTCAGCAATTTTTTTATCAGATACTTTTTACAAAAGCTGTAACTTCATCAATAAAAAAACTACTATTGGTTTTAATCCAAAAATCTGTAAAATCTTTACCAAATGATTCTTTACTAGAAAAAAATATTTATCGTACCTATTCATCATTTTTAGTATTTACTATTCTAAGTATTTTACAGATTTGATTAGAGGTAACAGCAACATTCTCTTCTGAAAACCCATCAACATATCTCAATAAACTTAAATCTGCATTTTTCGGATCACAGATATAAATATCAGCCCCCATCGATGCATATTGTAAAAATTTTATAGTTTAAAAACATACTTTTTCCTGAACCAGTTGTACCAACTGTCAAGCCGTGAGGAGCTTTGCTAATATCATATGATATTTTTGTAAGTTGAATTACTGTCGAATTTCTACATTTTTCTAAGTTTAAATCCGATACTTTTTAAACGTTCATCTTTTATTAATTCAAAAAAATATAATCGGTGTATGTTAACTGTTTTTTTCGTTAGATATCAATTTTTTTCCCTAAGTACGCTTCTAACTTACTTCCAAGGTCATTAACTTTATGACTTAGAAGTCCACCCTACATTGTAAACTCTAATGGTAAATGTACTTGTGTCTTTTTTTATTATCAATCCATTCCATTTCCAAGGTTTCAATATATTTTTTTCTTTAGTTTCAGTTATCTGTGTAATATATAATTGGTTTAATTTAATAAATTTAAATAATTTTTTTCTGATTTAAATACTTACTCCTATTAAATTGACCATAAACAAACAAAGAACCTAGTAGTATTTCTAAAGAATATATAAGCAAAATTTGATTTATGCTTAATTTCAAATTGATCAATGGTAGTAAATATAAATCGATAAAAAAGAACCACTACTATAAAGAATAAAAATATTATTCGACTTCCCCAAAAAAGGATACACCCAGTTTATACTGACTCTTTTCATGTTACTTATTTCCTTGTGAATCTAAAATTACGTCGGCAGTAATTGACAATTGATTTTGATACTCGCCATAAACGGTTGCTTTACTAATATTAACAACTTTACAAACTGTTTGTAATGGTTTAAATGAAGAATAATCATCAATCCCTTTTGTTATTTACAGTAACAACTACTTGCTCTCCCAGATTGGTCTGACCATTCTGATATTCTGTAGTATCTTTAACAATAAGCAAGCTCACTTTTAATTTGTTATCTTGTGTAAGTTTAGAACCCAAATAAACAAGTTCTTTGTTATCAAAAAAATGATTTATCAAACTTTAAAAAGTTTCTCAAATTTTTTTAGTGTCATAATGTTTTTACCTCTTTTTGTTTTAAACAAAGAATCAGCAACTTCTTTATTCATTTGAAAAATAGATTTGCAACTCTATTTTTAATTTTTCTATCAGATCATTGCTGTGATCTGATAAATTAATTATAAATTAAAAAAATTTTATGATTTAGTCTAAACTTTCGTCTATATTTTTTTATATTAAATCGTATACATAATTATATTTAATGTTAAAAAAATTCCATTGATATCAATAGTTTGAATAAATTTTTTTCAAATAAAAAGAAATATATTTAAAATATATCTCTTTTTTTAAGTATATAAAGGGTTATAAAAAAATCTTCTAATTCCTGATACATGATTAGATTTAAAAGATAACTCTGATATTTAGTGAGTGTTTTAATTTCATTTAAAAAAATAGATCATTTAATTCCAATTGTACAAATTTTTGATGCTTTACTATTTATTTTTAAAAATTCCAGGTACTTTTTCCACCGAATTTAATTGAATTATTTTTTTACATGATCCAAAAAAACTCATTTCTATTTAAAATTTTATATACAGGAACTAATTCTGTCATACCTACTTTATTATCTTTATTATCTTTATTAGAACGAATGCGTTTCCATATAGATCTATATTTTTCATCTATTTTAACCTTTACAGTAATTGGGGAAACATGTGTTTTTAATCTTAAATAATTGAATGGTATTGAATCATCATTTAATGTTGGTAAATCATACTCTATAAATTCTTTTTGCTAAAGTATTAACCATATAACCAATTTTTGAAAAATAGTATCTTTTTTTAATAATTCAATAATCTCTGGAAAGAAAAAAATTAGCAAGTTCAAATTCAAAGCCATCTATGAAATTGTCTATTTATTTCAACAAATTTAAATGATTGTCCTTCATCATTAAAGATAACTTCAATCACATAATGTTTAAAGGAACTTACTAATCTCCTTTTAATAATAATCCAAGGTGTAAAAAAATAATAAACTACATTTTTTTATTAAAAATTAAAGTTATACCATGTTGAAAATTCGGCAAAAAAATACATAAATAATCTATAAAAGATCTATTAAATTCACATAAGTTACCACTAACTTTTCTATTAAGTAAGATTTCTTGAAAGTAATTATAAAAAAGTAGATTCAAGAAGGTCAGCTATTTCATTGTCTGTCCCAAATATTAATCGATCTTTTTTTTATTTTTAAATATTCAGGGAGTAGTCTTCCAATAAACTATCTGGAATAAAAATTTCCACTTTTTATATTCTTCCCTGATTCTATTCTTTTTATTGTAGATTTTTTTGTCCGTACGAAATTGTTTCTATTTGTCTTGATCCTCTTAACTCTCGAAATCTTACTGAAACCTTTTTTTATTAATTCATCTTCAAAAAAACTCATTACAACTCCAATATTTATAAGGTAAATTCAGAAACAATTTTCTTCTCATTTTCTGTTAAATCAAATAAATCCATGACTAGATTATCAATATCAATATTAAAGCTTGTTAATCAACTCAGAATCTTGTGTTTCTTTCTTCATTTCATCCATCAATTGCTCTACCAGTATCGCTATTGAATCTTGTTGTTCTTTTGTCGAATTTGGTATTGGGAATTCACCAAGTTCATTAACTTTAAATTGAGGGAATAATCTTCTTTGGAATTTATCGTATCTCATGAAAAAAACCATAAAGATATTAGACGGGAATTCAGTATTCCCAACAGATATAAAGGATTTACGTTAATTTCAGTAATTATCATTGAGTTTCTGTCGTTAATGACATCAGAATCTGTATAAACTGCTTCAATCGAGTAAACATTCTTACTAGGAATTTGACGAACAAGTATTCTAGGTTTATCAAATAGTTTAGGATCTCTCATAGCTGCCAAATTTTTCTCCGTACTTGACAAACTCTCCATTCCAAGTCAATTTATAACGGGAAACATTTTCTCCATCAATATATCGTCTGTAAGTTTCGTCTTCCTTATTATATGAGTGATAAATACGATTTAACTTATCTTGGGTAGTCATTTTAGGCTTCCCTTTACCAGTCTCGTATGCCATAATACCAGCTTTAACTGTTGCAATCTCTTGTCTATCAAGAACAGGATATTCATTAATCTTCCAGTAAATATCAATCGCTTGTCTATATTTTACCATTGAAATTGAAAAAATTGGTATTTCTCCAAAAAATTCTGGTTCAACACGCCCAACAGTATTGAAATCACCGTGATGCAATTCCGCTACTTCAATCCAGTTTGGACTATTTTTCTTAAAGAAGATTATACAGTTATCAACGCTAGCATCTGTAAAAATTTTATCTAGGGAGTTTATCAAAACAACATCACTCGTTTGTTCTGTAATAAACTTGCGAATTTTTGAATTGTTTTGAATGGTCAAAAAATTATTCGGAATAATATATGAAAATGATCCACCTTTTTCGCAATAACTGATAAGCTAATTCCATGAAAATAGTGTATGTATTAGCTTGATATTCGCTTACTTGGTAAGTTCTTAAGTAGTATGCTTTCATCTCTTCGGTAAAAGATTGATTCCGAGCAAAAATATAGGGAGGATTCCCAATAACTAAGTCGAATCCAATAAATTCACCATTTTCTCCTAAAATCTCAGGGAATTCCATTCGCCACTCCATGCCACCTGCATAAAGGGGATTTTTCAAACGTTCATCAAATTCTTTTTTTAGCTTTTTTTCAAGTTGCTTACTTAATAACAAATATTCCTTATTATTATTCTCTTCTTCAAAAAGACTAATTGCTCCTGCTTTATTTTTTTCGGAGATCAGTTTATGTAGTTTTTTTAATTCTGGACTTGAAGCTAAGTCATCAAAAAGAATATTTTTAGTCTTTCAATTTTATCCCATATATTTGCCTTTGTTGCCTTATTATTTGTATCTTTATATTCGCGAACTAAATCTAAATATTCTTTGAAATCATTTCTACGTAAGTCAAACTCATAATTAAAAATCAAATTTATGAAGTAGACTGTCCCTCAACCTTAATATTAATATCAATATTAGGTAAAGTTGTTAAAACTGGTTGATTAATCTCTTCATCTATATAGTAATACGAAGATTTTTAATAGTTCAATCCATAGACGCAAACGGCAAATATTTACTGAGCTTGGGTTTATATCTACACCAAACAAAAGTATTTTCTAAAAATTTGTCTTTTTTTGAGTAAATATAGATTGTTGGATTCTTTCTGCTAAATCATTTCCCACCTGATACACAAAAATTATTGCCAGACATATCTTGAATAATTAACTCATCATTAATGACATAACATTGAATTATATTACCGATATAATTTCCCTCAGAATCAAAAAGAACATTTAAATCACTTTTTTTAAAGCAATAATTTCATTTAAAAACAGATACTAAAAAAATGGCCTGACCCTACTGCAGGATCACAAATTTTAATCTGATCAATTGTATCACTAATCTTTTTAGCGATTTCCATAGAGCGAACTTTTAGTTTCATATCCTCTATGCTTTCACAGTTCCATGACATTGTCTCGTTTACTTTATCAACTACTGCCATTCGAACAGCTCTTCGAGACATATACATGGTAATGTTCCTGGTGTATAAAATGACCCATCTCTATAGCCATTAATTTTTTCAAAAATCAAACCAAGTACTGAAGCATTAATAAGGTCATTTTTTGATTTTTCGTGGTGAGAAATACTAGTAGAGAAATCATAGGAATCCAAAAATTCAAATAAATACTGAATGATATTTATCTTCCCACTTTTTCTTTTATTATTAGAGCCTTTAAGTGATGTTTTCGAAAAAAATCTCAATATCACCTTCTGGCAAACGATCAATACCAATACCATCACGAGAAACTTCTAATTCATTTTCTTCAAACAGTGATGAATTTAAATAGGGAATATAGCCGAATTTTTGAACCCGTTCATTTCTATCAGTTATTTTTTTAGCTAGAACAGCAAAGAACAATGTATAAATTTCTTCGAAACTTGGTAACTTATCATATGTTAAAAAAAGCGATATGACTCATCTTTGTTAAATAAAAACTAACTGAGATTCTAAAAAGTTTTAAAAAAATAGAATTCTGTTCATCCAAATAACAGTAAGCTGAATCGCAATATCTTCTTGTTTATCTTTTGGAATATCTTTAACTTCTAACTTATCAATAATATTTTCAACAAATGAGTATTGTTGGCGTTTGGACGGTTTTTAATCGAGAGATAATTTTTGAAGTTCCTACTTTAGATTCTTCAAGCCCCATTAAGTATAAAAAGTTCATCATAGAAATTCTTATTCAACTTATTAGAATCTGTAAATATTTCTTTATTTAAAAGGTTTTCAGCAGTAAAGAAACGATATAGTTGAGTCAAATTATTTTTTTCTTTATATCAAAAGATTTACTATTTTTGATTAGAGCATCTTGAATATTAAAATGGGCTATTTCAATACCTCTATCAATCGCCAAATCTATTGCTGGAGAAATAACTTCACTATAAAGAAAAATCAGTCGTATTGCTAGATAGTTGATTATTTTTTTGAATTTAGTTACAAGATCAATCAACTTCTTATTCTTCGTAAAATGTTTTTTTCGATTTCTTTTTGCTTCAATGACAAACCATGATAGACCGTTTGTAACAATACACTTTTTTTATCTCTAGATTATGTTCAAATAATCTTTCTCTTAAATAATAAGCTACAATCTCCTGAAAAAGCCTTTGAATTGATTCTCTCTTTAGACATCATCTCTGATTTATTTGTTAAGCTTTTTATGTTCAAAAAAATAACGCCTAAAGTAGAATTTGAATCTTTCCCGTTATAAATAGCTAAATCTATTCTATTTGATGTATTAATAAAATTATGTGGTAAAAGTTCTTCGAGAAAAGATTTTAATAAATTTTTTTGATATTCCTCAGATTCCCTTTGATTATCATATAAATAAGAAAGATATTTAATGAACTTCTTTCCAAAAGGCTTCCTTATCTTCATCTAACGGCATAATTGCTTGAACTGAACGGTTCATAGATCCTTTTAAACTTAACTCTTTTATCGCCATAATAACTCCTACCAAAAAGTCTCAATTAATAGAATAAAATCTATAAATTCTTAAATAGATTAGTAAATAATACAATATAATTATACATCAATTCTATTAAAAAACTCCCACAAAAAAATTATGGGAGAATCTTATGAGATAAGTTCAAGTGAAATTTCCATTATCTAGTTTTTAACAATCAAATTATAAGGTTAATCAACACTGAGATATAAACTAGAAGACGATTATACCATCTCTTCCTAGAGACATTGATTGATTTACTTTTAGAATATTCTTCATTGTTATACATTTCTCTAGATATAGCAAAAAAATATCTTGAAATAAATCAGGACCATTATAACCATCTTGATTAGGAAAAATGGATATCAAGTTTATTGTATTTATTAAGATTATAATATGGAAACAAATATTTAAATATCTCAAGATTTAATCCTATTTTACAGCCTTTAAAAATCTACAACTATATATTCCACATTTTCTATATTCTCTATATTTCCTATGTTTTTCTATATTTTCTATATTTTCTATATTACTAGTAGAATTAATCAATAACAGAAACATTATATTTTTTTATAGTACATCAAAATATTTGACTTGGTATTAAATTTATAAACTACTTCACCTGTTTCTTCAGGATCAATATCACAGAAATTTAACTCTCTATTTTCAAAAATAAGAACCTATTACATGTCTATCAAAAATTACTAATTGTTTGAGGAGGATTACTAAGTAGTAAATCAAGTGAACTAATAGAATTTACTTGAGATTTAGCTTTTTATGACAGTATCATTTGACAATCTTGACTTATAAGTACCTTTAGCTTCAAACAAAAAAAGCAGTATTAAAATTATTATTATAAAAACCTACATAATCAGGAAATTTTTTTATTATTAGGATTATAATGCTTTATATTATCAATAACAGGATCCTTCAAATGGAATAAATAGGAGAGATTATAACGTTTTTTTCAGCTATTGCAAAAAGCAGAAAAGACTACCAATAAAAATAAGAAATTGACGTTTTTATTGAGGATTCTGAATAATAATAATCATCAGAAATTTCAAAAAAACTCCGTTACGGGTATCAAAAGCCATTTTTACTAAATGATAATAAAAATCAATTCCGTCAGAACTAATACTCTGGTTATAAAAAGAACCTAATGTTACTAAATATCTAATAAAAATCTAATTCTTTAACGTTTATAGAATAATAAGATGGGTTTTTTTATTTATATAATTATTAACTTGACTATAGAAAGAAACATTTACCATAATTTAAAAATCCTTAATAAAATTCATAAACACCCCCACAAAAAAATTGTGGGGGTGTTTATGAGGAAGATTTCAAAAAGAAACATCTCCTATTATATCACCTTTATTAATAACTAAAGGCTATTAAACTCGGCTTTCAGCCTTAAACAATCAATAAACGATTATTTAAGAGTAACTGAAGCTCCAGCTTCTTCCAATTTAGCTTTGATTTCTTCAGCTTCTGCAGTTGGAACGCCTTCTTTGATGACACCTGGTGCACCATCAACAAGTTCTTTAGCTTCTTTAAGTCCAAGACCAGTGATTTCACGTACAACTTTGATAACGCCAACTTTTTTGTCACCAGCGGCTGTCAATTCAACGTCAAATGAGTCTTTAGCAGCACCAGCGTCAGCAGCACCAGCTGCAGCAACAGCTACAGGAGCAGCTGCAGTTACACCAAATTCTTCTTCGATAGCTTTTACAAGGTCGTTCAATTCAAGGATTGAAGCTTCTTTAATTTCAGCAATAATGTTTTTCAATGTTCAATGCCATTGTTATTTCCTCCAAAAATAAGTTTAAATTTTTAATTTTTTTATAATTTTTTTGTAGCTAGGCTACGATGCGTAGCTTATGATTAAGCTGCGTCTTCTTTTGTTGTCTGCAACCGCTTTGACTGCAAAGAGCAACGTTGCGCACTGGCGCTTGAAGTACAGAAAGGAGCATAGAAAGAAGTCCTTCGCGGTTTGGAAGAGTTGCAAGAGCAATAATCTCTTCTTTAGATGCGACAGCGCCTTCGATTGCACCACCTTTGATTTCAAGTGCTTCAGCGTTTTTAGTAAAGTCGTTCAAGATTTTCGCTGGTGCGATAACATCTTCGTTAGAAAATGCTACTGCAGATGGTCCAACAAAAACAGATGCAAGATCTTCAAGACCAGCTTTTTTTCAGCTGCACGACGTAAGATTGAGTTTTTAATAACTTTATACTCAACTTCGCTTCCACGAAGCTCACGACGAAGAACTGTATCTTGTTCAACTGTCAAACCACGAGCGTCTACAACGACGATTGATGCAGCAGCTTTCATTTTCTCAGCTACTACGTCAACTAGTTCCGCTTTCTTAGCAATAATTGCTTCACTCATTAGTGTGTTCACCTCCGTAATTATTTTGCTTGGGGAATTTTTCCAAAAGAAAAACGCGCCCAAACCTAGACACGAAAGTACAATACGCTTCTTTTTACATGATACGTTTTGTCCTCGGTAGGATATTTATGAGTCTTGCTCCCCTACTGTCTTAGGCAGTTTTTTCAAACCGTTTATAAGTATATCACACTTGTTACTTCAAAGCAAGTCTTTTTGTAAAAAAATTGATTATTTTTTATCCTGCTTCTACTAATGTCTATGAGAGAAAAATACTTAGATTTTATCATTGAATGGAAAAAAAGATTGGTACCAAGGTAGTATAGATTAAGAGCGCATGAAATGCTAACATTAGGACATGAAATAAAAATGGTGTGGGTTGCTTGATTTGAATATCTTGGCCAGATTTTTGACTGTCTAAAAAAAGTGATAATGACAAGAATAGTAAGATGATTCCATAAATGATGCTAATATGAAAAAGAATTTCACCTATAACAGCAAAATAGAGGAACCCGAAAATGGGAATCGAGAAAATGAATAGTCCAAAGGCTCCAAAAGCAATTCGAATTAAAGAAATCATCAAAAAGCTATAGGCTGTAAATGTTGTAAATTTCGATACTTTTAATCCTGTTTTTTTCTGCTTAGATATATAATGAATGACAAAAATCGGATATACAATATCTATCATCTTAACTCTCCATTTTTCTAAGATAGTTTACTATAGTTTATCTATTTTTTTCTCAAAAAAATCAATTTCCCTCTTGACTTGAAAAAAATAATTTAGTGTACTATACAACTGTATATACACATAAAAAGGAGTTATTATGAATACACAAAAGAAAACCCAATTCATGACTTTAACCGCATTGCTGACAGCTATCGCTATTTTGATTCCTTTAGTGATGCCATTTAAAATCGTTATTCCTCCCGCTTCCTACACTCTTGGAAGCCACGTGGCCATCTTCATTGCTATGTTTATCTCTCCATGGATGGCTATTTTTGTCATTGTTGCTTCTAGTATTGGATTCTTACTAGCCGGTTATCCGATTGTTATCGTACTTCGAGCTTTCTCTCATATCTTCTTTGGAACCCTGGGAGCTTTCTACCTTCAAAAACATCCTCAAACCTTGGACAACAAAAAATCTTCCTTGATTTTTAACTTTGTACTTGGTTTAGTACATGCTATCGCCGAAGTATTTGCTTGTATCATCTTCTATGCTAGTACAGGGACAGACCTAAAAAATATGTTCTATGTTCTCTTTGTATTAGTTGGTTTTGGAACTATTGTTCATAGTATGATAGACTATTACTTAGCATTAGCTGTTTATAAAGCACTAAAAAAACGCCATTAAGAAAGTAAATCATGACTAAAGACCGAAAAGAAGCGCTTATTCAACTCTTAAAAGAAGCTCAAAAGCCCATAAATGGCCAAAGTTTAGCAGAACATTTTCACGTAACTCGGCAGGTTATTGTTCAGGATATAGCTGTGCTTCGCGCAGATGGAGCTCCTATTCTATCTACTAATCGTGGCTATATCTATAAGGAAAACAAAGCCAATCCTTTTGTTCACAAACTCTTTAAAGTCAAACATAAAGAGGAAGATATGGAGCAGGAACTACTTGCTATCGTTGATAACGGAGGTCGGGTGCAAAATATTCTCATTGATCATCCTGTCTACGGTGAAATCGAAACCCTTCTCAAGTTGAGTTGTAGACGCGATGTCGAGCACTTTTTAAACCAGGTCAAGACGTGTGATTTCCGTCCTTTATCTGAATTGACAGATGGGATCCACTATCACTTAATTGAAGCCGAAAATAAACAAGACCTCCTCTATATTGAGAAGGCCTTGGACAAGTTAGGATATTTGGTAAAAGACTAAAATATTTCCTTTTCCCATCCGTCTTCGGTACGATGACGGTAGAAAAATTCTGACTTATCTGGAGCTTCCATCATCTCCATCAAAGGTAACATATCATAGGCCAGATCCAAATTTGGAATCTGGTCTTTTTGTACCCAGGACACTTCTCCTTCTTCAGAAGATTGGAGAGTGCCCGTAAATTCAGTCGACTTGTAACAAAAGACAATGTAGCGCTCACCTGTATCTAGCGGCCAATTTTTTATGCCGACAAGTTGAGGATTTTGAATTGTCAGACCTGTTTCCTCGTATATCTCACGAATAACAGATTCAGCAAAAGCCTCTCCGTCTTCGACATGTCCTCCTGGAAAGGCATAGCCAGACCAGTGGTTGGTTTCAGGTGATCGATACTGCATAACCACGCGCTTCTTTTCTAGATCTTCAATCATACAAATATTGGTAAGAATGGTTAATTGTGCTCGGGACATAGGACTCACTTTCTAATCTTTAATTCTCTATCATATATTTAATTTTAGACTTCATAATCAAGGGATTAATCCAGTCGTGATATTCTCGAATATCATCAAGAAAAGATCCTCTATTAATCCTTATCTCCTTGTCTTTAGTATTAACTTGATAGTCTATACTGACAGGAATCGATGAGTCTGGAATGAAAGATAGGAAAAAGAATATCATCAACCAGATTAAAAAGTGCAAAAAAACCACTGAGAGCCTGAAAAAAATAAGATGATGCCATTGAAAAAAATTCTAGTTTTATAGAAGATTGTCCATGGATGAATAAATAAGGTTAAGCCAAGGGCAAAAAAACCAGATATTCCACACGATAGGTGTAAAAGCTAAACCGAACAAACCTAAGATAAAATGAATCAGTACAAATACCAGGAACAAAAGGTAAATAATTCTAAAAAAACAGTTAGATGTTTCTTCATGATTAACTCCTTTTCTTTTCAATATATTTCATTACTAGAGTTATAATAAATGCCAAACTGAAAAAGATCAGATAGGTTGCTATAGGGAACCAGATATAGCGGTGATCTAGGGATAAGAGAGATGGCAAAATCCCTTTACTATTTTTTTCCACCAACCCCGATAAAGAGATGGACCACTAAACCGATACTATTAAGATAAATAAATAAATCTACAAATCTTTTTATTGTCATCCTTGCCCCAGATAAGTCTAGGAACCAATAGTCAAATAACTGATATACCAGACAAAAAAAGATTTATATATAGTGGAAAAACTATAATTGATATCTCTGTATGGCGAAGGAATAGGAAGACTTTCAAAAATTAGATTCAAACTTAGTCCTATTCCTAAGATAAGACCAAGGATCAGGAAAAAAAGCCTATAATTTTATGAGAATCTAGCCAGAGCTGAAAAACTTTCTCTCCTCGAGAGATTCTTTTTGTATTTGAATTTCTTTTTATTCTTTTTCATTTGAGTGAATTTTCCATATTTTCTTCTTCTCCTTCATCTCTTTGTTTCATTCTATCTATTTCACTTTTTATACTTGATTAATTGATAATGTTTCAAAGATTGATAGGGACTTCCTTTAGGACTTTTTATTTGAAGAACACATCATCCGCAATTCCTTAACAGGTTTTCCAAGTTCAAGTATTTTTTCTTGACCATCAAAAGTAAAACCCATTTTTTGATAGAAAGCAATGGCTCGCTTATTATCTTTCAATACCCATAAATAAATTTCAGAGAAATGATCGAGAGCAGCAAATGCAGCATGCATTAACTGTTTACTCACACCTTTTCCATAGTAATCTTTTAAAACATATAAGGCGATGATTTCACCAGCTTGAATGGCTGCATCACAAAAATTTCCATAGCTGATAAATCCAACGACCTTCTTTCCATCCATCGCAATCAAGGTATTTTCTGGATACTTTTGACTAAAGAAACGACATCTATCTAATGTCATCGTCTCCTGATATTCCGCGGGTAAAAGATTGTCATAAGCCTCTCTCCACGTTTGCCAATGAACGAGAGATTTTCCTTCTATCTCTTCAGGAGTTTCCATTGTTTTAATGATAATCTTCATTCTTCCCTCCTACTAGTCCAAACTCTTGACTTCCAACATCATATCGCGGATTTGCGCTGCTAACTCAAAGTCAAGCACTTCGACGGCTTCTTGCATTTGTTTTTCTAGTTTCTTGACTAGTTCTTTGCGCTCCAATTTGTTGAGGCTATTGATATCAACTTCCTTGTCCTCTTCTTTAGCCACAGTTTTTGTGACAGAGATAAGGTCACGGATTTCCTTCTTAATAGTTTGTGGGACAATGCCGTGTTCTTCATTATAGGCCATCTGAATTTTACGACGACGGGCTGTTTCATCGATTGCTTTTTGCATAGATTGAGTCATAGTATCAGCATACATAATGACATGACCTTCACTATTACGGGCAGCACGACCAATGGTTTGGATCAGACCACGTTCATTTCGGAGGAAGCCTTCCTTATCCGCATCGAGAATAGCAACTAAACTTACTTCAGGTACGTCAATCCCTTCACGAAGGAGGTTAATCCCGACTAAGACATCAAAGACACCTAATCGTAAATCTCGGATAATCTCTGTCCGCTCTAAAGTCTTAATATCCGAGTGCATGTATTTGACTTTGATCCCCATTTCCTTGAAGTAATCGGTCAAGTCTTCTGCCATTTTCTTGGTCAAAGTTGTAATAAAGGTACGCTCGTTCTTTCAACACGAGCATTAATTTCACCAAGCAAGTCATCAATCTGTCCCATGGTTGGGCGCACTTCCACTTCTGGATCCAAAAGACCTGTTGGACGGATGATTTGCTCAATCACGGTGTCCGTTTGTTCCATCTCATAATCTCCAGGTGTCGCTGATACATAGACAATCTGGTGAACATGACTTTCAAACTCTTCCCGACGAAGAGGACGGTTGTCTAGGGCAGAAGGTAAACGGAAACCATAATTAACCAACATTTCCTTACGAGAACGGTCTCCATTATACATCCCCTTGATTTGTCCCATGGTCATGTGGCTCTCATCTATCATAATCAAAAAATCATCAGGGAAGAAATCAAGAAGCGTATACGGAGGCTCTCCTTCGCTTCGTCCATCCATGTGACGGGAGTAGTTTTCGACACCATTTGTATAACCCATTTCACGGAGCATCTCAATATCATACTCAGTACGCTGTTTCAAACGCTGGGCTTCAAGGAGCTTACCTTCCTTCTCAAAGAGAGCTAACTGCTCCTCCAACTCAGCCTGGATCTTAGCAATCGCTACTTCCATGTGGTCATCATTGGTCACAAAGTGAGTGGCCGGGAAAATTGCTAAATGGTCCACTTCACCAAGAACTTGCCCTGTCAAAGCTTCGACTTCACGAATACGGTCAATCTCATCCCCGAAAAACTCTACACGAAAGGCATGCTCGTCACGAGAGGCTGGGAAAATCTCCACCACATCCCCACGGACTCGGAATCTCCCCCGTTGAAAGTCGATGTCATTGCGCTCAAACTGGATATCTACTAAGTCGTTCAGCAGTTTATCTCGAGAAATCTCAAGACCCGGACGCAAACTTACCACACTATCAGCATATTCCTTTGGAGAACCCAAACCATAGATACAAGAAACTGATGCCACAATGATAACATCATTACGCTCCAACAAAGCTGATGTTGCTGAGTGGCGTAATTTATCAATCTCGTCATTGACCGAGCTATCTTTTTCGATGTAGGTATCACTCGATGGGACATAGGCTTCTGGTTGGTAATAATCATAATAAGAAACGAAATACTCAACCGCATTCTCTGGGAAAAATTCCTTGAACTCCCCATAGAGCTGGCCTGCCAGTGTCTTGTTGTGGGCAATAACCAAAGTTGGCTTATTAACTTGCGCAATCACTTGACTCATGGTATAGGTTTTCCCTGTACCAGTCGCCCCCATTAAAATTTGGGCCTTTTCTCCACCCTCGATATTATCCACCAACTGCTCAATGGCCTGTGGTTGATCTCCAGAAGGTTGGTATTTAGATACAAGTTTAAATTTGTTGTCTGTAATTCTATTTATCATAATAGCCTCATACACATTTTCTATCCTTCTATTTTACCATAAAAACGGAAGACTTTCCTATTACCAATTTTATACCTTTGTCATTAGTATGTTATATCTTCTAACATCAAAATATAAAAATATTTGCCGGATTCAATTTTTTTTCTGCTATAATTTGAAAAATACCCTGAAAGGAGACATGACATGAAGAAAAAATCCTAGCATGTTTGCTTATTTTATTTCCTATTTTTTTCATTAGGATTAGTAAAAGCTGATACTGAGAAAACAAAGTATATCATTGCCAGTGACTCATCATTTGCACCATTTGTTTTCCAGGACTCAAGCAACCAATACACTGGTATCGATATGGATCTAATCAAGGCTATCGCTGAAGACCAAGGCTTTGAAATAGAAATCACCAACCCTGGTTTTGACGCTGCTATTAACGCAGTCCAATCTGGACAAGCAGACGGTATCATTGCAGGGTATGTCAGTGACGGATGCTCGTAAAGAAACTTTTGATTTCTCTGATTCTTACTATACAGCAAACACCATTCTCGGTGTGAAAGAATCAAGTACCATTTCTTCTTATGAGGATTTGAACGGTAAGACTGTAGGTGTGAAAAATGGTACTGCTTCACAAACCTTCCTAACAGAGAATCAAAGCAAGTACGGTTACAAGATCAAAACTTTTTCTGATGCTGCATCTATGTATGATAGCTTAAACACTGGTTCAATTGATGCCGTTATGGACGACGAACCTGTTATTAAATATTCTATCAGACAAGGACAAAAGTTAAAAAAACACCAATCGCAGGTACACCAATTGGTGAAACTGCTTTTTGCAGTAAAAAAAGGAAGCAATCCAGAATTGCTAGAGAAGTTTAACAAGGGTCTTGCAAACCTTAAGGCAAATGGAGAATTCCAAAAGATTCTTGATAAGTATTTAGCTAGCGATTCTACTACTACAAGTTCAACCGCTGATGAAACAACTATCTGGGGCTTGTTGAAAAAAACAACTACAAACAACTTCTCAGCGGACTTGGAATTACCCTCTCATTAGCACTTATTTCATTTGTAATTGCGATTTTCATCGGTATAATCTTTGGTATGTTTAGCGTCAGCCCGTATAAATCACTTCGTTTGATTTCAGAAATCTTCGTTGACGTCATCCGTGGTATTCCATTGATGATTCTTGCAGCATTTATTTTCTGGGGTATTCCTAACTTTATCGAGTCCCTTACAGGACAACAAAGCCCAATCAATGACTTTGTCGCTGGTACAATCGCTCTCTCTCTAAACTCAGCAGCTTACATCGCTGAAATTGTTCGTGGTGGTATCAAGGCTGTTCCTGTTGGGCAAATGGAAGCTAGTCGAAGTCTTGGTATTTCATATGGAAAAACCATGCGTAAGATTGTCTTGCCACAAGCAACCAAGCTCATGCTTCCAAACTTCGTTAACCAATTTGTTATCGCATTGAAAGATACAACGATCGTATCTGCAATCGGTCTTGTAGAACTCTTCCAAACTGGTAAAATTATCATTGCTCGTAACTACCAAAGTTTCAAAATGTATGCAATTCTCGCAGTCTTTTACCTTGTGATTATCACTCTTCTAACTAGACTAGCAAAACGCTTAGAAAAGAGGATTCAATAATGGCAAAAATTAAAAAAATTGATGTCGATAATTTACATAAACAATATGGAAAAAAACAAGGTTCTTAAAGGAATCTCTGTAAAAATTCTACGAAGGGGATGTTGTCTGTATTATTGGACCTTCTGGTTCAGGTAAGTCAACTTTCTTGCGTAGCTTGAATCTCCTTGAGGAAGGTACAAAAGGTCATATCACAGTTAATGGTTATGATTTGACTGATAAAAGCAACCAACGTGGATCATGTTCGTGAAAAATGTCGGAATGGTATTCCAGCACTTCAATCTCTTTCCACATATGACTGTCTTGGAAAAATATCACTTTCGCTCCTATCGAGCATAAGTTGTTAACCAAGGCTGAAGCTGAAAAAAATTAGGGATGGAACTCCTTGAAAAAGTTGGACTTGCTGATAAGGCCAATGCTAATCCTGATAGTCTATCAGGGGACAAAAAAACAACGTGTGGCTATCGCTCGAGGTTTAGCAATGAATCCTGATATCATGCTCTTTGACGAGCCAACCTCTGCCCTTGACCCTGAAATGGTTGGCGACGTTCTTAACGTTATGAAGGAATTAGCTGAACAAGGTATGACCATGATCATCGTAACCCATGAAATGGGATTTGCTCGTAAGGTTGCCAATCGTGTTATCTTTACAGCAGACGGTGAATTCTTAGAAGATGGAACCCCTGACCAAATCTTTGATAACCCACAACACCCTCGTCTAAAAAGAATTTTTTTGGACAAGGTTCTCAACAGCTTAAAAAAACTGCAAGGAAAAACCTTGCAGTTTTTTTCTTACTGTATTGGAATTTTGGATTTTTTTAGAAAATTATGATAAAATAAAGGGTATGAAAATAGGGGATTCCTCATGACTAGCTTGACTAGGAAACAAAATAGAAATTAGGTAGCTCGATGTCATCTAAAGTTATTGTTACAATTTTTCGGTGCAAGTGGAGATTTGGCTAAACGCAAGCTTTACCCTTCACTCTTTAGACTTTATAAATCAGGTAATCTTTCTGATCATTTTTGCTGTTATTGGAACTGCTCGTAGACCTTGGAGTAAAGAGTATTTCGAATCTGTTGTTGTCGAATCTATTCTGGACTTGGCAGATAGCGCAGAAGAGGCTCAAGCATTTGCTAGTCATTTTTACTACCAAAGTCACGATGTTAATGACACTGAGCACTATATCGAATTACGTAAGCTTCAGGCTGAGTTAAATGAAAAAGTATCAAACTGAACACAACAAGCTTTTTCTTCCTCTCAATGGCACCTCAGTTCTTTGGTACCATCGCCAAACACCTCAAGTCAGAGCAAATCGTTGACGGTAAAGGTTTTGAACGTTTGATTGTTGAAAAAAACCTTTCGGTACAGACTATGAAACTGCGAGCAAACTAAACGAAGAACTTCTAGCAACTTTTAACGAAGAGCAAATCTATCGTATCGACCATTATCTTGGTAAGGAAATGATTCAAAGCATTTTTTTGCTATCCGATTTGCCAACATGATTTTTTTGAAAAATGTTTGGAATCGTGAGCACATCGATAATGTTCAAATCACATTTGCAGAGCGTCTAGGTGTTGAAGAACAGGGGTGGCTACTATGATGAGTCTGGTGCCCTTCGAGACATGGTTCAAAACACACACTTCAGCTTCTGTCACTCCTTGCTATGGACAAGCCTGCAAGCTTTACAAAGGATGACATTCGCGCAGAGAAAATCAAAGTCTTCAAGAACCTTTACCACCCTACAGACGAGGAACTTAAAGAGCACTTCATCCGTGGTCAATATCGTTCTGGTAAAGTAGATGGCATGAAATACATTTCTTACCGCAGCGAACCAAATGTTAACCCAGAATCAATGACAGAAACCTTCGCGTCAGGTGCCTTCTTTGTCGATACTGATCGCTTCCGTGATGTACCTTTCTTCTTCCGTACAGGTAAACGCCTCACTGAAAAAGGAACACACGTGAACATTATCTTCAAACAAATGGATTCTATTTTCAGTGAACCACTAGCACCAAATGTGCTTACCATCTATATCCAACCTACTGAAGGATTCTCTCTTAGCCTTAACGGTAAAAAGGTGGGTGAAGAGTTTAGCCTTGCGCCGAATTCTCTTGACTATCGAACGGACGCGACTGCTACAGGTGCTTCACCAGACCCATATGAAAAACTGATCTACGATGTTTTGAACAATAACTCAACAAACTTTAGCCACTGGAATGAAGTAAGCGCATCATGGAAATTGATTGACCGTATTGAGAAACTTTGGGCTGAAAATGGAGCTCCACTTCATGACTACAAGGCTGGTACAATGGGACCTCAGGCTAGCTTTGATCTCCTTGAAAAATACGGAGCTCAATGGACATGGCAACCTGACATCGCCTATCGTAAAGATGGTCGTTTAGAATAATGAAAAACAATCCTGCAAGAATTCTTGCAGGATTTTCTTTTATAGCAAACCTTCTAGAAGGCCCTTCATAAAGTTTTCAGAATTGAACTCACCGATATCATCGATTTTTTCACCAAATCCAATCAATTTAACAGGGATATTGAGCTCTTCACGGATAGCAAGAACGACACCACCTCGGGCAGTTCCATCAATCTTGGTTAAGACAATACCTGTCAAAGGAGTGATTTTTGAAAATTCTTTAGCTTGTACAAGAGCATTTTGACCAGTTGAGGCATCTAGAGCTAGGAAGGTTTCATGAGGTGCTTCAGGCACAACACGCTTGATGATACGACCAATTTTTTCCAACTCTGCCATCAAGTTTTCTTTGTTTTGCAAACGTCCAGCTGTATCAATCATGAGAATATCAATACCTTCTGCTACTGCACGTTCCATTCCATCAAAGACCACACTGGCTGGATCAGCTTTTTCTGGACCCGTTACAACAGGCACACCGACACGACGACCCCATTCTGCTAGCTGAGCTACCGCACCAGCACGGAAGGTATCCGCAGCAACCAGCATAACTTTCTTACCAGCTTGTTTGTAGCGATGTGCCAATTTACCGATTGATGTTGTCTTTCCGACACCATTAACACCTACAAAGAGCATGACAGTCAAACCATCTTGGAAGTTAATACTTTCATTGTATTGCCCATCTTTTTCGTAAAGCTCCACCAATTTTTCGATGATAACACGACGAAGAGCTTCTGGTTTCTTGGCATTTTCAAGTTTAGCCTCATAACGCAATTCTTCCGTTAGATTTGAAGCTACCTGAACACCAACGTCACTCATGATTAAGAGTTCTTCTAGTTCTTCAAAGAATTCTTCATCAACTGAGCGGAAATTAGCAAAGAAGGCATTCAAACGAGCCCCAAATCCCGTACGAGTTTTCTTGAGACTGCGATCATACTTTTCCTGTACAGTCTCTTCAACCAGAGGAGTTTCTTCGATTACTAGATCTTCTTCCACTTCCTCAGTGATTTCCGGCTCTGTTTCGTCTGATTGAAGTTGATTAAAATCCTCTTCTTCTTCATCGCTTGAAGTCATATCTTCAACGTAAGATGATTCCACTTGAGGACTTTCTACCTCTTCAACTTGAATTGCTTCTTCTTGAGAAACTTCAACTTCATCAAGAGGTTCAATGATAGCTTCTTCTACAACCTCTACTGCAGGTGAGTCTTCACTTGTTTCTTCCTGAGGTTCAGCAGGTAAGATAACTTCTTCTGGTTCTGTCACTTCAGCATTTTCAGATTCCGATGCCTCGTTTTGCTCGTTATCATCTGATAAGTCAATGTTTTCTAACGCTTCTTTGACGACATCTTCAATTTTTGGTTCTTCTATTTTCCCAAATAAACGGTCAAATAATCCCATACTTTAATTCTCCTTCAGTACATATTTTTCAATAGCCCAGGCGACGGCTTCCTCATCGTTGGTCATAGGCGTTACCACATTAGCCACAGCCTTAACTTCTGGCACAGCATTTTGCATGGCTACACCAAGACCTGCCCATTCAATCATCGAAAGATCATTAGCTTCATCTCCACAAGCCATGACTTGACTTCGATCAATTCCTAAATGCTCAATTAACTTAGCTAGTCCTGTCGCTTTATGAACATTCTTTGGTGACCATTCTAGCAAGAGTTCACGTGATTTAAAAATTTCATATTTGTCAAACAATTCAGGAGAAATCTTTTGAATAGCTGCATCCAAGGGTTCTTGAGGAAAGGCAGTGACACACTTATTGTAAGTAATCTGACTAGACAAATCTTCAAGAGCAGTTTGAATAAAGGTTAAAGCTGGGTTAAACTGAGCGTATAAACTTTCTTGATCTGATTGAATCTGATAAACGACGCCTTCAGAAATAGCATCTAATGGAATATTTAGTTTTTCAGTTTCTTCGTAAATACGACTCACATCATCAATGAAAAAGACTGTCTTATCAAGGATTTCACCCGTATTTTTTTGAACCAAACCGCCATTAAAAGTAATAGTATACTCATCCTCATGACCATCTGTTCCAAGTTCTTTGAGGAAGAAATCCATGGCTTTGAGAGGACGTCCAGTTGTTAGGACTACCTTGACTCCTTGTTCACGCGCAGCCTTCAAAGTTGCCTTGGTACGATCTGTTAATTTCTTATCTGTCGTTAGCAAAGTACCATCTAAGTCCAAAGCAATTAATTTAATATCTGCCATTACAATTCCTCCATATAAGCGATAACTGATTGGTCTTTGTGGTGTCCAATAACTGTTTCGGCCAGTTCTAGAATTTCTGGGCGAGCATTTTCAGGTGCGACTGGATGTCCTACAACCTGCATCATGTGAAGGTCGTTGAGGTTATCACCAAAAGCCATCACTTGATCCATATCCAGATTTAATTTTTTCGCTAGCTCTACAATTGCTACTCCCTTGTCAACATAGTCTAGAACAATATCAATGGATTCAAAACCAGTAGTCATAGCCTTAACACCAGGCACATGTTCATTGACCCAAGCTTCTCCAACTTCTACTGTCTCTTCTGTGAAGTTGGTTGTGAATTTGAAAATCTCATCATTAATATCTTCAAGGCTAGCTACTTTTTGGATATTTTCATTGTAATGACGGCTAAACATCAGATAGGTTTCATCCACAGTATCAAGAACATAACAGGCCTTTTTACCGGTCAAGAGCATCTTCTTCTCATCAAAATAAGGGGAAGTTTTTAGTTTTTCAAAAGTTGATAGGTAAAAATCACGTGGCATGGTTGCTTCATAGAGGTCTTGTCCATGAAAACGAACCAGACTCCCATTTTCAGCAATGAAAATAATCTCATCTTTGACATCCGCAAAATGTTTCTCTAAGGACAAAAGACCACGACCTGATGCGACAGCAAATAGATACCTCTCTCTTTGTATGATGAGAGGAGAGCTTTTAAACGCTCCATATCAAATTGACCAGCTTCATCCAGGAAAGTCCCGTCCATATCCGTTGCGACTAGTTTTATCATAAATCCTTCTATTCTCCAGTTGTAAATCTATCTTCTATTATACCATAGAAAAAAAGTAAATAGCGCCTAATCCATACGAGATTAGACGCCTGATTAAACTTGTAATATATAAAAATATTTATCAATCGAGTGATTGAACTTTCCTACCATCAATCAATTCCAAGTCTTTTTATCCATATTTGGCAAAGAGAGCTTAAACTTAATAATACAGAGTCGAATCACAAAACCGACAATTGAGAGAATAATAAAGGCAGTAATTCTTGGAAAATGGAGGACAAAGGCCAACCAGTAATAAATAACGCCAATTACAAAAGATAGAAGGGCATAGATGTCTTCTTTTAGAACACTTGGAACTTCATTGATCAGGAGGTCTCGGATAATACCACCACCTGCTCCCGTTAAACAGGCTAAAATCCCTGCAGACATCAAATTCAATTTACTATCAGCTAAAGCTGTAGCTCCAATTAGAGAGAAGATAATTAAGCCAATGGAATCAAATATGAGATAAGCTTCTCTCAACCACTTATAGAACTTTTTATCATGACTCGCATTGGCCTGTTTTGAAGTTACAAAGACATACATTATAACTGCTACAAGGATAGAGACATAAATGGGGCTAGGATCTGCTAGAGAAGCGGGAAAGCGACTGATAATAGAATCTCTTAGGATTCCACCGCCTACTGCTGTTACGATTGCTAACAAACTAATCCCAAAAATATCTAAACGTTTACCAAATCCTTTGATGGCTCCTGACGCTGCAAAAGCTATTGTCCCAATATAATTACAAACCATTAGGAATAGATCAAAATCCATATAAGCTCCTCAAATTATTTTTGTAACCCTTTTGACTTCTTAAAGGTCATTCTATATGCTTAGCTGAAAGTTTGTAACGAGCACTAACTAAGCATCCATATTCTCTAAATCTTTTAGTTTGACGGAGACAATCTTAGATACACCAGATTCTTGCATGGTCACCCCATAGATAGAGTCTGCTGCTGCCATGGTTCCCTTACGGTGAGTAACGACGATAAACTGACTATCCTTGTCAAATCGGTTGAGATAATCCCCAAAGCGTTTAACGTTAGCCTCATCAAGTGCTGCCTCAACCTCATCCAGAATTACAAATGGAATGGTCTTAACACGGATGATTGAGAAAAGAAGAGCTAGAGCTGACAAGGCTTTCTCCCCACCACTCATGAGGTTGAGTGATTGGATTTTCTTGCCTGGAGGTTGAACAGAGATTTCGACACCTGCAGTCAATAAATCTCCTTCGGTCAAGATTAGGTCTGCTTGCCCACCACCAAACATCTGCTTAAAGGTCACTTTAAAGGACTCACGAATAGCTTCGAAGGTTGACTTAAAGCGTTCTTTCACTTCATCATTCATCTCTGTAATGGTTTCAAGAAGCAAATTCTTAGCAGAAAGAATATCATCTCGTTGAGTATTCAAGAATTCCAAACGTTCGTGTACTTCGTCAAACTGTTCAATGGCATCCAAATTGACCGGACCAAGTGAACGAATGGATTTTTCCAAATCCTTAACCTTTTGTTCAGCGATTGCCAAATCTTCCAACAGATTGGCTTGCTCCAAAGCTTCTGTATAACTAATCTGGTATTCTTCAGTCAGTTGACCTTGTAGATAGCGAAGACGATCTGTAATCTTCTCTTTAGTCGCTTCCGCTCGTGTTTGCTTACGAATCCATTCTTCATTTTGCTGACGAGCTTGTTCTAAATGACTTGCAATATCATCCAGTTGTCCCTCAATGTCGTCGAGTTCAAACTGCTTACGAATGAGTCCTTGTTGAATTTCTTCCTTTTGACTCTTGGCTTCTGCTTCCTGCTTGGCTAAAAGTTCTGTATCAACTTTTTCAAGATTGTCTACTTTTTCTTGCAAAAGACGTTCAATCTCTTCTTGCTCGATATTGAGGTTCTCAAGTTCATTATTAATCCGTTCAATATCGGCAACTTCATAACGCTTCTGTCCAAGCATTTCTGTTTTAAGCAGACGCTCTTGGGAAATTTTTTCCTGCAAGTTTTGGTAGCGTTCCTGAATAGCATTTTTATTGGACTTGATTTCTTCGATTTCAGATTCCAGCTTTTGCTTTTCAGTCGCAATAACTGCGAGACGTTCCTGGCATTTTTCTTTTTCAGTTTGCCAATCTCCACCTCTGAGATTGTTTAATTCTTTTTCCTGAAGTTCTAAAAGTGTTTCGAGTTCTTCGACCTGCTGGCTAGTTTGTTGATAAGCTAGGTACAAGCCTTGTTCCTGAATACGAGCTTGCTCTCCCTGGTACTTAATGGTCTCCAAAGTTTGACTAAGTTCATTCAAGGCTTCTTGAACTGACTTCAGATTTTCTTCCTCTTGGCGAAGAAGTTTTTCTTCTTGAGTAATCTCTCTTTGCAACTGCTCCAATTCAGGCTTGATGAAAATGCTGTTATTTTGACGATTGGTCCCACCAGCATATGAACCACCTGTTCGTAGTTCTGTACCGTCTAGCGTTACCATACGAACTTGATAGCGTACCTTACGAGCAGCATCACGCGCATGCTCAACTGTATCAAAGATAGCTGTGGTAGCTAGCAGATTTTTAAAGATAGCTTCAAGCTTGGCATCAAAGGTAACCAGTTCATCTGCCATACCAAGAAAACCTGGACTTGAGGCAATCACATCTTGGTTTTGACCTGAAATGCTACGAGCCTTAATGGTTGTCAAAGGTAGGAAAGTCGCACGACCAGCTCGGTTTCGCTTAAGGAAATCGATAGCTTTAGTCGCTGCCTGTTCATCTTCAACGATGATGTGTTGGCTACTTGCACCAAGTGCAATTTCAAGAGCTGTTTGATAACGAACATCAAAGGTTAAATGTTCACTAACTGCTCCAATAATACCACCCAAGTGATTTTTTTCTTGGAGAACACTCTTGACACCCGCATAAAAATTGCTATGGTTTTTAAGAATATTTTCCAAACTTTGTGCCTTGGCCTGTTTGTTTTTCAGACTATCCAAACGGTCAAAGAGTTGATTTTGATGACTTTGATAAGCCTGCTTTTGTTCTTCTTCTTGCTTGGCATTGGTCTGGTATTCAGCAAGTAAGTTTTGTACTTCTTCTTTAGCTGATTTAAGGGCAAGCTCTTGCTCACTAGCCTTGGACTTGGCAGAAGCCAATTGTTCCTTCAAGGATTCTAATTGTTCTTCTTGCTTTTGAGTCTGTTGGCGACTATTTTCAAGGTCATTTTCAATCCTTGTTAATTGGTTAGAGACATCCGCTTCTTCCTGTAAGAATGCCACGAAACGTTCACGTAGCTGCTCAATCATTTGATCTGGATCATCAGAAAAAGCTAATAACTCTGCTTCTAAACGATTGAGTTCCTTCGTATTGACCGCTAAATTTTCTTCTAACTGACTGAGATTTGCTTCTTTTTCTTCCTTCTCCTGAATGAGAGCATTTCTCTTTTCGTCCAAACTAGCCAAACGTGCCTGAGCTTCTTGTTGATTGAGAGCGACTTGCTCTGTTTCCAGTTTAGACAGGGCTAACTTACGTTCTAATTCACTGATTAAACCAGTCAAATCCATCAGTGTGGACTGGTCTTTTGTCATCTCAGCTTGCAAGTCATGACGTTTCTTTTTGAGTGTTTGGTTTTCTTCTTCTAACTCTTCACGTTTCTGATAGTAGCTCGTCAAAAGTTCTTGAACTTGGTTCAATTCTTCTTCAGTTAGATCCAATTCAGCTTTACTGGCTTGAATTTGTGCAACCAAAACGTCCAAGTAAATCGCCTTACGCTGACCATCTAATTCTATAAATTTACGAGCTGTTGCTGCTTGCTTTTCTAAGGGCTTGATTTGATTGTCTAACTCATAGATGATATCTTCCAAGCGGTCTAAATTGTCTTGAGTTTGTTGCAGTTTACTTTCTGTCTCTTTGCGACGAGTTTTATATTTTAAAACTCCAGCTGCTTCTTCAAAAATAGCCCGGCGTTCCTCAGGTTTGGAGTTAAAGATTTCTTCGACCTTCCCTTGGGAAATAATAGAGAAGGAATCGCGTCCAAGTCCAGTATCTAAGAAAAGATCATGAATATCACGAAGACGGACTTTTTTCCCATCAATCTTGTACTCACTATCTCCAGTACGATAAATGTGACGCTCTACCTTAATTTCCTGGCCTGCATCCTTGATAAAGCCGTCCTGGTTATCTAGGGTAACAACCACAGAAGCATAGTTTAAAGGTTTTCTACTTTCTGTTCCTGCAAAGATAACATCAGGCATCTTCCCACCACGTAGGCTTTTTACACTAGATTCACCAAGTGCCCAACGCAGACTTTCCGTGATGTTTGATTTTCCAGAACCATTAGGTCCTACAACTGCTGTAACCCCCTGGTCAAATACAACCTTGGTCTTGTCAGCAAAGGACTTAAACCCCTGAATCTCAATTTCCTTTAAATACATGAATCCAGCCCTTCCTCAACTGCATTTTTTGCGGCTTCCTGCTCTGCTAATTTTTTTGAACGTCCTTGACCAGTTCCAAGACTTTTCCCTTCAACAAGGACTTCCACCTCAAACATCTTATCATGCGCAGGTCCATTTTCCGAAATCACCTGATAACGAATATCAACGTCCCCATTTACTTGAAGCAATTCCTGGAGGTGAGTTTTGTAATCTTTAATCATTTCAAAATCACCAGCCTCAACCTTAGGAATCATTACCTGGTAGATAAAGTTTTTTACCGTAAGCAAATCTTTATCTAAAAGGAGGGCACCCAAAAAGGCTTCAAAGGCATCTCCCAAGATGGTATCACGATTGCGACCACCTGATTTTTCTTCTCCTTTGCCTAGCTTGATAAACTGATCAAACTGGCAATCACGGGCAAAACCAGCCAAACTCTCCTCACGGACAATCATAGCACGAAGTTTAGATAGATCACCTTCTGGTTTTTTAGGATATTTCTTGTACAGATATTCTGAAATCAATAATTGTAGAACAGCGTCTCCTAAAAATTCCAAGCGTTCATTGTGTGAAATTTTTAAGAGGCGGTGCTCGTTTGCATAACTAGTGTGAGTAAAAGCTGTTTCAAGTAATTGTTTATTTGAAAAAACAAGCTCAAAACGTTGCTCTAACACGGTTTCTAATTCTTTCATAAGAACCTCTTTCTAAAACATTATAATACATTCCATTATACCAAAAAAAGGATTCATAGTCAGAAAATAACCGTTAAAACGACTTTTTCTCACTTATCTCTAAAATCAATCCATTACTAGCAGTTCAGGCTATTTTTTGGTATAATAAATCTTATGGAAATTGAAAAAACCAATCGAATGAATGCTCTGTTTGAATTTTATGCAGCTCTTTTGACTGATAAGCAGATGAACTATATCGAACTCTACTATGCAGATGACTATAGTTTGGCTGAAATCGCTGAAGAGTTCGGCGTTAGTCGCCAGGCTGTTTATGACAATATCAAACGTACAGAAAAGATACTGGAAGATTATGAAATGAAGCTTCATATGTACTCTGACTACATTGTCCGCAGTCAGATTTTTGATCAGATTTTGGAGCGTTATCCAGAAGATACTTTTCTACAAGAGCAACTTGAGATTTTAACAAGTATTGACAATCGGGAGTAATTATGGGCAATCTCGTCATTTATCAAGGAATACCTTGCAAACTATTAGCAGCTGAGGAACCATTTCCTAGTCGACTACAGATTATCTCGCCCAATGATATCTCCAAAGCTATGCAAGTAGGTTTTAGCTGTTGGGGATATCCAAATGAAATCATGAAAGAAGCCACACCCGAAGAACTAGAGTGTTTGCAACATTTCGGACGATTTCCACTGAATTGAGTAAATAGGAGAAAAATATGGCATTTGAAAATTTAACAGAACGTTTGCAGAACGTCTTTAAAAATCTACGTAAAAAAGGAAAAATCACAGAGAGTGATATTCAAGAAGCAACCAAGGAAATTCGTCTGGCTCTTTTAGAAGCCGACGTTGCTTTGCCAGTGGTTAAGGACTTTATCAAAAAAATTCGTGAACGCGCGATTGGGCACGAAGTCATTGATACCCTTAATCCTGCTCAACAAATCATCAAGATTGTTAATGAAGAGTTGACGGAAGTTCTTGGTTCTGATACAGCTGAGATTATTAAGTCTCCAAAAATCCCAACCATTATCATGATGGTCGGTTTGCAGGGTGCTGGTAAAACAACCTTCGCAGGAAAGCTCGCTAACAAACTCAAAAAGGAAGAGGATGCTCGTCCTTTAATGATTGCGGCCGACATCTATCGTCCTGCTGCTATTGACCAGCTCAAAACACTGGGACAACAAATTGATGTTCCTGTCTTTGCTCTTGGGACTGAAGTGCCTGCAGTTGAGATTGTTCGCCAAGGTTTGGAGCAAGCTAAAGCCAACCATAACGACTATGTCTTGATTGATACAGCCGGTCGTTTACAGATCGACGAGCTTCTCATGAATGAGCTTCGTGATGTTAAAGCCTTGGCTCAACCAAATGAAATTCTCTTGGTCATCGATGCCATGATTGGTCAGGAAGCTGCCAACGTTGCACGTGAATTCAACGCACAATTAGAAGTTACTGGGGTTATCCTTACTAAGATTGATGGGGATACTCGTGGTGGTGCTGCCCTTTCTGTTCGCCATATCACTGGTAAACCAATCAAGTTCACTGGTACTGGTGAAAAGATTACCGATATTGAAACTTTCCACCCAGACCGTATGGCTAGCCGTATTCTCGGTATGGGAGATATGCTGACTCTGATTGAGAAAGCTTCCCAAGAATACGATGAGCAAAAAGCCCTTGAAATGGCTGAAAAAATGCGTGAAAACACCTTTGATTTCAACGATTTCATTGATCAGTTGGATCAGGTACAAAATATGGGACCAATGGAAGATTTGCTCAAGATGATTCCTGGTATGGCCAATAACCCTGCCGTCCAAAATATGAAGGTAGACGAAAAACAAATTGCTCGTAAACGTGCCATCGTATCTTCTATGACTCCGGAAGAACGTGAAAATCCAGACTTGCTCACGCCAAGCCGTCGTCGTCGTATCGCTGCTGGTTCTGGTAATACCTTTATCGATGTCAATAAGTTCATTAAAGACTTTAATCAGGCCAAACAACTCATGCAAGGTGTCATGTCTGGTGACATGAACAAGATGATGAAACAAATGGGCATCAACCCTAACAACCTTCCTAAAAATATGCCTGGAGGCATGGATATGTCCGCCCTTGAGGGAATGATGGGACAAGGTGGCATGCCTGATATGTCTGCTCTCGGAGGAGCTGGTATGCCTGATATGAGCCAGATGCTCGGTGGAGGCCTCAAAGGTAAAATCGGTGAATTTGCCATGAAACAATCCATGAAACGCATGGCCAATAAAATGAAAAAAGCTAAGAAAAAACGCAAATAAAAAAGGGGCTCAGTTGAGTCCTTTTTTAGTTATTTCGAAGTTTTTCCAAAGTCTCTTTAAAGATAGCTGGGATATCGGAAGTAAATTCCATAGTTTCACCAGTTCTAGGATGGGTAAAACCTAGAGTTTTAGCATGTAGAAATTGCCCATGTCCTTTCAAGGTTTTACGAGGACCATAGACCTCATCCCCAGCGACAGGATGACCGATGTAAGCCATGTGTACACGGATTTGGTGAGTACGTCCTGTTTCCAGTTGCAATTCCAGCAAGGTATAATCACCAAAGCGTTCCAAGACTTGAAAACGTGTTACTGCTGGTTTCCCTTTTGCAGTCACTGCTTGTTTCTTGCGGTCTTTTTCACTACGTCCGATTGGCGCTTCAATGACGCCACGGTCATTTGGAAGATTGCCATGAACGATGGCCCAATACTTACGAAGAGATTTCTTGTCCTTCAATTCTTGAGCAAGTGCGATGTGCGCTTCATCGTTTTTAGCAATCATCAAGAGACCTGAAGTATCCTTATCAATACGATGGACAATCCCTGGACGCAAGACACCATTAATGCCTGATAGGTCCTTGATGTGGTACATAAGGGCGTTAACCAAGGTACCACTCGTATGTCCAGCACTTGGATGAACAACCATGCCTTGACGTTTATTGACTACTGCTACATCCTCATCTTGATAAATGATTTCTAGAGGAATATCTTCAGCTACATACTCCAAAACTTCTGGTTCTGGAACTTGATAAGTGATAACATCCCCTTCTTGAACCGAGTACTTGGCTTTTTTTACCTGACCATTGACCAAGACCTGTCCAGACTTGATTTGTTCATTGGCGAGACTACGAGACAGTTCTGTCAAATCTGACAAAGCCTTATCTAAGCGCACCCCACCGGTTTCAATTTTAATTTCCATTCATTTCCTCTTTTAGCATTGCAAGCAATAACACAACTACTCCGACTGTCAGATAGCTATCAGCTACATTGAAAATCGCAAAATTGATAAAGTCCAAGTGGAACATATCCACAACAAATCCTTGGCTAATGCGGTCAATAAAGTTCCCTAGACCACCTGCAATAATCAAAATCAATCCAGAGACAGTCCATAAGGAATCCTCCATATGCTTGTGCAAATACCAGATGGCTCCTGCCATAACTACTAGAGTAATCACCGCAAAAACCACTGTTGATCTTGGAGCATCGAAAAGGCTGCTCCTCTATTTTGCAGATAGGTCAAACTAACTAGATTTGGGATCCATGACTTGATTTCACCAAGAGCAATAGTCTTAACGACATAAGACTTTACCAATTGGTCGAATAGGATTAAGGATCCTATAATCCATACTACTAGTCCTCTTTTTTTCATGCTTTCCTCTTCTGATCAAAATACTCTTGCATAACTTCTACAAATAAGGTTCCCGCTTGGCTCAAGTCTACTTCCTCACGTTTCACATAAACCATGCGATTATTGAGATTATCATTTAATGGGATAACGGTGATTCCGTTCACACTATCGCTATCTAAGAATCCAGAACCAGTCGCATAAGCATTCGTTCTTTCAAGAATTCCATTTAAGGTAGCGCGGTCAGTTACGTTAAACATTTGAGAGCTAGCACTTGTATCTACAAAGTTCTCTGAGTAATAAAGATACTCATCCTTTTCCTGTGTGAATCGCACTGTTGGTAAATCTGCCAAATCATCCATAACCAACTCTTTTTTCTTGGCTAAGGGATGTCCTTCACGTAGATAGATATGTGTTTGGAAAGGAATCAACTCAATCACTTCAAGTCCTAGCTTTTCAACCCGCTGCATGATTCCCTTTTGGTTCTGATTGTTAAGGTAGATAATCCCAATCTCACTATGCCCTTGGGCTACTTCATCCAAAATCTGAACAGTTGTAGATTCAAAAATACGGAAATTCTTATATTCAGGGTATTGTTGCGAAAAAGCTGTAATGGTTGGTGGCAAGAAATCATAGTGCTGGCTGGCTATTGAAAACTCATCCTTTTCCTCTTCAGGATTAGCATACTGGTTCTGGAAAACATCAAATCCTTTGACCAATTCTTGTGCCTTTTCATAAAATTCCATACCGCGACGAGTAAGAAAAGTACCGGAACTTGTTCTACGAAAAATCTTGAAGCCGAGCTCTTTTTCCAGGTCTCTTACAGAAATAGATAGACTCGGTTGGCTAACGTACATTTTCTCAGCCGCTTCACGAAAAGTACCACTATTAGCAATAGCTACAACGTAGCGTAATTGTTGAATATTCATGATTTCTCCTTCGATTTCTATCTTATCATTATACCATAAATCAAGCCTATCCAACAAAGGAAAATCATGAGACCGATACTTCTTATCAAAGCAAACAAAAAACACCTTTCATGTTAGATAAATTTCTAACCAAAAGGTGTTATGTTCAATATTATTTAGCCGCTGCGTATAGTTCGTTTACTTTGTTCCAGTTGATAACTGAGAAGAAAGCTTTGATGTAGTCAGGACGAACGTTGCGGTATTTCACGTAGTATGCATGTTCCCAAACGTCCAAGCCCAAGATTGGTGTTTTACCTTCTGAGATTGGTGTGTCTTGGTTGCTGTTGAAGTCACTTCAAGCTTACCTTCTTTGTTAACAACCAACCATGCCCATCCAGAACCAAAACGTGTAGTTGCTGCTGCAGTGAAAGCTGCTTGGAATTCTTCGAATGAACCAAAAACTTCATCGATTGCTGCTGCAAGTTCTGCTGAAGGAGCTGTTTTTTCAGGAGTCATCAATTCCCAGAAAAGAGCGTGGTTCAAGTGTCCACCACCGTTGTTGATAAGCGCTTGACGGATATCAGCTGGGATAGATTCAACATCTGCAAGCAATGCTTCGAGGTCTTCACCAATTTCAGGGTGTTTTTCAAGAGCTGTATTTGCGTTGTTTACGTATGTTTGGTGGTGTTTGTCATGGTGCAAGTGCATTGTTTCAGCATCAATGTATGGTTCCAATGCATCGTAAGCGTATGGAAGATCTGGTAGGATAATAGCCATCTGTAATACCTCTTTTTCTTTTTATATAAAAATGATAACGCAAACAACCTATTTTTTCAAGTTATTTGCTCAATTTGACTGGCTTGCAATTTGCAACAGAGCCTTCTCAAACAGGTAGCCTTTTTCGTAAACACCAGTCTTAATTTGATAATCTGCTTGAATAAGATAACGGATAGAATCCTGTAAGAAACTCAAGGACAAAGCTCGTGTGTCACGAAGGGCAAATTTGATTTGGTAAGGATTAGGATTGCGACCAAGATAGTGACCTAAACTGCTGACCATCTGAGATTCTGTCTGACCAGACTCTTGCAAAATTTTAACCTGTGTATAGAGTCTGAACTGCCCCAGCATTATGGCAATCAGTTTAATCTCATCTTCTCCCTGTAAGGTCAAGTCCTTGACTAAATCACGTGCCTGATCGATTTTCTTCCCTAAAATCAATTGGGTTAAATCAAAGATATTATCCTGCAAAGTCTTTGGTATGGCTTCAACAATGTCTTCTTCTGTAATGACACCATTATCCTTGTAGGCCTGTAGGAAGAGTAGATTTTTTTGAATTTCACTGAATTGAAAACCTGATTTGATAAGCAACTGTTCGAAGGATTTTCCAGCAAAGGTAAGTCCTAATTCCTGAGCCCACTTTTGAAAATAAGCTCGTATTTCTTGCTCTTTTGGCTCGATGGCTTCAAAAACCTTCGCATCGCGCTTGAGCAATTTGACCAAACGTCTCTTACTATCCAGCTTTCCTTCAGCAAAAATGACTAGTTTACTTGAAGGTAAAGGATTTTCCAGATAGTCTTCAAAAGACTTAAGCTCATCATCAGTTAGATAGCGTTTTTTAGCTGTCGTTATATCGACAAAATGATCTAAAATAACAATTTTTTCATCCGCAAAGAAAGGAAGACTGACCAACTCTAGCTCCAAGCTTTTGTAGTCTACTTCTTTCATGTCAAAATAAGCAAAATTCAAATCTGCAGGATCGTAGCCGATTTGCTTTAGAACCTGAGTTTTCATAATGTCGTACTGTCCTTGATCAGCCCCTGTAAACAGGGTCAAACTAGGTAAATTTGATAGGGATAGCTTTCGGCTTTCTTCTATGGCTAGCATCTATTCTCCTTTCTTTATAGTATAGCTTCAGTTTAATCAATATAATGTAATTTACCACGGAAATCCTCTAGGCTTTGATAACCTTTTTGCGCCATAATTTCTTTGAGTTCCTTGGTAATACGCTCAAAAGCACCTACTCCTTCTTTATGAAGAGTAGTTCCTACCTGCACCATGCTAGCACCACATAAGATATGTTCAAAGCATCACGCCCTGTTAATACTCCACCAGTTCCGATGATTTGAATTTGAGGATTTAAGCGTTGATAAAAGGCATGGACATTGGCAAGTGCAGTTGGTTTAATGTATTCTCCACCAATTCCACCAAAGCCATTCTTTGGACGAATCACGACAGACTCGTCTTCTATATAAAGACCATTTCCAATAGAGTTGACACAGTTGACGAATTTGAGTGGGTATTTGTTAAAAATAGCTGCCGCTTGATCAAAATGTACAATATCAAAATAAGGTGGAAGCTTAATCCCAAGAGGTTTTGTAAAGTAGGCAAAGACTTCTGACAAGATACGGTCTGTTGTTTCAAAATCATAGGCAATCTGAGGTTTACCTGGAACATTTGGGCAGGAGAGATTGAGTTCGGTTAAACCACGAAAATCACTTTCTTGCACTTTTTTTAAGATGGTATGAGTTTCCTCTGGAGACATTCCAACTAAAGATAGGAAGAAGGTACGATTTGGTTCCTTTTCTTGCAATTCCAAAAGGTAGTTCAAGTAATAGTCTAAACCATTATTTGGCAACCCCATAGAGTTAATAGAACCAAGTGGAACATCTTGATAGCGTGGTTCAGGATTTCCCTGACGAAATTCCAAGGTTGCAGTCTTAGTGACAAAGGTTCCTGCTGCTGAATTTTTGACACCTTCCAACTCTTCTATCGTCATGCAAGCAACACCTGCCGCATTCATCAAGCAATTGTCAAACTCAAAACCAGCAATCTGCGTTTTAGTTGATACCATGATTCTATTCCTCCAGATTCCTTTATATCTCTACTATTATACCATACTTTAGCAGGAGCCTTTTAATAAAACTAACCCTATAAAAAGGTTTCTAATTCAACTAATAAAAACTAGCTTTTTCCAAATTGAAAGAATTTTTAGAAAATTTATGTTTTTTTCCTTTACACTGAAAAAAATTTTTTTCTGCTATAATGTCTCATGTAATAAAATATGACAACAAAAAAGGAGAACGATATGACATCTGCTAAAGAATATATCCAAAGCGTGTTTGAAACTGTAAAAGCTCGTAACGGGCATGAGGCTGAATTTCTCCAGGCGGTTGAAGAATTCTTCAGCACTTTGGAGCCTGTCTTTGAAAAACACCCTGAGTATATTGAAGAAAATATCTTGGCACGTATCACTGAGCCAGAGCGCGTAATTTCTTTCCGTGTTCCTTGGGTTGATCGTGATGGAAAAGTTCAAGTTAACCGTGGTTACCGTGTTCAATTTAACTCTGCTGTTGGACCATATAAAGGCGGACTTCGTTTCCATCCAACTGTAAACCAAGGGATCTTGAAATTCCTCGGCTTCGAACAAATCTTTAAAAACGTTTTGACTGGACTTCCAATCGGTGGAGGTAAAGGTGGATCCGACTTCGATCCTAAAGGCAAAACTGATGCTGAAGTGATGCGCTTCTGCCAAAGCTTCATGACTGAATTGCAAAAATACATCGGACCTTCTCTTGACGTACCTGCTGGTGATATCGGTGTCGGTGGACGTGAGATTGGTTACCTTTACGGACAATACAAACGCCTTAACCAATTTGATGCTGGTGTCTTGACTGGTAAACCTCTTGGATTTGGTGGTAGCCTGATTCGTCCAGAAGCAACTGGTTACGGTTTGGTTTACTACACTGAGGAAATGCTTAAAGCTAACGGAAACAGCTTTGCTGGTAAGAAAGTGGTGATTTCAGGTTCTGGTAACGTAGCTCAATACGCGCTTCAAAAAGCAACTGAACTTGGTGCTACAGTTATTTCTGTATCTGACTCAAATGGTTATGTCATTGATGAAAATGGTATCGACTTCGACCTTTTGTCAGATGTTAAAAACAACCGTCGTGCTCGTTTAACTGAGTACGCTTCAGAAAAACCTACTGCTACTTACTATGAAGGTTCTGTATGGACTTACACTGGTAACTACGATATCGCTCTTCCATGTGCGACTCAAAACGAGATCAACGGTGAAGCTGCGAAACGTTTGGTTGCTCAAGGCATTATCTGTGTATCTGAAGGTGCTAACATGCCTAGCGACCTTGAAGCTATCAAAGTCTACAAGGAAAACGGAATCCTTTATGGACCTGCCAAAGCTGCCAATGCTGGTGGTGTAGCTGTATCTGCTCTTGAAATGAGCCAAAACAGCCTTCGCCTTTCATGGACACGTGAAGAAGTTGACGGACGTCTCAAAGATATCATGACAAACATCTTTAACACTGCTAAAACAACTGCAGAAACATACGATCTTGGTACTGACTACCTTGCAGGTGCAAATATTGCA